>Ga0181527_1005288_pt1 | contig 10768 bp, 7 predicted proteins | sample PEATcosm2014_Bin_30_FD_119762 | JGI IMG/M metagenome (GOLD analysis project Ga0181527, IMG submission 119762) | Peatland microbial communities from MTU Mesocosm Facility, Houghton, MI, USA - PEATcosm2014_Bin06_60_metaG | ecosystem: Environmental > Terrestrial > Soil > Wetlands > Peat | place...
TAAATTTTAGTCCCAAACCCAAAAACTATAAATTTTCATAAGCCTGCGATATTATAAGAGACAAAATGCTAAAAAAAAGAGCAAAAGAAGCAGATTTTATCGCTACAGAAGTGCATCCCAGATGTCTATGTGTTTTACTTTGTTACAATGATGGTGATATCCTTGAAGATGTCATTCTTCATATGTTAAAAAACCACCATGATATTATCGTTTGGGATCATGGATCAGACGACGAAACCCCTCAAGTACTCGATAAATACGATTCAAAATTTATTGAGAGAAAATATGTACCAAGGTCTTTCGATTTCTACGATTTGTACCCGAAAATGTCGCAGAATCTCATTAGTAACTATATCAGACAATATGACTGGATATCTTGGCCAGATGACGATGAAATACTTGAAGGCCCGGATATGACTAAAACTTATTATGAACATCTCTGCGTTGTATATTATTCTCGATATAATTACATACAATTCAACAATTTCAACTACTGGTTCACTGAAAAAGACGATAACACTATTACGTCGCCTATCCAAAGAATAAGACACTATTCGATATTCCCCGATTGTGCTCCAAGAATACGTTCATGGAGAGCCTCAGCGACTAATATAAGAAAATTTAATCATAATCCGTTAAAAGGAGAAAAATATCCTATTAATTTTAACTTAAAACATTACCCAATGAGGTCTTATGACCAGATGATCAGGCGCATTACTAAAGACAGAGCGAACCTTCAGAGAGGCGGGGCGAACTATCACTACAACAACATGAAAAAAGACATATCAAAATTGATGCTGAAGCCTGAACAACTCTATAATGACGATGGCATATCCGACTTAAAACCATGCGCTAAATACAATTGGAGAGATATATATGGATACGGATGAAGACCTTGGTTAAAGAGGGTTATGCTGTTGGAACTCTCGTCGCGCCGCTTTTGATTCTAACATCATAGGCACTAATTCTTATTTTTTCGGTTCAAAGGAAAATCAGAAATATGACAAGGTTCTTGCCGCTTGGTTTAACAGTACTCTATTCCTAAACCGCATTTCTTGAGTCAAGACGAGAAATTGCTGGACACTGGGGGCGCATCAAAATTCGAGTCTTGGGTGAAAAGGAAGTTGTAAGCAGAAAAGCAAAAGTCGACCTAAAAGGATAGGTTGATTTTTGGCTGTTATGAGAGATTATGCTCGCGTGTTTTGTATTAAGCAGAATTTGCCTTGTCGTGATGGAAGACGCTTTATGGGCAAAGTGGATGAAGCCTGCTTAAGCTTTAGCTTAGATCAAGGCGCTAAAAACGCTTTCTGTCAGATGTACCCAAAACTTCAGCCGTTGCCGTATGAACGCTTTTGAGTTTGTTGAAGCTACAGGACTTGTGAAAAAAAAAGACCTGTAACTTTCAAAGTTGCAATAGATGAATACTAAAAAAAAGCTTATAACGAAAAAATCTGTATATGACTGAAAAATCGGTATGCGCCTATGAATTTACAGTTTTCCTATTAGTTCAAACAATTCTTCTCTGATATAGTAGTGGTCAATTTTTGGGTTGGAAATGAACTCCTGAATGATGGATGGATGGTCTTGCCTGTTTATTAAGCCGTATCCTTCAGGATATGAAATGACGCTTTTATGTCTTGCCTGAAATAGTGCTTTAATGCCGAGTTTCCAGAAAAGTTCAGGCTCATTAATATGCGCTTGTAGTATATCAGATGTTTTAGCTGAGAAGGGTATATGCAATAGTTTTCTATGCCCTTCATTTTTTTCAAGGAAGTTTTTGGGGAAAAGAGACCAATACCTGAAAATGGGGTTTGGTAGATAAATTGCTCTTGAATATTCGCCAAAACATGTGTTTGCATAAACGTACTGTATGCCGTTAGTAACACGATTGAACAACCTTTGTGGGTTAGCGAGAGAACGTAACGTTTTGGTTCTGATGAAGGCTTCACTTATACCAAGTGTCCAAGCATCATCTACAGCCATAATTTGAGGCAAGTTCTTAGAAAAGCGTAGTCTAAACCCCTCAGCATACCGGTATTTGTTCAACAGTGATATGTATGGGAAACTGAAGGTTTCAATAGTTGGAAACATAGTTGGCAGAGCTTTTATATATGGTGCACTTTGTTCATGGATAATTTCGCCTGCTTGAACTGAAAAAATATATTGAAATCTGCACTTGCTCCGCACTTCATTTGTAATATCAGCTATCATAGTGAGGCCCATTTTGTCTGGCCATTTATATCTATGAATTTTAACTTTAGGATTTGCCTTTGAGATTTTTTGTAGAGCCTCATAAGTTCCATCTGTAGAGTAGCCGTCTGAAACTAAAAATTCATCGCATATTGGTAAGGCTGAAGCGATTGCTTCTACAAACGGATACCCCTGCTTAAGTGCGTCTTTAACAATCATGAAACCTGAAATCACGTCATAACACCTGTTGGGGCTTCTTTCTTGTTGCCTTTTTTGGTGTTACCTTGGTCTTTCATAGCGCGCCAAGCTATTGAATCACGAAATTCACATATCTCTTTTAATCTTTTCGGTTAAAGAGGCTGTGTCTTAGCGCGCTTCAGGAGCATCAGCATTGGTTGTTGGTTGCTGGTTTGTTGGTCTACTTCAAGATGCGCAAGCGCTGAAAATAAGTTGTGCCCAGAGCGAAAACCAAAACAGTGTTAAATTCAATCAAAACAATTGACAAACTGGTAAAAGAACCGAGGTTGACCAAAGCGTCGTTAAGAGGTTCATGTCCCTTTAGTTAACAGATTGTGAAACAGTTGGGTGCTTGGTTTTTAATATGCTAATGGGTTTCTTGTACCGATTGTTATTCAGTTTTTTATCAGCATTTTAACTTAAACCTGTAAATTTGTGCAAGGTATGCAGAAACTTCCCTATTTCCATAGCTTAGAAACTTTCAATTATATGCTTAATTTTGAACGATTTTTTATTATCAGGATATATTTAGGTGAAAAATTGGATGAACATTTATGTTATACTTGATATAATCAACAAACGCACATAATTAAGCATCAATGTGTTTCATATGCGTATATTTTAAATATAACCAGACGATAGGTGTAGAGGTAAAAAATAAACAAGTAAACAAATGTCAAAAGAGGCAAAATAAAAAATGGCGGCAGGAGACATAGCATGGGTCCTAACGGCAACAGCACTAGTCATGCTGATGACACCAGCATTAGGATTCTTCTATGGAGGCCTTGTGCGAAGGAAAAACTTGGTATCAACCATTGTTCAATGCTTCGTAATATTCGCAGTCGTAAGCATAGTCTGGGCACTTTGGGGCTACTGCCTTGTGTTCGGCACAAGCGTTAACGGCTTGATTGGCTGGAGCCCAAGCTTACTAGGTATGAGTAACCTAAGCATTAATACGGTTAACACTGCACTTGCGCCGCAAATTCCTCAACTATTACAATTCGCATTCCAGCTCAAGTTCGCAGCCATCACACCAGCACTAATCATAGGCGCATGCGCAGAAAGAATCCGATTCAAATCACTCCTCATCTTCGTCGTTTTGTGGTCCACCTTCATTTACTCACCCATCGCTTGCTGGATGTGGAACCCCAGCGGATGGTTACACGTCTTGGGTGCAGCGGATTTTGCAGGCGGCATAGTTGTACACACAGTTGCAGGATTATCGGCATTAGCAGCGGCGCTTGTTGTTGGCAGAAGAAAAGGCTACGTTTACTGGAAAGACCAGCTTAAAGCTTTAGACCAAAAAGGCGCAAGTAAACCAGTACCAGCAGCAACCGAGTTTAAACCAACCAACATTCCCTTTGTGATTTTAGGCGCAGGCTTACTGTGGTTCGGCTGGTTTGGCTTCAACGGTGGCAGCGCATTAGCAGCCAACAACATTGCTGTCTCTGCCGTTGTAGCAACCAACTTGGCAGCCGCCGCCGCAGCCGTAAGCTGGATGATAATGGACTGGTTAATCAAGGGTAAGCCTTCAGCAATAGGCATTGCAGTGGGTGCGGTATGCGGTTTGGCAGCTATTACAGCCGCTGCAGGCTACGTTAATTTCACTGCAGCAGTGATTATTGGTTTGGTCGCAGGGATAGTTTGCAACTTGGTGGCTAACTGGCGAGCCGGCAGATCAAGAATAGATGACACATTAGACGTTTTCGCCTGCCACGGAATCGGCGGCATCATCGGCGCAGTAGCAATAGGCTTATTCGCAACCGCCGCAGTTAATCCCGCCGTGCAAGGATTATTCTACGGCAACCCTGCCCAACTCGGCATACAAGTGTTCGCCGTATTAGTCGTGGTTGCCTTTGCATTTTGCGGTTCTTACGCGCTTCTGAAAGTAGTAGATTTCTTCTCGCCGCTAAGAGTGAGTCCTAAAGAAGAAGAAGACGGCTTAGACCTTAGCCAACACGGAGAAGAGGCATACAACCTGGACTAACGCCTGCCCCAAAAGTAACAAAACAAGACTTCTATCGAACGATTAGGTGAAACAACACAGGCGACTTTAGCCCGCATATTTAACTATATTTACCAAACTCTAACGTAACATTATCCCGACAGCAAAAGACCTTTAATAGTTATTTAGCGCTAAAGGACTTAATGGTGCTTGTTCACATGAACAGGTTTCGTGTAGTAGCGGCAGTTGTTTGCATAATTTTTCTTTTTAGCTCAGTTTTGATTCTTCTAACAATACTTTTTTATCTCAACTTTTAGAGATATAATTTAGAGGTTTTCAAAATGAAGGTTGTTGCTTTTAATGGAAGCGCACGGAAAGATGGGAACACAGCCATACTCCTAAAACGCGTGCTCAAAGCACTTGAAGCAGAAGGCATAGAAACTGAACTAATCCAGCTTGCTGGCGAGCAAATCAGGGGCTGCACAGCCTGCAGAGCCTGCTTCGAAACAAAGAATCAGCGCTGTGTAATTGCAGATGACAACGTTAACGCATACATCCAAAAGATGGTTGAGGCTGATGGCATAATCTTGGGTTCTCCCACATACTTTGGCATGATGTCGCCTGAAATGAAGGCGCTCATCGACCGCGCAGGCTTCGTAGCTAGAGCCAACCCTGATATGCTAAAGTACAAAGCCGGAGCCGCAGTCGTTGCTGTCAGGCGCGCGGGCGGAATGACAACCTTCGACGCTATAAACCACTTCTTCTTGATTAACCAGATGATTATCTCAGGCTCCTCGTACTGGAACATTGGCATTGGAAACAACAAGGGCGAAGTTGAAAAAGACGAAGAAGGCATGAAAACAATGGATGACTTAGGACGGAACATGGCTTGGCTTATAAAAAAACTAAGTCTAATTACTGCATTTTCATTTTAAAGGATTTTGTGATTAAAATGTCTGAAAAAAAAGGAAGAGTGCCCATGACAGACAAAGATACTACCGCTAAATCCAAAAGTATGGTTGGGCTTGAGAAAGTGCATTTATGGCTACTAGTCGTAAAGTGAATCTGCTTGATAGTTCAAAAACCTTGAACGGCACGTTCTAAAAAATAGAATTTAATAAGTTGCGGAGAATGGCTTAATAAGTAAGTTGACCGGAGACAAGTAACTTTGAAGCTCAGAAAGATCCTGATAGCTACGGTGCTAGTCGTGCTATTAGTTGTATCTTTCTTTGTAGCTTTGGATAACTTGCGTGTTCCAGCAAAGCAAGCCTCAGGTTCATCTGAGCCTTTCTTCGTAGGAATTGAAACAGGGTGGAATAGCACCGTTAGTGACTGCAAAGCATTGATTGATAAAGTTAAGAATTACACTAATCTTTTCATTATCGCCTCACCGCTTATTCTAAGCGGTGAGGCATTTCTTAACGAGACATGCGACTACGCCTATAACGCAGGCATGTATTTCATGCCCGCTTACTATCAAGACATAAACAATGGCACAAGCATCGGTTACACTCCATCCATATGGTTCACAACAGCAAAAGAGCGATATGGCGACAAGTTACTGGGAATTTATTTTTATGATGAACCGGCTGGAAGCCAACTAGACGAGACCATCAATTTGACTTCTAATAACATTTTCAATGCTACAACTACACCGACTAGTTACCTGGATTACGCTAATTGGTACTTTCGGATATGGACACAAGGTGACGGCGTACCAGAAGCCGCCAACTTGATGCATAGCTTAGGTTCTTCATTGTTTACTTCAGACTATGCCTTATACTGGTTTGACTATGAACTTGGGTATGATACAGTTTTAGCCCAGTTTGGCTGGAATAACAGCAGACCGTTACAAATAGCTCTGGTTAGAGGCGCGGCGGAAGCCCAAAACAAAAATTGGGGTGCCATAATAACTTGGACATACAATCAGCCGCCGTACTTGGAGTCGGGAGCTCAAATGTACAATGATATGGTTTTAGCTTACGATTCAGGCGCAAGCTTCATAGCTGTCTACGACTCATCACAAAATTACACAAGCACTACATTAACGCAAGACCATTTCAACGCCCTAAAGGAGTTCTGGAGTTACGTGCAGCAAAACCCTGACAAACATGGCAGTCTCAAGGCAGACAACGCAGTGGTTCTTCCGCAAGATTATGGCTTTGGATTCCGTAGCCCTGATGATTCTGTGTGGCAGTATCACCAAGCGGACTATTGGACTCAAAAAATGTACAGCGACGTTACAAGCCTCATTAACCAGTACAAGTCAAGCATAGATATAGTCTATAGCGACCCACAGTTCCAGAGTTCAATCCAAAGCAAATACAGCGAAATCCTTTACTGGCCGAAGGACTTCGAAACAAACATCAATTATCCAATAATAGACCTTAACATTGGATTAGGATACAATAGTTTCGAAACCAACACGAACTATCCAGTAATAGACCTTAACAATGGATTAGGATACAACAGTATCCAAGAGGCAATAGCTTCCTTCGCAACCTACGCAGGAGACACCATTTTAGTTAAGCCTGGAACATACCAAGAAAATATCGTAATGACCAAACCTGTCTCATTAATCAGCCAAAATAAAGATACTACAATAATAGATGGCGCAAAAAACGGCACGGCACTAACCATAATCAGCGACAACGTAACCGTGACTGGCTTCACAGTGCAAAACGGCGGCAACTTCTTATCTGGAACGGGCGAAGGAATCCTTCTCGATAACGCATATAACTGTAGCCTAATAGGAAACACAGTCACCAACAGCTATAACGGAATTTTCTTAAATGATTCATTTAACAACGTACTCAGAAACAACGCTATGTCTAACAACAAGTTCAATTTCGGCGTCTCAGCAAGCAACATCACGAATTACATAAACAACGTTGATACTTCGAACAGCGTTAATGGAAAGCCAATTTACTATTGGGTAAACAAAAGCAATATGACGGCTCCATCCAACGCCGGATTCATTGCACTGATAAACTGCACTGACGCCACGGTGCAAAACCTGAATTTATCTGATAATTATGAGGGTTTGCTTCTCGCTTACGTTAAAAACTCTATAGTAACCAGCAACATTATCAATAATAATTATGAAGGCATAGTGCTGGATAATTCATTCGGCAATACGCTCAAAGGCAACGACATCAATAGCAACGTATACAACATTATAGTGCAACCCGCTTTTCCAAATAACATTGACACGTCAAACATAGTTGATGGCAAACCGTATACTACTGGATAAACCATCATTAACCAAACTGTTCCACCGAACATCCAGTCTTTTTGGACGAACCGTAAGTAGTTATTTCCTTTTTTATAGAGCTTTTTGTCTTTCCAGCGGCAGAAGGCTATGAACGTAATTTTTTTAAGCGTGGGTTGTTGAATTTTCTGGCTGCTGTCACTCTTTCCAAGCCTTAGTTCTTGAGTAAAGTTCGCATTTTGACGTTGAATATTTTGTCGGTTGTTCTTGGCAACGCAGGGATAAAAGCGGAAAATGAGAATGGCTTAATGCATGCAAAGTTAACTTGGCAAACTTTGTCAAGTTGACTTCGCAAAACTTTCGCCAAAGTTAACTAATGATATGAATTGACTTTGCAAAAACCTCTAATATAGAATCAACCGATAGTAGGCTTTCAGAATTCAGGAAGAGAGAGAGAAATGAAAACAAACAACTTAGGGAACATACTGCACTCCATAAACTTCAGGAAGCTCGCAAAACCAGCGGGTCTATGCATCATCGCAATCTTCGTCATAAGCATGCTGACAGTTTTCGCATCAAACGGAGTTCAAGCCACAACAACGCTTGCACTGCATACTTCGGGAGACCAGATACTTGACTCAAACAACAACGCAGTCTATCTACGCGGCATAGGCGTAGCTGGAATGACGCCGGACCTGATTTTCTGGGGACAAGGAGGCAGCGACAGCTGGAGCGACCAATGGCAATCGGCATCGTCAACGTCCGTAACCCAAACGCTCCAGGAACTATCAACAACCTGGAACGTTAACATGATACGCGTCTTCATCTACCCAGAATGGTGGTGGCTCAACGGTGCAGACGGCACCGCAAACAGTGAAAACGTGCAAATCTACGTTGAAACCCTAGCCAGCGAAGCAGAACAATACGGCATCTACCTAGATATAGTACCCTACCAACTGACAGCCTGCTCAAGCTCGTTCAGTTCAGACCCCTACCTAACACCCGACCAAAGCACTGCGCAAGGGCTCCCAATGATGAGTAATTGGGACTCAGCAGGCAAAAGCTTCATTGCAAGCACAGGCTTAACAGAACAAAACTTCTGGACCCAGTACTGGACATCAATGGCTAACGCGCTTAAAGCTTACCCGAACGTTATCTTTGAAGCCTGGAACGAACCAACCACAGGCTCCAGCAGCAACACGATACCCCAAGGCTACAAGACTTATTTGACAACAATGTACAACGCAATCAGGGCAACAGGATCCACAAACCTGATAATGATGCAATGGCAACAGGGATGGGAACCCAACGATTGGGGCTCAAACCTAAGCTGGGCATCACAAATAAACACTGCACTATCTAACCCAACAAACATAGTGTACACCACACACTTCTACTACTACGCACCCTCCGACCTAACATCCTACTGGAACAATCCATCACAGTTTGAAGGCGCCACATCAATAGAAAACGCACTCCAACTACTCGAAGAAACCATGGGAGTCAACGCACCATTAGTAATCAACGAGGAAGGCTCATGTCTTTCATCGTCAAGCAACGTCAAAAATGATTATAACTGGTGGAAGACGCTGCTTCAAGCCCAAGACACGCTGGGAATCGGCGCAGGAGCTTACTACTGGTTAAGCAGCAGCGGACTAGGCCCAACTTACGACGGCGAAGAATTATTAACAAGCGGCTACACGCCAAACACAATGGGACAAGAATACATCAACGCTTACACAGGAGTCACTACAACCCCCACACCAACACCAACAGCGACACCAACACCAACTCCAAGACCCACAGCGACGCCAACTCCAACACCAACACCTACAGCGAAGCCAACACCGACGCCTGCACCGACCCCGCAGCCTACGCCAGTACCTACACCAGTCGTAACCCCTACGTCAACTGCACATCCAACACCATCACCGACAAAGGCACCGACTCCAACACAAACGCCAACTCCAACATCAACACCAGTTCCAACAACCAGGCCAACACCCACCCGACATTCAAACCACAACTTCCCCAGAAATTTTGGGTTAGCATTCACTGGGGCGCGATTCAACACGTTGCTATCTAAATTACTTCGGCTAAAAATCTGAAATCTTTCCCCTTCTTTTTTTAAGTAACAAAATTTCAAAGAACAACTTACAAACAACGACCAAGGCATAGTATTATCGGACGCAAGCAACTCCCATAGCCAACAACGTATTAATTACAATCAGGACAATTACCCTTTAATCCAGCCATTCCCAATTGTATGAAACGCTGAAAAAGGCGCAGCGCGAATTTTTTTGAAGTGCTAAAGTTTCAGCCTTGACCCCTTTGTTTGTTATCGAAGCGTTTGTTGTAGGCACAATGCAGTCACAACTTCTAATGAGCCTCAGAACAATGCTCATTAATTGAGGTCAACATTATGAAAATTGCTATTATAGGAAAAGGCAACGTTGGCAGTGCGTTGTGCAGTGGCTTAAGCAGCAAACATGAAACAAAGTTTGGTCACAGAGACCCGGCAGAGCCAGTTGCTGACGCTGCAAAATGGGGAGAAGTCATTATTCTCGCAGTTCCACATAACAACGCAAACGATGCCATAGAAAAGATAAGACCATACCCTGAAATTCTTTAGCGTCGCGCTTTTTTAAGGGGAAAAGTTTAAGGGTAATAGTTTGTTATGGTTTCGCGTATTCCCATCTTGAGGGTTTTATGTTGAGCACTAAAACAGAAACAATTGAAGAACGCAAGGCAGAAGTCCTTATCAAACTGAGAAAATACAAACTGCTTGAAAAAGAAAAATATGATGGCGAAATAAGCTATATCATCGACATTCCACAGGATAAAGAGAAAGCAATCGTCTGGTGCATTTTAGGTGAAGCAACCGTCGGCATAGCAGCCATGAACACACTCTACAAAGTGATGAAAGAAAAAGAAATCGACCGCGCGATAGTAGTCACTGAAGGACGCTACACACATGCTGTTAAACTTGGCGCAAAGAAGAAACAAGTTGAATTACTGCCCAAGTCTTTCCCAGTTTTCGACATTTTCGAGCATGCACTAGTTCCCCTCCACGAAATCCTAAACGAAAAAGAAAAGAACCAGCTTCTCGCCCAATACAGAGTTAAGCCCTACCAGATTCCGCAGATAGAATCAGGCGACCCAGCGGTTAAAGCAATCGGCGCCAA
>Ga0181527_1005289_pt1 | contig 10767 bp, 8 predicted proteins | sample PEATcosm2014_Bin_30_FD_119762 | JGI IMG/M metagenome (GOLD analysis project Ga0181527, IMG submission 119762) | Peatland microbial communities from MTU Mesocosm Facility, Houghton, MI, USA - PEATcosm2014_Bin06_60_metaG | ecosystem: Environmental > Terrestrial > Soil > Wetlands > Peat | place...
ACTAGGTACTCATCTGAGACCTCCGGCGGAATGTAGTCCTGCCTCATCTCAATGTCCATCTTGTCTGGTTCGTAGTTCCGGCAGGAACAGTTCGGCACTTTGCACTGACCACGGACCCCAACACCAAGTATCTTGTGACCAGAAGTATCTTTGGTGCTAGACCGCGAGTGACCACAGGTACAAGCTGGAGAAACCTTTCGCACTCTTGACTCGGGAGCTCTGTTGCCGGTCCTCACCCATTGAACAAAGCTGTCGTGCGCCTCGCTTCCTCTCTCGCAATTGAGTAGCTGCGTCAGCAGGCAGCAGTAGTGGGCGAGGCGAACCGGTGCGTCGTCATCTACAAAGTCCCACTCGTCTGGCTTCCCACACAGAGCCCTCTCCTGTTTGATGCGTTTGCCTAAGTCAATCTTCAGGGTGAGCAGGTCTACGCCTTTGTCCCACTTGATATGCCTGCCCTCGTTTGAGTTGTGAGGCTTCTTGTTGCGCTTCCCAGTCACAAGAGAGCGTAGACGGCAGAACATTTAGTTGTAATGAGTCTGTGTGAAATGCCACCACCGCCCTCTTCACTACTTATTGTCACCATCGTGGGGGATTAGTAGGGCGAATCACAGTTTAGACCACAGACCGCTTCAGTAGAAAAGCCAGCCCTCCTCTCTTCTTTTAGCGCGGAGTACCGGAGAAGAAGAAGTCGTTCTAGAAAAATACGGTGTTGAGACGTGCTACACCCTACCACGAACACATTCCATCTCCTCTACATGCAGCTTTACAACTAAACAGAGCCTACGGGCCTTCTCCCTCCTTTGAGAGCCGCCCCAAGCCCAACGCCAGAACCAGTACCCGCACTCACTGGTCCGGGAAGTTTGGTTGTGGCGCCCATCATTAGTACGGGTTGACGACAGGCATCTTTCGTCGCTTGTACTTTGTAGAGTAGTCGTCAAACCACTCAACAATCATCATGTCAGCGAATAGCTCGTCCTGTTCCATGCCCCACTACCACAACGCCGGAACATTTGTGGGCACCGCTAATGACTTAGTTGGCATCCTGTCCCAGAAAGCTGTCGGACGGCTTTTCCAAACAACACAGAGTAGTCTCTTTTCCCCCTTTTCCCCCTTTTCCTCCCGGTGGTTAAGGGACCGAAAAGAGGGGTAGAAGCCTAGCCTAGCCTACCTTTTCCTCCTGCTTCTGGGGGCTTATCCTCCCGGAGGAAAAGGGTGAAAGGCTACTTTGGCACATCTTTGGCGAGGTACAATCTTTGCGCCGGTCGGCCACCAGTAGTGTTGTCTGTGATTTGAACTACACTGCCTGCAGAGAGCAAATTGGAAATCACCTTCTCGCTGTCCACCCACTTGAACTTCTTGGCATAGGTGCCCCTTGTTCGTTCCTGTTCTGGGTCATTCGGGTTGTACTTCTCTCCAAGCCAGGAAATCACTCTCTCACACTTGGCTTTGAATTTGGCATCGGCGTCTAGTCTGAGAGTCTTCTCCGCCAAGGCATCATACACTTTCTTCTGGTTCGACGCTATCGAATCCAAAAATGCTGTTGCTCGTTGCACGTGTTCCATCTTCAGAGACAGTGTTCCGTCGTTGACAGTTGGACTTACGTGAATTTCTGGGCACTCAGCAATCGCCTCAAGTGCTGTCAATTTCAGGATTATTTCCCATTCAGTTGCTCGTGCTATTCCTGCGATGTCGGAGTATCCTTTTCTCTTAGCATCCTGAATGACTTCTTTGGTTCTTTGAATAGCCTGCAAGTTGACCGCACTAGCAACATTCTCTGGTATCCAAATCCATAGCCTCGCGAACTTTGAATACTCAATTGCTATGTCGTCTAGCTTCTTAGCGTACTCGTCAAGCCACGATTCGAGTGAAGAATGGCCTCTCATTATCGGTCCTTTGATTTTGTTCTCATCTAGGTCTTGTGTGAAAATCGCTACAATGGAGCAGCGTCTCAGAAAGCCCTGTCGTCCCAGGAACTCAGTCAAGTAAAGTCTGGGGTCCTGCATCATCGCCAACATTGTGAAGTAGATACCACTCTTCATGAACCTACTAGCCATTTTGTTCGAACCTCTCATGCTGTAGTGCGCTTTGTATGGCTCTCCGTAGTATGCCTTGTCCAGAATAGAAATGGTTCCATACAGGTAGGAGGTTGGGTCTGCTATCTTCTCAAAGGTGAAGCCGTACTCTGAACCCATGAAGATGTATTGATTGAATTTGTGCTCCGCTATGTGGTCTACCATGCCCTCTGGCGAACCTGCTTCCCTAATGATGTAGTCTTCGAACAAGGCAGTCAGAAAGTCCCGTTTCTCTTTGTTTGTGTCCCCTACTTCAACAGCCTCGTTCACAAGTACAAACGGCGACGGGTCTTCCTCTTTCTCATCCTCATCCTCATCCTCTTTCTTTTCCTTCGGCGGAGCAGGACGATACTTGTTCCAGTAGTTGTGTATGAATCGTTCGCGCAGCACTCTGGTCACGAACTCTTCAAAGACAGACCTGTGCGTCAGTCCGGGGTCGGAGCCAAGTATGAAGTAGACGTTGGGCTTCAAAGACTCTCTAGGCAGATCCATGAACTCAAAGAATGGACCAAGAACAGTTGAGAGGATAAAGTAGGCTCCTGTTCGCAGCATTACATCAGGAAAGTCGTGCCATTTGCCTACAGCATCAACAAAGTCCTCGATGAGGTTGCTGCGTTCAGTCATCGGCTCAGCATTGTCCTTTTCAGCGCTGCTCACTAAGAGTCGCCCTCAAATTTCCTGTTCTCATCGTGGGGCACAAAGAACTCTCTCACCACAGCGATATGTAGAACGGAACACTCGCCCAGCTCTGGCGTATCTCCTCTGTTGTGGCGCTTGCCTTCGCCCGCTATGTTCCAGCCAAATCGCTCCATGGTGAGCTGTATGTCTTTGTCGGAAGAACGCCTGTAGAACCGTTCTGTCTGGCCCACGTAGACGAGCGCCAAGCCACAGTCAGGGCACTTCACGAGCTTGACCAAGCGCCCTACTCATCCTCCCGTCCGTCTAGCGCGCGCGCGCGCTTTGTTCTTACGGTGGAGGAAGAGGTCTCGCATGCGGCGCACCGCAAGCCTATAGAAATCATCTAGTCTACTAGAGTGCGGAACCCAGTAGGTCACACGCTCGATATGGTGTTTCGCCGTCACTGCTTCTGAGAAAGCCCTGACATCTCCTATCATCAGGATGATACCTCTATCAGCCTCGTCGCTGCCCGTGTCTGCTTTAGCTGCGGCCGCAAGTTCTGGTTCTTCTGGCAGAGTTGTTTTCAGTCCACGCTTGTGTGTCTTCATTACTCGCACTGAAGGAAGACAATCCGTATATCTCCTGCTGGCCTTCTGTTATTAGGGCAAAGCCACTGAAACACAAGAAGCCGAGAATTATTCAGGTTGCAATTGCCAAATACCTTGCCGATAGAGGCCCGACTCCGCCTTGGGAACTAGCTACTCATATGGAACAACATCATACGAAGAACATCTATGACAACATCGCTGACCTTAAGGTTGAAGGCTACATCCAGGAGGTATACTTCACGCGTCCGCTTCGTGAGTTGTTTGAGTCTACGAAGACTCGGCATCGGGAGGAGGGGAGCTCTGCTGATTATGACCGCAAGCACATTTGGTTCACTGTGAAAGGGGCGATCTACGCTATGGCCAACGACGAAGTAATGGCTGACGTGCTGAAACTCAAGAATCACTCAGCAAGAGTTGCACTGTCCGACCCGGTACTGTGTAGCTTTCTTGATTATGTCATCGAACAAATGGAAGAATGGAAGGTTCCGGGGAAGCCCAAAGTGGAGCCCGTTAGTGAGGCTCTGCTGTTACGATGGTATGTGGAATGGAAGAACTCTCGTGGTGATACTCGTTGAGAGGGCTAACGCCTCGTTGTCCTACCTGGTTTTTTAACTCTTAACTGGTGAACGTCCCGGCTTCGTCCGAAAAGTCGAAGACCGCTCTCATATCTTCTGAACGCGCGCACTAGGTCGACAGCTTGCCTAGTAAGGAATCTATCCTGCTAGACACCCTTGACTTCATCGTAATACACGACACTCTAATTGCTGCCGAGGAGTGGACTATATTGTCACACTGGGTCAGAATCTTCTGGAACTCCTTAAGTTCATCTTTCGTCGCATTCAGTTCCTTGCTCACCTCCGATGCATCGACTCTGCCCGATTCTCTGTTCCTTCTGAGCACCTGTAACTTGGCCCACTTGTAGGCGATGTCCACGATTTCGAAGTTCAAGTTGGGGTCGTCGCTCTTGCTCAGAGCGCAGACCAGCATGTTGTCGTATTCGTTGAAATAGCCAACAAAGGGTGGGAGTGCTTCCTTTTGCTTCGAAATTAGCAAACCATATTGCGCATTCCGTGCCTTCATAGCCTCATCTAGCACGGCCTTGATTCTTGGCAGAGAAAGCCCAGATGACCAATTCTTAGCCTCCACGACTACCCTGAGGTTCGGGTTCTCGCCCAGTGATAGGACAAAATCGCCTTTCTTGCTCTTCGAAAGGGACTCACTCGTTTCAGTCGAGACCTGCTCAACAACATCGCCAGACTTGCCCGACCTCGCGATTTCGCAAAGTGTTTCGTATACCCAGTCCTCAAACTCGAAGCCCTTGAGTGGCGTCTTGGCCGTGAACTCCTCTTTCACTTTTTCCTGCAGTATCCTGTCGACGAGCCTGATGTTCTCAGCCTTGATTTCTTCAATGAGTAGATTGAATGGAGTCCCCTTCTCTCCAGGGTTAAGAATAGTCTTTAGCCTTCCCTTATCGCCCAACATGCTCTCGACTTGCTCTTGGAACAATCCTCTCTCTCCGAAGTATTTGTCAACCGTTTCGTTAAATGACCCCTTAATTCCGAAATGAGCTTCGACGAGCTTGCTGAGCTGACCATCCTTCCCAAAGTAGTCTTCCATCAAAGATGAGACCTTTCCCTGCGGGCCAAAGTGCTTCTCCACAAGAAGAGTGACATCACCTTTCTTCCCGAATTTGTCATCGACTTCTTTTCTAATAGAGCCCAGAGTGTCCTTGAGTTTTGATTCGAAGGAGGTCTGCAGTACGCTGAACTTTCTGTCGATTAGGTCCAGATTCTCATATGTCTGCATCGTTCTCAAAGCAGTAGTTCCGATGGCAAGCGCCTGGCCAAATCGCTCCAAGCGGGCATCCAAAGGAACCTCCTCAAAATAACGAACTGTGTCCTCTGATTCTAATGTGACATGCTCGATGATGAGTTTGTTGTCTTTTATCCGAATTGGAAGTGTCTCGTCACGTTTTTGCCGTTGTGCCCTCTGCAAATTCTCATCTTCCGTTTCGTTTCTTCATTCCAACTCTTTAACACTATGAACTTTGCAACTGAATTTCGCGTCTATCGTGCTCTACCAAAGTCTGCTCCGAGTCCTTCTGTATTGAGACGGCTAACGGCCATAGCAGTCTGACGTCCTCCCAAATGGTCTGGGTGCTAACGCCTGAAAGCCTGGCTAAGTAGGCGACCGTAACCTCGAACTCTGCCATGGGAAGCTGATTCGGGACTCTGTTCTATTTACCGTCAGGCGTGAGAAACAATACTCACATGGGAGGGGTCGTTGAAAGCTCTAGGGTTTGAGCTGGCCTGCGCCACTCATGTCAGCGGGCATCTCAGCAACGAAGTCTAGCACGCCTTCTCCTCGCCTAACTCATCGTAACGTATCTCTCAGCAAGCACTACGAGGCTATCTTCCTGCAAGTGTCACAGCACACAATCTAGTGGAGAAGTCCTTCGCTGTTAAGGCGTTTCTTGAGGGAGGAAAGGGACCTTGTCAATCTCTCCCATCAATGAGATCGTCCCACGTAGGATTTCTACGATTCTTAGGAATTGTTCAATGTCAGGGCCCGTTAACGAACGACCCTTCCTACTCTTTAGCCACTTCTCGAGGACTTGGTAACCGCCAATGTAGAATCCCCACACTTCGCTCGGGATGTTCTCAAAACATTGAGTCTTGTTTATGTCAACTCTGCCTTTGGAGTAATTCACTTTCTCAATGACATTTGACCCCGGCACATCGAACTTTGTTCGATAGTTCAGACCTGTTTTCCCGAGGTGTAAGTCCGTCAGTCTCTTTCCGAAATCAACCATAGTTTCAAAGTGTCGTGCGTTATCGGTTAGGGGTATACGTGGGAAATCTCGTTTGAGTTCGTTGTCATATTTGATTCTGTAGGATGGAGAGTGACCGACAGCGTAGGTGTAGTAGAAGATTTCTTCTGGTGTCACTGTCCTCTTGTACAAGCGCGAGAGTTCTGCGAGAATCTTCGAGTTTACGTTGGGTGTTCTTCTTTCATTTTGGTATAGATACAGTGGGGCTTGGTAACAAGTATCATAACGTGAGGAGGCTTTGTGTTCTGCCATTGTTTCACAAACGAGGAAGTCAGCGTACTGTCCAGGTAGCGCTTCTCGTCTATTGAACAACAATGAAATGTTGACGCGTTTCATGTGATTCATTACTTCGAGTCGTGGTCTGCATTGGAAACCCTTCGAATTGCCTGTATAGTAGGTGTAACGAAAGTCAAAAGGTCGATATAAGATTGGAACGATGTTCTTCTTCGAAGGTCCTGACTGAATGATATCTTGTTGAGCCAGAGCCACTTTCCAGTCCTGTACATCTTTGCCAAGGTCGAATCTAGACCGTGCTTCTTCTTGGTCTAGCTTCGCAAAGCTTGAGACTGTCTGCCACATTTCATCCTCAGACCACTTGATTGTAAGGTCGTCTCTTGCCGTGACTATGCCGACGCTGTTAACAGGGAAGATTTCTGGAATACTCGGGGATGTAAAGTACGGGTCGTTTGATTTGGATTCAGAAGGAACGAAGAGGTATTGGGGAGTCTGGGGAGTGATATCTTTCCACTGAACCAATTCAAGTGGGTCTCCACTTACGGCCCAACCGTCAAGCCATTGAAACTTGTATTCGCGAGCTCCCCAGAGATCTGCATACTTGACCGACCTTTCGCGTTGGTCCCCACACTTGACAAAGAGTGCTATTGCAACGCCTTGTTCGATGTCGAAGACGTTCTCGTCTCTGCCTCCTTTAGTTGAGGGGTTCCTGTCTTTTCTTGAGTGACCGTGCAGGTTGAGAATGTAGATTTTGTTGAAAGAATTCATCAGAGACCGTCGTACTCCGTTGAAAGTAGGGTTGTCAAGGTATGAGTTGTCTGTGATGAACCCTATGACGCCTTCTCCTTCGGTATCGACTTTCCATTGGGCGAAACGGATGAACTTGACGTAATCATTCCCTATCCATTTCGGATTCTTCTCCTTCAGAGGTGCTCCATTGACTTTGTAGTACCCTTCATCCTTTCGCCCGTCTTTCGCTTGGTATCCAATCTTCATCAGGTCGCTAATCCATTTTCCCTTGTTGAACGACTCGCCTGAATAGGGAGGGTTGCTGATTATCGCGAGTATCTTCTTGCGCTGTTTGACCTCATTTGCTGCTCTGCTTTCTTCGTTTAATTCTCGCATGAATGGTATTAGACCGTGCGATTCTGATGGCTCGAGGGTATTGGTTAGGTAGACTTGGACTCGTTCTCCTTCCTTGAAGGTATAGAACCATTGATTGAGTATGGTGGAAAGTTTGAGATGTGCGAAGATGTAAGGCGTTATCTGGATTTCGAAGCCGTAGAAGTCTTTCAGCATGTGATTCGATATCTTGGGCTTGATTAGCCCAGAAAGTCCCTTGCTCTTCAGCTCTCCAAGGGTCTTGAGATAGATAATCCAGAGAAAAGTGCCTGTTCCTGCGGCTGGGTCGAGCACTGTAACATCGTCGTCAGCGAATCCATTCGCTTTCCCAAAGTCCTTCTTTAGAATGGAATTGACGGAGTTGACTATGAAGGAGACTACTGGGCGAGGAGTATTGTATTGACCAAAGTTCTTCCTCTTTATAGGGTCATACACTTCAAGGAAGTCTTCGTAGAAGTGGGTGAATGGGACTCGGTCTTTCTTGCCCCTTTCATCTATTTGGGGTAGTATTTTCTGCATGTTCGAAGCGTTTAGGACTTCAACTATCTCATCAATAATCCAAGTGAGGTTGGGCGGTAGGTCAGCAGCAACATTGGCGAATATCTTCTTGATGATTCCTACATCTTGGGAGATCGCGTTTGAGGCGATTTGCCTTGATAATGGAACCTTGCTACTAATTCTCGCAAGGAACAATCCGTAAGTGACTGTCTGGGCGTATGCGTCCGCGCAATCGCGAATAGTAATGTCATTGATTAGCTCTTGGATACCGCTGTAGAAATCGTACAACGTGGAAGGACGTTGGTCCTTTGCCGTCGTGTCGCTTTTGAGTTGCGTTTCTGCAAGGTCTCGTAGCAACTTAGCTTTCTTCGAGAGTTCCTTGGCGAGTTCTTCTCCCGACTTAATTGTCGAAATGTTGTAGGAGACGAATGATTCGTTCATTCTGAGAAACTGTTCCATTCTTTTTTCAATGTAGGTAAGAGTCGGCTGTGCGAGTTCCTGAATGGTGAAAAGGTTGAGGTCAAAGATTGTCTGATTGTTGCGGATAAGAATGAAGCGGGTGTAGTTCGTTAGAATGATGTTGTTGATGCTTTCTTTGTACTTCGCTATCTGGGTGCCACGCAGTTCTCGGTCGAGGTCGTCTTCCAGTTCTTTGGTCTCGACATAGCCAATCTTCACGCCGTTCTTGAACACCTTGAAGTCAGGGGCTCCCAATTTGGTTGCTCTGTCGGGTTCTTGGTTGAAGTCGTACTCAGGATTCAGTTTCTTGAGGAAGTTCTCGATGGGCGTCCTGAATGTTCCTTCGGTGTAATCGGCTTGGAGATATCGTTTTCTCACTTCCGTGAAGTATTCTCTGAAGGCATCGGCAAGGGCCTGGGCCTGCTTATTTGACAATCACAGCTGGTCGGCAGGGATATTCGAGATTACTTTAGGATTTCCGGATAATCACCTTGCTTTTCGTTTCGAAAAGAGTGTCTGGGAGAAAAACTGAAGGTTTGTCGCCCGCGTGCGTCTACTCCACTCCTTCTTTTTGAGGATTCAGTCCAGAGAAGAAACTCCTGACTCCGCCGAGGGTAGAAGGAGTCAGGGAAACAACTCTGGTCTCGACTTCGTAAAAGAAATCTCTTGCGAACGCCCGTGGAATCCCCACGTACTCGTCTACCATGTCAATCGCGTGGGGCAGGCCCGTGGCCTCAGAGAAGTTCTCAGCACTGAGCAACTCAGTGACCAACCTTTCTGGCACGGTGGTCGGAATCTCCAACTCGCAAGGCGAAGTCAGGAAGGTCTGAGGGCCTTCCCTACCTCCCTGCTGGATTTCCTAGTCAGAGATTCGCCGACCCCCCTCCCCGTCATGAACCTTAGCAATGACCAAAGCCGCTTGAATGAGCAACTACAAGTGGATGGAACGTCTACCAAAGGTCATAATCCTTGAATATCAACAAGACAACCCTACCGTTCAGCAAATGTCGAGTTCAAATTACAACGACAAAATCGTAAACCAGCTAAGGAAAAGATTGTGGGTTGAGGCATACAAGTATGCGAATGAGCAACACGCACACGGCGGCGCAGTTTCTGGATTAGAATTGCTCATGGCTCTCCATCAAATGATAGAAGAAACTCATCACCATTGGATAGCAGATGAAAAGAAGTGGAATGACATTCTAGCTTCTTCGCATTGACGAAGGCCGCAGTTGCTGCAAGGCTGGACTCCTGGGAAGATAGGCGACTACAAGTCGTGGTAGGTTAGGAATCTTCGGCGCACACACACGGGCAGGATGCAAGCGTGAGTGGCCTATGGCCGTGGGGTGTCCAGCCCGCTTGGACTGGAACATCCGACACCGTTGCCTTCGCGGTTATTGCCTTCGTAGGAGTTGGCTGTTCCCAATGTGCCTGAGCCCGTGGAGCGGTCAAAGTAGCCATACTGCGAGTTGCTGACTGCGTTGTTCCCGCGCAGAGTGTTGTCAGTGCCGTAGAGGAAGAAACCGTATTGGTCACTCCCAGCCGTGTTCAGGGTGAGGGTGTTATTGGATGAAACTGAAACGAAGAAGCCTTCCTGACTTGCGACGGCATTGTTCCTAGTGAGAGTGTTGCCGTCAGACCCATAGAGGTAGAAGTCTGTGCCGCTGTTACCGTTTGCCTCGTTCCCGGTGAGGGTGTTGTTGGAAGAGTCGAAAATGTCGAACCCGGAAACCTCGCTGCCTAACACGATGTTCGCCGTGAAGGTGTTGTTGGAAGAGTCGAAAATGAAGAAGTCATTTCTAAATCCGGTCACTCGGCAATTCTTGACCGTGACATTAGATATCCCAGTGAGATTAATCCCTGAGTCTTTCTCGGTGGCTTCTATGCCTGCTATGGTGTGCCCTGCGCAGTCAAGGGTTATGCCATTGGCTCCTATTACCAGTCCACTTCCATCACACCCACCGACGCTCATGTCCAAAGTCGTGTCTGTCGTGATTATGCTACCACATGCAATCAAGACAGGCTGGGTGGAGGCAGTGAGAGTCGTAGTCGAGGTTGTTCCCAGACTCCCCGTGGTCGTCTCAGTTTGAGTCACAATCTTGGTTGGGTAGTTTGTTGCCACGTAGTAGCCGGTCACGCCGATTAGAATCCCGGCAATGAGCAGCCCCGCCACCATCGCGCTTGAAACTCCGCTCCGACGCATCCGATTTGGTTTCCCTGTCTGTCTAATACAGATAATAGATTTGGAATCCATAATTGGTAATACTCTGAAATCCTCTCCAGACAACAGCAGTGGTAATGCTGAGAAAGAACGAATTGAGTTTAA
>Ga0181527_1005290_pt1 | contig 10767 bp, 12 predicted proteins | sample PEATcosm2014_Bin_30_FD_119762 | JGI IMG/M metagenome (GOLD analysis project Ga0181527, IMG submission 119762) | Peatland microbial communities from MTU Mesocosm Facility, Houghton, MI, USA - PEATcosm2014_Bin06_60_metaG | ecosystem: Environmental > Terrestrial > Soil > Wetlands > Peat | place...
ACTGCGCCATTTGACGCGGAGGGGTTTAAGAGAGTGTTGGGGGACGCGCGGCAGCTAACATTGTCTCCAACGAAGGAGGCGTTTCGGATGCTTGCCGAAAAATGTGCCGCCGTTGGGGTCGCGGTCGTGTTGACGAAGGAGATTGCTGGGGCGGGGATCAGCGGCGCGGTTCGGTGGATTGCCAAAGACAAGGCGCTGATTCAACTGAGTCTAAAATACAAAACCCACGACCAGCTTTGGTTCACCTTCTTTCACGAAGCCGCCCACATCCTTCTTCACGGAAAGCGGCAGGTTTTCATTGAATTCGGGTTCAGTACCGAAACGAGCGAAGAACAAGAAGCGAATGCCTACGCCCAGGACAGACTCATTCCGCCCGAGCACCACCATCGCCTTCCGTATCTCAGGACGCGCGAGCAGATTTGTGCGTTCGCTGAATCTGTAGGCGTTCCGCCCGGCATCGTAGTTGGCAGAATGCAGCACGATGATCGCACGCTCATCCCCATGTTCAACGACCTAAAACGCAAGCTGTCATGGGGTGCCTGATGTCTCCCCCGCCAACCAAGTTCACAGCATCCGACCAATTTATCGCATGGGCGCACAGCCTTAGTGGGATGCTGACCAAGGTACGGACCAAATATGGGGGTGTTGCCGAGATGGTCGAGCACCAGATGTGGGATGAGTCGCAAACAGAATATGCACTTTCGCTTGTGCGAAGCCTGCGCGAACAACTGGCCCAAATCGAGACGGAGTTGTCAAGCCATGTCAACGAGAAGTCTGGCAAAGACGGAATGTGATCGTCTTTGCGAAGTGATGGATTCGTACCACAGGGCGTTTCCCGGCCGATTTTCGATGGATGGGTTGGCCGAATGGGCTCTTGAAAATCACCTATGGAAGCTACCTGACTACAACGAGAAGCGCGTGTTTGCGACGAAGTTCAAGAAGGCCGCCAGGCGACGAAGAATGAGGGACGGACGACAGCGGCTCGTTCGCACAGTGATCGCCGCCAAGTTTCGTTGCATCGACGAAAATGGGCAGCAATACTTCGATGTCATGTGGGACTATCTGCATGAGACAACCGTTGACTTTGCCCTTGTTTCCTTTCAGCAACGCGACAAGAATATTACAAAACAGAGGCGCTCCGCCACGAGGGATTTGCAGAGCCTCCTAGAATTCAATCCCAACATGAAGGGGCATGAGGAGAGCTTTGGGCACTTCGCATTTATGGCGGAGGAACCGCAGCAAGTTGTAGTCGAGCAAGTGGCGGAAACGGGCGCTTCGCTGTCTAAGCGCAAACCACGCTAGACAGATTTCTTCCAGCGCTTAGAGGCTGCCTTTTTGGCAATGGCTCGCCGTTGATCGGCAGAGAGTTTCGCAGCCCTTGCCTTGCCGCCCTTGAGCCCTCCCAGCCTTCCCAGGGCCACGGCCGCGGGGTTCTTCTCTGGCTTGGGCGGGGCCGACTCGGCATCCGGCACAACGGCGTCGAGAACGTGCCGGGCTATCTCAGACGGGTCTTTCTGCTTGCTTGATCGCTTAGGCATACCCCAAGTATAGCCCAGCCCCGCGAGGCTGTCACCATGCGGGCGGGGGGGACGCTAATTGAAACTGACCCACTACCGGAGAGCGGGCTGCAACGAGCGGCCGGGGCTCCCATCCCGCGTGGGGGTGCTCTTGCGAGCACCGCAATTGGACTCCATAATGGGCTAACACAATCGTAACGCGACCAAAGCGCGGCGCTAACAATCTACCGGGCTGCTACGATCCTTGCAACTCCTTTGTAGGCTGTGACTTATGTTCTCTCTCCAGCGCCTGCTCGGCAAGGGCGATCGGTTTTTCGATCTTCTGGAGGCCGGGGCCGAGGAGGCACGCCAATCCGTGCAGGCCCTGGTCGGCCTGGTCAATGCTCCCCAGGACGGCCAGACCCTGGACAAGCTGATCGTCAGCCGGCGGCAGGAGAAGCAGATCCATCAGGACCTGACCGCGCTGTTGTGCAACACGTTCATCACGCCGCTGGAGCGCGAGGACATCGGGGCCTTGTCCAACGCCCTGTCGCGGATCACCAAGGCGGCCAAGAAGTTCGCCCAGCGGCTGCTGGCCTCGCAAGCCCACATGCACGCGGAACTCCTCCGCAAGCAGACCGAATTGATCGAGCAGGGGATCGAGGCGCTTTGCCAGATGGTCCGCCAGTTGCGCGGCGGGCGGAATCTGGACAAGGTTCAAGAACAGAACGCCCGCCTGCAACAGTACGAGGGAGAGGCCGACAAGCTGATGCTCGATCTCCTGAACGACCTTTACAGCGGCAAGTACGAGCCGCTGCAAATGATCATCATGCGGGATCTGATCGAGCTGCTGGAGAAGGTCATCGATCGCTGCCGGGACGCGGGCAACGTCATATTCCAGATCGTGCTGAAGAACTCCTGAAGGGAAACCCTTGAATCGCGAACCGATCTGGCGCTTGCTGGCGATGGGCTTCGTCGTGTGGGGGGTCGGCTACACGGGATACCACGTGGGCTGGCTGGCCCTTCGCTGCCCGCTGCTGGTCACGGCGTTGATCGTGCTGGCGCTGGCCTTCGACTTCAGCAACGGCATCCACGACGCGGCCAACTCGATTGCGACCATCGTCTCCACGCGGGTGCTCACGCCGCTGCAGGCCGTGGTCTGGGCCGCCTTCTTCAACTTCTTGGCGGCCTGGGTGTTCGGCATCAAAGTTGCCATGACCATCGGAACGGGCATCATCCACCCGGACGTGGTGGACCCCTTTGTGATCCTCGGCGGCCTCATGGGGGCCGTGCTCTGGAACCTCATGACCTGGTACCTGGGGCTGCCCACGAGCTCTTCGCACGCCCTGATCGGAGGACTGGCCGGCGCGGCAGTGGCGAAGGCGGGGGTCGGCGCGGTCATTGGCTCGGGCATGCTCAAAGTTGCCGCCTTCATCGTCCTCTCGCCCGTGATCGGCCTGGTGCTCGGCCTTTCCATCGGATTCGTAATGACCTGGCTCTTTCGCAACACCAGGCCCGGACGAACCGATTCTCTCTTCCGCAAGGGGCAACTCTGCTCCGCGGCGCTTTACAGCCTGGGCCACGGCACCAACGACGCCCAGAAAACGATGGGCATTATCGCCCTGCTGCTTTACACCAGCGCGCCCGCGGTCTGGGCCGGACGAAGCTTCGACCGGTTTCCTTTCTGGATCGTACTGATTTGCAACACCGCGATGGGCCTGGGCACTCTGATCGGCGGCTGGCGGATCGTCAAGACGATGGGCTCGAAGATCACCCGCCTGAACCCCTTCGGCGGCTTCTGCGCAGAATCGGCGGCGGCGGCGACGCTCTTCGCCACGGCCGCCGCCGGCATTCCCGTGAGCACGACCCACACCATCACCGGCGCCATCGTCGGCTTCGGAGCGATGCGCCGCTTCAGCGCCGTGCGTTGGGGCGTGGCGGGAAGAATCGTCTGGGCCTGGGTCCTGACCATCCCGGTGGCAGGCTCGATCGGCGCGTTGGTCTACGTTGTGGTGGCCACCCTGGCCGGGGCGCGGGGCTGATGCGAAAACCCCGCACTCAGCCCGCCTTCCGGAGCGCCTGGCTCTTGGACGCAACGCACTCCAGCAGCTCGTTCCAGGACTTGACGAACGATGCGGCCCCTTCCTCCTGGAGTTGCACGGCCAATGCGTCGATGTCGATTCCGGCCTTGGCGAACTCGGCCAACACCTCTTCGCAATCACCGCCGTCCGCCGGCAAGATCGCGCCGATCTGCCCATGATCGGCGAAGGCTTTCAACGTGGCCTCCGGCATCGTGTTCACGGTCAGCGGTGCGGCCAACGCGCGGACGTACAAGATGTCGGAGGCCTTGGGGTCCTTGGTGCCGGTGCTGGCCCACAAGAGACGTTGCGGGCGGGCGCCGGCGTTGAAGAGGCGCTGCCAGGGGGGCGCGTCGAGCACGCCCCGATATGCCGCGTAGGTACGCCGGGCGACGGCGACGCCGAGCCGGGCCCGCAGCGCTTCCGGCACTCTGGCCGCAACGGCCACGTCCCAGCGACTGACGAACAGCGAGGCCACGGAGGCGACGTCGGCCTTCAGCCCGGCGGCGATCCGCCGCTGGAGGCCGCAGCGGTAAGCTTCGGCGGCCGCCACATACTGCTCGCGGGAGAACAAGAGCGTCACATTGATCGGCACGCCCGCGAAGATCGCCTCTTCAATCGCCGCCAGGCCCTCCTTGGTGCCGGGGATCTTGACGAACAGGTTCGGCCGTTCGGCGCGGGCGTGGAGCTCCCGGGCGGCAGCGATCGTGCCGGCCGTGTCATGCGCCAGCAGGGGCGAGACCTCCAACGACACCCAGCCGTCCACGCCGCAGGTTCGCTCGTGGATCGGCCGCAACAGATCGGCGGCCTGCCTGAGGTCCTCCAGCGCCAACTCGAAGAACAGCGATTCGCCCGACTTGCCTTCCTGCACTTTCCGGCGGATGGCGTCGTCGTAGTCGCGACTATTCTTGACGGCCTGGTCGAAGATCGTGGGATTCGACGTGAGCCCCGTGACCGAGAACTCCTGGATATAGCGGCGCAGCGTGCCGCTTGTCAGCAGGCCGCGGGTGATGTTGTCCAGCCAGAGGCTCTGGCCCAATTCGTGGAGTTCCTGGGTGGCCTTCACGGTTCTGCCCCTCCTTCTCGAGCGGGATACGATCGACATCCGGCAGGAACAGCGGCTCGTGCCCATGCTCCGCGCGGGCACGCATTGAGTGGCCGCTCCGCAGCAGAAAGGGCAACACGCCGGCAAGTTGCGGCTAAAGGGACGCGGAGCGTCCGCCCGGTGCGCACTCGACGCGGAGCGTCGTAACGAGGCGCGAGGCGGCGGGTCAGGACGGCGAACCGGGAAGTTGTTCCTCGGCCGATGCCAACGGCTCGCCTCCAGGGCCGTCGTTGAGGGCCGTTTGGCTGCCGTCGGGGGACTCGCGTCTCTTTTGGCGGCGTGCCCTTTTCTCCTGGGCCTTTTGCCTCTTGCCGGTTTCTCGCTGTCGCTTGGCAAACGTGTTTCTATCTCGCATTATGAGTTCTCCACTCGTGAGCCTTATGAATTATCCGCGCTAAGGCAATCGCAGAGAAACGCCTTCGGCCACGCGGTGGTCGAAGGCGTTCTTGTCAACACTCGGGCGGCGCCGGGCCGGCTGCAACAGCCGCCCGGCGTCTTCGGCGAGCACCGTGGCCGCCGCATCCAATTACCGCGGCACGGCGGCCGCCGATTGAGGGCGTCCGCTTCCCTCGCCGTTCACGCGGACTTGACGTTTTCCGCGCGCGGGCCCTTGGGACCGGAACCTTCCGTGTAGGTCACGGCCTGGCCTACGCGGAGCGCCTCGATGCTCGTGCCTTCAACGGCCGTGTGGTGGAAGAACAGGTCGCCCCGCTCGCCACTGATGAACCCGAACCCCTTGTCCGCAACCACCTTCTTAATCGTACCCTGCGGCATGACGCCACTCCTTCAAGAAAGAACGCGAAAACACAACTAGAGCCGTCAACTCTTTACCCGGAACCCCTTCGTCAAAGATTGCGGCCACCGGTAGAAAGCGAAAGATCGACCGCAACTGGAGATGGGCTCCCTTAGGGAAGGAAGCCGCGAGCCAAATCGCAGGGTCACTCGGAGCGAGCGCTCCTGGAACTTGGTGGGGCTCCCAGGACTGCTCGCCACTACTACCACAGATATTCTAACATGCTTGCCGAGGCGAGGGAAGCCCACCGCGCAACAATCCGCCGCCGCCCGCAACCGTGCCCCTCTTCCGGCGGCGAGAACAGGTCATCGCACCTGCGACTTTGGGCTGTTGGGGCGGGCTGGGCGGTTGTCACGCCTCGACGGTCACCCGAATCCGCTGGATCTCGTTGCGGCCGGATTTGGGCAGCGGCCGAGGTAAGGGCTGGGCCACGCCGTTGGCGTCGATCGTGCGGCAGCACAACTCGTGCGGCCCGACCGTTGACGCCGTCAACAAGGCCGCCCAGTGCGCGATGGCGTATCGCAAGGGCCAGGCGAGCGGCCGCCCGTCAGCGGCGAATTGCCGCGGAATGGGCGGCAGCCGGCCGCCGGGCAAGCCGCCGCCCCAATCCCCCGGCGGCGGCAGGATTTCCGCCTCCCGCCAGTCGGCCCGGGTCAGATACGGGTCGTCGGGCGCTGCCGGCTGCCCCGCCGGCCGCAGACAATACTGGACTTTGCTCAGTCCCGACATGCCCACCTGGGCCACGCCCGTCACCGCCGCCGCTTGGCCCGCCTTGAGCTTCTCCGGCGCGGTGATGAATCGGGCGAAGGTCTTCATCGGGCTGTCCACGTCGTTGTTCTGCCCCGCGTAAGTATCGTTGGGCTCCGGCTTGTTGCTGAGCAGCACGCGCTCGAGCCACTTGATCGACTTGAAACCGTAGCCGTTGGGAACCACCAGCCGCACCGGCCCGCCACGCTTCGACGCCAGCCAATCGCCGTTCATCTTGTAGGCCAGGATCACGGGCTGCTCGCCGGGCGGGTCTTCCAGCACGCGGTTGATCGACAGCGAGCTCTGGAACCCCGGCCCCGGCTTGGCGGGGTCGTGGTGATAGCCGTGGTACCACACGCGGCGGAGGTTGGCCACGGGCCGCGTCTGGTTGATCACCTCGCGGAGCGGCACGCCTTCCCACAGGCCCATGCCGAAAATGTGGTCCACGTTCAAGCAGGTCATCACCTGCATGTAACGCACGGCGTGCTTCTCGGCCAGGGCCATCAGGCCCGACCAATCCAGCGCGGTGCCGCGGTCTTTGGAGAGTGGGTGTTCGACCTGCACGTCGCTTGCCGGGTCAGGAATGACTTCGAGCTGCCAGGTATCGCGGTGCAAACCGGCCTGGCGAAGCTGTTCCGGCGTCAGCTCGTACGGCGGCGGATTACCGCGTCCGCCCCCGGCGAACTTGGCCTCCGGCGTAAGATATTCCAGCCGCGCGACGGCCTCGGCCAGCAGTCGATCCCTTTCGGCGCCTTGGGCCCACAGCGGCGCGAGCCCGACTGCGGCGATGCCCCCTGCGCCGAGCCGCAGAAAATACCGCCGCGTCAGGTCGCGATGTTCTTGCAGCAGGCGATCGAGGTGGTTCATGCGGTTTCCCCTAAGAATCCGTAAGTGCGTTTGATTTCTATGTGGTGCGGCATGTACTACCGCGGAGCCTCTCCAGGCGACAACCCGGCGGAGCCCACGCAGCCGACGGCCTCGGGGGCGTCGGCAGCGCGTCGCCTTCCTGCTCCGCCGATGCCCGTTCTCCTTGGCCAGAGACCGCGCGGGGCGATGTGGCCACGAGCGCCGCGACAACCAGCACGGAGCAGCCCGCGAAGAAGAGGCAACGTGCCATGGATACCTCTATATCGATGATGGGCGCCGCAGAAGGCCTGAACCTATTGTGGCGTCACCGCCTCAATCTCGCTGAAACGCTCGAAGTGCGCACGGTTAAAGGTGTAGATCCGCCGCACGCCGTTGGCCAGCATAGTTGCGACCAGTTGCATATCGAAAACATCCGGCCCACGGACCGGATGTTTGCGGGCGAGCGCCACCCACCGAGGAACCACATCGACCGGAATCGCAAGCACGGCCAGCCCGGGCAGAGCCATCAACTGCTCGATGGCGTCTAGCGCTTCCTGAGGCGTGCGTGGGTTCCGGACCCGCCGCGGGTCGGTGACCACCGCAAAAAATTCCGCAAGGATCTGTGGCGTTACGCCGAACCGCTCCTCCGAGTCCCGGGCGGTGGCCTTGAGCAGCAGAGCGCGCGACACTTGGTGAAAGGCGGACTCCTGGTCAATCGCGTACACCAGGAGATTCGTGTCGAGGACCGCCAGCTCAGGAGCGGCAGGCGTAGTCACCGTAAATCTCCCCGCGACTTAGGGTGCCGATGACTCCAAGTGGCCACTCCGGCAACTTGGGTGGGCTTGCGGCCAGACTGCCCTGTTGTCCGGCCAGTCGTCGCGCCATCTCCGCCACCACCTCGAGCCCCCGCGCGATTGGCTCTGGGAGCCCTCCGAGATCAGATGTTTTGGCGTCCATCTTGCAGTCTCGCTTTGTGCGATTGGGCCCCGACTCGAAATAATTGCCCGCCCTGATGACTCCAATTATACCACACTCTCCCCAGGAATACTTGGTCTAGCTAGCGGAATCTCGTCACGCCGGGCATGGCTACGGGCGGCAGCGGCAGGGGACCCCAGGCGTAACTGGGCGGCGTGAGGTCCTCGGTCGAGGCCAGCGCCTGCTCCCAGGTCACCGCCTGGCCGGTGTAGGTGGCCATGCGGCCCAAGATGCCCAAGAGCGTGCTCTTGGCCATGTAGTCGCCGTGATAGAGCGTCTTGCCGCTGCGGATCGCGGCGTACATCTCGTCGTGCTCGGTCTGGTAGATGTTGTTGATCGGACCGCGATAGGTCCAGTTGCCGCCGGCGGCCCGCAGGTTCATACCGCCCATGCGCTCGTGGAATTCCGCCCGGCCCTTGCTGCCGACCGCCCAGGCGCTGGAATCGTTCGTGCAGTTGCCGATCTGGCGGATGTTGCTGAACAGGCGCGTGCCGTTCTCATATTCGAACACCACCGAGTGATGGTCGTAGACGTGGCCGTATTCGGGACCGGTGCGGACCTGCCGGCCGCCCATGCCGATGGCCCGCGCCGGGTAGCGGTCGCCCATGATCCACGCGCAGACGTCCAAGAAGTGGATGTGCTGCTCCAGCACGCAGTCGCCGGAGAGCCAGGTGAAGTACAGCCAGTTGCGCAACTGCCATTCCATGTCGCTCCAGGCCGGCTCGCGCTTTCTCACCCAGACCGGTCCGCGGAAGTCGCTGGCCTGCAGCGTGTGGATTTCGCCCAGCGCGCCGTCGTGGATCCGCGAGACCAGCTCGCGGAAGCCGTAATAGAAGCGCATGCACAGGCCGGAGACGATCGTCAGATTCTTCTTCTTGGCCTCTTGGCAGGTGGCCAGCACGCTGCGGACGCCGGGGGCGTCCACGGCCACGGGTTTTTCGGCGAAGACGTGCAGGCCGGCCGCGACCGCCGCTTTCAGATGCGCCGGACGGAAGTGGGGCGGGGCGGCCAGCAACACCACGTCCAGCCCGGCGGCCATCAACGCCTTGTAGGCCTCGATGCCCACGAAGCGCCGCTCCTCGGGCACGTCCACCTTCTTGCCGACGTCCGCGCTGGCCTTCAGCGTCGCCAGTGCGGCGCTTAGGCGGTCCGGGAACAGGTCGGCCATGGCCACCAACTTGATGTTCGCATCGGCGGCCAGGGCTTGGGCGGCGGCCCCGGTTCCGCGGGCGCCGCAGCCCACCAGGCCGATCCGCAAGAGATCGCTGCCACTGGCGTGGACGGCCAGCGCGCGGCCCCGCGTGCCGGCCCAAGCGCCCGCTCCGGCCACCAACAGGGCCGAGGTCTTGAGGAATTCGCGCCGCGGCGATGCTTTCTTGTGCATGGGTGGCCCTCCGCGAATTGCACCTTGCCTGGGAAAAAGGGGACAGTCCCCATTTGTGCGAAGCACCCTTCGGGCCGTTCCGGCAAATGGGGACTGTCCCCCTTTTCCCTCCCAGATCGTGCAAGTTCATTCAGTATTCTAATGCCTGGGCCGGGCGTGTAATAGTCCTTATAATGTGGTCCCATGAAGGGCCGATCGGCGCGGGCTGCCGGCCCCGCCGCAACGCCGCAACAAGCCTGGGAGGAACGAGCGATGCAATGTTCACTTCGTGCCTTGGCCTTGGCGGGCCTGCTGTTGCGGCCGGCCGGCGTCGCGGCCGACGACGCAAAACCGGCAAGACGGTATTTCGCCCATCCCGCGGCCGAGGACCGCAACGGGGTCATCGCGCCCTGGTATCGCGGCCAGAACGGCCAGTGCGACTTCCGCATCCGCATTGCGGCCGAGACGCTCAAACGCTATCCCTGGACCGACAAGGGCCTGGCCGTCATGGCGGCGCCGCACTTCGTTTTCAACGGGCACTGGGGCATCAAGCCCGATGGCACGATCCTCGTCAACCCCAAGCTCAGCGACTGGGACAACGGCGACGTGGGCCAGCGCTCGGTGAGCCTGCTGTTCGGGCTGGTCGATTATTATCGTTACTCGGGCGATCCGGCCGCGATCGGGCTGGTCACCTTGACCGCCGACTACCTGCTGGATTACTGCCAGACCCCGGCCGACCATCCCTGGCCCGGTTTCCCCATCAGCGCCCCCACGAAAGGCAAGGCCTACGGCCGGGCCGACCCGCACGGTTTCATCCAGTTGGACCTCAGCGCGCAGCTCGGCTCGGCCATGCTCGCCGCCCATAAGCTGACGGACAATCCTCGCTACGCGGAGGCCGTGGAGCACTGGGCCGATCTGTTGGCCGCGCACTGCGACTTCCGCCCCGGCGCGCCTCCCTGGAACCGCTATGCAAACCCGGAAGACGTCAAGTGGGACACGCGGCAGACCGGCGGCGTTTCGCTGGTTTTGCAATTTCTCGACGACGTGATCCGGTGGGGCCACCAGGGAAAGGATGGTGCGCTGGTAAAGGCCCGCGATGCGGGCGAAAAATACCTCCGCGACGTGTTGTTGCCCGCGTGGGGCCGCGATCCGACGTTCGGCCGGAACTTCTGGGATTGGGAGAACGCCACCGATACCTGTGCGGTGCCCTGCTACACGGCCGACTACATCATGTCCCGCCGCGAGGCCTTCCCGAACTGGAAGACCGACGTGCGGAACATCATCACGCTTTTCTTCTGCCGCTCCAGCGTCGATCCGGCCTCGGCGGGCGGGGTTTACTCGGGCGCCTGGGCCTTTCCCGAATC
>Ga0181527_1005296_pt1 | contig 10761 bp, 10 predicted proteins | sample PEATcosm2014_Bin_30_FD_119762 | JGI IMG/M metagenome (GOLD analysis project Ga0181527, IMG submission 119762) | Peatland microbial communities from MTU Mesocosm Facility, Houghton, MI, USA - PEATcosm2014_Bin06_60_metaG | ecosystem: Environmental > Terrestrial > Soil > Wetlands > Peat | place...
AAGCACAACCCGAAGATTGTCTTCCGTTCGTTCGACTCCATCGACAACGCCCCGGAAGAGCGGGAGCGGGGCATTACCATCGCCACGGCGCACGTGGAGTACGAGACCGCCAAGCGCCACTATGCGCACGTGGACTGCCCTGGACACGCCGATTACATCAAGAACATGATTACCGGGGCGGCGCAGATGGACGGGGCGATTCTGGTGGTGGCGGCGACCGACGGTCCGATGCCGCAGACCAAGGAGCACGTGCTTTTGGCGCGGCAGGTGGGCGTGCCCTGCATCGTGGTCTTCCTGAACAAGTGCGACGCGGTGGAGGACGAAGAGCTGGTCGAGCTGGTGGAGATGGAAGTGCGGGATCTGCTGAACAAGTACCAGTTCCCCGGCGACGATGTGCCCGTGATTCGCGGCTCGGCGCTGGGCGCGTTGAACGGGGAGCCGCAGTGGGAAGCCAAGGTCGAGGAGTTGATGGAGGCGGTGGACAACTACGTTCCGCGGCCGGACCGGGCTGTCGACAAGCCGTTCCTGATGCCGATCGAGGATATTTTCTCGATCTCCGGCCGCGGGACGGTGGTGACGGGGCGCATCGAGCGGGGCAAAGTGAAGGTGGGCGAGGACGTGGAGATCGTGGGCTTCCGCGAGACGCGCAAGACGGTTTGCACGGGCGTGGAGATGTTCAAGAAGCAGTTGGACGAGGGCATGGCGGGAGACAACGCGGGGATCCTGTTGCGCGGCATTCCGAAGGAAGACGTGGAGCGGGGGATGGTGCTGGCCAAGCCGGGGTCGATCACGCCGCACACGGTGTTCAAGGGCGAAGTGTACGTGCTGAGCAAGGAAGAGGGCGGCCGTCACACGCCGTTCTTCAAGGGGTACCGTCCGCAGTTCTACTTCCGCACCACGGACGTGACGGGCGTGGCGGAGCTGCCGGAGGGCGTGGAGATGGTGATGCCGGGCGACAACGTGCAGTTGCAGGTGGAGCTGATTACGCCGGTGGCTTTGGAAAAGGGGCTCCGGTTTGCGATCCGCGAGGGCGGGCGCACGGTGGGCGCGGGAACGATCTCGGAGATTCTGAAGTAACAGGGAACAGGGAACAGGGACTAGGGACTAGGGACTAGGGACTAGGGAACAGTAGTCAGTTCGGAGTGGGTGGGCGGTTTTGAAACTGGTAGCCGATAACTGAGGACTGGCGACTGAAAGGATTTGAGGATGCGGGAAATCGTAACATTGCAATGCACGGAGTGCAAGGAGCGGAACTACTCGACGACGAAGAACAAGAAGACGACCACGGGGCGTCTGGAGTTCAAGAAGTTCTGTAACCGCTGCCGGAAGCACCAGGTGCACAAGGAAACGAAGTAAGGCAGCTATCAGCTGCTAGCTTCCAGCCTCCAGCTTGTTCGTAGTGGGGTTGAGTTTTAAGGCTTCCCAGACAGGAGCTAGAAGCTAAAGGCTAGAAGCTGCTCTTAGGGGCGTAAGCTCAACGGTTAAACTGTCGGTCTCCAAAACCGAACTTGGGGGTTCGAATCCCTCCGCCCCTGCCAGATTGAATTGGGATGCGGCCGGCAGGACGCCGGACGCGAAGGAACGGAAGCATGGCATCGAAAGCAGCACTTGTGAATGGGGATCAGAGGCCGGCGCCGAACAAGGTCGCGCCGGTGAAGCGGCAGGGGCCGAATGCGGAGCCGAATCTTGTCGACAAGACGGTTGGCGTGTGGAAGGAATTCACGCGCTTTCTGAGCGATGTCCGCGGGGAGATGCGCAAGGTAGTAACGCCCTCGCGCAAGGAGGTGGAAGCGACCACGACGGTGGTAATCGTGGCGGTATTCATCTTCGGTTTGTTCTTCTTCGTGGTGGATTCGATCTTCGCCTTCGGTCTGGACCGGCTGCTGAAGCGACTGGGCGGATTGTAACAGTAAGTGCAGGCGCGAAACGAGAACCTAATGGCAGATGAGCTGGAACAACCCGTCGAGGCGCAAGAAGGTCAGGCTGAGGCCCCGCCGGAGCGGAACGAGCGCTTCAAATGGTACATTCTGCACGCTTACTCGGGCTTTGAGCGCAAGGTGCGGGAGTCGATCGAGAGCCGCGTGCAAGCCTTCGGGCTGAAGGACAAGGTGGGCCGGGTGATGATTCCCACCGAGCCGGTGACGGAGATCGTCAACGGGAAGAAGCGCACGGTGGAGCGGGTATTTCTGCCCGGCTATGTGCTGGTGGAGATGGAGCTGGACAACAATCTTTGGCACGTGTTGAAGGACACGCCGAAGGTGACGGGTTTTCTGGGCACGGGCGACAAGCCGGTGGCGCTGAGCGAAGAAGAGGTCAGCTCGATACTCTTCCGTTCCGAGACGGCCAAGGACAAGCCGCGGCTCAAGATCAAGTTTGAAAAGAATGAGCAGGTCCGGATTACCGACGGGCCGTTTGCCAACTTCAACGGCGTGGTGGATGAGATCAACGAAGATCGCGAGACGATGAAGGTCATGGTGACCATCTTTGGACGGTCGACGCCCGTCGAGCTGGAGTTCAGCAAGGTGGAAAAGATTGAGTAGTTGGTTTCAAGCCGCCAGCAACTAGCTTTCAGCTTCTAGCCGGATTTTGCCCACCTGGCGGGCTCCGGTTGCGAGCGAACGCTGCGGCGCCAACATCAAAATTTGAACAGGGAAATACCCGGTGCGTGGCTGAAGGCCAGGAGCAGACGTCCGGGTTGCAAAGGAAAAGATCATGGCACCTCCGAAGAAGATTACCGGGTATGTGAAGCTGCAGATCGAGGCCGCAAAAGCTACGCCGGCGCCGCCGGTGGGACCGGCGCTGGGTCAGGCGCAGGTGAATATCATGGAGTTCTGCAAGCAGTTCAATGCGCGCACGCAGAACAAGGAGATGGCCGGGCTGATCATTCCGGTCGTCATTTCGGTTTACGCGGACCGCAGCTTCAGCTTTGTGACCAAGACGCCGCCGGCGGCGGTATTGCTGAAGAAGGCGGCGGGGATTGCGAAGGGCTCGGGCACGCCGAACAAAGAAAAGGTGGGCAAGGTGACCGAGAAGCAGGTGCGGGAGATTGCTACGCAGAAGATGCCGGACCTGAACGCGGCCACAGTGGATGCGGCGGTGAAGAGCATCAAGGGCACGGCGCGATCGATGGGGATCGAAGTGGTGGCGTAGGTTTTTGGTTTGTGTTCTGCAGGAAGGCCCTCCCGGTGGGAGGGCCTTCCTGCGTTCAGGATGATGCGGCGATTGGTTGTCAGGCCGGTGTGGCCACAAACCCTTCGCGATGAGGCTGCGGAAGGATGGGTGGCCTCACTCCTCGGGCAAACCCAAGGGTGGGCGACGCGCCACGCCGCCGGCCTTGAGCCGCGTCCTCCCTCTTACTGTCGCTGCATCCGAATGGCGATAGTTCGCGTCTCTCCTGGCGTCATGAGGAGCGCACTCTGACCGGGGGGGGGCCTGGGGCGGGGCTCCAAGGCTTATAGCCCTCTGCTTTGACTGTCACCAGGATGTCCTCACCAGGCGGGATAAGGATCCTGAAGGGAGAGTCTTGCGCGATTTCAAGGAAGTCTCCTGGTCTGGCTGTGCTTCGGAGAACGAATGTCACATTCCGCAGAGCGTCACCCGTAGATGAGTCGGTTATGGTCCCGGTCAGGACGCCGGACCTCGGGCCTACCCTCAGTGCCAAGCTAGCATTCGGCTGCGCGGCTGTCAGTTCGACGACCACAGGCTTCTTTTCCCGCGCATAAATGGGAAAGGCTGTGTTTGGATAGCCTTCCTCTTCCTTCATCGCGGTGATTTGGTACTTTGTCAGTTCCAGATGGTCGCGAGAGCACTTCCCGTTATTGTCTGTTAAGCAATCCGGTATCGGGCTCGCTCGGATCTTCCCGTCCTGTGGGCGCATCCAAACCGTTGCTCCGGAGACCGGATGCCCTTCTTGATCGGCCACGAAGACCGCGATGCTTCCAAGGCTAACCTCAGGTGGAGGGGCTGCCAATGCCGTGAGCAGAAGAAGAGTCGAAATCGCAATAATCTTCATGATAGCTCCGTTTGACCTTAGAATGGCATGATAGTGCCGACTGGAAGCTTCGATGGGCTTACAACACCGTCAATACTGATTGCATTGGTGTGTATGTATCCTGTCAACACTCCCAGCGTCTGCAAGGGGGAGTGGTAGAACCAGTCCCAATTGTCTGTGATGTTGGTTCCGCATCCGACTGGGGTGTAAATATCGGAGCTCAGGGACCATGAGTCCGTGAATTGCCCATTTGAGGGGGTGATAAACGGGCTCGTGCATGCTTGGAACGAGACGCCGGCCATGGACTGTGTGCATGACCACCCGGTGAGGGTGGGAACTTCGCATATCCCCGTCTGTCCGGCGTTCGTTCCGCTAAAGTTCCTGATCTGGTAGGTGACTGACCGATCCACCGTAGTAGCGCATCCCCCGCAATGTATCGTAAAGTCGCTTACGACTACCATCTGGTACGGGCCGTCGAGCACAACCGGGAACTGATTGCTTGGTTGGCCATTTGCCGTGACGCTAATGCTGGCATTGCCGACTGTTCCGCTATAGGCGACGCTCAAAGTAATTGCAATGCTTGAGTCCGATGCGGTTTGGCCCGACGAGGATACACCGGCTGGGAGGTTTACGACCGGACTACTTCCAAATCCGCTCCCCGAAATGGTGACGTTCACATTGCTCGCTCCAACCAAGATCGTGGACGGGGAGATGCTCGTGATAGTTGGCGCGACAGGGTATCCGCCGCCGCCATTGACCTGGCAGCTTCCCGCGGTGACAGTGACATTCCCGTACCCCGACCCCGCGCCCACGCCGTAGAGTTGGGGAGACGCGACGTACTGATCCGAGGGGGCGGCGAAACGAACTACGCTCGATGCGCCGACGCTCCAGTTGTAGTTTGCGCTTCCATTACTGACGTCGTTCCCGCCCACGCATTGGCTCGGGGAAAAGAAATCGCAGAATTGCGGCACGACCCAGATTACATCGTCGAGGGAACCGACGGTCAGGCCGCTGGCCGCGTAGACGTACGCGCCGCAGGGCTCAATAAACTGTCCGCAACTGAAGTTTCTAGCCAGAACTCTGGGGCGGCTGGTGACCATGAGACGCCCGGTGCCCTCGCCGGAGTCCGGCACCATCCAGTTCACCACTCCGCTCTGCCGCTCAGGGCTCAGAATGAGTCCCTTGCCGTCCGGGACTTTGTCCTGGATGAGTTCGTTGAAGCTGATCTCGCGGGTCTCATTGGGTGCCAGGGTGTACTTCTTGTCCCAGAGGATGGCGCCATTGGAGATGCCGACGCCGAAGACCCGAGGCTTATCGCTGTAGTTGAAGAGCAGCAGGTGCGACTCGGAGTCTCCTTCCACGGACCACGGATGGATGCCGCCGTTGTTCTCATCCAGTTGGTCTTTTTCGAGCAGTTCAACTTCATAGAGGTTCCCGTCGCTGCGCGAGACGGCCTTGCCCAGGACCTCGCCCGGCTTCTTATCGGTCTCGACGAAGAGCGACTGAAGAACTGGAGGTTACGTCGTCTTCAATAAAGATCGGGGCCACTTGCGGCATCGGCTCCATTGCCATTTAGGCCGCCGGCGCGCTGCTGGTCTGCACGCCGATTGGACTGGCCGGAAACCATTTCGGATAGCCTTGAGCCTGCTGGGCTGTGATGGCCTGGGCGGCGCCGAGCATCATGAGGAAGATCAGGGGCGACAAAAATGCCGGCTTGGGAAGCATCGCGATGCAACCTCCAACTCTTGGGGTCCAGGGAACGTGGTGGGAACTATACGGCTGCCTAAAGTAACTGTCAAGTAAGAACTTATATTTGTTAATTAGTAACCCAGGTAACCATCGCTTCCAGGGTCGGCTTTGGGGATACTGAAGCACCGTCTCTTTTGCGACCTCGACATTTGGCCGAGAAGGGATACCGGGACTCAGAAGAGGCGGCCGATGGTGAAGAAGACTTTGCGGTGGCCGGCGTCGCCAACCGAGGCCCCGAGGGAGACGGAGCCGAGTGGGGTGGCGGCGACCAGGCTGGCGGTTCCGTCCTGGCGGAGAATGGCGCGGGCTTGGGGAGACCAGATTTCACCGGCTTCGTAGCCGATCACGCCGTAAAGGCCCTGTCCGAGGCCGGTGGGGAGGGCGGCGAGGCGGCGGAGATAGCCGGCGCGGGCGAGGTAGGTGTCGGTGCCGCGATACTCGTCAAAGGATGAGGCGGAGAGGCGTCGCGGGCCGCCAAGAGTGAAGCGATAGGGCTCGGCGACGTTGGTGCGGAGATAGGAGTTGATATCGGCGGTGAGGCCGAAGATATTGCGATCTCTCCACTGCCAGGTGCGGGCGGCGGAGAGCATGGCGAGGGGGGCGTTGTCGCTTGCGACCGCATGATAGAGGGCGCCGGCGAACGCGGAGAGACGAAAACCCTTGGGGGAGACGGAGCCGGAGGCTTCCTTGTCGATGTCGATGTGGAGCAGGCCGGTCTGGGCGGTTCCGTTGAGATAGGGACCGCCGCCGGAGCCGGTGGTGAGGCTCCAGTGGGTGTCTTCGGCGCGCCACTCGGTGGAGATTTGGAGGGAATTGGAAAAGGTGCGGCCGGCCTCGAGGCCGGCGTCGAGGTTTTGCTGGAGGCGCTCGGCGACGCGCTTCTGGCCGGCCCAGATGTAGACGGGTTCGCGGAGGATGCCGGTGCGGGGTTCGAGGAAGAAGCCGTTGGGGGTGAGGAGGCGATAGTATTCGGCGTTGAGACCGGTCATGTAGCCGAGCTGGGCGTTGGCGCGGAGTTCGGAGCCGAAACCGCCCAGGTTCTGATCGACGAGGCGGAGGTCGAGCTCCATGCGGGTGATGTTGGAGGTTTCGGCGGCCAGATCGGGACCGACGAGGAGAAAGGGCGGTCCGGTTGGGTCTGGCGTGAGATGGACCAGAATGCCGGTGTCGGGACTGGCTGCGCCTGGGCCGCCAGCGTCTGGATTGGAGGCGGTGGTGGCGGCTGCGGCGGGAGGCGGGCCGAACGTCTGGTAGGTGGCGCTCAAATCGCCGTTGGACTGGATGGGCTTGAGGGCGTCAAGGGTTTTGGCGGGCGAGATGGGCTGGCCCTCAAGGGGTTTCATATCGCTGCGGACCTGCTGCCGGGCGCCGGGCTCGCCGCCTTCGACGCGGACCTGGCGCAGGATGCCGGGCTGAGCGAGCCGGCGGAGGTCGCGGGCGGCGAGGTAGGCGTTCCAGTCCTGATCGTCGAGGGCGTAGGGGAGCAGGACGGTGCGGTTTGCCTCCGCAGCCAGGTAGCCTGCCTGGATGAGCTGGCTTCCTTTGGTGTAGTCGGAGGCGGAGAAGTTGGCGACGGGGACGGTGACGACGACATCGGCGAGGCGCACGGCGCGGTCGACATTTTGCACGATGCCGGCGGTGAAAGCGCGGTTGAGGACGCCGACGATGGAGGATACATCGGCGTTGGCGAGGGGGGCGTCTTCGAAACGGACGGCGATGACGGTGTCGGCGCGCAGGCCGTGGCGGAGGACGTCAGTGGGCAGATTGTCGAGGATGCCGCCATCGACGAGATAGTGACCGTTGGAATTCTGAACAGGCGGGAAGACGCCGGGGATGGAGATGGAGGCGCGGACGGCCTGGGCGAGTGGTCCGGCGGCAAAGGTGACGGCCTGGAGGGAGTTGAGATCCGTGGCCACGCAACGAAAGGGGATGGGGAAGCGGTTGTAGTCCAACTGCTGGCGGTTGTAGGCGAGCAGGGTGGTGGAGAGGAACTCATCGACGCCGCGGCTGGAGAGCAGGGCGTTGCGCAGGGCGGGACCGTGCCTGAGGCCGACGGTGATGGCGGCGGGGTTCTGGCGGCGGTCCTGGCGGCGGCGGAAGCTGGAGTCGACGTAGGGGGTTTGCAGAGTGAAGACGGCCATGAAGGCGTCACTGACGGCGAGGGCGCGCATTTGCGCGGGGGTTTGACCGGTGGAATAGGCCGCGCCGACGAGGGCGCCCATGCTGGTGCCGGCCACGCGGTCGATGGGGATGTGATGCTCCTCAAGCCACTGGATGACGCCGACGTGGGCCAGGCCGAGGGCGCCGCCGCCCTCGAGAGCCAGGCCGATGGCGGGACGATTGGGCGGGACGACGGCCGGCAGGGGGGATGGCGGCGGAGCTGGGAGCGCGGCGGGTTGCGGGGACTGCTGCGGGGCTGGTTGCGGAGCCGGTTCCTGGCCCGAGGCGGCGGTTGCGAGGAGGACGAAGGCGATAAGGATGGCGGTACGATTCCACGGCATGACGAGACCCCTTGGCGATGCACCTAGTATTCAGGCTAATGGGTTTCGGGGAGAAACTGGGGCGGCCCACAGGGAGGGTGAGGTGTTCGGGGACTGAAAATGGGAACCATGTGGCGCGATTGGGACTTGTGGACGCGAAAAGGCCCTCCGCGGACAGGGAGGGCCTTTTGCGTCTGGAGACGCGCCGGAGAGAGCGGGCAGCCGTTGCCGCGCTACTTCGGCGGGGCTGGGGTGAAGACTTCGCGCTTTTGGCCTGGCTCCGGTTTGGGCTTGGGTTTGGGCGCCTTCTTAACTTCTTTTCTGCCTTTGTCTTTGCTTCCCATGGGTAGAAGTGTGACACAAACGGGGCGCGGGGGAAAGACCAAAAGACGGAATGCGGCCAGGTTCGAGGTGTCAAAAGCGACACCTGGGCCCCGGCGGCCCCTCAGTGCTTGTCTGGAGGCGCGGCGGTTATGGCGTCGTGGGCCAGGTGCTGGTAGTTGAGGATGGCGTTGAAGACCAGGGCGTAAGTGCCGACGGTTTCGCCGCGATAGACGGGGTTGTTGGCGAAGAGAAGCACGTTGCCCTGGCCCAGGTGGGCGTCGACGACGACGGCGTGCTCGGCGATGGAGGAAGCTTTGTCGAGAAGGCCGTCGAGGAGAAGGGTTGCAGAATGGCGGGATCGGGGACGCGGACGACTTTCAGATTGAATAGGTGAGCTAAGGACCAGCCCGTGTCGTCGTAAGGATGCTTCTGCGAGTCGTCGGGGGCCCAGAACTGGCGATCGAGGAGGGCGTCGGCGACGCGGGAGTTTAGTTGCTGGGAGATGAGCGGGGCGGTGGCGATAAAGGCGACGAAGGCAACGAAGCAGGGCAGTCTGGTTGGGCGCATAGGTCCTCTGGAGGGGTTTTCAAGTGCTGGATTCCCGTGCGAGTCAGTGTCCCACAGCCGGGCTGGGGTTTGAAAGGTTGGAGCGATTGGCACGGCCAGCAAGGGGCAGGGTCCGGCCGCGGGTGTTAATTTGTTTTTTGTAGGCAAAAGGGGTGTTGAAGTCTGTTGGAGACGTCCATGCTGGGCAAGCTGGAGATGATTGTTGGGCCAATGCGGAGCAACAAGACAGCGGAACTGCTGCGAAGAATCGAGATTCGGAAACAGTATGCCAAGCAGGACGTGATGCTGCTGAAGCCGGCCGACGACACCAAGGCGGAGGCTGGCCTGGTGCAGAGCCGGAACCGGAATGGCTGCGGGAAGATGGAGGCTGTGGAGTTCCGGTCCGCGGACCCGTGGTCGGTTCTGCCGGTTCTGGCGGCTACGGAACAGAGGATCGGCAAGCGCATCGAGTGCGTGGCGATCGACGAGGGCCAGTTTGTCCAGGACCTGTTTCTGTTCACCAAGCGGCTGCTTGAGGCAGGCTACGACGTGATGGTCTCCGGCTTGGAGCTGGATTTTCGCGGGCTCCCCTTCGGCGAGATGCTCGATCTCTCCTGGCTTGTGCGCACCTATTCGGGCAATATCACCGAACTGGTGGCCTATTGCAGTTGCGGGGCCAAGGCGCTCTACCCGCAGCGGCTGATCGAGGGCAAGCCCGCCCAGTACGACAGCCCCATCATCATGGCCGGCGACTTCTACGAACCGCGCTGCGGTGAGCACTTTATTCTGCCAGGACGGCCGCACTAAGAGGAGGATTCAGTATGGCAGCTTTGCCCGGTTTGAATGCGCCGCGGACCAGCTTTCGGGTGGTCATGGCCATGCTGGGGATGGTCGCGGTTCCCGCGGCGCTGACGCTGTTGACGGCGCGGCGGCCGGCGGTGGTTGGGGCGCCCGCGGCTGACTCCTCACCATACGGCTACACGGTCAGCCTGCTTCTGTTTGTCGTGCCGATCCTGGTGATCGGGTTTTGGTTCGTGCCGCGCGAGGATGTGCGGATTTCGCGCAGGGCCTTCGTCCGCACCATCGCGATTTTGTTTCCGCTGGGAGCGGGCCTGGACTTCTTCTTCGCCAATTCGTTCTTCACGTTTCCCAACCCCGGGGCCACGTTGCGGATTACCGCACCCGCGCTGCATGGCGGAGTGCCGGTGGAAGAATATGCCTTCTACTTCACGGGATTCGTGGCTGTGCTGCTGCTCTACATCTGGCTCGACGAGTACTGGCTGGCAGCTTATGGCGTCCGCCCGGATGCCAAAGAGAGAGCGGAGTTCGATCGCCTGCTGCGGTTTCATTGGCAGTCGATGGCATGGGCGGTGGCGCTGATTGCGGCGGCCATCGTTTACAGGAGGGTTTTCGTGCCGGAGCCGGGGTTCCCGGGCTATTTCGCCTTTCTTGTGGCCGGGGCTCTGGGCCCCTCGGCGGCGCTGCTTCCTTCAGCCATGCCGGTAATCAACTGGCGCGCGCTCAGCTTGACGCTCTTCATCATTCTGTTGACCAGTCATCTGAGTTGTTCCAGTCAAGTGGGAAGACGGACTGTTTTGCGGATAAGCATTGGGTTTCCGGTTTACGGCAGTACTGGTTTGGCAAGGGCGGCTATCAGCGGTGAGCCGCGCC
>Ga0181527_1005298_pt1 | contig 10760 bp, 12 predicted proteins | sample PEATcosm2014_Bin_30_FD_119762 | JGI IMG/M metagenome (GOLD analysis project Ga0181527, IMG submission 119762) | Peatland microbial communities from MTU Mesocosm Facility, Houghton, MI, USA - PEATcosm2014_Bin06_60_metaG | ecosystem: Environmental > Terrestrial > Soil > Wetlands > Peat | place...
GAAGTTGGGCATGCCCTTGTCGAGGCGGCCGGTGTGCACCAAAGCGGAGAGTTCCGCGTCGGAATGCGAAGTAACGAAGGGGAGGATGTTGGGCGCTCGATCCGTGCCGCTGGCATCGCCGCCGTGACAGATGGTGCAATGAGTTCCGAACGTCCGGGCGGGGCGGGCCTGCGGCTGAGAAATCAACGAAGGCGTCAGGAGGAAGAGACAGAAGAGTGTCTTTCGCATGGAAATCATGTAACCGCCGCGGCGCCGGAGTCCGCGCAAGACAGACGGGTCTTTCATCAGAATTAATCTTACACCGTGCCAGGCCGCTGCCAGCGCCGCGAAGGCAGCGCGCCAGCGATCTGGGCGTATCCTTCGCCGAATACGTCAGGCGCCTCGTCACGCGCGACCTCGGAGGCGCGCAACCGGTGGCCGATCCGTCGGTGGTCTTCGACCTGGGCGCTTCCGATGGCTCCGATGTCGCCGCGAACAAGGACGCCATGCTGGCGGAAGCCTTCACCTCAGGCGGACGCAAGCCTCGACGACGGTCCGCATGAGTCTGTTTGTCGACACTTCCATCTGGTATGCCGCCGCGGATAAATCGGATGCCAGTAACTCGCGGGCAAAGGCGGTTCTCTCTGCCGGCGAGCCGCTGGTCACCACCGATCACATTTTGGTCGAGACATGGACGCTGATCCGGCATCGGCTGGGCCGGCGCGCCGCCGAACGATTCTGGGAAGGCCTACGATCCGGCGCCGCCACCGCAGAGACCGTAGGGACGGCGGACCTGGATACGGCTTGGGAAATCGGGAAATCTTACCGCGAGCAGGACTTCTCGATTGTGGATCGAACCAGCTTCGCGGTCATGCGGCGGCTCGGCATCGAGCGCGCGGCCTCCCTGGACGACGACTTCGCGATCTTTCGTTACGGACCAAACCGCCGGCGGGCCTTCACGGTAGTTCGGTGAAAGGCCACGCGCAAGGCAGTTACCGATGCTCGATGCGCTGCTCCGCATCCATGATGTTCTTCAGAATATCGTTGATCCGGGTCAGGTGGCCCGCCCCTTTGGATTTCAGCCAGGCGAGCACTCTCGGTTCAAGACGCACGCTCACGGGCACCTTCGGCCTGATGTCGCGCAAGCGAACCATCTGAGCCAACTGCTCATCTGTCAGGCGGGGAATGTCCTCGAAGTCGATGTCCGAGTCGTCCCCTGCCGCCTGCTTCGCGGCATGGCGCCGTAGCGTTTGCCGTTCCTCCTCACTCCATTTTCTGTTCTTGATATCGTCGGAGGTCATTTTTTTCAGCCCTGCGGGCTGAGATAATGCGGATGGTTTCTTCGCCATTGGTTTCCTCCCTGTAAACGTGGACAACCAGCAACACGACCGCGGCATCAGGCTCAATACGAGCCGCTCCAATCGCGTGCCAGCGCTGTTCCCCCGCTTCGTCTATGCGGTCCAGACGCACGAGGCAGCGTTCGTCTTCGAATGCCAACACCGCCACCTCGAATGAGATCCCGTGCTTTCTTTGGTTCAGCCGGTTCTTTTCTTCACCCCATTCGTACTGCATCTGTATATACAATCGTAGCACGCAATGGGCGCCTTCGCCATCCAACCGGGCGTATCGGACCCTGCAGACGCGGTATATGCCGCTGGCCATCAGGTTGGGATGTTATGTTCGACGCTGGTCAGGGTTCGCTCGACCATAGCGATTCCCTCAGTACTGGCAAGCAGTTCGGTCGGAGCGCGATTCCCCAGAATTACGAGCGGCGTCGACAACCAGTGCGTCGCCTTCCGCTCGTCTCCGAACACGGCCACCGCATGGGCGATCACGGGCACAAGAAGAGAAACCACGCTCGGTGAGGTCGCAATCCCATTCTATTGCGGATCGCGGTCTGGGCACTTCCGGCTTCGACCCGTGCTGGTGGCCGCCAGGCCGGTATCCACCGCCCGATCACGCTTTCAGCCCCATCTGCGTCAGCCGGTAGCGCAGCGTGGTAGCGTAACGGGGTATTCTCAGAGAAGGAGCCGACCAAATGGAAGTACATGTCACCGGGGAACTGGAAGCGAAGCTCACGCACTCTGCCGCCCGGCAAGGCCGGAATCCCGACGACTTGGTGCAGGATGTGTTGACGAGCTATTTCGAGGAAGAATCCCGGTTTGTCGAGGCCGTGAAACGCGGCGAGGACGTTTTCGAGCGTGGCGAGTACCTCACCCATGAGCAAGTCGGCCAGCGTCTCCAGCGGCTCCTGCAACCCTGATGCATGGCGGTCATCGTTCGTAGACCTCGCTTCGATGACGGACTCGCGTCACCTCCACCAGCAACTCGGTGTCGTCGATGGAGTACACCACGCGGTAGTCGCCCACACGAATGCGCCACTCGTCATTACCGCCCCTGAGCTTCCTGCAGCCCGACGGACGGGGATTGGAGGCAAGGTTTTCCAGGCGCGGAACGATGCGCGCGATCCACTGGCCGGGCAGTTTCTTGAGTTCTTTCTCCGCGCTTGACGTCATCGCGACGTCGTACCTAGCCACGAAGCTTTCCGCTGGCGATCAGGCTTGCCTTGACCTTTTCAAGCGGGATGCGTTTTTCATGCCGTCTCGACCGGGAGACCAGCACGTCCTCGATATCCTCCCAGAGCGCCTTGTGTTTCTTGAGGTCGATTACCGCCGCCGTCCTGCGGCCTCTCGCGTCGGCGATAAACTGAATTCCGGTCATGGGCCGTTTCTCCTTGGGTCGCGTGGCGCCTATTCTCACCCTTTACGATGCCTCGCCTGTCCACAGAATAGCGCAACATAACGTCCTTCACACTCCCAGGTTCGGAAGTGGGCGTTATGCGCCGATTCGGTGGTGGCTGGGCTCTGCGGTTGGAACGGAGAGATGGCAAAATGAATGAAAAGCTCCCGCCTCATTTTCGAGACCGAGTTTTGCGACGCTGGAAGACCCGATTCTTCGGGCTTCGCGCGTCGTCCCAAAACTCACCCATTATGAGACAAACTGGTAGCCGCCCGCTGCGGCACTTCCGGATTCCGCCCATTGCCAAAACGTGGTAGAATCCTGTTCGAAACAATAACAAGATAGGTAGGTATGAAATGCTGAAATCAAAAACTGCCTGGGCTCTCGGCTTGGCTCTCGGTTGTATGACTAACTGTATTGGCCAAACAACTGCCCAGTCGCGGGTGGCAAAGGCCGATGCCACGTCGAGGGTCGAGGTGGTCAGTAATCCCGATGCCGTCCCCTTAGAGCTTGCCGTGATCAAGTCGGATGAGGCGAACGGGCTGAAGGGAGTTAAGGGCCTCGCCGACTTTGAACCAGAGGCGATCTCACGGTTGGAGGAGGCGCAGAAGAAACTCGGGGGGGCACAGGTCGGCTTCCTGGTTATCTGGCCGATGAAGTCGGGGGACCTTCTGCACGGCGCGCAGCTTAAGGTCGCGGGCGCGGCCCCGTCGGGAGGGCTCTTGGCTTGGGGAAAAAATGCGAATGTTCTCGAGATGAGAGACGCTATGGGGAACCTCGTGAAAACGTTCCTCAACCACAACGCACCTGTTCTCGACTGGCACCCCATTCCACGGGAAGCGACGGACGCCGTGCTGGAGCTGCCCGGGCACAAGCCGATCACCTTGCGTTTCAAGCTTCAGTGAAGGCGGCTTTCGCCCTGTCTTGACCTGTTGCCTCAACTGGCCGCGAAACGCCCTGCTCGTGGACTGAAGTGGCTTATCGGAAATGTGTCTCACAAGGGACCCCTTATGAGACATCCAACGCGTCCGTTTCCACCCGTCCGGCACGCTGCTCAGTTGCCGCCCCGCTCACGCTTCCAGCCCCATCTGCGTCAGCCGGTAGCGCAGCGCGTTGCGCGTCAGGCCGAGTATCCGCGCGGCCTGGCTCTTGTTGCCGTCGGCGCGGCGCAGCGCCTCGCGGATGATCTCCTGCTCGTATTGGTCGAGCGATAGGCCGTCGGGCAGGAAGTGCGCCTCGTTTTGCGGACGCGGGCGTGGCGCGCTTTCGAGCTTGATATCGGCGGCGTCCAGTTGCGTCCCCGCGCACATCACCAGGCTGCGCTCGATGACGTTCTCCAACTCGCGCACGTTGCCGGGCCAGTGGTAACTCAAGAGCTTCTCGACGGCCGCATCGGTGATGGATTCCACCCGGCCGCCGCTGTCTTGCGCCAGCTTCTTCACGAAATGGGCGGCCAGAAATGGAATGTCCTGCTTGCGCTCGCGCAGCGGCGGGATGTTGATAGGGACCACGTTCAGCCGGTAGTACAGGTCTTCGCGGAAGGTGCCCTGCTCCAGGGCCGCGCGCAGGTCCTGGTTGGTGGCGGCAATCACGCGCACGTCGATGTGCCGCACGACGTTGCTGCCCAGGCGCTCGAACTCGCGCTCCTGGAGCACGCGCAGCAGCTTCACCTGGATGGCCCCGGGCACGTCGCCGATTTCGTCCAGGAAAACCGTGCCGGTATCGGCCTGCTCGAACTTGCCGGGCTTGGAGGTATTGGCGCCCGTGAATGCGCCCTTCTCATAGCCGAACAGCTCGCTCTCCATAAGGTTCTCGGGCAGGGCGGTGCAGTTGATTTTCACCAGCGGCCGGTCGCGCCGCGGCGAGTGAAAATGGATGGCGCGCGCGATCAGGTCCTTGCCCGTGCCGCTTTCGCCGGCCAGCAGCACCGTGGCGCGCGTGGGCGCCACCCGCTCGATGGTGTCGAAGATCTCCTGCATGGCCGGGCTGCGGCCGATGATGTTGTCGAACTCGTAGCGCCGGCCCAGCTCGGCCTTCAACTGCCGGTTCTCGTCGCGCAGCGCCCGCACTTCGAGCGCCTTGGCGACCACCTGCATGAGGTGATCGAGCGAGAACGGCTTGAGCAGGAAATCGGTGGCGCCGGCCTTCATGGATTCCACCGCGGTTTCGATGCTGCCGTAGGCCGTCATCACAATCACCGGCACCTGCGCGTTTTGCCGCCGGATCAACGACAGCAATTGCAGGCCGTCCATGTTTGGCAGCTTGAGATCGGTGAGCACCAGGTCCGCGCGGTCCACCACCTTGAGGCCTTCTTCGGCGCTGGCGGCCTTATCCACCTCGAAGCCCGCGGAAACGAGCTGCAGCTCGAGCACGCGGCGGAGCTTGTCTTCGTCTTCGACTACCAGAATGCGCTTCTTCATGCGGAGGGTTGGGAGCGCCCGCTGGGCCCGGCGCGTTCCATGGGCAGGAGCACGCGGAAAATGCTGCCTTTGCCGGGTTCGCTCTCCACTGCTATCTTACCGCCGTGCTCGTCCACGATCTTGGCAACGATGGCGAGGCCCAGGCCCACGCCCTGCGGCTTGGTGGTGAAGAACGGATTAAAGATGCCGTCCAGGTGCTGGGCGCCGATTCCCGCCCCGCGGTCGATCACCGAGATTTCGGCGGTCCCGCCGGCCGCCCGCGTCTTCACCGTGACCGCTCCGCCGGGCGCGGTGGCCTGCGCGGCGTTGAGCACCAGGTTGTAGAAGACCCGCTCCAGCAGCTCGGCATCGAAGGGAAACGGCGGGATCTCCGGCGCGTAATTCCTGTAAATCGCGATCCCGGGCGCCTCGCGCTCCACGGCCGCGATGGCGCGGTCGAGCATTTGCGCCAGGTCGGCGTCATCCAGCCGCAGCTCCAGCGGGCGCGCGAATTGCAGGAAGCGGGTGACCAGGGAGTTGGTGCGGTCCACTTCCGAGGCGATGAATCCGGCCATTTCGCGCGCCACTTCGTTTTCCGCGGCCACGTTGCGGCTCAGCATTTCCGCCGAGGCCTTGATGGTGCCGAGCGGATTGCGCAGCTCGTGTGCGAGGCCCGCGGAAAGTTGGCCCAACGCGGCCAGGCGGTCGGAGCGCCGCACCGCTTCCTCCGCCCGCTGTATGTGGACGCCGGCCTCCGCCAACTGTTCCGCCGTGCGCCGGTGCTTTTCCGACTGGGCGCGCAATTCTTCCGCCAGCGCGTTGGCCAGGTTCCCCACCATGGCCAGGAAAACCATGCGCATCGCCAGTACGCCGATCTCCGCCGGCGGGATTTCCAACCTCGACCAATCGACGAACAACAGGAAAGAAATGTACGAGCCGGCTGCCAGCAGCGTGAATACCAGCGTGCCGAAGACCCCCAGCGCTGTGGCCGCCGAGACCACCGGCAGTAGCAGCACCAGCCAGAAATGGCTCTCGATTCCCCCCGTGTAACCGATCAGCAGGTATCCCAGTAGCAGCTTCACTACGATCCAGAAGATCCGGCTGCGTGTGGAGGGCTGCGCCGGAATCTTGGGCTCCAGGATTTGCGCGACCGCCAGCGCGGCCAACAGCGCGATTTCCGAGACATCGCCCTCCGCGTTCACCACCGCCAGCACGGCGAAGAGCAGAAGCCAGACGAAATCTTGAGGCCGAATCAGCCGGAAATAGCGGAGAAGCGGGGGTGCAGGCACGCAAGGTATCCTAGTCGGGATTATGCCACAATAAGTACGTAGCGTCTCATGTCAAACCCAAGCACCCTGGATCACGGCCGGGCAATCGGTCTGGGACCCCAACCCGCCAACGAGCCTGCCGAGTCTTTCGGCGATATTCTCTCCCAGTACGAACGGTCCCATTCCCATCGAATCGAAGAGGGGAAACGAGGACTGGAGGGCACCGTAATTGCGGTCACCGGCGAATCGGTGTACCTGGATATCGGCTTCAAGACCGAAGGCATCATCCCCCTCGCCGATTTTCAGAGCGCCGGCGAAACGGTCCAGGCCGGCGACAAGCTCCCGGTTTCGATCAAAGGCCGCGATCCCGAAGGCTACTACGAGCTGTCGCGGACCAAGGTGGAGCGGCCCAAGGATTGGAGTTCCTTGGAGAAGGCGTTCGCCGACAAGACGCCCATCGCGGGCGTGATTACGGCGGTTGTGAAGGGCGGCGTCAGCGTGGACGTGGGAGTGCGCGCGTTCATGCCCGCCTCGCGCAGCGGCGCCCGGGACGCGGCCGAAATGGAGAAGTTGGTCGGCCAGGAGATCACCTGCCGCATCATTAAGCTCGAGGTGGCGGACGAAGACGTGGTGGTGGACCGCCGCGCCGTCCTGGAAGATGAGGAGCGGGCCTCCAAGGACCGGCGCTACTCCGAAATCAAGGAAGGCGAAACCGTGCAAGGCGTGATCCGCAGCCTGGCCGATTATGGCGCATTCGTGGACGTCGGTGGCGTGGACGCGCTGCTGCACGTGGCCGACATATCCTGGGGCCGCGTGAACAAGCCCGCCGACGTGCTGACGGTGGGGCAGCAGATCGAAGCCAAGGTGCTCAAGGTGGACGTCGCCAAGCGGCGCATTGCCCTCGGCATGAAGCAGCTTCTGCCGCACCCGTGGGACCTGGCCGGCGAGAAGTACAAGACCGGCGATCGCGTCACCGGCGCGGTCACCCGGGTGACCGATTTTGGCGCCTTCGTGGAGCTCGAGAAGGGCATCGAGGGGCTGATTCACCTGTCCGAAATGTCCTGGTCGAAGAAGGCGCGGAAACCAGCGGACGTGGTGAAACCGGGCGAGCAGGTGGAAGTCATGGTCCTGGGCGTCAACCAGGCTGACCGGCGCATTGCCCTGGGTCTGAAACAGGCGCTGGGCGACCCGTGGGCCGAAGCGCCCCAGAAGTTCCCGGTGGGCACGGTGGTGGAGGCGCCGGTCACCAGCCTGACCAAGTTCGGCGCGTTCGTGCAACTGGGGGACGGCGTCGAGGGCATGATCCACATCGGCGACATCAGCGCGGATCCCTCCAAGGGGCGGCAGGGTGCTTCCGGCGCGGAGGCCCAGCGTCAGAGGCCGATGGAACGGTCTGACGTCTCGAACGGGGAGAGGCGCATCAACCACCCGCAGGACGTGCTCAAGGTTGGGCAGGTGGTCAGAGCGCAGGTGCTCGAGGTGGACACCGGGAGGCGCCGGCTGCGCCTGGGCATGAAGCAACTCGTCCCCACCAGCGTCGATGAATACATCGCCGAGCACAAGGACGGCGACGTGGTCACGGGCCGCATGACGGAGGTGGCCGGCGGCCGGGCGCGGGTCGAGCTGGGCGAGGGCATCCAGGCGGTCTGCAAGCTGAGCGCCGAAACACTCGAAAAGGAAGAGAAGCCGGCCGACCCGAAGACCGACCTCTCGTCGCTCACCTCCATGCTGGAAGCCAGGTGGAAGGGCGGCCAGGCAACCGGCGGCGCACCCAGGCGCGAGCCGGTGCGCGCCGGTCAGATCCGCAGCTTCCGCATTGTCAAGCTGGACGCCGCGGCCAAGAGAATCGAGCTGGAGCTGGCGTAGGGGCGCCCCATCCTCTTCACGGCTCCGGCGCGCTCGCAACCAGTGGCTCCGCGGCGCGCGGCAGGTACACCGGGAAACGCGCCAGCAGCGCTCCGTAAAGCGCGTGACCCAGAAACGTGGTCCGCTCGGTGTCGAGCAGAACGACGAGCGGCGATACGGCCTTGGCCACCAGGTGGAACGCGAGGTAATACCAGCACAGCGCGAACGCGATACTCGCCAGCGCCAATCGCGGCTGCGGCAGCCGGCCGCCCAGCGCTATCGCGAACCCGGCGCCCAGCAAGCTGTACAAGAGGACATAGAGCGCCAGGCCGGAAACGGTGCTGGCGCCAAATCCCCGGCGAATCGCCGCGTTGCCGTAGAACACGCTGGCCATCAGGTTTTCCGGCGTCCAGAAGCTGCGGCGCTGCCAGACGGCGCTCACTCCCATCCACGCCAGCATCCACCAAACGCCCACCATGCCCGCCTGAAGCCCGGCTAAAAATGCGGAGAGAGATTTCGCGAAACGGTGCTCCGTGGCGGCGGCCATAAGATTCAGCCTATACTGACAAGTAGGCCAAAGGCAAAATTAAATCGATGCGGCGAGTAGTCATCACGGGAATCGGCGCGGTCAGCCCCAATGGTATTGGGCGGGAGCGCTTCTGGCAAGCCACGCGAAGCGGCGTGAGCGGGGTGCGCAGGATCACCCGCTTCGATCCGTCGGGTTTGGCCGTGCAAGTGGCGGGCGAAGTGCCCGATGAATTCGACGAGAAACTGTACGTCGATGTCAAGGACCGGCCGCATGTTTCGCGCGCCGTGCCGCTGGCGGTGGCCGCCGTCGGCGAAGCCCTGGAAGACGGGGGCGTGGATGCCGGCTCCATGTCGCGCGACCAACTGCGCGGCATCGGCGTGATTGTCGGGTCCGGCGGCGGCAGCATGGATTTCACCGAAGAGCAATACCGGCTCTACTACACCGGCCACCTGAAGCAGTGCAGCGTCTACACCATTCCCACCGGCACCATCGGCACGCTCGCCAGCGAAGTCTCTATGCGCTTCGGTTTCCGCGGATTGAGCCACATCGTCTCCACCGGCTGCACGTCCTCCACCGACGCCCTGGGCTATGCCTACCGGAACATCGGGGCCGGGGTTCTGGACATGATGGTGGTGGGCGGAGTGGATTCGCCCATCGCCCCTCTGATCATGCGCGGCTTTCAGCTCATGCGCATCATGACCTCGAGCTGGAACCACGAGCCGCAGCGCGCTTCCCGGCCCTTCTCCAAGGACCGCGACGGGTTCGTCATCGCCGAAGGCGCCTGGTTCTTCATCGTCGAGGAAATGGAAAGTGCCAAGGCGCGCGGCGCGCGCATATACGGTGAGATCGTCGGCTACGGCTCCACCTGCGAAGCGTTTCACCGCGTGCGCCTGGAAGAATGCGGCGAAGAGCCCGCGCGCGCCATCGGCCTGGCGCTGGGCGAAGCCGGCATCCCGCCCACCGCCGTCCAGTACATCAATTACCACGGCACGTCGACGGAGCTGAACGACCGCATTGAAACGCGCGCCACCAAGCTGGCGTTCGACGGGCACGCCTACAAGCTGGCCGGCTCGTCGTTGAAGAGCCTGATCGGCCATCCGCAAGGCGCATGCGGCGCCGCCGGCGTGGCCGCCACGCTGCTGGCCATGCGGGATGGCGTTGTGCCGCCCACCATCAACGTGGACCAGCCCGATCCCGAGTGCGACCTCGACTACGTGCCCGAGCCCGGCCGGCGGCTCGAGATCGAGTACGCGGTGGGCAACTGCATCGCCTTCGGCAGCAAGAACTCCGCGCTGGTGCTGCGCAAGCTGTAAGATCAATCGGGGCGTGCCGTGTGCCCCCGTTTCGGAGGATCTCCCATGAACTTACTCGGTTCGCTTCTTCTCGCGGCCGTTATGGTCCGAACCGGCTTGCCGGCCAACCTTGTAACCTCCACCTATTTGAAAGACGGCTTCACGCCTACCGCCATCGCCTCGGACTCGCAGGGCAACATCTACCTCGCTGGCAGCGCTGTGATTGACGCGGCCTCGCAGGCCACCGGCGCCGTGGTGGCGAAGCTCGATCCGAAGGCCACCCAATACCTCTATCTGGCTTATCTCGACAGCGGCGGCAGCGACCGAAGTCTCCCATTCCGCTGCGCAGCATGGTGCACGATATCGGACCGGTCCTCACCCATCGGGTGCAGATCGTGCGACTGGCGCTGGAGGGCAAGACCACGACCCAGATCTGCGCCGTCATGCATCGCTCGCCGGCCGCGGTGACCAACTACGTCTCCACATTTACGCGCTGTGCGCAATTGGCGGAGCGCGGCTTGCAGCAATCAGCCCATCCAACAAAAGCTAGCCTGCAAGCCCTCTCAAATACGCAGCAGCGGGTCACTTTCGGAGGCCGATCTTGGACCCCCTGCCGGGGTAACCGGCGATCCGACGCGAACGGGGCCGGACCGCTCAATGCCACTTAAATAAACCGCTGCGGGGTCCACAATAAATCGTGGGGCGGTCC
>Ga0181527_1005299_pt1 | contig 10758 bp, 9 predicted proteins | sample PEATcosm2014_Bin_30_FD_119762 | JGI IMG/M metagenome (GOLD analysis project Ga0181527, IMG submission 119762) | Peatland microbial communities from MTU Mesocosm Facility, Houghton, MI, USA - PEATcosm2014_Bin06_60_metaG | ecosystem: Environmental > Terrestrial > Soil > Wetlands > Peat | place...
CTGGCGCAGCTTGCCGGCGTCAGCGTTTATGCAACGCCCGTGTATTCGATTCTGTGCAACGCCGTGGTCGGCGTTGCCCTCTTGCGGCTGCTCCAGTTGCATGCTTCCTCTACCTTGATCTGCGGGATTTATCTGCTCCTGTCGGGTTGCGGGCGCTTCGTTGAGGAAGCCTATCGCGGCGAGCCCCAGACCTTGACCGTGCGCGGGCTTCACCTCTACCAGTGGATCGCCATTTTGACCGTCGTGGCCGGAGCCGCTGTGACCACCGTGGCCGGCTCGCCCATGCCGCCGATCGATTCATTGCGCCTCAGCGCGGTTCTCTTGGCAATCGGATGCGGCGTCGTGGCATGGTTCGTCACCGGCGTCGATTTTCCGGAATCATCGCGGCGGTTTGCCCGGCTGACGTGATTGGCGCCGGTGGGGATAGCATCGGTCGAGGGCCAGTCCCGCATGTGAAGCGCGGAAGGCGCGCTTTGTCGAGGAGGCAGCCCGGCAGTGTCTTGCTCGCCAGAGCCGGCCGCTCAGCTCAGAAACTCGGCAATCGCCCTGACCACCGTCTGCTGCTCGTCCTCGCGCAGTTCGGGGAAGATGGGCAGGGCCAGGACTTCGCAGGCGGCGCGTTCGGCCTCCGGGAAGCTCCCCTGTGCGTAGCCGAGACTCTTCAAAGCCTCCTGCAGGTGGAGCGGAACCGGGTAGTAGATCTCCGAGCCGATCTGGCGGATGGCGAGGAAGTCGCGCAGAGCATCGCGGCGGCAGGTGCGGATCACGAACTGGTGCCAGACGTGGCGGCTGCCGGGAACCTCATGAGGCAGAACGACGCCGTGGACCGGATAGGGGCCGGCCTCGGCCAGTCCTGCCGCGTGAAACAGCGCATGATAGCGTCTGGCGACCGCGCGCCGGGCATGATTCCAACCGTCGATGTACTTGAGCTTGACGCCCAGGACTGCGGCCTGGAAGCCGTCCATGCGGGCGTTCCAGCCGATCTCATCGTGGCGGTAGCGGTGGCGCATTCCGTGCTGGCGCAGCATCCGCACCCGCTCGGCCAGTTCGTCCGAATTGGTTGCGACCATGCCGGCATCGCCCGCCGCGCTCAGGTTCTTGGTGGGATAGAAGCTGAAGGCGGCGGCGTCTCCCAACCCGCCCGCCTTTGCACCATTCCATTCAGCGCCCCAGGCCTGCGCGGCGTCTTCAATGAGCTTCAGCCCATGCGCTTTTCCAAGCTGCGAAAAGGCCTGCCAGTCGACGCATTGGCCGAAGAGATGGACGGGCAGAATGGCGCGGACGGCCGCGCCACGCGGACTACTGAGAACACTCTCGACAGCCTTGGGGTCCAGATTGAAGGTGGTGGGCTCAATGTCGGCGAGCACGGGAACGGCGCCGGCGCGGAGAATGGCGCTGACCGAGGCGAAGAAGCCGAAAGGGGCGGTGACGACGGCGTCGCCTGGCCCGATTCCATCCGCGGCCAGCGCCAGCCAAAGGGCATCAGTGCCCGACGAGCAGCCCAGCGCGTGGGCCACGCCCAACTGCCCGGCGGCGGCGCGCTCAAAGGCGGCTACCGGCTCGCCCAGGATAAACTGCTGCTTCTCAAGAACCGCTTCGAGCGCATCCAGCAACTCCCGGTGGAGTGGATGGTACTGGCGCTTGAGGTCCAGCATGGGGACGGGCTGGGCGGCTGGGGAAGGGGTCCGAACCGGGTCGCCGGAAGTGGCGGCAGCATCTTTCACTTAGCCATTTTACCAGCCGCTCAGGGTTCCATTGCCAGCCCTGAAGGGATCTGCGTCTCACGTCTGCTGTTACAGACTGTCTCTGGAAAATGAGTTTTGCCGTCGCTTACGGTATCCCCCAAGGAGGGCGCCACCTTAACGATCATGCGGAGGCCGCGCCCGCTGTATTCCCGACGGCCGGAAGCTGCCGCTGGGAACTGCTTGGAGTGGAGGAATCCTGCTCAAATGCTTCTCTGCGAAGCCATCAGAGTTGAAAACATTTGTAAATCGCTGTAAAGTTATCAGATTGCGGGATTTGACGGCTTCGGGGTTTCCGCAGCCGTGCTCGCGGTTTTGCTTTTTCACGCACGTGGACTCCCATCCAAACCCTCATGAGAAGAGCAGGAGATCGGCACATGGAGAACAAGCCGGCACAAAACATTCAGGACACATTCCTGAACACGGTTCGCAAGGACAAGACCCCCATTACGATCTATCTGGTCAGCGGCGTCAAGCTCACCGGAAAGATCCGGTCCTTCGACAAGTATTCAGTGCTGTTGGAGAACAACAGCCAGGAGCAATTGATCTTCAAGCACGCCATTTCAACTGTGGTGAGCAACCGGACTGTGATGCATGCGGAGCATCGTCCGATTGGCGTGCAGACGGGCATTGGGCCATCCGCGGTGACCGCGACCTTCGCCCCGCCAGCGGTCGCGGAGATGCGATAGCGCGCGGGGAGCGGCCTCGATTGGCAGCGCAGGACGGCAGGACTGGCGGCTCTGGTGGAAGTCCGGGGTCCCCGGCGACAGGTCTTGGTCGCTGGGGTGGCAATCCCGAGCGGGCGGTTCTGGTGGGTGTGGACCTGGCGCGGGCAGAGCCGGGGGGCCGCGCGCGCAGCAACCGCGCGGGAGTGGTTGGCGCGCGGCTGGCGGTGGTGTGTGCGGAGCCCATGGATGCGAACTCCGCTTTGTTGGAAACGGCTGCAGCGGGCGGGACCAGGCTGGAATCTGCCGCATCCGAACTGCTGCTTCGATCGAATGCCGGCTCTTCGTCGGCGCAGGGGCGCTCGGTCTCGGGCCTGGACGCCGAAGAATCCCTGGCCGAATTTCGTGAGCTGGTTTCAAGCGCCGGCGCTGTGGTGGTTGCCGAGCTGATGCAGCGCCGTCCGCGGCCCGATCCGGCCACGCTGATCGGCGCGGGCAAGGTGGAGGAGATCGCCGGAGTTGCCGCTTCCACCGATGCCGCCCTGGTGCTCTTCGATCACGACCTCACGCCCACGCAATTGCGCAACCTGGAAGCCGCGCTGCCGTGCCGGGTGCTGGACCGAACGCAGTTGATTCTGGACATTTTTGCCCGCCACGCGCGCACCAGCGAAGGCCAGTTGCAGGTGGAGCTGGCGCAGCTTCAGTACCTGCTGCCCAGGCTCACCGGCCGGGGCAAAGCGATGTCCCAGTTGGGCGGCGGCATCGGCACCCGCGGCCCCGGCGAAACCAGACTGGAGACGGACCGGCGGCAAATTCAGAACCGCATCGACCACCTCAAGGGCGAACTGGACTCGGTGCGCCGGGTTCGCAAGCAGCAGCGGCAGCGGCGCGAGTCGGTTCCGGTGCCCACGGTGGCCCTGGTGGGCTATACCAACGCCGGCAAAAGCACGCTCTTCAACTGCCTGACCGGCGCCGCGGTACTGCAATCGCCGCGGATGTTCGCTACTCTGGACCCCAAACTGCGCGCCATTGAGCTGCCGAGCCGGCGCAAGGTGCTGCTATCGGATACAGTCGGCTTCATTCGCAACCTGCCGCACACCCTCGTGACCAGCTTCCGCGCCACGCTGGAAGAGGTGGCGCAGGCCGAGGTGCTGCTCCACGTCCGCGACGCCGCATCCACTTATGGAGAAGAGCAGAAGACTCAGGTGGAGAAGGTTTTGGGCGAGCTGGACTCTCTGGGCAAGCCGCGCATCGAGGTGCTGAACAAGATCGACCTGCTGGGAGAGCATGAGCGGGACGGCCTGCTGGCGCGCTCGCAGGCGGGCGGCGAGGTTGCGGTTTCAGCGCGCACGGGCGAGGGCATGGGAGCGCTGCTCAAGGCCATCGACCGGGCTTTGCACTCCGACCCGACCATCGAGGCGGAACTCAGGGTTCCGCAGCAGGAGGGCGGGGTGCTGGCGGCGATCGAGGCGGGGATGGTGATTCATAAACGAGAGTATGAGGGCAATCTGGTGCGGCTGACGGTGAGCGGACCGGCCTCGCTGCTGGGCCGGCTGCGCCAGTACCGGCTGCGGGAAGAGTGAGGGAGAATCCTCAGGCACGCGGCCTAGCTACGTCTTCCAGGACTGGGCAGTTCTGAAAACGAGCGGCTGAATCCGCGCCCTTTCAAAACAATTGGTCTCCCCGCGGAATGCTTGACGGCTCACTTCGCCGCCTCTGCCGCCGGCTGTCCGGGCGAAGGGATCTTCGCATTCGCAACCTGGGGGTCCGTCAGCGCCTTGCGCGCTTCTTTGCCGTGCGGTCCTTCCGGATCGTAGTCCAGCAGCTTCAAATAGTTTGCGCGCGCCTGGGCGAAGCTGCCCAGATGGCGTTCGGACTCGGCCAGTCCCCAATAGACCTCCGGATTTTCCGGATCCAGAACCAGCGCCGACTCGAAACGCGACTGCGCCGCCCTCCAATTCCTGGTCTGAAGGTAATACTTCCCTACGTCGATATCTTTGGCGGCGGACTCCCTGTGCGTCGGCTCCTTGACGGTAAGGTTTCTTCTCCCATCCGGCTGATCGTCGTCCGGCTTGGGCAGCAGTTTGTCCAGGCCCGCAAGGCTGGAACTCGAGTTTTGGTCCTGCGTGCTGCTGCTGGCCGGCGCTGGGTCGTCCGGGCTCCTTACAGGGTCCAGGTCGTCGCCCGGCAGCGCAACGCGCGCGGCATCTTCCCCGTTGTAAGTCCCTTCAGGCAAGACCGGCGTTCCCTTGGAGGGCAGCACCGGAACGGTACTTGTATCCTCGGGAAACGGATTGGCCCCGGACTGTGGACTGGCTCCCGGCTGAGGCGCTCCGGCTGGCTTCTGCCCATCGCCGGCCGGCTTGCTTTGGCCCGGCGCGGAGCCTGCTGCAGCCGCATCCCCGCCCGCCGGAGTCTGCGCAAGAGCCCACGGCTCAGGCGCCAAGCACCATGCCAAGGAGCAACCCAAAACCACCGCAAGTGTGAAGCCCAGTCTCACTTCCTTCCCCCTCGCTTTTTCCATGGCCCCATCAATGATAGGATGCGGTCCATACAGTCCATTCGCCGCTAAAGGAAAGCATCGCACACTCGCATGGGACTTATCATCCGCTCCTCCGCCATCCACGCCACCGGGTGCTTCACCACCACCCCCATCCGCAAAGGCGCGCGCGTGGCCGAATACGCCGGCCCCCGCATAAGCAAGGAGGAGGCCGACGCCCTCTACAAGAACTCGATCGTCACTTATCTCTTTGGACTCGGCGACGGCTCCATCGTCATCGACGGCGAGGGCCCAGCCAGGTTCATCAATCACAGCTGCGACCCCAACTGCGAGAGCAGCGAAGTGCGCGGCCGGGTCTGGATCAAGGCCATCAGGAACATCTCCGCCGGCGAGGAGCTCACCTACGACTACTGCCTCTATGACGGCGGCGCGGACGAAGCCCTGTGCAACTGCGGCGCGAAGAAATGCCGCGGCACCATGTACTCAAGGGAAGAGATCCGCCGCCGGAAAGCCGCTATGAAAGCCGCGCTGAAGACCATGGAAAGACCCGCCGGAAAGAAGCGCGCCACGCGCGTGGCCGGCAAAGGCGCTAAGGCCAAGGAATCCTAAGCAATGGAACCGTTGGAGCGCACAGGATTGCTTTGCTAGTTCTGGTCGTCGCGCCGGTGCAGTGTAGGCGGACCGTCGTCGGAGGTCGATGTGCCGCTGCCGCTTCCCGTGCTCGAAGGACTCGAGGAACCGGTCGGGTCGCCGGTACTGGTGCCGGGGCGGCGCAACGACGGCTTCGGCGCGCCCTTCGAATCTGTCAGGCGGCGCTTGTTCTCAATGCGTGCCAGCCGCGCCTTGATGTCGTCGAACTCCGAGGTGGTCACCGTGTATTCGTCCCTGGCCGGCAGGATGCGGGCAATCTCCTCCTGCGAGTGCAGGATGCGTTCGGGAGTCTGCGGGTGGTCGGCGAAGGCCTTTTCCACCATGCCCGGCTTGCGTTTCTCCAGGGCCTGAATCTTCTCAAAGAAGCTGATGAAGGCCTGCGGATCGTAGCCGGCCCTGTACATGTACTGCACGCCCAGGTAGTCGGCCTGTGCCTCAAACTCGCGCGAGAACTTGAGGAAGGTGATCGGTATGGCCAGTTGCGCGCCTTCGTAGATGCCGTAGCCTGTCCACCCGCCAACCAGAATCATGACCGGCACCATGCTGATCTGAGCGTAGTTGAGGCGCGTCATTTCGCGAACCGCATGGTGGGCGCAAACGTGGGCGGTCTCGTGGGCCATCACCCCGGCCAGTTCGGCCTCCTCGTCGGCGTTCAAGATCAATCCTGAATTCACGTAGAAGTAGCCGCCCGGCAAGGCCATGGCGTTGATCACGTCGGAATCGATGATCTTGATGGTGAACGGAACCTTGCAATCGGAGTTCTTGACGATGTTCTGGCCGACGCGGTTTACATACTCCAGAACCACCGGGTCGGTGATGAACTTGGTGCTCTTCTCGATCTCCATGGCGTACCCCTTGCCCATTTTGATCTCGTAGTCGGTCGAGTACCAGTTGCCAATCCCGCGCCCGCCGATATCGCGATTGCCCACCGCGTTCACGTCGTCGATCGAGCCCGCCTTTACGTTGATCTTCTGACTGCCCGGCTCGATCACCTTGTCGGGGTTGACGCCGGTGGTTGCAGGCACATCCCCTCCAACAGGCGTCGTTCCGGGCGCGGGCGGCTTCCCAGGAGCCGCAGGCGGCGTATCGCCGCCGACGGGGGTGGTTCCGGGGGCAGGCTGCGCCGCGGGTGCGCCGGCTTGTGCCGCGCCGGCGGCGGAGTTTCTGGATGGAGTCGCGCCGGCCGCGGACGGCTTCGCAGAGTTCGTGGAAGCGGTGTCGCCGCCAACAGGAGAGGTTCCGGGGGCGGGCTGGGCTGTTGGGGCGCTGGCCGGGGCCGGTTGGGAACCCGCCTGGGGAGTGGACTGTGCCCACAGCGTCGTGGCCAGCGCCAGCGCCAATGCCGCCAGCGCAACTGCTCTCGAGCTCTTGAAACCTGCTCTCATGACCTCGCCTCCGGCGCGAAGACGGGGCGCCGGGCTGCGCCGCTTCGCTCCATTGTTTAGACGTTAGTATCCGCCAATTTGGCAACGCAAGGAAGAAAAATTCCGCGCATGGCCGATTCCCGCCCCTTTCGCCGGGATGCATTGGGAATTCCCGGCTTCAGCCAGGCTGCCGCGGCTAGCGGCGCGGAGGCAATCGGCGTGCAGCTGGGCGGCTGCGGTACGCTGGGTGAATTGCCGCGCGCAACTGGGATCGCGGTCGAGACAATGGCGGCCAGTTCTGTTGCTCCAGATCTCGCTCTTGAGACCCCCGGAAAGCGCAAATCTCATTGCGGCGAATAGAGCTTTTCGCCCGCCTCGATTGCCACCGGCAGCCGGTTTTGCTCCGGCGGCAAGGGGCAGTTGGCATAGGTAGTGTATGCACAGGGCGGATTCTCCAGCAGGTTGAAGTCCAGCATCAGCGTGCCCGGCTGGTCGAGCCCGTGATCCGGCAGCCCGGTGTGCAGGTAGCGCGCCGTTCCATAGCTGGCGATATCGCTGGTCACGTCTCTGAGGATGAAGAACAGCGTTTCCTCCGCGCCCTTCTCTGTCACCGGCTCCAGGTTCAGGGGCTTGCCGTCCAGCAGGAACTCCACAAAGCCCGGCGACGGCAGGTCGATGGTGGTGCCCAGAACGGTGGGAATCTTCACCATGCGCGGCGGCGTATAAGGAGTCCACGCGGCCTGGACGCGATAATGTGGGTCGGGAACAAACCAGTTAAGCCCTTTGAAAGCAGCGCGCGCGGGTGAGCCGGCGTCCTTGATCTGCACAACATAGCGGCCACCACGGCTGAGCACTACAAAGGTTACGTCGTGCCAGGAGATCGTCGAGGGCGATGGGCCATCCACCGTCAACTCACCCTCCCGCGCCGGCTTGCCGTCGATCGTCAGATCGGGCGGAAAGCCTCCCGGCGGAGATAGCAACTGGACCATCTGGCCGTTCCCGGGCTGTCCGTTCGCTTGCTTGCCCTTTGGTTGCTTCTCGCTTGGTTTATTGGCGCTTACCCTCAGCAGGCCGATGTGATCCGGAGCCTTGGCATGCACGCGAATCCGGTTGTCCTGGGCCGTGCCGATGGAGTTGACGCCGGGCTGGAGCCACTCCATTCCCACCAGCGTCAGCCAGCCGTCCGGGGCGCCAATCTCCCGTTCCCGCGCCGCGCGCCATGCGGCCAGGTCTTCCGCCCAATGCGCATAGACCGTCCAAGGCACAGGGGCCGCTTCGTTCCCTGGGGCCGGTTGCTGCGTCGCCGCCGGAGCAGCAGGAACCGCCGAGGTTGCCGGAGCTGGCTCCTGCGCCAGCGTCTGTTGGGCCTGGAACAAGGCCCAGCCCGTCAGCAGAATCGCAAGGCTCAACGCGCACAGTCTTGCCAATCTTCTTCTCACTGCCGATCGCCGCATCATTTTTTGAAACTCCTCTTGCCAATCTTGGATGGTTTATTTCAACCTGACCGGAACCGGTCGCCGGCGGTCAAATCACCGACCCGCGTAAGAGCCAGCCGCTGAGACTATGAACTGATCGACGCTCATGCGAGCCTCCCAGGGCGGAATCTATCGCGCCACGGGATTGCTTGTCCAGTTTGTCCAAGCTGCTCCTATTTTGAGCCGATCAGAATGGAGCGGTAGACTGGCAACGAAGATTTCAGCGGAGGTTTCCGAAAGGCGAATTCCATGGCCAAGTTTCAAACTGGGTGTCTCGCTCTTGTTTTCTGTCTTCCGGCGCTGGGATGGGCGCAGCAGAGTTCCTCACCCACAGCATCCGTGGCGCAGCCTGCAGCGACGCCCACGGCTCAGGCCCCGGCGCTCACCCAGCGTCTTGCGCCCGCGCCCGCTGCGGCGGAGGGCCGCATCAAGCTCGATGTGGTGGTGACGGATAGGTCGGGAAAGCCGGTATCCGGCCTTGATCTCAATGATTTCACGTTGCTGGACAACAACCAGCCCGGCAAGATTCTGTCTTTCCGAGCCTTCGATGGAACCGTTCAGAAGGCGGACCCGCCCGTCGAGGTCATTCTGCTCATCGATACAGTCAACGTGGAGTTCCAAACGATCTCCATTACGCGGCAGCAGATAGAGAGCTTCCTCCTCCAGAACGGCGGGCATCTGGCAGCGCCCACCTCGATCTTCTTGATGACCAACGATGGCGTGAGTGCCCAGTCCGAGCCTTCAACCGATGGGAACGCGCTGGCCGGAGAACTCAAGCAGGTCGAAGCCAGGCTGCGGACCATAGGCAGGTCGGCAGGCGCTTGGGGCGCGGTGGAGCGCTTCGAGTTTTCTCTCAAGATGCTTACGGCGATTGCGAACACTGAAGCGACGAAGCCCGGAAGGAAGTTGCTGATCTGGGCCGGACCTGGCTGGCCGATGCTGAACGAGTTGAGATTCGATACCACCGCCAAAGGCCAGCGGCAACTCTTCGACTCGATCGTTGGGCTTTCGACCAGACTGCGGCAAGCTCGTATCGCTCTCTACAGCGTTGCGATGGGACTGCCGAATTTCGGCACCTTCCTCTATCAGGGTTATCTGAAAGGGGTGAAGACGGCCGACAAAGCGAATGCCCCAAACCTGGGTTTGAAGGTACTGGCAACACAAAGCGGCGGGCGCGTCCTGAGCCCAAGCAACGACCTCACGGGCGAAATCGACAGTTGTGTCCAGGACGCCAGCGCCTTCTATATGCTTTCGTTCGACCCGCCGCGCGCGGATCGCGCCAATGAGTATCACGACCTGAAGGTTCAGGTGGGCAAGCCGGGACTGGTGGCGCGGACCAGCACCGGGTATTACAACCAGCCATAGAGTGGCGGCCTGGGAACCTATTGAACGCCAGGTCTTATCCGCCGCGGAGGGCGAGACCTGGCTTTCTCTTTTCCAATCTCGTATTGACAGCGGCAGTCGCCGCTGCCTAGTATTAAAGCGGGCAACTCCGCTCAGTTTCTGGCGCAAGTGTTAGATAAAGGAGCGGTTAGTCTGCGGCAAGCGGTCTGGGGCTGGGGCGGGTTCCATTGCGCCGCGGCAGCCGGGACAGAGAGCAGGGAACATGCCCGATGCGCGCGTCAGCCCGCGAGAGCGGCTGGTGCTTACGGCCATCATCGAGCAATACATCGCTACCGGCGAACCGGTGGCCTCGCAGGCGGTTGCGCACAGTTTCGCCGACCGCGAGGGGCTGAGTTCGGCCACGGTGCGCAACGTGATGGCCGCGCTGGGCGAGGCAGGCCTGCTGGAGCAGCCGCACACTTCGGCCGGCCGGGTTCCCACCGCGGCGGCCTTCCGCTACTACGTCGAGCAGATAACCCGGCAGGATGCGCAGTCGGGCCGGATGGCCGCGGGCGCGCAGGCCTCCAACCCCATGCCGCAAGGCGCGGCTAACCTTGGCGCTTCGGGTCTGGCCTCCGCGCGATTGAGCGAGGCCCGGCGCGAGCAGATCGAGGACAGCTTCACGGGCGTGGCCAGCAGCCATGAATACCTGGAACGCACTTCGCACGTTCTGGCGCTCATCTCCAGCGGTCTCGGCGTGGCGCTGGCCAGCTCCACCGCCGGCCAGGTGCTGGAACACATTCACTTTTCGCGCCTCTCCGCGGGCCGGGTTCTGGCGGTTCTGGTCACCCAGGCCGGCGCGGTTCAGGACCGCGTGCTGACCCTGGACCGCGAACTGACGCACCTCGAACTGGAGACCGCAGCGCGCTACCTGAACGACAATTTTCGCGGCTGGCCCATCGAACGCATCCGCGCGGAAGTGGCCCGGCGCGTGGAGCTGGAGCGCCAAGCCTACGCCCAGATGCTGGACTCGGTGGA
>Ga0181527_1005301_pt1 | contig 10755 bp, 6 predicted proteins | sample PEATcosm2014_Bin_30_FD_119762 | JGI IMG/M metagenome (GOLD analysis project Ga0181527, IMG submission 119762) | Peatland microbial communities from MTU Mesocosm Facility, Houghton, MI, USA - PEATcosm2014_Bin06_60_metaG | ecosystem: Environmental > Terrestrial > Soil > Wetlands > Peat | place...
ATAGATGCTCACTCCGGTGGTCTCCGCCGCGTTGTTGTCGAACACCCCCGCCTTGACCAGCCCATCGAGCGAAAAGCGGCCCCAGTCGAGCATTTTCCAATCCTCGCCAAGCTGCAAGCCATAGAGATTGTTCCTCGTCCTGGTGTCCCAGAAAGGCATCGCTCTTTCGGGAGGCAAGGTCCCTTGAAGATCCTCCCACAGGTTGACCCAACGGAACCCGGCCAGTACGGTTACGCGGGGACAGAGCTCCCATCGCACGTTGAGTTCCGCGTTATTAAGTTTCGTCGCATACCTCCATGCCATGGCTTGGTCTGCATAATCGGTCGTTTGCACGAAGTCGCCGGGAGCCGTGAACACCAGCCAATTGGGCGGCGGCCCGCCCCCGCCGCCCGCGCTGTTGGGCTCGACGCTTTTTGCGCTGCTCCACCCGTCGATCTGAAAATACGAAAACTCCAGGTCGCAGCCGCCATCGCCGTGATACGTCAAGCCGACCTCCGGCCCAGCGGCAAAGCCTTGGCCGAGGTCCTCGCTATTGAGCCTTTCGGTGCCGGTGCCCAGAACGACGGGAGAATGCGGGGGATAGGTGCTAACGAGGGTTTGATTGACGGTGCCGAGCCGCTCGAGGATGATGAACTCGGCCGAGGCGCTCCAGCGGGAACAACACGATTGGCCGAAGCCTGCGTCGCAGCAGCCGGCGCCCTGCGACTGATCAGCCGTCATCTCGGAAGACGACGGCGATGAGCCTTCCCCATTGCCTGTCATCGCGCCCTGGGCCGGCGGGTCGTTCTGGCCCAGGGCAGCAGTGGAAATCGTCGAGCATGCTAGAATCGCGCAAATAGCCGCCGTGCTTGCCCTGCGGGAATTCATTTCCTTGCCTCCCTGGACGGCCCAACGTCGGGTTGACTACCAACAGTCTGCATCGGCCCGACGATCGCGGAAGTTCACCAGTCAGTCAGGGTTTGTCATTTCCAGAGGTACTTGTATCGCCACCGACACCAATCCGGCTCGAATGTGATCGAACGGGCAGAATAGGCTGATTTTTGGGGTGGATCTCGGCGCGTCAAGGCGACACACCGACGCGCTGGGAGGCGCGACGCCTTCGGGGAGACGCCCGACCGTCCCAGCCGCCCGTGGCGCGTGAGATAAGCCATTAAACGACACTGCGCCGGGAGAAGAGAGCTGCGGGGTCAGGCCGACGTTAGGGTCGGAGGCTGCCCTCGCTGACTCGTTTCGCGATCCTATTCTGGTCTGCGCCGCGCCGGCCGGGTATATTAGGGCATGGAGGATGCCTATGACCCCGCGTGAGCGCGTGCGGGCGGCCTTGAACCAGGTCCAGCCCGATTTCACCCCCTGCGACTACTACGCGACGCCGGAGATCCACACGGCGCTGGCCGGGCATTTCGGCCTGGCGGCGCCGCGCTGCGCCCCCGCGGCGATGAGCGGGAGCACCGCGGCCTTGGAAGACGGCGGCGTGGCCGAGTGCCTGGGCAGCGATATTCGCTACCTCAATCCGCCGTATATCGGTCCGCCCCTGCCGGTCTTCGCGGACGGCTCGTCGCAGAATATCTGGGGCATCCGCCGCCGCCGCATGCCCAATGAATACGGGGCTTATGACGAGCCGGTGGGGACGCCGTATGCGGCCTGGACCACGCTGGAAGAGGCCGAGAAGTTCCCCTGGCCCAGTGCCGACTGGTTCGACTACGCCGCCGTGCCGGCCCTGTGCGCCGCGGGCGGCGAGCTGGCCCTTGCCGCCGGGGCCACCTACGTGCAGGACTTCATCAACAGCGTGGCCTTCGGCCGGGGCGTCGAGCAGGTGCTCGTGGACATCGCCGCGGAGGACCCGGTGTTCCTGTACATTGTCGAGCGGCGGCACCGCTTCTACCTGGCCTACGTCGAGCGGATCCTGGCGGCGGCCCGGGGCCGGATCGACTTCGTGTTCTGCGGCGACGATTTCGGCAGCCAGCGGGGGCTGTTGATCTCGCCGCGGTCCTTCGACCGCCTCTTCGCGGCCAGGAAGAAGGATCTCTTCGACCTGGCACACGCCTACGGGGCCAAGGTTTCGCACCACTGCTGCGGCTCCAGCCGCGGCTTGATCCCGCGGTTCATCGCGTGCGGCATGGACGCGCTGCAAACCATCCAGCCGCGGGCCGCCGGCATGGACCCTTACGAGCTGAAACGGGCATTCGCCGGAAAAATCGCCCTGCACGGCGCGGTCGACGTGCAGGGCTGGCTGCAACGGGCCACGCCGAAGCGGATCGAAGCGGAAGTGAACCGCTTGATGGACGAGGTCGGCTGCGGCGGCGGGTTCATCCTCGCCCCCAGCCATCACATCCAGCCCGACACCCCGCTGCAGAACGTGCTGGCCGTGTATCGGGCCGTGGCCAAGCGACGCGGGCTTGCGACAGAACGCCTGCGAGGAGCGTGAATCCGATGGAATTGCACGAGGCGGCCGGGTCGGACGCGGGCGGCAGCAAGGCGCCGGACGGGACGCGGCTGACCGGTTACTTGCTCGGCAGCACGCTCGTGGCCGCCTTGGGCGGCTTCCTCTTCGGCTTCGATACGGCCGTGATCTCCGGGACCGACAAAGTCCTGGAGACCGTCTTCGGACTGACGGGCAACATGCTGGGCTTCACCGTCGCCAGTGCCATCATCGGCACCATCGTCGGCTCGATCGTCGCCGGCAAGCCCGCCGAGCGCTTCGGACGCAAACCCGTGCTGCTGGCGTTGGCCGTGCTCTACTTCGTCTCGGCAATCGGCTGCGCGATGGCCTGGAACTGGCAGACCTTGCTCGTCTTCCGTTTCGTCGGCGGGCTGGCCATCGGCGGGGCGTCGGTGGTGTCGCCCATGTACATCGCCGAGATCTCGCCGCCGGCGATCCGCGGGCGCTTGGTCGCCATGAGCCAGTTGAACGTGGTGCTGGGGATCCTCGTCGCCTATTCGTCGAACTACGCCATCAACGCCCTGACGGCCGGCGACGCGTCGGCCTGGCGGTGGATGCTGGGGGTGGTCTCGGCGCCGGCCGCCCTTTTCTTCCTGCTCGTGCTGCCGATCCCGGAAAGCCCGCGGTGGTTGGCCAAGCGCCAGCGCCGGCGGGAGGCGCTCGAGGTGCTGCGGCGGCTGGGCAACAGCGATGCGCCGCGGCTGCTCGGGGAGATCGTCGAATCGCTGCACGAGGAGACCGTGGGGGCCGACGAGCCGTTCTTCCGCCGCAAATACACGCGGCCGATCCTACTGGCCGTCATGGTCGCCAGTTTCAACCAGTTGGCCGGCATCAACGCGCTGATCTACTATACCAATCGCATCTTCCGCATGGCGGGGGCGGACGATAGCAAGGCCCTGGCCCTCTCGGTGCTGATCGGGCTGACGAACCTGATCTTCACGCTGATTGCCATGTCGGTCATCGACCGCTTCGGCCGGAAACGCCTGTTGCTGGTGGGCGCCGCCGGCCTGGCCGCCTGCCTCGGCACCACAGCCGTGGCCTACTACCGCGGGCTGGGGCTTCCGCTGGTGCTCGGCAGCCTGATCGGCTACATCGCCTTCTTCGCCTTCTCGCAGGGCTCGGTCATTTGGGTGTTCATCAGCGAGATCTTCCCGAACCGGGTCCGCGCGCGGGGGCAGGCCCTGGGCAGTTTCACGCACTGGTTCTGGTGCGCGGTGGTGAGCTGGACCTTCCCCCTGGTCGCCGCGCGCTCGGCGGGCGACGCCTTCGCCTTCTTCGCCGCGATGATGGTGCTGCAGTTCGTGCTGGTCTGGCGGTTCCTGCCCGAAACCAAAGGCGTCTCGCTGGAGCAGATCCAGCGGCAGCTCGGCATCGAATAGGCGAGGCACCCTTCATCCGGGGCTTCCCTTGGGGTCGCCGGTCTTTTCCGCGTGGCCGCCGAACTCGCTGCGCATCGCCGAGAGCAGCTTGTCGGCGAAATCGGCCTCGCCGCGCGAGCTGAAACGATCGTAGAGCGCGGCACTGATCACCGGGGCCGGGGCGGACTCGTCGATGGCCGCCATGATCGTCCAGCGGCCCTCGCCCGAATCCGAGACCCGGCCGCGAAACTCCGTCAGCTCCGGGTTGCGGAGCAGGGCGGCTGCCGTCAGGTCCAGCAGCCATGAGGCGATCACGCTGCCGCGGCGCCAGACCTCGGCGATGTCGGCCAGGTTCAGGTCGTATTGATAGTGCTCGGGGTGGCGGAGCGGGGTGGTCTCGGCATCGGCAGGCCGCCGCTGTTTGCCGGCGTTGGCATGGTGCAGGACGTTCAGGCCTTCGGCATAGGCGGCCATGAGGCCGTACTCGATGCCGTTGTGGACCATCTTGACGAAGTGCCCGGCGCCGCTCGGCCCGCAATGCAGGTAGCCCTGCTCGGCGGTGCCGCCGACCTGCTCGCGCCCCGGCGTGTGCGGGACCGTGCCGATACCGGGTGCAAGGGCGGCGAAGACGGGCTCCAGACGCCGGACGGCCGTTTCGTCGCCGCCGATCATCAGGCAGTATCCGCGTTCCATCCCCCAAACCCCGCCGCTGGTGCCTACGTCCAGGTAGTGGATGCCCTGCGGTTTCAGCTCGGCGGCCCGGCGGATGTCGTCGTGATAGTAGGAATTGCCGCCGTCGATGAGCACGTCGTCGTGCTCAAGAAGCGGGACGAGCGCGCTCAGGGTCGGATCGACCGCCGCCGCCGGCACCATCATCCAGACGGCGCGGGGCCTGCCGAGCTTGTGCACGAAGTCCTCCAGCGACGTCGCCCCCACCGCCCCCTCCTTGACGAGTGCCTCGACGGCTGCGGGATGGATGTCGTAGACGACCGAGCGGTGCCGGCCGCGGAGCAGGCGCCGCACCATGTTGTTTCCCATCCGACCCAAGCCGATCATGCCCAGTTCCATGACGTATTCCTTTCTTGCAGGACTGCCACCCCGGCTCGGCACCGACGTCAAATGCTGGCCAGTTCGCCGAAGTACTCGTGGTCCTCGGCGTAACCTCCTTCGCCTAGGTTGATCGACTTGACGTCCTCGACGAACTCGATCGCCTGGATCCATTTGACCATCTTGAATCCGAGTTGATTCTCGACACGCAGCCGCAATGGCGCACCGTGCAGTTGACTGAGCGGTTGGTAGTTCATCTCATAAGCCAGCAATGTTTGCAGGTTCAAAGCGTTCTCGATCGAGAGGCTGTCGTAATATCGCCTGCTTGCGTTGCCATCGTTCAGCGCGACGCCTTCGCCAAATGAATAGAAGACGATGGCCTTCACGCCTGGCTTTGGCCGGACCAACTTGACCAATTCCACCACCGGCAGCCCGCCCCACTCGGCAACGCCCGACCAGCCTTGAATACAGTGGTGCAGCGTGATCTGGGTCTTCTTGTTCAGCGCCCGTAAGTCGTCCAGCGACAGTTCAACCGGGTTCTCCACCAGGCCGCATACTTTCAGGCGGTAGTCTTTGAAATCGCCGGCGGCCAGCGTCTTCCACTCGTTGCAGGTTGGCACTTTGCCGTTGGGCCAGAAGAAGGGAGAGATGTCCTTGCGGCCGAACTCGGCCTGGGGCGCGGCCCGGTCGAGAAGGAATCCCATGACCGGGGTGACGATCACCTTGGCAGCGTGTTGGACGGCTCGGGGGTGCCTCCACGCTATCCAGTTGGCAAACACATTCACCAGGACGACCACGCCGATCCCCGCCAGACCGATGTACAGGCCGATCGGATTGATGCTGTCCGTGCCCATCACGATGTGATTCATGTTCCGGACGAACCCGTGGAGTGCCACCATGGTCACATGCGAAATAATGAACATGACGAAGGCGCACATGATCAAGAAGTGGATCGACCGGCCGATTTGGCGGTTGCCGGGCAGCTTTGGATACCATGTGAACCGGGCCGTAAAGGCCGGCGACATCGAGGGGCCGGTCAGCATCGCCAGGGGCGCCAAGAGAAACACGGCCCCGAAGTACGCCAGTTGTTGGAGCGCATTGTAGTGGTAGAAACCGTTGGGTTCCGGTGGCAGGTGGAAGGTGGCGTAATGGACGAAAACGGCCCAAGCGTCAGGCACGATCCGCCAGGAGGTCGGCACCAGGCGCTGCCACTGTCCGGTGGCCAGTAGCAGCACCACGAAGGCCAGGCCGTTGCCCACCCAGAACAAGACGCTGAGGAAGTGCCAGTGCCGGGCCATGCCGACGGTGTGCCGGTAGCCGGGCAATCCGATCCACGGGGAGAGGTGGCGGGAGTCGTCCTTTGATGTCCAGACGTGGTCCCTCGGCACCTCGACCGGCGTGAGCCGGAGCCACTCCGTGCCGGGCGTGCAATGGACGTTCCAGTACAGCCGAGGGTGGTCCATGAGGATCTGCAGGCCGCTACGGATGATCAGGATCAGGAACATGAAGTTGACGTAGTGCGTGATGCGCAGCCAGGCCGGGAAGCCATAGGGCTCCACCGCGGTTGTGGGTGAAAGCTCGGGGATGGGCGCGAGCGTCGGGAGACCAAGAGTACCCCACTGGATGTAAGCCACGGCAACCAGGAGCAACGGCGGCGAGACGAGCAGTAGGAGTGTGTTGAGTCGAATGTGCATGATTATCCTCTCCCACCTGAGAGTTATCCGGATCGCTTGCTCTTACGGATCTTCTTGAGTGCCGAACCTTTGTGCATGGCCAGGTGGTCTGTCGTGTCGCTCTCGATCAGGTATTGTGGCTCGTCCTTCGACGCGTGAACGGTGTATCCCTTGAACGTGATTGCCGAGACGACGCGTTTCTTGATCGTCCCGCGGACTCGGCCTGCTTCCGAGTTCCACTCAACGTGATCGCCTATTTTGAACTTGGGTGTCATCGGTTCGGTCTCCTGTAGATGCGAATGGGCAGCAGGGAACGCACTTTCGTATGAGAGTCGCTCGTCTACCAACCGGGCCGCCGACGTGTACGGATGCTCTTGGGCGCTTTTGGGGCCCAGGATGTGGACAACCGGCGTGCTCATGGCCTTGAGATAATCAGCGATCATTGAACGGTGGCATCGCCACCAGACCGCTTCGGAGCACATGACCGCGGTCCGACCGGCGCGAGCGATCTCCAATAAGCGATCAACACCATCGCGGAACGGCTTGGTCTCCATGTAGTCGGCATAGCCGCGGAAGGAGGCGTTGCGCCAAAGAAGGTTGTGCGAGTCAGGTCGGGCCGGTCGCCGCCCGCCCAGTTCGATCAAATGTTCGTAGTGAATGCCTGCCGCGCCCAGCGCGCGGTGTAGTGTGTCCCTATTGAAATGAGGAAGACGACGCGATCCGGGAAAGTGCCGCACATCAACCAGGATCTCGATCTGGTATCGGCGCAGGAGGCCAATGAATTCCTCGATCGTTCGAGTCGAGTGCCCGATGGTCCAGATTGCGAGCGAGCCACGGGTCATGGCCCTGCCTTTCCTGCCGCACTGATACAGACCTGAAAGTCCCGTCCTTCCCAGCGCCCCGCGGCCGTCCAGAGGAAGGTGAAGCGGAGGGGAGCCCGCTGCTCGGGGAGCACGCGGATGTCCGCGTATTCATGGCCGGTGCCGGTGGGCGTGGAGTCCGTGTCATGGGGTTGCTGCCAATCGTCGCAGGTCCAGTGCAAGCGGAACGGGGCAGCCGCTTGAATCCGCAGAATTCCCCCGGCAGGCACCGAGGGCACCTGCCGGTTGAGTTTCCAAACCTCCAGCGGCGGGGCCTGCCGCGGATTGCGGTAGCGGCCGGCGACCTCCGGGATGAGGTCGAAGACCCGGCCGTCCGTCGCGGAGCGCACCAGCTTAATGTACTCGGCATGCGCCCACACCAGGGGCATGGCGCCCCCGGTTGGACGGCCAAACACCATGTGGGCGCTGGGCAGGTCCGGCAAGGCCCAGACTTGCTCGGGCAGCAGTTTGGTCGATGAGGCAAAACGCTCCATCGCCCGGACATAGGGCTGCACATCGCGCCCGGCAGCGAGTTCATAATGCCCTCGCTCCCCGGTAAGCAAGGGCCAAGAATGGCCATACCCCCAGCCCTGGAATGGCCCGCCATCTGCCCGCTGCCCGTAACCGTCGTGGTTGTACCGACGCCAACAGGGACCGAAGGGTGTCTCCACCTTGAGTAGCGCGTCCACCACGCGGAGCGAATCCTCGATCAGGGGATCGCCCGGCTTGCGGATACCGTAGCGGACCAGCTCAAGGAACCCGGCATCCACGACATCCTTGGCCGGCCACGCGAACGGCGCGCCGGGCGGTTGGTTTCGCAACTCCACTATGCCGTGATTGGCGTCTTCATCGGGTTGGAGATCATCGGCAGCCGCGGGGTGAATGCGGATGAAGTGGCGGCGAATGCCGGGGACCAGTACACTTTCGGTGGTCACCGTCCAGGACTCGATGTGCGACTCCAAAAAGTCTGCGTACTCTTCGAAGTATTGCGCGGTGGCCTGCCGGCCTCGCTCGCGCGCAAAGGCGGCGGCACAGATCAGCGCGGTGATATGCACCGCCAACGTCGAGGGCGAGTAACCGCTGTTCTCTTCCCAGCGGTCCTGCGGAGTGACCGGTCCATGGCAGATCAGATAGCCGGCCGCTTTCAGCACCATCGGATAGGGATCGAAATTCTGGAGCGCCTGGGCTTGATGCAGACGCCAGGCGAGAATAATCGGAAACGCAGTCTCATCCAACTGGATGCGGCGCCAGTGCGGTTCGCCGTTAATCCAGAAATTCTGGTCGAAACCGCCATCCTCCTTTTGAGTCCAGGCCAAATAAATAAGGGCGCGCAGCGGGATCTCGGCGCTGCCGGCAGCCAACAGGCCGCTGGCGCTGTGGCACATGTCGCGCGTCCAGACTAAGTAGTAGCCTTCCAGGTCATCGCTTGTGTACTCTCCCCAGGGGATGCTCAGCGACGCGATCAAGGCGCCGTCGTAGGTCTTGTCTTCATGCGCCAACAACATGTTCTGGCTGACGTGATAGAGCGCGCCGCCGTCGCCCGTCACCATCGCCATCTTCGATTCCATGTGATGGCAAACGCGCCGCCACTGCTCGATGAAGCGGGCGCGGTGATCGGTGAAGGAAGTGCCCAGCGCCTGGGCAACCGTGACCAAGGTGTGATGGAGACTCTCCCCGAAGGCAAGGGCCAGCACGAATTCCCGGCTGCGCCGGATATCGAGTTCCCCGGTCAGAGCGATGTTGCCATCCGGCGCGCAGTCGAATTCCCAATCCATGCGGAAGTTGCGAGCCAGGTCTTGCCAGCCATCGGTCGTTCCCGCATAACCGCAAGAGCATCGCAAAAACGGGACCGAGGCTGCCAGCACGAGCCAAGTAGCGCCTTTGTGGGCCGTGAGCACTTTTCCCCAATTGGTCTGCACCACGTTCCCAAAGTTGCCCCGGCCGCCGGATTCCAGGTGCGGCGCGAGCAAGGCGAACAGCCGCAGCTTGGCGAGCATTTCGGCTTCCGCCTCCAGGCGGGTGTGCATAAGCAAACAGTCCTGATGAGGATCGGTGATAATCTCCTTGGTGATGCGGTAGCGCCCGGCGGGATCGACATTGGTGATGCGAAAACCCAGCGCGTCGGGGAGCAAGCACTCATGGGTGTTCACCAGACGGCGTTCGTCGCTGAAGAAGGTTTCCCCGTCGGTGATGAGATACTGCAGGTCGCGGATTTGCGGCCGATCAATGGTCGGATAGTAGACCTCGTTGAGAATGCCTTTGGAAACGGTGAACCAGACCCGGCTCAAAGCCGAGTAAGCAGTGCCCACGCCGTCCTTGTCGCTGCGTGTCCAGCGGGGTTCGATCCCGGGACCGCCGCTGGCCGGGTTTGTCTCTAGCAAGATCGCCATAATGACTGCTTGCCAAGGAAAAAGGGGGCGGTACCCCGGGCGCCATTCTCGCGACTCCGGAATCACGGCCGCTCCAGGCGGCATGGTATTTTATGACACGCCACAGGGAAGGCAAGCCGCTCGATGATCTTCTCCCGCGCCGCAAGATTCGGGCGGGTGCGGCAACAATCCAATAGGGCCGCAGCGCTGCGGCCAAGTTGTCGTGGTGCAGGCGTCCCGCCTGCAACGGCTCCGGCCTGTTTTTCGGGGCAGGCGGGACGCCCGCACCAGATGTCCACTTTTTCAAGGGGGAGAAAAGGCATGAATAGGAAACATTATGGGTTCAGGGCCCCGACGTGGTTTGCCGGGGTTGGGGCGCTCGCCGTGCTCAGTGCGCTGGCAATCGCCACGTTCGCCGCGGTCGCCATGTCAGATCATGCGGGCAAGGGTGCTCCCAGTGCCGCGACGCAGTGGTACGCCGAGAGTGCCCCGTCGTCTTCCAGCAGCGTTGCCGCGACTGGCGGCGCCGCCCGGACGGAGAAGTCCGAGGCCGGCACGAACTATGCGAAAGCCATGTCGAGGGCTTTCCACGACGCGGCGAGCAAGGTCTTGCCTTGCGTGGTAATGATTACCAATACGCCGGCGATGGCACGAACCTCCGGAAACCACAAGTCTTCTCCCGATAACAACTCGGAAGAAATGCCCTTCGGTTTCAAGGGGACGCCCTTCGGCGACATGTTCAAGAATCCCGAATTCCATCAGTTCTTCAAGGACTTTCCTTCGATGCCGATGCCGGGGATGCCGCGGCACGGGGTGGTGGGCGCCGGTTCCGGCGTGATTGTCGATCCGGCAGGCTTCATTCTCACCAATAACCACGTGGTTGCCGGCGGCGGACAGGTCACGGTCCGCTTGCAGGACGGGCGGGAGTTCAAGGCGCTGGATATCAAGACCGACCCGAAGAGCGATTTGGCCATTCTGCGGATCGAAGGCGCGGGCACGCTTCCGGCC
>Ga0181527_1005302_pt1 | contig 10754 bp, 12 predicted proteins | sample PEATcosm2014_Bin_30_FD_119762 | JGI IMG/M metagenome (GOLD analysis project Ga0181527, IMG submission 119762) | Peatland microbial communities from MTU Mesocosm Facility, Houghton, MI, USA - PEATcosm2014_Bin06_60_metaG | ecosystem: Environmental > Terrestrial > Soil > Wetlands > Peat | place...
CACCCACGATAATCAATCTTGCCTCGGGTACCGTCGCCGCAAAAGTCGCGAAGGACCGAATCACGAGCCCGAAGCCTTTCCAGTGGATCAGCTTTCCGGCCGATAAAACGCGAAAGCCTGTGTCTGGGCCACCGCCCTCCGGGCCCGCCGCAACCTCGGACTCGCTTACGCCGTTCACCGGGAAATAGCGCACCTTGCCACGCCAGCGCGGCCTGATTGCTTCCAGGGACTCTTGGTTACACACCAGAATGGCGGTGGCGCGCTCCTGACCCTTCACGAACACCGGGTCCAGCCGAAGCACTCTTTGGCCTATGGCCCGCAAGCATTCCCACAACCGATCCCGGCGCGAAAACTCGCTCCGGAAGGGCTTGGGAACTTGCTGCGCCCCCCCGCACGGACCGCGAACATAAGGGACCTTCAGAAACGCCCCGATGTAGCTTGCCATCCAATCGTTGGCGTAGGTGACGTGATGGAAGAGTCTGACTGGGACTTGCTCAGCCAGTCGCCGCGCTTCAGCGTAAGCCCAGATTTGCCACAGGTACGCGTAAACCTGAAATGCCCCCTGCGACCAAAGCAAAACATCTAAACACTTCGGAACCTGAACGTACTTCACGCTCAAGTGCTCTAGGGGAGTTTCCATGCGTCGGCGCTCGATGCCGGGACCGTTTGCGCGGTGGGTCAGTAGACATAAGGCACGCCTCTTTGCTACTTGCTCCACGATATTCCACCCAAGTACGTCCTCACCGGTTCCCATTCCCGAACGACCGTCCGGACTACAGGCGAAAGCCGACAAGAGGATAGTTCCCTCGTTCGCATTGTCCCTCACTGGCGGTGAACCCGATCTCATATCTTTGCGCGGCAAATGTAAAGCCCCTGCAACCGCTTAATCGCGGCTGAGAATAGGCGACGGTATAGGCTCTGGCCCAAAACGGAACAAAGCATCGCCGCAAAAAGGCTCGGCTGCCTCCAGTCAAGCTGGGTAGCCTCGTACGCACTCGCCCCCCTTCGCAGTGTCGTAATTCATCAGCAACGTGGCGAGAGCAGCCAAGTGGTTGGCCCGCACCTTGGGCGGCATGTCCCCACCGTGCTTTCGGAGGATCTGCTCCTTCCCCCTGCATATTGAGCGTAACGAGCCGGTGACCTGATCGGCCCCGAAATAGCGCGTCACCAGGCACCGTCGCACGGCGGCGACTTCGTATCGCTTTGGTATGCGCAGCTATGGGTCCCAATCGTTCCAGTTTATCGGAGTCTCGTCAAACCCTCCCACGGCAGCCAGGATATTTTCTCGGACGCTCACCCTGGAGCACGACCCGATGAAGTCCCATTCGAGCAACTCCTCACAGACCCTGCCCTCCGCCCTCGGTATTCGGACCTTAATCACGCGCCCTTGCTCATCGACCAGCATCTTTCCCGTATAGACTAAGCCAATTCGCCCTCCCGCTGATTCAAACAAGGCAACTTCACTCGCTAACTTTCCCGGAAGCCATTCGTCATCAGAATCCAGGAACGAAACGTAGCCACCCCGCGCGACCGCAATGCCGGTGATCTGGGCTGCGGATTGCCCTCGATTGCGGTCCTGACGAATGTACCGGATCCTGGGGTCGCGAAACGCCTGCACAATGCGCTCAGTATCATCGGCCGACCCGTCATCGACAACGATGAGCTCCCAGTCCGGAAAGGTCTGAACCGCAACACTTCGAATGGCCAGCCATACGACCTGAGCACGGTTGTAGGTGGGAATAACCACACTTACCTTGGGCGCATTGGTCAGTTCTATAATCACCGAGGTTGGCGCGTCTCAGGGGCTAATTGTCGCTTGCCGCCCACGAGTTCCTGCCCAAGCCCACGACTGCCAGGGTCAGATTCCGGCTCGGCCGACGTACAGACCGTGCCACCGCCGCGCCCACTTCGAAAACAGCCAGCGATAAACGCTTGTCCCGAGGAGCGAGCAGCCCAAAGCGGCCAAAACTCTAGGTTGGAACCAGTGGAGCCTCAGTCCATCGAGCGCCGTTCGCCAAGACTCAGTGCGCTCGTAGTTGAGGAGTAGAATGGCAACGGTTCCCAAGTGCTTGCCCAGCACGTGCGGGGACATGTCGAGTCGGTGCTTTTCAATCAATCGCACTTTCCCTGCACAAATAGCGCGGAGGCTGTCTGACACTTGGTCCGAGCCTAGGTGGCGCTTGACCAGGCACTCTCGGACACAGCCTACCTGCGTGACCTTGGCCACTCGGAGCCACAGGTCACAGTCCTGACAGTTCGCCAAGGTTTCATCAAACCCACCCACAGAGTCGAGGACACTCTTCCGCACGCTCACCCTCGAGCAGGAGCCAATGAAGTCCCATTCGAGCAACTTCTCATAGACCATGCCCTCCGCCCTCGGTATGCGCACCTTGAGCACGCGCCCTTGCTCATCGACCAGCATCTTTCCCGTATAGACTAAGCCTATTCGCTCTCCCGCTGATTCAAGCAAGGCAACTTCACTCGCTAACTTTCGCGGGAGCCACTCGTCATCCGAATCCAGGAACGAAACGTAGGCGCCCCGCGCCGCCCGGATGCCGGTGTTCCGGGCGGCCGATGGGCCACGCTTGTGTTCGTGACGGAGATACCGGATTCTTGGTTCGCCAAATGCCTTCGTGACACGCTCGGCATCATCGACCGAGCCATCATCTACGACGATCAGCTCCCAGTCCCGAAAAGTCTGAGCAACAACACTCCGAATGGCGCGGCCCACGATGTAAGCACGGTTGTTTGTCGGAATAACTACACTTACTTGCGGCGGATTCGCCACTACCTTGGTGACCTCAATTCGACTAGGACCAACCAGCTAAACGCCGTGCTCAGCTAGAAGCTATTCCTTGTAGCACACGAAATGTTGCTCCGCCCTCTCGGTGTGAGCATCGATCCGAGTGAACCCAAAAGACTGCACCAAAGCGACAATGTGCCCAGGCGTTATCCCCGAGGGAAGCAACCGAGGATGAACTGCGCAGCCAAGCAATCGGCAGCGTGGATCAGCCAGTGTCTGACGAAGACCGCAAACCACCGAGTGCTCGAAACCCTCCACGTCAATCTTGACGGCACACGGCACGGGCAAACCACACATGACGCGAAACGAATCACCCTCCACGACCTCCACAACTTCTATAGCCCTTGACTTGGCCGAGTCGTCGCTTGGCTTTGGCAGAAGGGTAGAGCGCCAAGGTCGCTCCTCATCGATATACATCTCCACCTTGGCCCCTTGCTCGCCGAGGGCTTTCGGAAAACAGCGGATGTTTTTCAGATCATTCAGTTGAATATTGGCTTGCAAGCGCTCGAAGTTTCGACTTAAGGGCTCGAAGGCAATAATCTGCCCCTGCTCCCCCAACCTCTTACCTAAAGCGATAGAATAGAGACCGAAATTCGCTCCTACATCGTAGACGATGTCGCCAAGCCTCAGGAAAGCAAGAAACGCCTTCAGCATGTCCCTTTCGGACCACACGACGTCTTCCGAGATGGTTGATCCCTCGAGGAATCTCAGTTCCTCTGGAATCTTGGCGTAGAGGCTGAACCGCACGCCCGATACTCGGATTTTGAGGACTCCCCCGGGTGCCGCCCAGCGGTGATAAAGGCTGCGCATGGCTGGCGCGAGCCCAACCCGCCGAGCGAGGTTTGTGAGGAAGGAGGAATAAGTCAGGCGCCTCGGCATGTGAACCTCTTTTAACGCACGCCCCTTCGGGGCCGCTGGTTAGTGGGAAACGTCCAGACCTCAGGCGGCTTCGACACACTACGCACTCGACAGCGCCAGGCCCGTGGACCTCGCCAGCCAGTCCCAAGGCATGCGGTGCCCGAACCGCTGCAGGATTACAAAACAGACGCGGAAGAATGCCCAACTCTTGACGTCCGGGATCTCAAACCTGGGCGACGCGTTCAAGCGGGGGAATGGCAGGCCTGCGCGCCACGAGATCCAGGAGCTCCGTATCGAGTTCACCACAGCGGGTCCTTCCAGTGTTCTCAGTTCTTCGGCTGTCCGCGCCCAGAAGTGACATGTTACGTCTCCGACCTGCAGGCAGAGGCCGCCTGGCGCCCGCCAGTGATGGTAGATTCGAGACATGGTGTCGCCCAGTCCAAGCCAGCGTGTAATAGCCTTCACCTCCGGTTGGTAGGTAAGTCTTCTGATCAAGCTCGTGAGTTTCTCAATTCCTTTAACGGAGATTGTCAGGAAATGACCGGAATGCCTCCTTCGAGACTAATGCTGACCGTTTCCGGCACTCGATGAACAGCGACTCGTCGGCATGGCGATCAATCTCGACGACTTCTGCAACGGAGCAAAAGCGACTCCGGGGAAACTGCGGCTGTTGGAAATCCGTGAATCCGACACCCGCCAGTAGGCCTCGCAGGCGCTCGAAATCGAACACCTGGTGGTGAGCCCCGTACCAATGACACGTTAACTGGAAGCGTTGGCCTCTCTCCGCCAGTTCCGTGCCGTCGGTAGCATTGACGTATTGGGCCATCGCTTTTTCCAGGCTCGGAACGCTGATCCGAAGATTGCCGCCCGGCCGCAGGACGCGGTACATCTCGCGCAAAACGTGTTCCAGCTCGTTATCGAATAAATGTTCAAGAAAATGCGAGCTGACAATGGCCGCAATTGACGCGTCGCGGAACGGCCAGCGATTCCTCATGTCTGCCCATAGATGAGGAGCCCGCAAGGGGTTCGCATCCGTGTTCACCCAGCCACTTAGCCGACTCGCCCCAGCGGCAACGTTAATCCTGGCTCCCGCGTATTTGCCTATGCCCGCCCGCAGCCAGTAATAAGGCCACACAGCGAATGTGCCGATCCGAATGAGATCCCATACGTAGACTTGCCTGCGTTTGCCGGTGGTCAAAAACTTCTTGGTGAGCGGCTGGATGTGCGCTTCAAAGAAGTCAGGTTCCGGCGTTGAGCTCGATAGCCCTTCACTTGCCTTTGTCATCAGGGCTTTCCCGTGGAATGGGCAGGTGGCTCCCGAGACGCCAAAGCGGTGGGGACAATGATCCCAGGCTCGATGCAAGCCCCGCCAAGTTCCCGGCGACCCTGCCCAGAGAGCGAATGTCCCGCTCATGGAGTGCCGAGAGAAGGTTGAGTGCCATTCGAATCGCAAGCGCAACATAGCATAGCCCTACGGACAGTTCCTGGTGCTTGCGCACGAACCAAAGTCGATTCAAGACCTCTTTCTTGCCGAAGAGGACGGCATCCGGCCGGCCCGTGCCGGAAGGATAGTGATTGATTCGGGCGTCGCTGACCATAGCCAGCTTGTAGCGCCTGCTGATGCGGTAACTCAGGTCCAGGTCTTCCAGGTAGCTGTACCCCTCGAACCAATTGTCGAACCCGTATTCCATAAAGACCGTCTTGCGGTATACCACAGCCCCACTGGGCAACCAACTTCCCAGCATATCCGCGTCAACATAACCATAGGTGGTCTGGAAGCCCGACCGCACCACTGCGCCCCTCTGGTCACTATACAGTCCCAGCCTCTTGGCAAGGGCGGTTCGCTTCAAACGGGATACAGACATCAGAGGGTGGTTGACCCAGTTGAAACCTGCCCCGCCCAGATCAGGCGGTCCACTCTCCCAGAAGCGCATCATGGCTGCCAAGGCTTCGGGCTCCAGGACCACGTCGTCATCCAGAAAGGCCAGCAGGTCAGACGTGGAATCAGATGCCGCGGCGCCGACGTTGCGATTCTGGGATGCCGATGACCCGGGTTGATGAATGAACCGGGCCCGGAGGGTGCAAAACTCCGATAGGAGGTCGCCGACATCATCTCCGATAACTATGACTTCGTCCGGCAGCCTCGACTGCTCCGCCAGACTCTGCAGCATTTTGCGCAGGTCGTCGCGCCGGCCGATGGTGGGAACAATCACCGAGGCTCTACACACCGCGCCCTTCCTCAACCCTCCCAGCGCATCTTACCGGCTTGATTCCCTCGCTGTGCGTCTGACCCCTTTCGTAGTCACGCGACAGCCAGCCACGGATACTCAGCGCAAGCCCCACCACATTTCCGGCCGCCATTCGCAGATACTGGAAATCCCGCTGTCGCAGGCTTGTAACCACGTTGAGACTGGTCTGTAAGAGAAGGAAGACATAGCACAGTGGAATTGACAGTTCTTTGTGCTTCGAGACAAACCGCAGTCGGTTGAGAATCTCCATCTTGCCGAACAAGTAAGCGCTTGGCCGCCCCAGTGGCGATGGATAGTGGTTAAAGCGCGCCGCGCTGACGACAACTAACCGCCACTGCTTGCCTATTCGATAACTGAGATCGAGATCTTCCAGATACGCGTAACCGGAAAACCACTCGTCGAAGCTGACTTGCGAGAAAATGCTCTTCCGAAAGACCGCCGCTCCGCTAGGCAGCCACTTCACTAAGGTGTCCTCAGTAACGGTATGCAATGGGACGTGGAACCCCGAGCGAGCCACGTCGCCCCCCCGGACACTATAGAATCCCAACCATCTAAATGCCGCCGTCGTCTTCAAGCCAGACGGGGGCCTAGAGGGGTGGTTCGCCCAATTGAAGCCGGCGCCCCCTACGTCAGGCGACACCCTGTCCCAAAAGTTCATCATTCTCGTGAAGGCCTCAGACTCAAGGACTGCATCATCATCGAGGAACGCAACGAGGTCGGTTTCTGGATCCGACGCATGTACACCGATGTTTCGCGCCTGTGTGACGGGTGGTTTTGGCAGGTGGACGAAGCGAATCCAGCCAGCCGCGAACTCCTGTGCCACATCTCTTACATCCTCACCGACGATAATCACTTCGTACGGGCGTCGGGATTGGCTGGAAAGGCTTTGCAGCAACCTACGGAGCTCGGATCGTCGTCCGACGGTGGCCACAACGACAGAGACCTTATGCTTTTGCTCTCTCACGATGACTCCAGACATCCGTTCTCGCCGGCCCTGTGGCTACGTCTTTCAAGGTTCCATGAGGGTCATGCGAGCGCTTGCTCTTCCCATTTAGGCTGCGTGCCCAGAGCGCCGCTCGGCCGGCGAGGGTCTGGTCAGGTCAAACGGCGGCGCCGATACGGGTCGCCTCTGGCGCAGGGCTTCCGTGCCACCTGCTCGCCGATATCCATCAATTACGCCGCGAAGAATTGCGCGAAGCACATCCGGCCGCCTGTGTACAAGGCCCCTTGCCACGCATAGCGCGCAGATCACGATGTTAGTAAAATGAAATACCAGGCGCCATCGACCCGGCAAGTAGGAGCGCGCCAGTAAAATATGATTGCGCACTGAGTAGTAGAACCTTCGAGGATTCAAAGGGTCCCGATATCTGAGCTCCCCTTTGTGCCAGACAAAACCGCGACTTGTTCCCACGGTCCTGTAGCCGAGCTGCGAGCTGAAGGAACAGACTTCGAACTCCCATCCGTCACTGAACAGTGAGGAGTCCAGGAAATCCTCTCTCGCCGCGCAGACGGCCATGAGCACGTCTCTGCGAACCAGCATCGCCCCACCGTTTACATTACACGTCCTCCATGAGCTGTCGCCCGCCGGAGGGATCCAGAGTCCGTCCTCGACAAACGGTGTAAAGAAGAATCCCAACGTGGTGGTCCTTTCGGCGTAGTGGACCCGCCCTGTCTCTAAGTCCAAGATTCGTGCGCCGACGATGCCTGCATCCTCCACCCGGCTGACATCGATGAGTTGTGTCAGGGTGTCGCGATCGACTCGGGCGTCGTTATCCAGCAAGAATACGTAGTCCACTGAGTGCTTTCTCCTGAGAGCATACTCGATTCCGAGGTTGCCGCCGCCGGTAGGCCCGGAATTGACGGTGTTCCTGATCAGCACAGCCCTGTTTGCAGGCGATGTCACCTCAAGAGACTGTTCTTGGGCAGGTTCTCCCCCAGCCTTGGCAGCCGCCTCGCCGTACTCTGCGAGCACGTAGCCCCGTTCTTCCCTCTCGCGCGCCCATGCCCTTATCTGCGCGACGGAATCGTCTTGCGAATTGTTGTCCACCAGGATCATCAGATAGTTCGGGTAGTCGAGCTGGTAGACGGACTCCAGGCACTCAACTGTGTCGCGCCAGCCGTTCCAATTGACCGCTACAATTGCGACGTTAGGCTTCTGACGTGACGGTGTTGCGATTTCTCTGGCCACAACCGTTTGCTCCTAGTCGATCGTTGCTCAGGACTTCGCGCCGCGGGCACCGCGTCCTGCTGCTCCACGGGAGGCTTGTTCAGCGCGGCACTTTGAGCCACAGTCTGATGTGCCACCTCTCCTCCCTATCCAGAACATAGTGCCAGCCACCCAGCAGAAATCCGGCGGTCAGAAGCAGGGTGAAGCAAGCATCGGTGAGCAGCACGTGGCTTGCGAGACGGACAATCGTCAGGCCTGCTGCGAGGCCCGTCAGCGTCGCCACACTTCGCAACAGGTCCCTTCCCGCGAGCAGCCGAGGCGAGGTGCGCGTGATCCAGCAGGCCGCAGCGATGAGCAAAAGGAAATCGAGACTGACACGCACGGTCCAGGCCAGCGCCGCGCCGGGGAGACCGAACCGGGTGACCAGGAACCAGGCGAGGGCCACGTGCAGCGGGACTTCCAGGAGGTGGAACTTGGCCGTGAGGTCGGGGCGGCCTAGCCCTCGCAGGAGCTGGTAAGGGACGTAAGCAAGGGAGCTGGTCAGCACTCCCACGGCAAGGATTTGAAGGACGAGTGCACCTGCATCTGCGAATCTGTCTCCCAGCCAGAGGGTCAGGAGCGGACGCGCGAAAAAGATCAGCACCAGCGCCACCGGTCCCACCGTCAGGACCAGGTACTTGAGAGAACGGAGGAAGGCGCTCCTGATCCACTCGCCGTCTCCGCGCCCGGCCGAAGTGCTGAAGGCAGGAAACAGAGTGGCTGCGAGGCTTCCGGGAAGAATCCCCAGCTTGTTTGAGATCATTAAAGGAGGCGTATAAAAGCCGACTGCGGCGATGGATTGGAGGGCGCCGATGAGAAACCGATCGAAGTATAGCAGGATCGGGAAAACCGCGTCCGACACGGTGACCCAGCCGCCGAAGCCGAGCAGGGAGCGAACCAGCGAGCGGTCGAACGCGCACCGGCGACGCAGGGCTGGATAGAGTCGAAGACAGAAAAAAGAGGTGGCCCCCAATCCCGCCACTCGACTTATAACCAGAAAGAGCACAATTCCGGGGAGGTCAAACCCTAGCGCCAAAGCCCCGGCGGGTATGAGGTACCCAAGCGCGCTGCTCGGGATTCCGATGGCGTTCACCAGGTCGAACCTTTGAGACGCCGCCAGCACGCCGCGAAGCGAGCCGCCGGCAAAGTTGATCGGAAAGCAAACAGCCAGAATCAGGAACACCCAGAGGGCGTCGGGGCGGAGTCCGGGAGGGATCTTGAGAAGGCGATTTACGAGGACCGGTGAGGCTGCGGCGAGCAGAATGCAGGCCAAGAGACCAAAGCCCGATTGAGTAACCAGCGCGGTCCAGACTACGGCGGGAAGCTTCTCAGTTTCACCCTCGCCGAGAAGCTCGGCGACAAACTTGGTGGTGGCGGGACCGATGCCCAAATCGAAAACGGCGAAGTAACCTACAACAATCCAGGCAAGCGACAGGAGGCCGAAACGGTCCGGCCCCATGTGGCGGATCACGTACGGCATGCTGGCAACGCCGACCAGGAGCGGAATTACCTGCCCGACAATGTTCAGCAAGGTGTTGCGGGCGAGAACCTTGCCGCCGACGTGGAGGGCCGGCGCCGCGACGGGCTGGGATGGGGTTTCCACGAGGCTCATGACTGGTAGTGGCTCGAGAGGACGCCGAGGTGGCTCATGTCGTCAACAGCTCACGGGGGGGGCCAAAGGCGACCACGAGACGGCGCCGGCGTGTCCGATAGGGCTTTGGTCGTACGCCGGATCGACTCCCGGCCTAAAGACATCTCGGGCGAAATTCGTTCCCTTGCCAGGCACAAAATTGGGCAATGGAAGGGCTCCCGAATCAATGTTCGCGGGCGGCGATACCGGATCAGCGCCTTAACCTGAAGACGAGAACCTCGCAGCCTGGGGCCTCCACTTCGATCTCCCATTCCCGCACCCACACGCGCGACTGGCCGGTCACGGGGAGCACGCCAATCGCCTCACCCCGCTTCGGTATGAGCGGAACGACAGCCTCCGCAAACACGTCGCCGCCCCTGTCGGGCGGATTGCGCAAGCGGACCTTGACGTTTTGGGCGTCCTGGTCGCCGAGGTTGATCAGGTAGGGCCGCATCGTCTTCGGCTCGACCGGCCGCCCCGTGCCATCCTCGTTGTAGTTGGGCTCCACTAAGTCGGGGGATACGACTAACGTCGGCTTCTCATGCCTGCTGAAGAAGGTTGTGGCGAGAGCGAGGACGTCAGGGGGCAATCCTGAGCCGTCGATTGGAAGTTCGGAGAACCGCGCGCACAAGGCGTCCGCACTGGCCAGCGGTTCGGCAGTCCCGCTGTGGAACCCCACCCCCCTGGCCGGCAGTTCAACGGTCCCGCTGTAGAACCCCACCCCGGGTGATTCGGGGGCGATCAGGCGCACGAAGCGGATCTGCTGTTCGAGCTCCTCCTTCGTTTCGGCCCAATCCTCGCCGGGATTGCCGCCTTTCCCAACCCCCAGAACGACGATGGTTTTCGGCAGGATGCCGTACCTCCGCGCCGACCAGACTTGGCTGGCGATCCACCAGTACTGCTTCTTCTCGCCCACGTAGCTCTCCATCATGACGAGGTCAGCTACGTCCCGGTAGGCCTCCGCCAGAACCTTGGGAATGGGGCCACGCATCTCCCAGACCGCGAGGG
>Ga0181527_1005306_pt1 | contig 10749 bp, 10 predicted proteins | sample PEATcosm2014_Bin_30_FD_119762 | JGI IMG/M metagenome (GOLD analysis project Ga0181527, IMG submission 119762) | Peatland microbial communities from MTU Mesocosm Facility, Houghton, MI, USA - PEATcosm2014_Bin06_60_metaG | ecosystem: Environmental > Terrestrial > Soil > Wetlands > Peat | place...
CAGTACTAGCAAGTGAGCTGCCGCGCGTAAGCGGCCGGGTGGACCACATCTGACCATCCAAAAATCCAGGTGGCTCGTGTCTGTAACCATAAATTTGGGTGGCCCAGGTCTCGATTCTGAGACCTGGGAGACGATCGGGCCAACCGCCACCGCGCGCCACGGCGAGCAATTCCGATCAGCATTCACCAAAAGGATCGTTGAGACTTGTCGATAGAATGGATTACAACATCTCTAGTTAAACCATGATTGCAACACGCATCAGGAATTTGCGGGTATGCTCTCAACAATTCCCAGCTTGCCGGCCATGCGCTCGGAGATGCGCATGGGGATGCGCTCCTGCTCACCAAGTGTTAGAAGAATCAACGGACGCATGAAGTAGGTTGTTTTGCTCAATTGAATCTCATTCCAGGGAATACGCAGCGGCGGATGGCCGATGCGCAGAATCAACAGAACGGAAAGATAGAGCGCATCCTCGGCCGCGGTCATGCGGATGATAAAGCTGTAGTGCGACCAATAGCGCGTATAGACCGTGTAGGGAAATGGCCCCGCGCTTCTGGTCGCGCCATACGGCTCCGATTCCGCTCGGAATCGCTTGGAGAGCGTATGCCAGCCGGTGAGGACGCTGGAGAGGTAGCAGACACCGCAAAAAATGCTCACAATAACCGTGGGCACAATCAGTAGGAAGTAAGGCGGCAATTGATTCGGATCGGCTTGCATATTGCTCCTCGCTGAATACGATTATCAGGCTTCCCGGCAAGGGTTTTCCCTTCCTATTGACAATATAGATTTTTTTCTATAACCTTGCTGAACGGAAAGCCGCTCAACACCGGCGGAGATTGTCTGGATGGGCAACTCGCGGCAGGTGCTTCGCGATTGGCCGGAGGAGATTCGGGCCAGCGTGGGGCAATCGCTGCGGCTGCTCCAGCAAGGCTTTCCGGCGGCACTGGCTGTTCGCCCTATGCAGTCCATCGGCAAGGGCGTCTTTGAGTTGAAAGAGGCGGACGAGAGCGCATGGTATCGCGTAATTTACCTGGCGCGGATCGAGGATCGCATTTATATCCTCGATTGCTTTACTAAAAGCTCCCGTAAAACTGCGCGCAACGACCTGGAGACGGCCAGAGCAAGACTTGTGCGCGTGCAACAGCAGCTTAGAGAGGAACGAAAAGATGCGAAACGCTAGAGCGCCCATCAACGTCGAGCCCGAGCACGTCACCACCGGCGACATCTTCGCCGACCTTGGCTTCTCACCTGCGCGGGCCGTCGAACTGACGATCAAATCCGACCTGCATCGGTCGCTTCTGGAGCATATCCGGGCAAGCAAGATGACCCAGGTGGAGTTAGCCAAGGTCCTGCAGGTGCATCAACCGGATGTGAGCAATCTGCTGCGCGGCAAGCTGAATCTCTTCAGTATCACCAAGCTCTGCCAATACGCTGACCTGCTGAAGCTCAAGGTGCGGATTGAGGTGGAGGGAGCGCGGCCCTCAGAGAAGCTGGAGCGTTCCCACATGAGACCAGTTCAACCGAGAAGTGCTAGAAAGAACACGCCTCGCAGAATAACCGAATCCAATGTTTCCAGACCAACGCGCAGTGCTATGGCATAAGAATTAGTCGCCTCCTCCACAGCCGGTATAAATAAGTTGATATTCTTTGCCTTGTCGCCGGTAAATCGAATAATTCCAATCCTCATAGTAAGTATGCCTGGTAATAATCACATCGGGTTCGTTAGCATATAGGGGAAAGTTGTCGAAGAAGACTTCCTTGTCTGTTTCGTTTTCTTCGTCTAACTCCTCGCCAGGTTTCGGCGTGTTATCTGCTCCATCCAAGGTTATTATGGTTTTGTGAAAGTGAGTCAGTATCGGATAGTATTGGCCATCCTTTTCTTCGACAACCATGAAAAGGCGATAGGAATGATAGGTTCGCGGTTTGCTAGCCGGAAGCTGAAAGAGCGCGCTTCCAGTGAGCGCTGTATCATCGACGCTCAGTTGTATCTTCCAGATCTCGTCCACACGAATTCGTTGAGGTGATGCGTGAATGTGCCGCTCCGCGTAGGACGCGACAGCGGATTGAATAAAAAGAGCACGTTCCTGCGGACTTGCCTTGGTGTGCAGAGGTGGGTGAGATGCGGCAGGCATCTTTCCTGTAAGTGAGGTGGCTGTAAGGCTTCTTGGAATCGTCCTGTCGGTACCCTGTGGATGGAGACGAAAGCATCCCGTTTGATCGAGATCCTCGTCCATGCAAGGGTGAACGGCTTCCGCTTCACCCCACAATGCGCCACTTCTCCAAACTGGATAACGATTTCCTGGAGCATAAGCGCGATTAAGCTTATCTAAAACAAATCTGCTAACAGCATCTTCCGAGTTCGCAGGGCCAAAGTTGTAGCATTCACGCAGTTGACCATCAACAAGAAATGCAATCGGCTCTAATGATGTAAGAGCAGGCTTGCCCTTTTCGTCCTTTTCGGAACTCGGCGCTTCAACGGCAAAGAAGATTTCTGATTTTTCGCCAGCTTTGAGTGGAGGCACAGGAGATTTCTGCGCAAGTGAGGTGCACACACTAAACAAACAAAAACAGATGGTCAGAAATGTAATGACACGTCGAGGCATAATTGGACTCTTTCACACCCCCACCGGGAACGGCTTGGGGCTGGATTCGTCGGTGTTGGCGCCAGCCGTGCCTGTCCGCCAGCGCTCGAAGCGCCCTTGCAGCAAGCTCATCAGCCCTGTATACCAATAGCCGAGCACAAACAGAATCAGGAACGGCACGGTCAGGTAGTTGTGCCGCAGGATGATGAAGACAATCCCCCAGCAAAATAATCCGCCGATGAGTAACTCGATCCATGGGGTCAGCTTCAGCCGTTTGCGATACTTGGATGCTTGCGACTTTTCGCCCTTCTTGGCCACGCGATACTTGGGCGTGCGCACGAAAGCGCTCTTGATGCCGAAGAGTGCCTCCATCACCGCCTTGGTGTTAGTCACCGTAAGTCCGATGCCCAACGCCATCAGAAAGGGCAGATAGAAGATGGTCTTCCACCAGGTCTTGGGGAATAACTCGCGCTCGGCCATGAGATAAAAGACGGCGATGGAGGCCGTCGAGGCGGTAAACAGCGGCACGTCGAAGATCAGCATCTGAAACCAGCCCTGATAAGAGCGGCAGATCATGGCGGGGATCAGCAGCGCCGACATGACAATCATCAGCGGATAACTCAAGTTGGCCGTAAGGTGATAGACGGCCTCGACCTTGATCCTGCGCGGCACATTCGACTTGAACATCAGCGGCAGCACTTTGATGCTGGTCTGAATGAGCCCCTTGGCCCAGCGAGCCTGTTGCGTCTTAAAGGCGGTCATCTCGATGGGCAACTCGGAGGCGCACTCCACCTCGGGCAGATACTTGAACTTCCAGCCGGCCAGCTGCGATCGGTAACTCAGGTCGGTATCTTCGGTGAGCGTGTCGTGCTGCCAGCCGCCGCCGTCGCTGATGGCTTTGATGCGCCACATCCCTGCCGTGCCGTTGAAGTTGAAGTAGTCGCCGCTGCGCACCCGCGCGCCGTGCTCGATGATGAAGTGGCCGTCCAGCAGGATGGCCTCGATCTGGGTCAGCATGCTGTAGTTGCGGTTCATGTGGCTCCAGCGCGTCTGCACCATGCCGATCTCCGGCTCGGCGAAGTGGTGGATCACCTTCATCAGCCAATCCGGCGGCGGCACAAAGTCGGCGTCGAAGATGGCCACGTACTCGCCTTTGGCCACCTTGAGCCCGGCGTCCAGCGCCCCTGCCTTGTAGCCATGGCGATTGGTACGGTGGATATAGGTGATCGGATTGCCTAGCGCCGCATAGCGCGCCACGATGCCGGCGGCCACCTGCTGGGTCTCGTCGGTCGAGTCGTCCAGCACCTGAATTTCCAGCTTTTCGCGCGGATACTCCATCGCGCAGACCGCCTCGATCAGACGATCGATGACGAACTGTTCGTTGAAGATGGGCAGTTGGATGGTCACCCGCGGCAGCTCCGCGAAGTGCTTCGGAGGATTGGGATTGTAGTTCTTCTTGTACTTGAAATACAGGTAGCACATGGTATAGCGATGCACGCCGTAGAGAGCCAGCACAATCATCACCGCAAAGTAGGGAAACAGTACCGCTTCGTCAAACCAGTTCAAGTGGTAGGGCACGCTCGATAACGGGTCGGCAAACAGATTCTTCAGTGCGTGGATCAGGCCCTTGTGCGGCGCAAAAGCCAGCAGTGCGTTGAGGCGCATCGGCAGTCCGCTCAGCAGGCTGGCGGCAGAATTCATCGAACTCTCAAGAGCGGCAAACAGGGCAGGCCTCCGCGATACCAACACCGGCAATTGTAGCCGATGCGGGGTGTGCCTGGAGCTTGAATGCGCACGGCCATGAGTTCATCGAATCACATGAATCGGAACGCCCACCCTCAGCTTTTGCCAAGCCTCTTTGGTCGTATAGACCGGAAGCTTGAGCGCAATCGCCATCGCCAGACGGATCTGCTCTCGCGCTGCCCTACAGAATCCCCAGTACCCTCAACCGCGCCAGCCCCCCAGCCAGCACACCGATAGGCGAAATCGCTACCAGCGACAACTGAATCCAGATCGGCTGTTTGCCCCGCGATTGCAGCGCGCTCAGCGCCGACAGCGCCAGCACTACCATCCCCAGCGCCAGCACATGAATCAGCGGGTTGGCAGCGGCGACCCATGCGGTCACGTACCCGCCCGCCGCAGCTGCCACGAAGGAAGAACCCAGGTTGACGAAAGCATAAGAGGGTTGCGGCTTGGCCTCCGAGCTAGCCCAGTCCGGAACCAGACGGGCGATCAGCGCCGCCAGCCCCATGACCAGCGCCACCATCACGGCAAAGCCGGCCGCCAAAGCAAGAAATGCATGCGCAATCACCATGGCCGATTCTCCCCTTCCGGCTGCGTGCCCACCTCGCCCCGCTCAATCCGCTCCAAAAACACCCGCGCCAGCTTGCGCTCGCCGGGATGGCTCTCGCCATGCATCGAGCACAGGTCTAGAAACTCGTCGCACAATGCGTTCCGCTCTTCCTGCTGCGCCAGAACTCCCTGCAACGCCACCCCTAGTTCGCGCAGCCGCGCTGCCTCCGGCCAGGCGCAATCTTTGTCCTCGCTCAGCAGCGCAACGTCGGAAAACAGCCCCCGCCGCCCGCGCGCGCACTCATCCAGGCAGGCCATCAGTTGCTCGCAGAAGGCCTGCGAGAGCACTTCGAACGGACCGGGTTCTACCTCGTCCTGCGGGTCCATGAAATTCCTCAATGGGATCGAAGGGGTACAAGCACCATTCAACCAGCCTCATGGACGGCGCGGCGGCTGTCAAGGGTCATGGCAAGGGATCGCGGCCGTTCAGGCGCAGCCATTGCAACCAGCGCCGCCGCCTCCTCCTCCGTCCCCAGGCGATGAAGCAGCTCTTCGACCGGAACGGGGCGTCCATAGAGCCAGCCCTGGCCGAAGATGGGCTGTGTCAAAGCGGAAAAATAGTCGGCCTGCAGGCTGGTTTCGATTCCCTCCACGATCACTTGCAGATTGAGCGTCTCGGCCATGGCCAGAATCTGCGGAAGAATCGAAACCGTTACCGCCTCGGTGCCGATCGCACGAGTAAACGACTGGTCGATCTTGATCGCATCCACCGAAAGATCATGCAGGTAGGCGAGGCTGGAATACCCGGTGCCAAAGTCGTCTATATGGACGCTGTGGCCTCTCCGATGCAGTTGACAAATCGTCTCCACCGCTGTCTCGAACCGGGCGGTGGAGCTTTCAGTAATCTCGATCGCCAGACTCTCGGCCGGTACCCCCGTCCGATACAGCTCCTGCTCCAGCATCGGCAAAAACGCTGGATCGCTCAGATCCTCCGCGGCCACATTGATGCTGATGTGAAAGCCGGGATGGCTGCGCAGTGTCTCTCCGAAGTCCCGCAGGGCGTGCCGCACCACCAGCTTAGTGATTTCGCCCACAAAGCCCCGCTCCTCGGCGATCTTGACGAAGACATCGGGGCCGACCACGAAGCCTTCCTCATCGGTCCAGCGCGCCAGCGCCTCCGCCCCTGCGATGCGTCCGCTCGCCAGGCTCACGATAGGCTGGTAGTTCAACCGCAACTTGTCCTTGGAAATAGCCCGGCGGAGTTGCTGCTCCGCGCTGCGATTGCGCCGGTAGAGAAAGGAACAAAGAAGGCCGACACAGCCGCCGCACAGCCCGCACAGCCCAATGCACCCGTTGAACTTGTCGCGATTGGCATGCACCATCTCGGAAATCGAGGTGTAGGCCGTGACGCAGTCGAAAAAGCGTATGGAACACCTGGTAGCGAACAGGCTGTCGCCCAGCCGGGCATTGCCTTCCGTGTTGAATATAGGCACTTTTGCCTGGAGCGATTCGCTGATCAACAGGCCGGATTTCTGGCTAGGTGCGTCCATCACCGTTATCGAATAGTGCATCGGCGCAGGTTCCAGATGAAAGCGCGTCAAAGGTGTGTAAACAACAAAGAAGTTGTTCAGTTCCAGCGTGATCGTCGTCAGGTCGCTCTTCCGGTACGGAGCATAATTTTTGTAAATCGTTGTGCCGTCCTGCTGGGTGAAATCCGGCGTGGTTTGTTCTTGAAGCCGCGTCTCGCGGCCCAGGCCGGCCGAGCAGATGATCTTGCCGTCGCGCATGCGTCCGGCATCTTTCAAGTATTCCGACTCGAAGATCAGTGCGCGAAAGTAGCCGATCTCGGCCTCCGAGCAGACGCGATGCGGCGAGACGCTCGCGGCGGCCAGCACCGTCCGCAACTCGGCCGAGGAGGCTTCCCCATCCGCCATGATGCGCGTCGCATACTGTTGAAGCCGGGCTTCGGCGATCCGCTCCGTGATAGCGCGGCTCAGCAAATATCCTGCAGACGTTCCGAACACCACCGCCAGGACCGTAGTCGTTAACGTAACCTGAACTCGCCGTTTGAGGGTTGTCATTCTCGAATAGCCTCCAGGCTTCCTTCGCTAGTATGCGCCCGCACGCAACTCTCCGCGCAACCGGCATGACTCTCTTATCGGAACAAACACCGGCAGCGTTTAGGGCATTCTCGGCGATTCTTCTGCAATGGAGCGACGGCTCCGGATTGGACTCGATATTCTCAGGCCGCATTCGCAGACTCTGCTGGTATTTTCATTTCTTCGGCCAGCAGCCGAAGGATTTTTTCTGGCGGGACTGGGTGTCCGAAGAACCAGCCCTGGCCGAGAATCGACTTCGACCCGCCGGAAAAATAGGCGGCCTGCTGGCTGGTTTCAATCCCTTCCACAACCACTTGCAGGTGCAGCTTCTCGGCCATGGCAAGAATCTGCGGAAGAATGGAAACCGTCACCGCCTCTGTACCGATGGCCCGGGTAAACGATTGGTCGATCTTAATCGCGTCCACGGAAAGATCGTGCAGGTAGGAGAGGCTGGAATAGCCGGTGCCGAAGTCGTCGATATGGATGCCGTGGCCCAGGCGGCGCAGGTGGGAAATCGCCTCCATGGCCACTTGGTGCAGCGCGGTGGAGCTCTCGGTAATCTCGATCACCACGCTCGCAGCCAAAACACCCGCTTGATCCATGGACTGTTCCAGCATAGGCAGGAAGCGGGGATCGCCCAGGTCGGCCGCGGCCACGTTGATGCTGAGCCGGAAATCCGGGTGGGCGCGCAGTGTCTTTGCAAAGTCGCGCAGCGCGTGGCGCACCACCAGCCGGGTGATCTCTCCCACAAAGCCGAGTCGCTCGGCGATCTTGACGAAGACATCCGGGCTGACCGCGAAGCCATCCTCATCGGTCCAGCGTGCCAGCGCCTCAGCCCCCACGATTTCTCCGCTGGCCAGGTTTACGATCGGCTGATAGACCACCCGCAGCTTGTCACTGCGAATCGCACGCCGCAACTGATAATCCAGTCTGCGGTTGCGCCGGTAGTACGAAGAGAGCAGCAAGCCCATCCATGCGCCGGTCGCGCCCCCAAATCCGATACAGCCATAAAACCGCAGGTGTTCAGAGGCCAAAGCGTCGGAGAGCGAAATCGAGGCCGTCATGCAAGTGTTGTAGCTGAATACACAACGGGTTGAGTACAACATATCGCCGATGCGGAAGTCGCTCTCCCTGGTCAGTTCCTCCCAGGTCAAATGCGTCTTCGCATCCGCGGGATGAGATGCAGGACTCCGCGGAGAATCGATCACCGAGGTCTTGTAGTGCAATTGCGGCGGATGATCCCGCGTCGCGTCGTAAAAGGGGTTCAACACGACGTAGGAATCGCCCGTTTGCAGAATGTAGACCACGGCGCCGGTGATGCGGAAGATCGGATTATCCTTGAAGACCATAACGCCATCCGGCCCGACGACATCCGGCTTGGGCTCTTCGACACCGGGGGGCGGCAAACGTCCCAGCGTTGACGAGCAGGCGATGCTTCCGTTGCGGACGCGTCCGGCCTCTTTCAGAAAATGCGAATTGTATACGAGTCTGCGGATCGACGCCAAATCCTCTTCGGAACAGAAGGAGGCGAGCGAAGTGTTCATCGCGTCCAACACCGTGTGCGCATCACGGGAGAGCGCCGCGTTGTCTCCGATTCCGCGCTTCGCGGTTTGGCTGAGCCGATCAGCGGCCACCCGCAGCGTGAATGTCCGCCCGATCCAATAGCCCACCAGCAAGCCGAACGCCGTCGCCACCAGGGTAGCGGCGAGGGTGACAAGAAGACGTTGCCTGAGAGTGCGCTCCATTCAGCTAGACCACCGTCCAACTTCAGCCGGCACTCCAAATCAAAATGTCTCTGAGCAACCGGTATACCACTTTTATCGGCAAATAGGGAGCTTATCTTCACGGAGAACCGGCTGATCCCTGTTTCCTGATCCCTGACCCCTGTTTCTCCACTTTCACCATTGAATTTCCCGGCGTTTTGGCCTATGCTGAGAATGCAGACGAGTTTGTCCGTCAGAATTGCCGTGACCGCACCGGCTGGCGGAGAGATGAGTGGGCTTATGGCCCACTTTTTATTTGCGGAAAAAATCCCCGTTTTTCGGGGTATTTTCCTCGATTTTTGGCGTGAAACGGGGCAAGCTGCGCCGGTCCGGGCTCCCCGGCGACATGGTCCCCAACGAGCAATAATCGCTCGTTGGGGTGTGGGATGCGGTTTTTGCTCGCTGGGGTGATGAGAAAGTTTATGGCAGTCAGGCTGGAAGAAATTCGATCGGCAGCAAGCCGCGTGGCCGCCTCGCATGGGCTGGACGTGGTGGAGATCGAACTGGCCGGCCCGTCGAAAGAGCGTATTCTTCGCGTTTTTCTTGAGAAGAATGCCGAGGGACGGTCAAAACTTAAGGCGGCCATCGAAGCCGGGGCGGCAGGAGAAGGAAAGGAGCTCCTTCCCGAGCGGCTGATTCAGGAGACGCAGGCGGGCAAGCTCAAGGTCGAGCAGCTCTCCGGCATCACGCACGAGGATTGCGCAGCTTTCAGCCAGGATTTCGGCGTGCTGCTGGATGTGGAAGACCTGGTTCCGGGCGCAGAGTACACGCTCGAAGCCAGCTCTCCGGGGCTGGATCGAAAGCTGGTCAGGCCGGAGGATTATCAACGCTTTACGGGTTCTCTGATCAAAGTTCAGACCTTCGAGCCGGTCCGCAACAATCGCCACTGGCAGGGACGGCTGAAAGCGGTGTCCCAGGTCCCCAAAAGCGAAGGACTTGGGACACCCGCGATCACGCTCGACCTCAACGCGGTCAAGCAGAACAGCAAGAGCCGGAAGGCCGGCATCAGCACGGTGGAGATTGCGCTCGTGAACATCGAGAAGGCGCAACTGGTGCCTGAGATTTAACAAAGGCAGGGAATAGGGACTAGGGAATAGGGAATAGTTCCTTCATTCAAGCAACTGAGCCGGCGCGGCCTCCAGGGCATCCGCCGCAAACCAAAGACAGAGAGAGCAACCAGAGTATGGCCAGCGTTTTGTATCAGAGTATCGAGCTCTTGAGCCAGGAAAAGAGCATTGATCCCGCCATCGTTGTCGGCGCCGTCGAGGAGGCCATCGCCCTGGCCACGCGCAAATTCTACAAGACACAGGAGAATATGCGCGGCGAGCTGAACAAGGAAACCGGCCAGATCACGGCCTACATCTACAAGACGGTTGTCGCCGATGACGATCCTCGCGAGGACCCACTCAACCAGATCACGCTCACTGAAGCCCAGACCCTCTCGCCCGAAGTGGAAGTGGGCAGCGAGCTGCGCTTCTATCGCGACACCACGCCGCTGGGCCGCATTGCCGCGCAGTTGGCCAAGCAGGTCATCTTCCAAAAGGTCCGCGAGGCCGAGCGCGACACGGTCTTCAACGAGTACGCCCACCGCGAAAAGGAAGTCTTGAACGCGACCGTTAAACGCATCGAAGGCCAGGACATCATCTACGACCTGGGCAAGGCCGAAGCCCGCTGCCCCAAGCGCGAACAGTCGCGGCTGGAGCAATTCTCCATCGGGGAGCGCGTCCGCGTCGTCCTGCTCAAGGTGGACCGCGCCGCCAAGGGGCCGCAGGTGATCGTCTCTCGCGCCGCGCCAGAGCTGGTGCAGAATCTATTTCAATCTGAAGTGCCTGAAATCTACGACGGCACGGTGGTCATCCGCGCCATTGCCCGCGAGGCCGGCGAGCGCACCAAGATCGCCGTCCAGTCCCGCGACAAGGATGTGGACCCGGTGGGCGCCTGCGTGGGCATGAAGGGCATGCGCGTGCAGTCCATCATCCGCGAGCTGCGCGGAGAAAAAATCGACATCATCGA
>Ga0181527_1005307_pt1 | contig 10749 bp, 8 predicted proteins | sample PEATcosm2014_Bin_30_FD_119762 | JGI IMG/M metagenome (GOLD analysis project Ga0181527, IMG submission 119762) | Peatland microbial communities from MTU Mesocosm Facility, Houghton, MI, USA - PEATcosm2014_Bin06_60_metaG | ecosystem: Environmental > Terrestrial > Soil > Wetlands > Peat | place...
AGGAAGTCCGTGAGATCGAACCGGAAGGGAGCGTAGCCATTGTCGTTTCGGCCGATGAAACAGCCGTTGACGAAGACAAGCACGTCGCGAAAACCGCCGTCGAACTCAACCCAAATGCGGCGGCCCACGTCGCTTGCGGGAATCTCGAATTCGCGACGGTACCAACCTACGCTCGTTTCAGGATAGCGGCGGCCGAGTGGTTTGTACCCGTGCGAGCGCAACTGACTATCTCCGTTCCCTGAATCATCATGCACGAACGGGAGTTCCACCGCCCAGTCATGCGGAAGGTCGAGTGCGCGCCACCCGGAGTCATCAAAACCGGCCTTTGCAAATTTGAAGTCGCCCGTCTTGGAAAAGTCGCTCTGGCCAAAGCCAAATCCCAGATCTTCTGAGGGATCTGTGCCATGACCGAATGTGAACTTCCAGCCGAAGTCGAACAGCAGTTGTTCTCTCGGCGCAACGGCTGGAACAGCCGCCGCCGAGCCATGCGGCGCATCACCTCCCAGCAGAGCGGCGGTTCGGGCCCAGGCGGAACGGGCGATGATTGAAGAGGTGGAGAGTGCAAGTCCGGAAGCAAGCAGGTCACGACGAGAGATGCGCGGCATAAGAATCTCCAATGATTAAAGGTTAGGTCTGTGCGATGAGAATCGCGCAGATTGAACACGAAAGCTGAATGTGTGAGTGTCGACGCCTTTCAGTTCCAAATTGCATGACGCACCGCCGATGATTCCGCTAAGCGCCCATTGGAACCCACCACTCCGCGGGATTCGATGGTTGCGGCGGTAAACAGAACTCTTTTTCAAGAACAGAAGCCTTGCCGGTACGTCCAGGCGCCGGATTTCAGGTTCGATCAAAGTCCGAGAGCCATGATCGGCAATCGCGTTGTGCGCTTTCAATCTCGTCAGCATAAGGACTCCACCGTTTCATGCGGCGCCTCAGCCTGTCTTCAATCGGCCAAATCAGGGTTGGCGAATGGTCAGCGCGGAGCCGGTATATTTAATGACACGATCCGGCGACGATTCCACCGATTCTCCGGTCCCATGGCCCTCTCGTACCCAGACGATGTGGAACGTACTCGAGCTTGGCATGCCAACGTAGCTACCGACACGGGCGCAAATAAACAGGGTCTTGTCCGCTTGGGACCACGTAATCGGGATGAGTGAATGTTCGCTTTTCTCGTAGTCGTAGTTGTCCCCTTCATCTCCATAAAGTTGAAATCGCCCATCTGCCCCGGGGTAAATGCGGAGCTCGATTGGATCCTCCGGCTTCTGCTCTGCATACTCGATTTCCGGGCCAAGCGGGAGAATCGATCCTGCGCGGATATAAAGCGGCATTCGATCCAGCGGAGCTTCCGCCTGGAACTCCCGACTACCCTGAACGGAAGCCCCCGTCCAGAAGTCGTACCAATCAGGTGAGTCGGGCAAGTAGACTGTGCGTTGTCTCGCCCCCTGTTCTAGGACAGGATTAACAAGGATGGCGGGACCGAACATAAACTCGTCTCCGCTATTCCAGGTCTTTGGGTCGTCGCGCCAATCCATCACGAGGGGTCTTTGGATCGTGTAGTCGTCGTCGTGGACGCGCCAGGCAAGCGAATAGATGTACGGCATCAATCGATAGCGCAGCTTGTCGTAAGTCAATAGAACGGATTCGACCTTGTCGTAGGTCCACAGCTCGTTATGATCCCTGTGGCCGTGGGTCCTGAAGATCGGGCAAAATGTTCCGTACTCAAACCAGCGAGCGTAGAGCTCCTGATAATCAGGATCGTCCAGGATTTTCATGTTGGGAGGCCAGTAGCCGCCAATGTCAGTTGTCCAGTAGGGATAACCAGACAATGCAAAATTCAGTCCTGCCGGAACCTGGTGACTCAGCGCCCAATAGGTAGTGTAGACATCTCCCGACCACACGGCCGCGCCGACGCGTTGTTGGCCGAGAAATGCCGACCGCGTCAGCAGGAAGACGCGCTTGCGATCGGTTGTATTCCTCCAATGTTCCTGCACTCCAAGTGTATGCAAAAAGGGAAACACGTTTGTGTATTCCGCGCCGTTGCCGATCGCGAGACTTTTGTTACGCAAAATCGCATCGCCCATGTGCGGCCAATACTCTTCCGGCTCCGCACTATCGAGCCAAAATGCATCCCATCCTTCTTTCAGGAGCTTGCCTGGCAAGCGCTTCCAGTAGATGTCGCGTGCGACAGGATTACTTGCATCGTAGACGTGCGCGTTCGGAACCAGCAGATTTCTTGCTTCAAGCTCCTTGTACGTTTCGGATGCGGGATCAAGCAAACCCCAGACGGAGATCATGGCGTGTACGTTCTCGTTGTGTAGAGTTTCGAGATCCTTCGCCACGTCATGATAATTCGCATTGAACTCTGGATCGCCCTCCGTCTTCCACCAAAACCAATCCTGCACCACTGCATCCATCGGGATGTGTTCCTCACGGTACCGGTGCGCGATGTTCTGAATCTCATCGAGCGATACGTAACGGTCTTTCGACTGGAAAAATCCATACGCCCACTTCGGCAACATGGGAACATGGCCGGTCATAGTGCGGTACTCGCGAATGATTATGTCCGTCTCCGGACCGTAGATCAGGAAGTAATCGATCGAATTGCCGGCGATGGAACTGAACTTGAGCTCGCTTGGAAAACGATTATCGACGTAGGTCAAAGCGGCCGTGTTCCACATCAGCGCGTATCCCTTATTCGAAACCAGGAGGGGAATGGCTACATCCGTGTTGTTCTGTGCGAGCTCTACGGTGGCGCCCCTGTAGTTGAACATTCCGCTCTGGTGCTGGCCTAGCCCGTAAAAAGCATCGGTCACCGATGGAGAAAAGCGGTCCGTAATCTGGAATGTGTGATCGCCGTTCTGCTCCACAGGCTCATAAGTGCGCGGCACGCTCCCGCCCTCATTCAGCAGGACGCCTCCCGCTGCGGTGCGAAACGAAAGATTGCCGCGCTCAAGATTAAAATGCACTTCGAGTTCCGAGGTCTTGACGCTTGCTGATCTTGCATCCTCTGCAAACACGAATGGAGCACCAGGGCACGATTGACTTGCATCGAGCATCCACGGGTGCTGCTCAGGTGCCGTAGTTTCAGCGTTCGGCTTCGCCACGACGTGAATCACCGCATCGGTGCATACAGTAATCTCGATGACTTCATTGCCAACGGTGGCATGGATGCCATGCGCCGTTTGCTGAGCCGCAACCGGCGGCAACTGAGGAATATTTTGGCCTGGCATCTGTGACCAGCCGCTCTGCGCCCCTGAGAACAGGATGAAAATCAACAGAAGTCGAGACCTAACATCTGGCAGAATACGCAACAGATTATCTGCAGCGAGCCGAAACATATTTGATTTCACCTTTCTTCTCACCCTTTTGTTCCTTCTCTTTCATTTGCGGCACCAGTCTCCACATGTGATGCCCAATAAGTCATCATCCGGTCAATGGCAGTTGTTGCGCCTTCGTGATCCATGAACAGGACAACAAGAATCTTCAACATCGGTCCTGAGGCACGTGCTATAAAGCCATACCGGTTTTCTTTCTCGCCTGGACTACGTCAGAAGCAAGCAGCCCATCCTGGTCCGGGGAAAATCGACGTCCAGTTGATGTTCCTCCTGTGTTAGATTGATCCCAAGCTCAGTCGGGAAAAGGATTCGCGGCTGCTTCGAAGCGATCGGGATTGTCACACGAGAAGGTCCATCCAGCCGCCACACCGCAATCCAGGTCAATTCGGGAGCCCGCATTCCCAGCGAAACCGGAGAGTTCGAATCCGTAACATCCGGCATTCCCAGTGGGTAAAAAGGCACAGCCTTAGGAACGTGCTTGCGCACTGTGTTCTTATACAGCTCAATTCCCGTCCGAACCTGCCGGAACGCATCGCTCGATATCTGGTCCAATCTTCCACTTTGGTAAATCCGGCACACCATCCCGGTCACCATGTTAAAGCTGGCACTGTCAGAATCGCTACGCGCGGTAGGGTAGGACCAAATGGCCGCCTGTTCCGGCAAGATACCGGCTGAGGCCCCAGTCAGAATCGCCGGCATCCTCAGGTAGTCCTCCTGATCGGTGACGGATTGAATCTGAAAATGGGAAAGCTGGGCATAGTCCATCCGCCCTCCGCCGCTGCCGCAATTCTCCAGAATCAGGTCGGGATATCGTTCGAGAATTCGATCAATCCACGCTAGATAGGCTCGGTCATGCTCCAGTAATCCTTGCCCGACACTGTCTGCGTGAAGGTCAGTTCCCAGGAGCGAGTCCGTGTTGTAATCCATCTTGATGTAGCCCACGCCGTAATCATGTACGACTCGCTCAATGACCTGATCGAGGTAGGATCGAACATCCGGATTCCGAAAATCCAGCAGATACCGCGAGTTCTTCAAAACCCTTTTGCCGTGCCGCATGAAGAACCAGTCGTCGGGCTTCGATGCCAAGGTTGAGCGAGCCCCCGCCACCTCAGGTTCCAGCCAGAGTCCTGGCGTCATCCCGGAATCCCTGATTTTATCTAGCACATACTTGAGCCCATGCGGCCAGCGCGTTTGAGAAGGCTCCCAGGCGCCAGTGGTCTGGCTCCAATCCTCATTGAGCTCGGCGTACCAGCCTGCATCGATCACGTAGTACTCGCAACCCGCTGAGGCTGCCGCCTCGATCATCGGCAGTTCTTTGGCTTCAGTAGGATCGCCCCAAAGGCAATTCATGTAATCGTTAAAGATGACCGGGCACCGATCGCCGTCCTTGCGAGAGCGCTTGCAGGCAAGCCTGCGATAAATTGTGAGGGCATCCACCGCATCCGTGAAGTCCCCCTTAACGCATCCAATGGCAACTGGTACGGTTTCATAGCTCTGCCCAGGTTGCAGGTTCTTCCAGGCATCTGCATGCAAGTCGTCGGGACCGCCAAGATAGGCATATACATCGTTGGCACTATTTCCGCGTGCCGACACATTCGAGATTTCCCAATACCAAGACCCATCGTGTTCGATCTGCCAGAACCAGACCAGTCCGAGATGCGTGTTTTCCACGATAGCTATCGGCAAATACTTCTCCGTCGACCAGGATCCAACACTGTCTGCCGATGCTTCAGACCAACTCGTCCGCTCATTCTCAACAAAGCCCAGTTCTGACGGTCTGAACGTATGCCACTGCCCTTCGGCCATCCAACTGTTCACTGCCAGATGGATTCTTAGCTCGCTATCGAAATGCTGAGGATCCGCAAGCCCATGCAGCATCGCCGAACTCAAAAAGTCAATGCCGACGGGAGCCTTCCCGTTGTTGGTAATCTTCGTTTGGCGCCGAACCATGGGCGCATTTGTAAATGTCTCGTAGACCGACTCAACACGGAGAGAGAGCACAGAGTCTCTGTGTGAGAGAGTCAAACGCTGACCGTTCGGTGTGGGCTCCTCCCGTTTGCCGACGAATTGTAAACGGATGCCTGGCATTCCCACGGCTGATTTCATGCCCGGGTCTGGCCAACTCTCCCCGGTACACTGGAGCGCCACCTCAACTCCGTTGGAATCGCTCGCGCCCGGCCCAAGTGGAATGCCCATCGGCACACAACGTCCTTGGCGCAGCCGACCAGCCGACAGCGTAAACGAGAACTTCAGGAACTCCGTTGACCATTCAAATCGACTGTATGGAGCGAAGTCCGCGGCCTCAACGATACTGCTAATGCCGGGCAGAAATGAGCCCAGCATGACCCCGCTGGCGTGCAAAAACCTGCGACGGTCCATAATCCCATTCTCAAGTCTGATTGAACGGACAATTGTCTTCTTGACTCACACAGCATGCCCGAAAGCAATCGCTAACTTTATCGTGCAGCGTATAATCGAGGTGGCCAAAATGTCAAGAACACAGAAGACTAGACTTGCCGAGACCCCCGATGTTCTGCTGGACGCGCGGCGCCAGCGGACGTGTGTGCCGGTGCTCGATTTTGTCGTCGGCGGCGTAGAGTTCGTCACGATGGCGGGGCCGTGTTCAGTGGAAACCGAGTCTCAGCTCATGGCCACGGCCCATCATGTTCGCCGCGCCGGAGCGCGCATTCTGCGTGGAGGCGCCTTCAAGCCGCGTAGTTCTCCCTATGAGTTTCAAGGCCTGGGCCTCGAAGGCCTGAAGCTGCTGGCCGCGGCGCGCGACGAAACCGGACTGGCTGTTGTGACTGAGGTGATGTCGGAATGTGACGTCCCGCTGGTCGCCGAGTTTGCCGACATCTTGCAGATCGGCTCGCGCAGCATGGAGAACTACACGCTGCTGGAAGCGGCGGCACAATCCGGCAAGCCGATCCTCCTGAAGCGCGGCATGGTGGCCACTGTCGCTGACCTTCTGCGCTCGGCGCAGGTAATTCTGATCAACAACAACCCCAACGTCATCCTCTGCGAACGCGGCATTCGCACCTTTGAGACAGCAATGCGCAACACCTTCGACGCCGCCGGCATTGCGTTCCTTAAGCAGGTAACGCACCTTCCGGTGATCGCCGATCCCAGCCACGCAGCGGGGCACCACGATCTGGTGCCGGCGCTGGCGCGCATCGGCGTCGCCGCCGGCGCTGACGGCCTGCTCGTCGAGGTGCATCCGAATCCCGACCAGGCATGGAGCGATGGTGAGCAGTCGCTGGACTTCGCGGAATTCGACACCATGATGACCGCGCTTCAGCCCTGGATCGAGCTGCGCGCGATGGCGTTGGGCGAAGAGGGACTGGAACAGCGTGAATTTGCTTTGAAACGCACTCGCGATGGCGCGATTTAAATGCAGCTGGCCGTTACTTTACCCTCAGATATCACACACTCGCCAAGCCGGGGAAACTGGCAGCAGTCAACGATTCAGGTATCACATACTTTACTGTTACTATGATATAAGAAGTTATGCCCACGACGATGAAAGATATCGCGCGTGACCTCGGAGTGTCCGTGGTCACAGTTTCGAAGGTGCTTCGGAACCACGAGGACATAAGCGAGGTGACCCGGAAGCGAGTTCTGGACCGTGTTAAGGAACTTGACTACACCCCGAATCTAGCTGCACGTGGCTTGGTCACCGGAAAGACATATCTGGTTGGTCTTGTGGTGCCCGACCTGTTGCACCCGTTCTTTGCCCAAGTAGCAAAATCACTTTCAAGGGCGCTTCTGAAGAAGGGTTACTGCCTCACAATTTCGACCTCGGAAGAGGACGCCGAGCTGGAAAAGCATGAGATCAAGCGACTCTTGGGCCGCCGGTTGGATGCTCTCGTCATTGCATCCTCATCGACCAACCCATCTGTATTCGAGCGGATCCAAAGGCAAGGGCTGCCATTGGTTTTGATAGACCGCAATCTTCCGGAGTTGGATGCTAACTATGTTGGTAGCGACGACGAGGCGATCGGGTTCTTGGCCTCAGAACATCTGATTGAAGTAGGGTGCAAGAGGATTGCTCACATACGCGGGCCTAACAATAGCCCAGGCGCCGGGCGTCTTAAGGGATATCAAAATGCCTTGGCCAAACACAAGTTGAAGTCCCTTTCAGGTTATGTGTCCATGCCGCGGTTGGTGGACGTGCAAAGCAGGGAAAGCGGGGCTAACTTGATGCGGCAACTGCTCGCCCTGAATCCTCGTCCTGACGGAGTATTTTGCTATAACGATCCCATGGCAATTGGGGCGATTCATACCATTCTCGATGCAGGCTTAAGAGTGCCGGCGGACATCGCAGTCATAGGATCCGGAAACCTCCATTATGATACTGAACTCCGCATCCCTCTATCGAGCATCGATCAACAGACCGACATGATCGGCGAGCGCGCTGGGCGTTTGACCTTGTCGTTACTGGAATCAAAGACTCGTCCACGCAACAAGACCATCATCATACAACCTCAACTTGTGGTTCGGGCTTCGACAGATAAGAATGCGGTGATCGAGCAGGTAGCCTTGCCATTGAATGCGACGCCGGGCACGAACAGGCATGCATGAATCTCGGGCTCCTGCCGGCCAATGCCAGACTGCCTGGACTGCCGTCAACGTATCGCGCCGTAGCCGGGGCATTCAGCGAAGGCCGGAGGCGGCAGGTTGTTCTTTGGACCGGTGCAAGGGCGCGCAAGATCATCGGGCTGGATAAGCGATCCACCGCTGGAACTCCGGGCGAAACTGGAGTGATTCTTCTTAGCGTGCCGGACGCAGCGAGGCGGGCAAAGCCGGGTTTCTTGCTGGCAATGTGATCCCGGCTATCGATAGCAAGCCGGTCAGGGACACCCAGGTTTTGATGCGGAATTCGGGGCAAGTCCATTCCGGTGGGAGGGAGAGCGTGACGATCATCCGCTTTCAGCAAGAGTCCACGGCTAAAATTCAATGGAAATCACTTCGGGAGATAGCGCTGCATGGTGAATTCAGGAATCCTAAACCCGAAAATCAACTTGTTGCTTAGCCTTGTCCGGCATACCAATACCCTGGTCATTGCTGACCGGGGGTTTCCTTTTTGGAAGGAAGTTGAGACGGTAGATATTTCCTTGGTCGATGACATGCCTCGAGTTCTCGATGTGTTGGCAGCCATTCGCAGCAACTTCAGTGTGGCCCGAGCTTTCATGGCTCAGGAGTTTAACGAGGCAAATAGCCCTGAGACGATCCTGAAATTTAAGCGCGCGTTGGATGGTATTGCACTTGAATTCGAGCCTCACATCAACCTCAAGAAACGAGTGCCGCATGCCATCGGGATCATTCGCACCGGTGACACGATTCAGTATGCAAACCTAGTGCTGGAGTCCGGCTAGGCTTCTCTCCGAATACTCTCGCACAGCAAGGCTGGCTTTGTTGCAGAGGGTTGGATCACGCAATTCGATCACGTACAGGCTCAGAGTCCGGCTTGCAAACTACCCTCGCCCGCGCCTGCGACAAGCCCCGGCCCGCCAGTCGCCAGGGTAGGCCCCTTCAGCCAGTATCCAATCGGCCAAAAGAAGAAGGCAGGTTGACACTCGATCATTGCAGGTGTATTCTCCCGTAAAGTTAGCGGTAACTCTATTCTGGCGCAAAGGCAGATCGCATGTCCAATCCCGCCGCAACCGTTCCCGTCAATCCGGCGGGAATCCCGCAACGTACTCTCTATACTGGGGCAATCATGCCGGCCATCGGCCTGGGCACCTTTGGATCCGACCACGTCTCCGCGGCCGAGATCGCCGAGGTGGTGAAGGGCGCTGCCGCGGCAGGCTACCGGCACTTCGACTGCGCTTCGGTTTACGGCAACGAGGCCGAGATCGGCGCGTCGATTGAGGAAATTCTCCGCGGCGGAATCCGGCGCGAAGATCTTTGGATCACCTCGAAGCTTTGGAACGACAAGCATGGCGAGGACGATGTGATCGCCTCCTGCCGCCAGTCGCTTTCCGATCTGCGCCTCGACTACCTTGATCTTTACCTGGTGCATTGGCCGTTCCCGAATTTTCATCCTCCAGGCTGCGACGTCACCTCGCGCTCTCCTGACGCCAAGCCCTATATCCACGCGAACTACATGAAGACCTGGCGCAAGATGGAAGAACTGGTGGACATGGGCCTGGTGCGGCACATTGGCACCTCGAACATGACCATCCCAAAACTGAAGCTAGTTCTGCGCGACGCCCGCATCAAGCCCGTGGTGAACGAAATGGAGCTGCACCCGCATTTTCAGCAACCGAAGCTGTTCAAATTCGTGGTCGTGAACGGCATAAAGCCCGTCGGTTACTGCCCCATCGGCTCGCCGGGACGGCCGGAGCGCGACCGCACCCCGGAGGACACCGCGCCCACCGAGGATCCCGTGGTCCTTCGCATCGCCGAGCGCCATGGGATTCATCCCGCGGTGGTATGCATCAAGTGGGCGGTGCAGCGCGGGCAAACACCCATTCCTTTTTCTGTCCATCATTACCGCGCCAATCTCGAGGGCGTCGTGGGAGATCCGCTGACCGACGAGGAGATGCGCTCCATCGCCGGCCTCGATCGCAACTGCCGCTTGATCAAAGGCCAGGTCTTCCTGTGGAAAGAGGGCCAGACCTGGGAAGATCTTTGGGACGTAAACGGAGAGATCACGCCGCCGTAAACCGCGTGAGGCTTTTCGAGCACCGCTTAAGATCGATCGGGAGCGATCCAGATGAAAGCCACGATGACCGCAGCGTTCCTTCCGGGCGACTCAACCGTTGAGATGCGCACGGTGCCTGTTCCGGAGCCGGGCCACGGTGAAGCTCTATTGCGCGTGAAGGCGTCGACGATCTGCGGCTCCGATATTCGCTGCATTTACCACGAGCACCTGGGCAAAGGCCCGGAAGGCTACCAGGGCGTGATTGCCGGGCATGAGCCCGCGGGCCAGATCGTCGCCACGGGCCCGGGCTGCCGCCGCTTCAAATCCGGCGACCGGGTGATTGTCTATCACATCTCGGGCTGCGGCGTCTGCAACGACTGCCGGCGCGGCTACATGATCTCCTGCACCAGCGAAAAATATCGCCGCGCCTACGGCTGGCAGCGCGACGGAGGCATGGCCGAGTACATGGTGGCCGAGGCAAAAGACCTCATCGCCCTGCCCGACGAACTCTCTTACGGCGATGGCGCGCAGGTTGCGTGCGGATTCGGCACCGTCTACGAGGGACTGGAAAAGATCGGCATTAACGGCAATCACGCTGTGCTCATTACTGGCCTGGGCCCTGTAGGTCTGGCCACCGGCGCGCTCTGCCGCAAGCTCGGCGCGCAAAAGATCATCGGCATCGACGTGCTGCCGGAGCGAATGAAGATCGCGCTCGACCTTGGCCTCTGCGACGCGGTTCTTGCCTCCAGCGCCGGCAACGTC
>Ga0181527_1005308_pt1 | contig 10745 bp, 8 predicted proteins | sample PEATcosm2014_Bin_30_FD_119762 | JGI IMG/M metagenome (GOLD analysis project Ga0181527, IMG submission 119762) | Peatland microbial communities from MTU Mesocosm Facility, Houghton, MI, USA - PEATcosm2014_Bin06_60_metaG | ecosystem: Environmental > Terrestrial > Soil > Wetlands > Peat | place...
CGTCTCTCTCCAGAAATCAAATCTCGGTCGCGGTCCTTTTGCCTGAGAGATTCCGGGGCGGTTGCTCCTTCGGCGCCGGCTCGACCGGCCTCTCCCCCGACCGAGTGACAGATGTCCCTCGCGCTCGGATTAATCTAGATTCCAGGCTACGCCTGCCGTCTCTGCTTCTTCCCTTAATTCACTGAAAACGATCGGACTGACTGGGATACCATTCTTAAGCCGCGCTTCTTTAAGCCTAAGCTCGATTTCCCCCGGCAAATAGATTTCTCTCGCACCTTTCGCCAAGGTATTAGCTTTGACGCCGACGATGAAACGGTCCATCGATTCGGCGAATTCGGCGAGCGAGCTGAAAGCTTCGACATTGAGAGCGCCGAAATAGTGGCTGGTGAACGACGGATTCTCGAAATTCGCGTACATATCGTTGATGCCGCGGGTAAAGCGCGAGCCCGACAGGATGCCGGTCAGCACTTCGATGACTGTAGCGATGGCGTATCCTTTTGGACCGGCGAATGGAAGCACCGTGCCGGCAAGCGCCTCGTTGGCATCGGCGGTGTCTTCACCATCGGCGTTCCTAGCCCACCCCAGAGGAATGGGTTCTCCCTTCTTCGCTGCCATGATGATTTTGCCCCGGGCAACTACGCAAGTCGCCATGTCGGCGATGATGGGCAGTTGCCGTCCGGCCGGGATGGCCACAGCGAAAGGATCCGTGCCGAAGTGTGGATCGGTGCCGCCCCATGGTGCCATCCGGGGTGGCCCGTTGCTTGCGGTGAAGCCGATCATCCCATGAGGCAGGGCCATCTGCGCGAAATAGGAAGCTGCCGAATAATGGTTGGAATTCCTGACCGTGACAAAGGACATTCCGCTTTGCCGCGCTTTCTTGATCGCAAGTTCCATGGCTTTAGAGGCGCCCACGGCCCCCATGCTGTTGCAGGCGTCGCAGAGCGCCGTGCCCGGGCTCTCCGCGATCACCTCCAGCCGGGCCACCGGCTTCACCAGTTTGAGACGCAGTCTCTTGAGGTAGATCCCCACCCGGCTGACGCCATGGGATTCGTTGCCCTTAAGGTCCGCATCGACCAGATTGTCGGCGATGACTATCGCTTCCTCTTCCGGTACACCAATCGACTCAAACAAACGCGCACAGAGCCTTCGGAGGAACTCCGCCTCTACCAAATGCACTTCACCAGCCATCCTTCGATTCCCCGAAACGTCATGTGTGATCACTGTACGAGAACTGCTGCCGCTTCAGCCGTGGATGTATTCGCAACCCCCCGCCTTTAGGGCCTTGTCTACCCACGTCCGATCCCATCGATTGTTTCTGATGTCGGCGATGAGTCCCCCTTTCCTTGGCCACGGCGGCTTTCGCCCTTTCCAGGATCGCGGGGGCCTCGCCGGGATCGATCGCCACGACGCCATCCGCGTCCCTGACGAGAATGTCGCCCAGACGGACGACTATGCCGCCACAACTGACGGGCACGTTGATCTCGCCAGGTCCGTCTCTGTATCGCCCCCTCGGGTTCACTCTGGCGGCATCGACCGGAGAGCTCATCTTGTGAACCGACCCGCCGTCGCGGATGGCGCAGTCAACGATCAGTCCGGCAATGCCTCTTTTTGCGATCCACATCACTATCAACTTGCCGATCATCGCATTGGGGCTTTCGCTCTGACACGCACATTCGGGACGGCTCTTGCTTTGGGAGAAGTCAGCGACCGGCAGCTTTGCTGACTTCCGTGCTGCCGGTTGCCGTTCGCCATCGCTGGTAGAGCCATCAGAGCTGGTTGATGAATTTGGTGGTCATATAGGCGTCGAGGCCTTCGATGCCGCCTTCCGAGCCATAGCCGCTTTCCTTCATCCCGCCGAACGGCGTCTCGGAGGTCGAGACCGCATACGTGTTGATTCCGATCACGCCAGCCTCTAACGCATCGCCGATCGCGACTGCCCGTTTAGCGGAGGTCGTGAAGGCGTAGGCGGCGAGGCCGAAGGGGAGTTGGTTCGCCGCGGCGATGCCGTCCTCGAGATCGTGGAACGGCAGGATCGCAGCGACGGGGCCGAACGGCTCCTCCTTCATGATGCGAGCGTCGGCCGCGACATGGGTGAGCACCGTTGGCTCCAGATAGAAGCCGCGACCGTCAATGCGGTTGCCGCCGGCAGCGACGGTTGTTCCCCGCCGCCGCGCATCTTCAATGAAGTCGAGCACCGTGCCGATTCGCCGCGAATTGATGACCGGCCCCATCTTGCTCTTCTCGTCGAGCCCGTTACCGACGACCACGGCCCTGGTTGCAGCGAGGAAATGCTCGACGAAGCGATCGTAAACGCGCTCCTGAACGTAGAAGCGGGTGGGTGATACGCAGACCTGGCCGGCGTTCCGCCACTTGCTGGCCGCCGCGAGCGCCGCTGTACTCTCGACTTCCACGTCATCGAAGATGACCACCGGCGCGTGGCCGCCGAGCTCCATTGTGACCCGCTTGACGCCATCGGCGGCGAGCTTGACGAGATGCTTGCCGACTGCTGTGGAGCCGGTGAACGTTAGCTTGCGGATGATCGGCGAAGCGAGCAGGTGCTCCGAAATGGGGGCCGACATGCCATGAACGACGTTGAGCGCGCCCTTCGGCAGGCCGGCGTCATCAAGTGCGCGCGCGACCGCGAGCGCCGTTGCTGGCGTCTCCTGGGAGGGCTTGATGATGCAAGAGCAGCCGGCGCCGAGAGACCCGCCAATCTTGCGCGCCGGCGCCAGTGCGGGGAAGTTCCAAGGCGGGAAGGCGACGACAGGACCGACCGGTTGGCGCAACACGATCTGGCGGCCACCTGCAACGCGTGAGGGGATCACGCGACCGTAGGCCCGCTTGCCCTCCTCGCCGTACCACTCAATCACGTCAGCAGCCGTGCTAACCTCCGCGCGCGCTTCGGCGAGCACCTTTCCCTGTTCGAGCGTGAGCACGACGGCGATCTCCTCCGTTCGCTCGCGGATGAGGTCGGCGGCGCGCTTCATGATATGACAGCGGTCATACGCGGAGACGCTGCGCCATGCGGCGAAGCCTTTCGCAGCCGCCTCGAGGGCGTGATCGAGATCCGCCTTCGAGGCCATTGGCGTTTCGGCGAGCGTCTCGCCAGTTGCCGGGTTGATCACGGGTCGGGTATCGCGGCCCTCGGCGGAGAGGCGCTCTCCACCGATGAAGAGATAGGGCGATGTGTAGGCGCTTGAATAGGGCGATGTGTAGCCGCTTGACATGTCATTAATCTCCCATCGATCGCGGGGGATCGACGCTTGCGCATCGGCCCCGTGTTTCAGAAAATGAGGTGATGAAGGCCCGTCAGGGGCGCATCACGACACGGCCAACGATCTTGCCTTCCGAAAGGTCGCCAAGGATCGCATTCACGTCGGCCATCTTGCGTGTGGCGACCGGGATGGTCGGAACCCGACCTGCACGGACCAACTCCATCAGTTGGCGAAATTCGCCAAGCGTTCCGACATTCGAGCCGCGGATGCTGATGTTCTGCATCGCTATCTTCGAGACTGACACCGGGATCTCGCCGCCAAACAAACCGACAAACACAGCCGTGCCGCAGCGAGCGAGCACGTCAACTGCGAACTGAGCGGTCTTCTCGGTGCCGACGAAGTCGATGATTCCGAGCGGCGCCTGCGGATGCAGAGCTTTGAGCGCCTCCTGCGCATCGGGAACGGAGGGGTCGAAGGTCCCCACCGCGCCGGCCCTTCGCGCGGCCTCGCGGCGGCTCCGGTCGATATCGCCGACAATAAGGCGGGCCGGCGAAAGGGCGGCGACGTAGCCGACTGCCGCAAGGCCGAGGCCGCCAGCGCCGATCACCACCACTGCGTCGTCGCCGGTCATCTCCGGAAGCTTCTTCACAGCGCTGTAGGCGGTTAGTCCCGAACATGCAAGGGTCGCAGCGACCATCGGATCGAGCGAGCCGTACTCCACAATGTAGCGGGGATGTGGAACAATCACGTAGTCGCTGTAGCCGCCATCGCGGCGGGTGCCGATCGTGCGCGGCGTCGTACACTGCAGTTCGCGGCCATGAGTGCAGGCGAAGCAGGCGCCGCAACCGATCCACGGGAAGATGACGCCACGCGTACCGACGGTGATTCCCGTCGCGTCCGGACCGAGCGCCTCTGCCTCACCCACGATTTCGTGCCCCATGGTGAAGGGCAACTTGGCGCCACGGTCGACAAGGGTGATGCGTTTGCCGCCGCCGAGACTGTAATAGCCACCCCAGAGATGCACGTCCGAATGGCAGACGCCGCAACCCGCGATGCGGACGAGAATTTCCGTGCCGGTCGGCTTCGGGATGCCGTAGCTCCGAAGCTCCAGCGGTTTGCCAAATTCGATGATCTGATAGCTATTCATTGCGGGCATTTCTGCAGCGTCCCTTCTAGCGAATGCGGTTGCGAACCTGCTTGCAGGTTGATCGTCACCTTACAGGAATTCCGGCACGGCCGCAAGCATTGTGTTTTTTTTGCACATCCCTGGGCGGACGGCGTCAAACGGCTAGTGTGCCGTCCCGCAAATGACTTTACATAATGTCAAGGTAAGGTAAGGAGGATGATTCGCGAACCGGATCGGAGTGCGGATCATGGCTCGCACGGGTCGCCCTCAGGAACGTGTTCTCACTCTCAGCGAAACAGAACGAGACGAACTCGGTCGCCTCGCCCGATCGCAGTCGGCGCGCCATGGGCTCGTCCGGCGGGCCCAGATCATCCTCGCCTCGGCGGACGGCGAGGCCAACACTTCGATCGCGCGCCGGTTCGGCGTCAGCAATCCGACCGTCTGCCACTGGCGGAAGAAGTGGTTCGAGCAAGGCCTCGTCGGCCTCTACGGGGAAGCCCGCTCCGGTCGGCCGCGAACCTACGACGAGGAGTGTATCGCTGGTCTGCTGTGCGCCGTTCTGGAGCGGAAGCCGATCGAAGGAATCCACTGGACGGCGCGCTCCGCCGCGGCCGAGACCGGCCTCTCGAAGAGCACGGTCGCCCGGATGCTCTCGCTCTTCGGGGTGCAGCTGCATCGCTCGAAGAGCTTCAAGCTCTCCACCGACACGGCCTTCGTCGACAAGGTGCGCGACATCGTCGGGCTCTACCTCAACTCTCCCGACAACGCCGTCGTGCTGTGCGTCGACGAGAAGACCCAGATCCAGGCGCTGGAGCGGACCCAGCCGATCTTACCACTGGGACTGGGCTACTCGGAAGGCGTCACCCCCGACTATATCCGCCATGGGACGACGACCCTGTTCGCCGCCCTCGACATCGCCAATGGTCAGGTGATCGCGCAGTGCCGACAGCGTCATCGTCACCAGGAGTTCCTGAGCTTCCTGAAGCACATCGACGCCGCGGTTCCCGCCCATCTCGACGCCCATCTCGTCGTCGACAACTATGCGGCGCACAAGCATCGGAAGGTCAGAGCCTGGCTCGCCGCCCGGCCGCGCTTCCATGTCCACCACACACCAACCTACGCGTCGTGGCTGAACCAGGTCGAGCGCTGGTTCGCCATCCTCACCGAGAGGCAGATCCGGCGTTCGTCCTGCGTCAGCGCCAAGGATCTGGCGGCCAAAATCGAGGCCTTCGTCGCGGCCTACAACACCAAGGCCCGTCCGTTTGTCTGGACCGCGACCAGCGAGGCCATCCTCGACAAGGTCGAACGCCTATGTAAAGTCATTTGCGGGACGGTACACTAGCACTACTTTGGCAGATTCATTCGTAGGGTCTTTGAACGCGCTTTCGGCAATGGGGACATCGATAGGGGGGGCGCGCGCGAAGGCGATGACGAGGGCTTTGCGAATGGCCGGCAGTGTTGGTTGAGGCGGACCGCGGGTGACTCTTTTTTCCCTGCTCGCGGCGGCGAGGCGACGGTGCTGGAGGAAGGCGTAGGCGATCATGGTCATCAGCGCGTGACGGTGAAGACCTTGCCACGATCGGCCTTCGAAGTGGTCGAGGCCGAGCTCTTCCTTGAGTTGCTGATGCGCCTGCTCGCAGACCCAGCGCGCCTTGATGGTGGCGGCGAGGGTCCTCAGTTTGGCGTTGGCCGGGAGGTTGGCCAGATAGTATTTTTGCTCGCCGGAGGCGCGCCGCTCGCCGACCAGCCAGACTTCTTCGCCCGGCATATGCTGCATGCCTTTGTCGCCGATCCGCTGTGGCGGCCCATCGGCGACGCGCACGCGGACGGCAGCGAAGCGGGCCTTCAGGAGCCCCTTTGTGCCCTTGCGCCAAGCAAGCGTGGGCCATTTCGCATTGGTCAGCACGTCTTCGGCACCGACGGAGGGGACATTGGGCACATGCCGCTTGCGGGGGCGACCGCGTCCGGCGACAGGAAAGACGAGTTCGACGTCGCGCGGGTAGACCTTCTGATGACGGGGGATGCCCACCGCCCAGGCAAGACCGCGCGCGCTCAAGGCCTGGCGGAACTCGGCGCTCATGCCATAGCCGGCGTCGGCAAGGACTGTTGCAAACCGAAAGCCGGCGGCGGTCAGACGGTCGAGTTTGGCGAGCGCGATCTCCGACTTGTCCCGCGCCGAGCGATATTGGATGGGCACGCCGGCGCGCTCCAGTCGAGCTTGATCGCCGGCCCGGGACTCCGGCAAGAACAGCCTCAGGCCCACCATCACTGGGACCTCGCCGCGCGCCAGCGTCAGCGACACCAAGGTCTGGCAGTTGGCCGTCTTGCCCAAAGCCGACGCATGTTGCGCAGCGCCCCCAACCGAATGCGTTCCCTTCTTCGGCAGCGTCGTGTCATCGATGACGAGGAACGCGTCTGCCCCGCGGACCAGCCTGTCGGCCTGATTGGCAAGCTCCCGCTCCAATGGAGCCTCGTCCCAGACCCCGGCCGACACAAAATGATGGAGCTGATCGTAATCGCTCGGCACCAGCCGCTCAGCCATCGGGCCAACGCTCTTGCGCTCGCCCGGCCCGATCAGGCCCGCCACATAAAATCAGGCCCGCCACATAAAGCGGGCACATCCGCCGCCGCGCCTTATGCCTGAGCTTGGCCAAGAACAGCGCCAGCCAATCCCAAAGCTCTACCCTCCAATCCGCCATGCCACGCGCTCCCCAAATCGGAGCGCAAAGCCTCACCCCGCCTCAGTTAATAAATCGTATATCTGCCAAAGTAGTGCTAAGAGCCTGACTCAAAAGACAACTATCGCGGTCTGCCGGCGACGAAGTTCTCGATGTTGTCGATCAGCTGGTCGGCCAGCGTCTGCTGCGCCTCGTCGCTTGCCCACGCGATGTGCGGCGTGACGATTACGTTTGGGCGACACGCGATGCGCATCAGCGGGCTCGCCGCGGGCGGCGGCTCGGGCAGGGTGACGTCGAAACCGGCTCCGCTGATCAGCCCTTCCTCCAGCGCGATCTCCAAATCTTCCTCCACCACCAACCTGCCGCGCGCGGTGTTGACCGGCAGCGGCTTGCGCTTCATCCGGCGGAACTCGACCAGCCCGATCGTGCCGCGAGTCTCCGGCAGCAGCGGGCTGTGCAGGGTGATGATGTCGCTCGTCTCCAGCACTTCCTCCCAGGGCGTGTAGAGCGGGCCGAGGCCGCACTTGCCCTTGTGCGCCGCGAAGGCCGGCCGCATGCCGAACGCGCGCGCGATGTCCGCAACCCGCTGGCCGAGCGCGCCTTCGCAGATGATGCCGAGCCGCGCACCGGCAAGGTCGTGGATGGGATGGTTGAAGAAGCAGAACTGTCCCGCCTTCTGCCACTCGCCGGCGAGCACGTCGGCGCGGAAGGGCAAGATGTTGCGGCGTAACGCAAGGATGAGGGCAAACGTGTGCTCGGGCACCGTGTGCTCGGCGTAGCCGCGAATGTTGCTGATCGCGATGCCATGCGCCTGGCAATAGGCCTTATCGAGGCAGTCGGTGCCGGTGGCGGCCACCGCGATCAGTTTGAGGTCGGGCAGCCGCGCCAGGGTGGCGGCGGCGAGCACCACCTTGTTGTTGATGGCGATCGTCGCCCCGGCCAGCCGTTCCGCCGCCTGTTCGGGTCGCGTTTGCTGGTGCTCGACCAGGGTGTGCGGGAAGACGGGCGGGCGCAACTTAATCTGCGGCGCAATGGTGGCGCGGTCGAGAAAGACGACGTGCACGCAGGTCTCCGAAAAGTGGACTTTTCAGAACATGCGGTCGCCGGGCGGACGATAGCCGCCTAACGCCGCCCGCTCGGTGATGTCCTTATACAATCACAATCAGATATGCAAAAAAACAATCTTTTGGAAAATGTCGCCCCGGAGACGACCGCTCTCTCGGTCGACCGGGACGTGCGCGCGCGCCTGACTGCGATCAAGCCATGTGCTCCGGCCATGTGCTCCGGCCGTGCCTGTACGGCGTTGCCACTTCCCGCATGGACGCCGGGAGTTCCCAACGAGCCGTGGCGCGTAACCCATTGCCATCCGGGCCATGTCACGCAACTCGCGGCCTATGAGGGTAGCTGGCGCACGTCGCGAGAGCATCGGGCTGGTTCCGAGCAGTCACACCCCGCCGTGCACGATCGCTGGTGCCCGCTACAGACAGCGCGAGCTTTCGGGAGCAGGGATGTATGGGCCACTTGACAATCCCAGGGGATTCGTGATTGTGTTTTCTTTGTTTATTGAATGAGAGGGTGCATGTGCTGGCGGTGATCGGATGCGGTGAGGTGGGCCGGTGCTATGCGGCTGCCTTCTGTGCTGCGGGCTATGCGGTCGCGCTATGCGATTCCGCAGCGATGCTAGCCGCACAGTCCCTTGCGAGCGGCGTGTCAACTCCGCTTCATGTCGCGCCCGGACCTTGGCTCGAGAGCGCCGACATCGTGATCTCAGCCGTTTCCGGCACGGCGGCGCTGGACGTGCTCCGAGCGAGCCTGCCCTTCCTGCGTGGAGGGATCGTCTACGGTGACTTCACGACCGCCAGCCCAGAAGATAAGCACCGCGGAGGCGAGGATGCCGGCGCTCGCGGCATTGCATATGTTGACGCCGCCATCATGGGCTCGATCTCGCTCACGGGCGCGTGCACGCCGCTGCTGATGGCGGGAGCGCAGGCCGGTCGGCTCGCCTCTCTTGTCGCTGTGATCGGCGCGCCGACCCGAGTTCTCAACGATGCGCAGCCGGGAGATGCGATTCGTATCAAGTTTCTCCGCAGCATCTTCACGAAGGGACTCGAAGCGCTTGCGGTCGAGTGCCTCATTGCGGCAGAGCACCAAGGTGTGCGCGAGCAGCTCCTGGATCAACTCGCTGACATCGATCGCACGCCACTCCGTGACTATCTTGAGATGCTCATCAAGACACATGTCGTCCATGCCAGACGCCGGGAGCGTGAGGTCGCCGAGGCCGAGCAGCTGCTTTGCAGTCAGAACCTTCCGGTGAATGTGCTTTCTGGAGTGCGAAGCCGGTTCGCCGCGACTGTCGCCGCGCTCGCGCGCGATCCGCCGGCCATCGCTGTTCCGGATTTTCTTGAAGCGCTCCTTTGGCTGGTGCGCTCGGCGCGGGATGGTGATCTAAGCACTTCGACCAAGTGTGGCGTATTTACTTAACCAACGAAATAGGAGAGCGTAACATGAACAAACATGGTCAGGACGAAATGGGAACCAGCGCCGTGCAAAGACTCGTAAAGCGGCGGCATTTTCTCACAGGGATAGCGGGAGCCGGGCTGATGATAACAGGCGTTGGGTCGCTAGGGCTGGGCCGGCCAGCCTTTGCCGCCGAAAATGCCTTCGCGCCATGGTTCGGCCCGGGTGGCAAGGCGGCCGGATCGGATCTTACCTGGGTGCATGGCGTCAACGTGCCGCTGACCGGCCAGGGTGCCGACGTTGGCAAGGTCATGTCGGAAGGCGCGCAGCTCGCGGCCGAGGTGATTACCGCTTCCGGCGGCCCGCAAATGACGGTCGAGCTGAACGACCATCAAAGCGGCCTCGTGCCGCCGGCCGTGCAGGGTATCCGCCGCCTGATCGCGCAGAAGGGCATCAACTCGGTCGTCTCCTGCTATGGTGCCGCGACCGAAGCGCTCTTCCCGCTCGTCGAGCAATACGGACTGACTCTCTTCTGGACCGGCGGTCCGTCGCCGGCAGGCCTGAACAAGCCGAATGTCTGGCTCACCATCGCGATATGGGCGCTCGACCCGACCCCTGGCGGCATCGCCTACATGGCGAAGCGCTTTCCTGATGCGAAGCGGCTCGCCATCGTCGGCTCTACCGAGAATGGAGTGCCGGCAATCAACGAACTGGCTCCCAAAGCATGGGCGGAGACCGCCGGAGGGGAGGTTGTGTCCAAGGAGCTTGTCAATACGGGCGCTACGGACTTTAGCTCGTCCGTCAGCCGAATCAAGGCATCGAAGGCCGATGTCATTTTCACGACGTTTTATGGCAACGATCAGGGCTTCTTCATCAAGCAGGTACGAGAGGCGGGGATTTCCGCTCCCATCCTATGCATCGATCTGACCCCCGCGGTCGCCAAAATCGCTGGAAGTACAGTCGCGGACAACTGCTTCCTTGCCACTGACGGCTATCTGCCAGAGAACCCCAATCCGTACAATCAGGCCTTTGTGAAGGTCCACCGAGACAAATACGGGCGCGACCCTGAGTACTTTGCCGCCAACTTCTTTGAGTCAACCATGATTTTATGGCTAGCCATCCAGCGGGCAATCAAGGCGGACGGCACCGCGGGGCGCGGCACGGGCCTAAGCAAGGCAATCGAGAACGACCCGCAGTTCCCCTCTGTATATGGGGGCACGTCGACCCAGGCCGGCTCGATGACCTTTAACAAGGACCACTCGGTCACCA
>Ga0181527_1005310_pt1 | contig 10744 bp, 5 predicted proteins | sample PEATcosm2014_Bin_30_FD_119762 | JGI IMG/M metagenome (GOLD analysis project Ga0181527, IMG submission 119762) | Peatland microbial communities from MTU Mesocosm Facility, Houghton, MI, USA - PEATcosm2014_Bin06_60_metaG | ecosystem: Environmental > Terrestrial > Soil > Wetlands > Peat | place...
AGGGCGACTGCAAGGACAAGCAGGTCACTTTCGACCTGCTGGCCATGGCAGAACCCGTCCAGGCGCAAGGCAAGGAAGTCATGGCCACGATTGCCGGCGGCGATCGTGAAGCCCTCTTGTTCGCGGGCAGGTTCGAGGCCGAAGGCACGAGCATCGAGGGCGGGGGCGGCAAAGTCGCAGGACTGCTCCATAACGGCGGCCGGTGGTCGATCATGAGCCTGGCCGACAACAAGCTCTGGGAGATGGAGAAAATCGACGAGAAGATGCTCGGCACGTTCTCGGGCAGTACGGACATGCTCGTGCGCTGCATGACCTACATCATGACGGACCCCAACGCCGACGTGCCGGTGGAGGAAAAGGTCGAGTGGGGCGGCAAAATCCAGATCGGCAAGACCGATCGCAAGATCCACACGGCGGCGGCGGTGGACCTGGCGGGCGACGGAAAGCTGGCCGCCTTCCTGGCCTCCGACGCCGGCGACCTGGTCTACCGCTGGAACGGCAAGACGATGGAGGACGTGACGCCCAAACTGGCCCTTCGCTCCAAATCCTCGGTCTTCGCTTGGGGCGACTTCAACGGAGACGGCAGGCTCGATCTGGCAAGCTGGGACGGCAAGCAACTGTCCCTCCACTGTCAGCAGGCGGACGGCACCTTTGCCGCGGCCACTGTCCACGCCGGCGATGCGCTCAAAAACGGGTGCCTGTCGCTTTCCGTCTTGGATGTCGGCCAAAAGGGCAAGCCCGGCTTGTTGATCGGGACGAAGGCTTCGCCCGTGGTCCTGACGTTCAAGGAGGGCGGTTCCGCCGAGGGCAAGCCGCTGCTGACGGGCGACTTGCCGGCCGGCGACCTGGGAGAAGCGGGACGCTGCGTGCTGGCCGATTTCGACGGCGATTCCTTCCCGGACGTGGTCCAGCTTTTCTCAAAGGGCGGACTATTCTACAAGGGCACGGCGGCGGGAGCGTTCGCCCCGCCCGTGAAGAACCAGGTCGGCTTCGGCAAGGGGCGCTATAGCGTGTGTCTTGGCGACTACGACCATGACGGCCTGCCAGACATCCTGGTCGTCTCCCTGGACGGCGTGCCCGCCCTCTACCAGAACCTCGGAGGCGGCAAATTCAAGAACATGCTGCCGGGCTCGGGCTCGTTCGGCTACATCTCCAAGTCGGGCGGAATCGGCTGCCAGACGATCGACATCAGCAACGACGGGCGCCAGGGCATCTTCGTGACCTACGCCGCCGGGCTGGCGCCGCAGGTCTTCTTCAACCGCGGGTTCCGCTGCTTCGGGCTGGCCCGCAAGATGGACGCGCAGATGCAAGCCTTGCTGCCGCAGGCGGCCCAAGGGCAGCAGGCCGGCTGCGTGGCCGACTTCACCGGCCGCAACGCGATGGACATGTTCCTCGTTCTCGGCAACGGTGAACTGTGGCTGTTGCCGAGGCGGGTGGAGGAAGCGCCGCTGGGGGTGGTCGCCACGCTGTCCGCCGGGAGCCCGTGTGCCGGGCCGCTGGTCGTGACGGCCTTCGACCAGAACAAGCGGCCGCTCGGGGGATGGACCGTCTCGGCAGGCGAGCCGGGGGCGCTGTTCGGCATGTCCGAGCCGGGACCGCTCACGCTCAAGTGGCGGTTGCCCGGCGGGCAGGTGCAGCAAAAGGAAGTCGTCGTCGAAGGCAAAGCCAAACGTTTGCTCCTGGACAAACCGTAGCCATCCCGCGAACAGGAGGACGCCCATGCGCTATGCTCCCATCTGCCTGGCTGCCCTGCTCGGGCTGGTCGACGCCGCGCCGGTCTGGTCGCAAGCCCCTTTGCCGGGCAACGTGGATCTCACTGCCGAGTTCACGCGCCTCGGCCTGATACCGCAATCGCAGGGGGCGGATACGTGCTCGCTGCACGCAATCGCTTCGCTGGCCGAATTCGAGCTTGCAAAACGAGAGTCCGGGCAGAAGCACGAGCGGTCCACCGAGTTCCTGATCTGGGCGACCCGGAAGGCAACGGGCAAGGACCACGATCAGGCCATGTTCTACGAGGCAGTCCACGGGCTGAACCGCTTGGGCATCTGCCGGGAAGCGCTCATGCCGGAGGTCGAATCCGGCCACGGAAAGCGCGCCCCGTCGGCCGCCGCTTTGGCCGATGCCAAACAGCAGAGCAACCGCTGGAAAGTACACTGGATCAAGCGCTGGGACCTCAAGCGGCCGCTGGATGACGCCGAGGTGCATGCCATCAAGGCGGCCCTGGCCCACGGCCATCCGGTGGCCTGCGGCTTGCGTTGGCCGAAGCAATTGAAAGGTTACGAGCTGATTGCGGTGCCGCCGCCCAATGCGGTCTCCGACGGTCACAGCATTGCGCTGGTCGGTTACGTTGACGGTCCCCAAGAGAACGGCGGCGTCTTCCTTTTCCGCAACAGTTGGGGGCCGCACTGGGGCAAGAACGGCTACGGCAGCATCTCCTATGCATACACGAGAACGTATGCAAACGACGCCCTCTGGCTGCAACTCGGACCGCCGGATTCTGAAGTGCCGCTGCAACGATTCGAGGCCGAAGCCCTGCCCGTGGTTGCGTCCGGCCGCTGCCAAGTCCACGTTCAGGGCATGGCCGACTGGGAAAGGGCCCTGTGGAGCCACGGCAAGCAGCTCTTCTGTGCTGCAGAGAAAGGGGGCCACGTAGAACTCGCCATACACATCAACAAAGCAGGCCGCTACCGCCTCCGCGTGCTGGCGACCGCAGGCCCCGACTTCGGTACGATCCACCTGGCGCTGGATGGACAGCGGCTGCCGCCGCACTTCGACCTGTATTGCGGCCGCGTTTCGCCGGCGGGCAGCCTGGAGTTGGGCAGCCACGACTTCACGGCCGGCCAGCATCGCGTCCGCTTCTCCAGTATCGGAAAGAACGCGGCTTCAACGGGATTCTCTTTTGGCATCGACGCCATCGACCTGCTGAGCGATTTGTCGGGCAAGTAGCAGGCCCCGCCGGCCTGGGGGCAGGGCGAAAGCCTAGCGTGCCTTTCCAGCAATCTCCTCGTACACGGCCAGGGCCTGCCGGTATTCTTGCAGGCTCTCCGGCAGCAAGACATCCCGGTTCCGCGCCAACTCTTCCTTCATGCGGCGGACCAGGAATTCGGCCTCCTGGCGGCGCGGCCGCAGCGGCTGGCCCGGCACGTCGATGTGCACCGGGCTGCTGTGCGCAAAACGGATACGCCGGTCAGAGCGATCCTCCAGGACGCGGACCGCGATCCAACCCGAGCCGTCCAGCTCGACGTCGGCGGACAAGCGGCTCTCGTAGCCGCCGGCTTTTGTCGGGCGGTTGTCGGCCGCCACGCGCTGGACGACCTGGCCGTTGACGATGATCTCCAGGGGGCGGAGCGGCCGGCCGCCGGCGGCCAACCCGCTCACGCGATGCACACGCTTTTCGGCATTCTGCCCGCGGATAGTGGCCCCCGGGGGCTGCTGGTCCACCTGCAGCATCAGCATCGGCCCGGTGGTGACGAAGCTCCGCCCCTGCTGCAAGCCGCGCATCCAGCCATCGTAGCTGAAGCCGTCCGGCAAGTTCACGTACACGCGGCCGAACCCCAGCGGCACGGGGTGTACGCCCGAGGCGGTCCCCGCGGTCGGGCGCAGCCGAAAGCCGCAGTCCAGCAGCGCGTAGTAGGTCTGAAAGCCGTAGTCGATCCAGCCCCACTCGGTAAAGCCCTGCGCGTCCTGCTCCAGGCGCATGTAAGCCGGCGCCGTGTCCAGCGAGAACTGGGGCAAGCCGAACTCCGTGCGCCACACGTGGTTGTTGGCCAGCTCGAACAGGTCGACGCGCATCACGGGCACCAGCATCAGCGACCACGGCCAGGAGTGCTTGTCGAGGTCCAGCAGGCCGCCTTCGCGGCGGGCCTGCGCGGCAATCCGGCCCACCGGCGGCACTCCCTCCATAAGTGCTGCCTTGTGCCCGAGCACGAATACCGCCCCCAGCGTATGCGACTTCTCGCCCACTTGGAAAATCTCGTACTCCGTGTTCACCGGGTAGATGACGTGCGTGCGGTCCACCGCGACGGGTTCCGGGCGGACTTGCGCCGCGGGTTTCGGGCCTGCCTGCCCGGGCGCGGTGTACGCCTTGGTCACCCAATAGGTCAGCGGCAGGGCGACGTTGAGATCCTCCGCCAGGAGCAGGTTCGGCAACTCGTCCACGCTGCGGTGCACGTGCGTGTCGCCCGAGTACCAGCCGGCGGCTGCCATGTCGATCCAGCGGGTGAGCGGAATCTTCAGATGCACCGGCTCGCGGCCGATGTCGACGGTTCGCTCCGCCGGCAGGTACTCCGGGCCGCGCTCCACGCGCACGCTATAGCGGCCGGGGGGAAGTCGGACTACAAACGGGTGCGCCGAGAGCGTGGTGTGTATCTCGACGCTGTGGGGTTCGCGGCTCTTGGAATACGTCACTGCCGTGCCCTGCGGCGACGCCGACTTGACGAAGAACCAGCGGCCGTCCGAGGCTTGGATGTAGACCCTGGCCGGCAGGGCCGCGCCGCTGGCGGCATCCACCACCTCGCCTTGCAGTACAGGCTCCGCAGCAGCAACACAGGCCAGGGCCGAGACCAGCAGCAGGCTGAGGATTGTCATTGCCATAGTTATGTTCTCCGCGTCCAACGTGTTGTTGAAGCAGGCGCCCGATCTTACTCGATCGCCGGCCTCGCGTCGAGTAGCCGCTTGCCTGGAGTTCATCCAGTTGGTGGGTCTCGCATTACTCGACCCACCCTACGATTTGTGATCGGGTCGCTTGCCCCGCCACAGCGGATCGCGGATAATTGAGGAGAGTCGGCGGAACAGGATAGCTAGCCATGATCGAGAACGGTTTGTGGGCGTGGATCGGACGGCTGGCCCTTGCAGCCGTGGTCGCTGCGGGCGTGGCCATCGTGGCTCGGCCCGCTACGCAGTTCATTCCCGAGGACGCTGCCGATCCCGATCAGGAGAAAGCCGCCGCACCGGAACCGCAGGCGAAACCGCCGCCGGGCGCCGAGAAACGCGCGAAAGCCGCTGAGCCGGCCCCTTCACCCTCCTGGCTGCAAGCCCAGGACATGTCGGGTTCCTCGGACGAGAGCGAACAAGCGGTCACATTGGCCCTGTCCTGGCTGGCCGAGCACCAGTTGGCGGCCGGCGGATGGAGCTTCGACCACCGGCTCGGCCGCTGCCAGGGCCGTTGCTCGAATCCCGGCAAGGCAATGGCCAAGGCGGTCGCCGGCGCGACGGGCATGGCCCTGCTGCCCTTCATCGATCACGGCAACACGCACCAGATCGGTCCTTATCGGCAAAACGTGGCCGCCGGCCTGCAATTCCTGATCGCGCGGATGGGCAAGGACGGCTCGCTTTGGGAGCAGGGAGGCACGATGTACTCGCATGCCTTGGGCCTCCTGGCGTTGTGCGAGGACTTGCGGGTCGGCCGAGAAGCTTCCGGCGGCGCGGAGTTTTCCACGCTGGCGCCGGCGGCCGCGACCGGGAAGAAAGCCGCGCGGCCCGCGACGAGCCATGCCCACCCAAGCCCGAGCACCCAGGCCGGCCGCCAAGCCCTGCAGCAGCAGAAGGAGCAGCAACAGCGGGATACGTTGGACCGGCTGGTGCCCACGGCGGCGTCGCACGCGCTTGCCTTTGCGCTCGCCTGCCAGGACCCGCGCAGGGGCGGCTGGCGCTACGAACCCCGCCGGCCTGACAGCGACATCTCGGTGACCGGCTGGCACGTGATGGCCCTGCACAGCGCGACGGCGAGCGACCTGCCGGTCCCCGCGCGGACGGTGCTGGGCGTCACGGCGCTCTTGGATGCGCTGCAAGGCGATTACGGGGCCATTTACGGGTATTATCGCTCGGCGGCCGAAGCGACGCCGACGCGAACGTCCATCGGCCTGCTGTGCCGCGTCTACACCGGCTGGAATCGCCCGCAATTGCAACGCGGCGTGGAGAATCTGGCCGCCGTGGGGCCGTCGGAAAACAACATGTACTACAACTACTACGCCACGCTCTTGCTGCACCACTACGGCGGACCGCTGTGGGACGATTGGAATCGCAAGCTGCGCGACTACCTCATTCGCACCCAATCGCACCAGGGACATGAAAGCGGTAGCTGGAGCTTTCCTCCGTGCCATAGCAACATGATGGGCGGCCGCCACTTCGACACCTGCATGGCGTGCTTGATCCTGGAAACCTACTACCGCAGCAAACCCGCCTACCCTCCACCGCAACCGGACAAGCAAAAGCCGGCCGCTGTGCCTGAGAAAGCCGGTGAAGCGCCCGCGAAACCGGCAAGCGAAGCGCCCGCGAAACCTGACCAGCCTGCCACCCCGCCTGACAAGGCCGGCGAAGGGCCCGGCAAATCCGAAAAGCCGGCCGAGCCCCCGGCGGGCAAGGCCGACGAAGCCAGTGCGATCTTCTAGGGATGTCACTAATCGCGTTGTCCGACGTCAGCCTGGGCTTCCGCGGCCCCCCGCTCTTGGAACAGGCCCATCTGATGATTGAGCCGGGCGAGCGGGTATGCCTCTTGGGCCGCAACGGCACCGGCAAGACGACGCTGTTGGGCCTCCTTCAGGGCGCCCTCGAGCCCGATCGCGGCGAGGTCATCCGGCAACAGGGGCTGCGGACGGCAATGCTTCTCCAGGAAGTGCCGCGGGAGCTGCACGGTTCGGTGTTTGACGAGGTCGCCCGGGGTTTCGGACTCAAGGCGGAGCTGCTGGCCGAGTATCATCGCCTGGCGAGCCGCCTTGCCTGCGAGGGAAGCGACGGGCTTCGGGCGGAGCTGGGCCGCATCCAGCACGCACTGGAAGCCGACGGCGGCTGGCGCATGCACCAGCAGATCGAAGCCGTCGTCTCGCGGATGAGCCTGCAGCCGGACGCGGACGTGACGGCGCTTTCCGCCGGCATGAAACGCCGCGTGCTGCTGGCCAAAGCCGTGGTCGGCAGCCCGGACCTCTTGCTGTTGGACGAGCCGACCAACCACCTCGACATCGACGCGATCCGCTGGCTGGAAGATTTTCTGCTGCGGTATAGCGGCACGCTGTTGTTCGTTACGCACGATCGGGCCTTGCTCCGCAAAGTGGCGACCCGCATCCTGGAGCTCGACCGCGGCCGGCTCACGAGCTGGTCGTGCGACTACGCAACGTACCTGAATCGTAAAGAGGCGGCCCTGGAAGCCGAGGGCCGGCAGAACGCGGAGTTCGACAAGAAGTTGGCCCAGGAAGAGGTCTGGATGCGCACGGGAATCAAGGCCCGCCGCACTCGCAACGAAGGCCGCGTCCGCGCCCTGGAAGCCCTGCGCGAAGCCCGCCGCACGCGCCGCGAGCGTCCCGGCGACGTGAAAATGGAGATCCAGGAGGCGGAACGCACGGGCCGGCTGGTGATCGAGGCCAAGCAGCTCCATTTCCGCTACGGCGAGCGTGCCATCGTCCGCGACTTCTCGACGATGATCATGCGGGGCGATCGGGTGGGACTGATCGGACCAAACGGCTCGGGCAAGACGACCCTCCTGCGCCTGCTGCTGGGTGATCTGCCGCCGCAGGCGGGGACCGTTCGCCACGGCACGAACCTGGAGGTCGCTTACTTCGACCAGCTCCATGCCCAACTGGACGATGCCAAATCGGTGCGCGAGAACGTCCGCGACGGATCGGACTCGGTGACCATCAACGGCCGCACGCGGCATATCATCGGCTACCTCGCAGATTTTCTTTTCACTCCCGCACAGGCAGGCGGTCCCGTGGCGCGGCTTTCGGGGGGCGAGCGGAACCGCTTGCTGCTGGCCCGGCTTTTCACCAAACCGTCCAACGTGCTGGTCATGGATGAGCCGACCAATGACCTGGACCTGGAGACGCTCGATCTGCTGGAAGACCTCTTGAGCGAGTATGCCGGCACGCTGCTCCTGGTCAGCCACGACCGCGAGTTTCTCAATAACGTGGTGAGCAGCATGCTGGTGCTGGAAGGCGAGGGCCGGATCAAGGAATATGCGGGCGGCTACGACGACTGGCTGCGGCAGCGTCCGCAAGACCCGCCGTCGGCCGCCAAGCCTGCAATCGCCCGGCCGGAGCCGAGGCAATCACCCCCGCAGCGCGGCCGGCGTTTGACGTACGAGGAACAGCGCGAGTTGCAGGCCCTGCCGCCGCGGATCGAGGCCTTGGAAGCCGAACTGGGCCAGCTCCATCAACTGACGGCCGATCCGGCCTTCTACCGTAAGGCCCCGGCTGAAATCATCAGCGTCAAGAGCCGTCTCGAATCCCTCCAGAACGACATTGCCGAGGCGTACCGCCGGTGGGAGGAGCTGGACCGGAGAACAAGGTTCGAGCGCGCGTGAACCTGTGCTACCGAAGTAAACTGGAGCGCCTCCATGGAATCCCGTCGCACCTAGCCCTTCAGCGAAATAGCAGCGGCAGGAAGTCGGCAAGATAACCGCGCCAGACGCCCCAGGCGTGCCCGCCTGCCGTCTCCTGGTAGACGTGGCGGATTTTCAGCTCGTCAAGCGCTTTCAAGAAGTCCTGATTCCGCGCCCGCAGGAAGTCGTCCTTGCCGATGGCGATCCAGAGCAGCTTCAGTTTTTGATTGGCCGTGGCGGGATTGTCGCGGAGTTTGGCCAGGACCGGATCGTCGCCGGAGACGGCGGCACTGAAGGCCCCGACCCAGGCGAACTGATCGAGATGCCCCAGGCCGGCGCCGATGGACTGGCCGCCGCCCATCGACAGCCCGACGATCCCCCGGTGCTCGGCATCGGCCAGGACCCGGTAATTCGCTTCGACCGACGGCAGAACACTTTCCAACAGGTCCTTCTCGAAAGGCCCGCGGCCCCGCGAGCGGTCGCCCTTGTCCCGCTGGCGGGCACGGTCCGAGACATGCCCATCCGGCATGACGATGATCATGGGCAGCGCGCGGCCGTCGGCCAGCAGGTTGTCGGCGATAACGTTCGCCCGGCCGAGCAATGTCCAATGGGAGTCGTTGTCGCCCGAGCCGTGCAGCAAGTACAGCACCGGATACCGCTTGGAGGTTTCCTGCCGGTAGCCCGGCGGCGCGTAGACGTACACCCGGCGGCGAGCACCGGTCACCTTCGAGTCGTACCAGTGGATGGTGACCGTGCCGTGCGGCACGTCGCGCCACTCGTCCTGCCTGGGATGGCCCGGCGGCCCGGGCACTTCCACGTATCCCCGGGAGCCCTGGCGATTGCCGAAGACGTTCGGGCTGGCCGGATCGGTGATGCGCAGCCCGTCCACGTCGAACTGGCAGTCGTAGATGCCGGGAGGGACCGGCCCCACGGTCACGCTCCAGACGCCCTCGGCGTCTTTGGTCATGGCCTGCGTGCCGCACGCTTCGCAGATTACCGAGACCTTCTCGGCTTTGGGTGCCCGCAGGCGGAAGGTGATTTTGCCGTCCGCCTGCACCTCCGGCGAAGCGAGGCCCCCCGGCACAGCCGCATGGGCACTGCGGCCCGGCAGCAACAAGAGGACAAGGGTGGCGGCAACAAGCCCGGCGCGACTGGTTTGCATTGCATGTTCTCCTGAACCCGGATGATTCGTGACCTGGGGAAGACAGTGCAGAGTGCGCTATACTAACCCGAAGCGCCGGCGAGGGCAACCCCTTGCCGGATGAGTGGCTCAGCCCGTGGACCGCGGTCGGCCGGCATGGTATCTTGCTTGAAATGCCATTCTGAAATCTTCGCGGCAGGCATGCCGCAAGGCGTAGTGCGGAGGAGTCTTGTGATCAAGGTCGCCCTTTGGCTAAACTTCACCATGGTAGCCGTGGGCAACCCGGCCTGCACTGCGTCCGTGATCGAGGCCGGCGGCTTTGATTCCGCGGCGATTGCCGCCGCCATCGCCCGGGCGCAGCCGGGCGATACGATTCGCCTGCCGGAGGGCACCTTCGAGCTGGCCGAGCCGATTCGGCCCAAGTCGGGGAGCAAGCTCCTCGGCGCCGGACAGGCGAAGACCCGGCTGGTTTACAAGGGCAGCAGGCCGGGCGTCTTCATCAGTCTCGACGGCTGCGAAGACGTGGAGATCGCCCACATGACGCTCGACGGCCGGAACAACCCGCTCGTGCACCAGGGCGTCAGCGGCAGCAATTCGCAGCGGCTATGGCTGCATCACCTGACCATCCGCGACTTGAAGGCCAAAACGTGGGGGCCGCACGCCATCCTCTTCTCGGGCCGCAACCCGACGATGGAAGGCGGCGTGACCGACAGCCGGATTACCGACTGCCGCATCGAGAACATCGGCCTGGAAGCCGAGTACGGCGGGGGGATTCGCCTTGCCTGGGGCTCGCTGCGGAATCAGGTGCTCGGCAACGCGATCCACAACACGGGCCGGGGCGGCATCTTCGGCGACCACTCCGCCGAATTGATCATCCGCAACAACCGGGTGAGCGGCTCCGGCGGCGAGGGCCTGGGAATCGAGATCTGGGGCGGCTGCCCCCGCTCGCTCATCGAGGACAACGTGCTGGACCACTGGCTGAGCGTGGACCAGGGGCACCAATCGGCAGTGCGGCGAAACGCGATCGGCACCGACGACGGCACGCTGAAGTTTCTGGGGATCGAAATCATCGCCCGGGACGTCGTGGTGACGGACAACGTCGTCAAGCGGGGCGCACACATCGGCCTGTCGGTGTCCAACAGGCCGGTGAAGAACAACGTCTACTGGGGCTACAACACGGTCCGCGACTGCGCGCAGTGGGGGGCCCAGCTCCAGGGCGAGACGGGCGGCATAGCCCAGCACTACTTCTACCGTTGCGTCTTCGAGCACACGGTCCGCGGCCACCCGCAGGC
>Ga0181527_1005311_pt1 | contig 10744 bp, 9 predicted proteins | sample PEATcosm2014_Bin_30_FD_119762 | JGI IMG/M metagenome (GOLD analysis project Ga0181527, IMG submission 119762) | Peatland microbial communities from MTU Mesocosm Facility, Houghton, MI, USA - PEATcosm2014_Bin06_60_metaG | ecosystem: Environmental > Terrestrial > Soil > Wetlands > Peat | place...
CCCAAAACGAGAGCTTTTCCCCAGCGAGGGTGAACGCGACGGTTTTCTTCTCGCCTGGGCGCAAGGCGACCCGCTCGAATCCTCGCAGTTCCTTGCCGGGCCGCTTCACACTGCATTCAACCTGGTGAACATAGAGCAGGACCACCTCCTCGCCCGCGCGCTTGCCTGCGTTCTCGACGTCAACGCGCACCGTGACCTTGCCGGTCGCTGGAATCTGACTGGGCGAGACCTGCAAATGCGAGTACTTGAACCGGGTGTAGCTCAGTCCGTGGCCGAAGGGGAAGAACGGCATGCCCTTCAAATACATATAAGTGAACCCCTTGGTCACATCGTATTCATCCTGGGGTGGGACCTGGCTTTCCGAAGCATAGACGGTGTGCGGAAGGCGCCCCGCCGGGTTAGCATCGCCGAAGAGCACGTCGGCAATCGCGTCGCCGCCCTCGACGCCAGTCCACCAGGCCTCCAGGATGGCCGGCACGTTTTCTTTGAGCCAGGGGACGGTCAACGGGCCGGCGTTCATCAGGACCACCACGGTCTTTGGGTTGGCTGCGCAAACCGCCTTGACCAGGTCTTCCTGGCGGCCTGGCAGTGACAGGCTCGTGCGGTCATGGCCCTCGGACTCGATCTTATTGTTGGTGCCGACGAACACCATCGCCACGTCCGCATCTCGGGCGACAGCAGCGGCCTGGGCAATGGCATCATCCTCATTGGCGCCGCCGCTGATTTCGCATCCGCGCGCGTAAAGCACCTTGGTCTGATGCCCAGCGCGGTTGCGGATGCCCTGAAGTGGCTTCACGGGGTTATCCGCTTTGCCGCTATAGCCGCCGGGCGTGAACGTGTCCGCATGGGGACCGATCACGGCGATTGTCTTAAGCTCGCTCTTGTCCAGGGGCAGAAAGTTGTTCCGGTTGACCAGCAGCACGATCGATTCCTGAGCTGCCTTCAATGCCAGCGCCCGGTGTTCCGGACTGCATATCACATTCGTGGAGATCTTGCTGTAAGGCACCAGCTCCTGGGGGTCAAACTCGCCCAGGCGGATGCGATCACGCAGGACACGGAACACCGCATCGTTGAGGCGCTCCTCGGGCAGCAACCCCTGCAGGACTGCCGTTGGCAGGTGGACCTCGAACTCCTTGTCGGAGAAGTCACAGCCGGCGATGAGGGATTGGCCACGGCCTCCGGGTAGGTCATTTGGTCTTTCATGTGCCCGGTCACCATAGTGTTCACGCCGCCCAGGTCCGACACCACAAAGCCCTGGAACCCCCATCGCTGCTTGAGGATGTCGGTGAGTAAGAGCGGGTTGATGTTGCTGGGCACGCCGTTGATCGCGTTGTAGGAGGCCATGACTGACTGGGCCTGGCCTTCAACGATGCAATCGCGGAAGTGTGGCAGCCAGTATTCGTAAAGCATCCGCTCGGGGACAGCGGCCGAGAGACTGGTGCGGCCTTGCTCGACGTTATTGACGGCGTAATGTTTGAGCGTGGAAACCAGCTTCAAGTACTTCGGGTCACCGCCCTGCAGACCTTTCACATACGCCACGCCGAGGCGGCCCGTCAGGTAGGGATCCTCCCCGTAAGCCTCCTCGTTGCGCCCCCAGTAAGGGTTTCGTTCGATGTTAATGACCGGTGCGCGATAGATCAGACCTTTGTGCTCGCCGGGAAACGTCGGGTCTTGATGCCAGCCGTTGTAGATAGCGCGCGCCTCGTCGGAGATGGCGGTGGCGACCTCGTGGACCAGGTTGGAATCCCACGTCGCCGCCAGAGCAACCGGCACCGGGAACAGGGTCGTCGGGCGATCCCACCAGACCCCATGGAGGCACTGGTTCCAAAGATCGCACTTGATGCCAAAGCGTTCGACCGTGGTTCCCTTGTGATTAAGCAGCATCGCTTTCTCCTCCAGCGTAAGGCGCGAGATCAAATCCCGTGCGCGGTTCTCTGCCGGTTGGGCCGGGTCCAGGTAAAGGGGTTGCTCAGTGGGCTCGGCCGCCCGAATCGTACTGCCCAGGGACGCGAGCAGCGCCAATGCCATCACAAGTGTGCGTCTGGGCTTGCTGCCTCCACCAGCGAATGAATACATATCGAGCCCCTTCTAACGCGCAAGCCTACAGAGAGCAAGTCGCAAGCGGAGGTGCAACGGAACCCCAGTATTAGCCCCGAATGCTCTCAGGCGGAGCCGGTGTCCAGGCGGCTAGCAAGGTGGTTGTTCGCGTGATCGGCCGAGCCGAGCTGCAGCCGCTACAAACGCCTTAAGCCGGCAGATTTTCTGCGTTGGGGCAATGCGGAATGGGTGATACAACCACTTTATGGGTTGGGGATGGCACGGGCGGGCTGACCGAAGGAGGAGGTCGGAAATCAAAAGTTAGAATGCAGAAAGGCGGGTCGAATGGCGAATAGCGATTACGCATAGACCAAACGCCCTCGAGGCCGGGGGATTTCCAGGCCGTCTTCCTTGGCCGTCCTGATCCACAGCCGGATAGCGGCTTCTGCCTGGCGGATGGCCTCGGGCCGGGTCTTGCCGTGGGCCATGCAGCCCGGCAGCTCCGGGACTTCCACCACGAAGGCGGCATCCTCATGACTCCACCAGATAATCATCTCGTAGCTGGTTCCATTCATAACAGCTTATAGGCTACCAGAGTCTTGCGAACTTGTCGAACCTGATACGGTTTGGTATGGGCACCCTCGCGTTGGAGGTTGAGCCGTTCCCGCACGCCGGACCGGGTAAAAATGTGGTGGCTTCCCTGCGTACGCATCCGAAATCCCTTCGCTTGAAGCAAATGGCAAAGCTCCTCGAAGCGGATATTGGCATCTGACTCTCCGCGAAGCAGCATCTCAATGGTCTTGGCGACGCTCATCTGCGGCTGACCCTAGAGTTCAAGCCTGGGGAGCGCAAGTCGCAAGCGAAGCTTCAGCGCAATCGCAATATGCAATACCAGCCCCGGAGACTTTCGGGGGCGACGGATGTCCGCGCCTCCAGCAGGGTGGTGGTCCGCATGATGGGCGGAGCCAAGCGCCGAACCGACGCGAAGTTACATGAGTTAAGTGGGTAGCGCGGGTTAAGTTCCTGTTGAGCCGGCGGGCGCTGCTCAAGGGCACCCGCCGGGTCTTCAGAACTGGTGACTGAGCCGGCCTAATACCGGTAGTGATCGGGCTTGTAGGGGCCATCGACGGGCACCCCGATATAGTCGGCTTGCTTGCGGGTCAGCTTGGTCAGCTTGACGCCGATCTTCTCCAGATGCAGACGGGCGACTTCTTCGTCGAGCTTCTTGGGCAAACGATAGACGGCGGGTTTGTATGTCGCGCGATTGGTCCAGAGGTCGAGTTGCGCCAGCACTTGGTTCGTAAAGGAGTTCGACATCACGAAGCTCGGATGGCCTTCGGCGCAGCCCAGGTTCACCAGGCGGCCTTCGGCCAACAGGTAGATACTCCGGTCGCCCGGCACGTCATAGCGGTCCACCTGGGGCTTGATGTTCAACCGGGACACCCCTTTGGCCTGGTTCAGGCAGTCCACCTGGATCTCGTTGTCGAAGTGTCCAATGTTGCAGACGATCGCCTGGTCTTTCATCTTGAGCAGGTGCTCCAGAGTGATCACGTCGCGATTGCCGGTGCACGTCACGTAAATGTCGGCCTCGCCCAGCGTGGCTTCCAGGGTGGTCACTTCGAACCCTTCCATCGCGGCCTGCAAGGCATTGATCGGATCAATCTCCGTTACGATCACGCGGGCGCCGAAGCCGCGCAGGCTGTGCGCGCTGCCTTTGCCGACGTCCCCGTAGCCACAGACGCAGGCGGTCTTGCCGGCAATCATCACGCCCAGGGCGCGCTTCAGACCGTCGGCGAGTGATTCGCGGCAGCCGTAGAGGTTGTCAAACTTGGACTTGGTAACCGAGTCGTTGACGTTGATAGCGGGCACGAGGAGCTTGCCGGCTTCCAGCATCTGGTAGAGGCGATGGACCCCAGTGGTGGTTTCCTCGCTAACGCCCTTCCAGTCTTTGACGACCTCGGTAAACCAGCCGGGGCGCTCTTTGGCGCAACGCTTGAGGAGCTTCTTGATGACGTCCTCTTCGTGGCTGTCGCTCGGGCTGTCTGCCCAGTCGCTGCCATGTTCCATTTCGTAGCCCTTATGCAGCAGCAACGTGGCGTCACCGCCGTCATCCACGATCAGCTCCGGGCCTTTGCCGCCGGGGTGCGTCAACGCGGACAGCGTGTAGTCCCAGTATTCCTCAAGCGATTCACCCTTGAACGCGAAGACGGGAACGCCGGCCTTGGCGATTGCCGCGGCGGCCTGGTCCTGGGTGCTGAAGATATTGCAGCTTGCCCAGCGCACCGAGGCGCCCAGTTCCACCAAGGTCTCGATCAGGACGGCCGTCTCGATGGTCATGTGCAACGAGCCGGTCACCCGGACCCCTTTCAGGGGTTTCTCGGTGCCATGCTTCTCGCGGATGGACATCAGGCCGGGCATTTCCTGCTCGGCCACGGAGATTTCTTTGCGGCCCCATTCGGCAAGGCTGAGGTCCCTGACTTTAAAGTCACCCTTCGCACGCGCTCCGCCATTGGCGGCCGCGGTTTTCTTTCCATTGGTCTTGGTCAAAGTTGGCATAATGCTTGGTAATCGTTAATTGGTGATGTGTGACGGAGCCGGCGCTCAGTTGCGCGCCCGACTCTTGACCAGCGCCTCCGCTTTCTTCAGCGTGGACGCCGCAACCGCGGAAGCCGACTTGCCGGCCGCCTTGCGGAGCGCCTCGACCTTGTCGGTCTTCTCCCAGGTAATGTCCGGGTCGGTCTTGCCAAAGTGGCCGTAGTTGGTCGTCTTGGAATAGATTGGGCGCAGCAGGTTAAGTTGCTTGATGATCGCCGCCGGTTTGAAGCTGAACACTTCGCTCACAACGCGCTCGAGTTCCTCGTCGCTCACGACGCCGGTGCCGAACGTGTTGATGCACACGGAAACCGGGTCGGGATACCCGATGGCATAGGCGAACTGGATCTCCGCGCTCGAGGCCAAGCCCGCGGCGACAATGTTCTTGGCGACGTAACGCCCCATGTAGGCCGCGCTGCGGTCCACTTTCGACGGGTCCTTGCCGCTGAAGCAACCGCCGCCGTGCCGTCCCATGCCGCCGTAGCTGTCCACGATGATCTTGCGGCCCGTCAACCCCGTGTCGCCCTGCGGCCCGCCCACTACAAACCGGCCAGTCGGGTTGACCAGGTAAACGGTCTTCTTGTCCAGCAACTGCGCGGGCAAAACCTTCTTGATGATTTCGTCGATGATAAAGCGCTCGATCGTTCGGTGCTTCACATCCGCCGAGTGCTGCGTCGAGACCACCACGTTGGTGATGCGCACGGGTTGGTCATCGACATACTGGACGGAAACCTGGCTCTTGGCGTCAGGCCGCAACCATTTGACCGCCCCCGTCTTGCGGATGCGGGTCAGCTCGCGGCCAAGCTGGTGCGCGAACATGATCGGCGCGGGCATGAGTTCCGGCGTCTCGTTCGTCGCGTAGCCGAACATCAGGCCCTGGTCACCCGCCCCTTGCTCGGCCGTCTTCTTGCCTTCCGCTGCCTTGGCATCCACGCCCTGAGCAATGTCGGGACTTTGCGACGTAATGGCATTCAGGATCAACACGCGGTCCGCGTGAAAGACATCATCGTCGTGCGTGTAACCGATTTCACGGATCGCCTCGCGGGCAATCGCATTGAAGTCCGGCTTCGCCTTGGTCGTGATTTCACCGCCCACGACGACCAGGTTGCACTTGGCGTAGGTCTCGCAGGCCACGCGGCTGCGCGGGTCCTCCGTCAAACAGGCGTCCAGGACCGCATCGGAAATAGTGTCGCACACTTTGTCCGGATGGCCTTCGCCGACGGACTCGGATGAAAAGATGTAGTTCTTGCTCATTGATTTAGGCTGTATAGACTGCTGTTATATGTCATATTGACGTATCAGGATAAGATGATATATCCTTCCTCCCAGGTGTCAACGGATATCTTGCGCAATCTCGTGCGGGCCGCAAGCCCATTGAACAGGTCCACCCCAGAGCGACCGAACGCCTGCCCCTTGTATGCGTCATGCCGCCTATGTTGGTCGCCGCCAGACAGCGGGCAGCCTGAGCGGACTGCCCTTTCCCCAAACCCCGGAGGGGTGGCCTGTGTATAGACCCGCCGCCACCCGACCGCTCCCTCTTTGTTTTTGGGCGGCGCGGCCCCCGGCAAACGCCCACACAAGTCCAGCCCCCGCCTGGCCGCGCCGCCCAAAAACAGATAGGGGATGGAGCCTCGGCCGTTTCGGAAACCCTTCCCACAGCGAGACCCCCAGGCCACAGCGCATCCTGACCCCACTCCCCCAGCCCGGCGACGCCGTGGGTTATTTCGGCCTTCGGATTTCGGCCTTCTTTCGGCCTTCGACCTTCGGATTTCGGACTTCCCCCTGAACCGCCTCTCATGAGTGCTACCCTCAAATCCCTCCGCGCCCTGTCCGACCCGACGCGCCTGCGCGTCGTTGCCCTGCTCGAAAAGGACGAATTGTCCGTCGCGGAACTGCAGGAAATAACTCGGATGGGCCAGTCGCGCATCTCCACCCACCTCGGCCTGCTGCAGGATTCCGGCCTCGTCCAGTCCCGGCGGGACGGCAAACGCACGTTCTACAAGCTCACCCCGCCGGCCAACGGTGTCACCGGCGAAATCATCCAACTGGCCCTGCGCGGCGCTCGCGAGCTGCCCGAGCACCCCGCGGACCTCATCAACCTCAAGCGCATCCTCAGCCGCCGCCGCGAACAGGCCCAGGTCTATTTCAACCAGGTCGCGGGGCGGTTCGACCGCGTGTATGGCCCGGGCCGGTCCTGGGAAGCCTTCGGGCACCTGCTGCTGCGGATTCTGCCGCCCCTGGTGGTGGCCGACCTCGGCTCCGGCGAGGGCCTCTTGAGCGAGCTGCTGGCCCGCCGATGCCGGAAGGTGATCGCCGTGGACAACTCCGAGAAGATCGTCGCGTTCGGCGCCGCCAAGGCCAAGAAGAACAACCTCAAGAACCTTGAGTTCCGCCTCGGCGACCTCCAGAACCCGCCCATCGACCCGGAGAGCGTGGACCTGGTGATCCTCAGCCAGGCCCTGCACCACGCCGAAGAACCAGCGAAGGCCATCCGCGGCGCCCACCGTATCCTCAAGCCCGGCGGGCAGATCATGATCCTCGACCTCGCCCGGCACACCTTCGACCGTGCCCGCGAGCTCTATGGCGACCGCTGGCCCGGCTTCCTGGAAAGCGACCTCCACCGCTGGCTCGAAGAGGCCGGCTTCAAGCGCATCGAAATCAGCGTCGTCGCCCGCGAAGATCAGCCCCCGCACTTCGAAACCGTCCTGGCCGGCGCCCAGAAGTAACTGGCCTTGGATGTTGGATGTCGGATGGTGGTTGTTGGATGTTTCCCTCCGCCTCACTCCCCGCCACCTCCCCTCTTCACGCACCACGCACCACGCACCACCATCCCCTCCTGGCCTTGGATGTTGGATGTCGGATGTTGGTTGTTGGATGTTCCCTTTCCCCCCACTCCCAGCCGCCTCCCCTCTTTACGCATTACGCATTACGCATTACGCCTGCCTTTGCCTTGGCTTTCCTCCCCATTCCGCATTCCGCACTCCGCACTCCGCACTCGCCTTGCGGTGGCTCTTGGGTGGCCTTGGGGTGTCTGCCAACGCCTTAGCACCTCCCAAGCAGTGCAATAGTTCCAAGCATGTTGCAAGCATGTTCCTAGGATGTTCCTTGCTTGTTCTTAGCTTTCCGCTCCTCTCATTTCCCCGGCCCACACCCAACGCTCCTCCCCCGCCACCAGACTATAGTTTACAGACGCCGGAAGCGTGGCCAAGGTTACAGCAGCCTTCGATTCGCTTTTGGCATCAAAAAATGCCGGCGGCTAATTCAAGCCGCTTTGGCCTTCACCCAAGAACGGCTCCTGCGTCAACTCAACCCGCTGCTACGCGATTGGGCCAATTACTACCGCAACAGAACCGCCAAAGCGACCTTCGCCAAGTTGGACTAATATGTCGCCGCCGCGTACCCGCACCAAGCACACCGGATGGAGCGACTTGAGCCGCATGAAGGGAGACTTTCACTTACGGTTCTGAGAGGAGGGTGGGCCGGCAACGGCCCCCCTCTACTCGGCGAGAGTGGCTGCCGCAGTGCCTGGCTCGCGTGCCACACCCGTTCGCGGATGTATCCACGAACAGGTCGGCACTGTAGTCGCCAATGAGCGTGCCGTCCTCGTCATAGACTTTGAGTGGATATTGCTGCTTCACGTCCAAGCCCAGCTTCCGCAGGCGGTGAGCCATCGCGTTCTCATAGACCTGTTCCAGGTGGCCGTGCTTGTGGCAGCGGTGAATCGCGAACCCCGTCTCCCGGACCACGTCACACAACTGCATAATGTCTTCCATAATTGATTCCTCTGTTTTAGTCTTTTGCGCCTTTTCGCGGCAGAGATGACGTAACCTGATCCTCTGCGTTTGGCATGTTGACCCCTGCGCTGTCCATCTCACTTGGTGGTGACTTCAATTCATCCTTCATCCTTCATCCTTTCCGCCACCCCCCCCCGGATTACGAGAATGTGCTAACCGACTGAGACCCGTTGTTTTCCGGGCCGGTTTGAAGACGGGCTTTTGCCCGGCACCGGCCTCCTCCGGCCCGGTTTGCCCCGGAATCGCGATGCTTCCCCCGCATTGCCTGGCCGCTCGGCCGCTGCCGCCCGCCTACGGTCTTGGCAATGGGGCAAAAGCGCCAGAAAACCGGCAAAACTTGCCTGTTGTCGCCCTCCACCAGCTCTGGCAGGATGGAGCCGGAATGAGTGAGAGCGAAAAGCAATTCTCCTTCACCCGCGCAGCGTCAAGTACAAGCGGGCGCGCGTAAAACCAAATTCCTATCAGTAATTGTTGGGGTTGGCAGCGGCCCGCGGGACCCGCGCAAAGTGTACCGCCTGGCCAAGGGCGGACGAAGTGAGAAGAAAAATTATAGGCGGCGGCGTGAGCGGGGACTAATCGTCTTTGCGTGCCATGTGGATGCAGTATCCGCAGCGGTCGTCCTCGCTTAGCTCCCAGGTGGGAATTGAGTTGCTGCAGACCGAGCAGGTCGTTGCGCAGCTTTCCCCACACACCACGCAGCGGTTTTCCTCCACGACGTAGGCTTCGCTGTGGCAATACGGACAGGTTATGAGAACCGGTTCGCCACCGTCCTGGATCGAGTGGTGGTTCTCTCCGGCGAGGTGTTCCGACAGCGCGCGCTGGGCGTAGTGCTCGTAGTCCTCCTCTTCATCGCAGGACCGGCACCGGAGGTCAGTGCTCTTGGTTTTCGATAGGGGATATAGGAGGGGTGAGCCGCACTCGGTACAGGTCAGGTTCAGCACAGCGTCCGCGAGGGCTTCGGACTCCCAGTCGATGGCTTCGAGGGCCTTTTGGCAGAGGTCCCGCTCCTTCTCGACCACGTCCGACACCGAAAGCAGCTTGGCCCACGCCTCATCGCCCAGAAGCGCCTTCGGATCCCGGCCCAGCTCATCGTGGATGAAGTCTCGGATGATCAGGAAGGTGTCGGAGATCATCGCCTCAATGGCGCCCGGGTTCGCCGTGGTGAAGTAGTGCTCAACTTCATTTCTCAAGGCGCTGACCTTTTCGAAGCGGTCCCAGTGTGTGTTTACGCCGAGGCTCTTGAACCGTTCCCGAATTTGGGCCACGTCGGCAGTCTTCTTCCCGTCCCCCACGGACTCGACGCCACCCGCAGGCGTCTTTTGGAATTTTGATTTGGCTTTGACCAGCACTTCGTTGCTGCCAGGGGGTGAGAGCTGCCGGAGCTTCTCTTTGTAAAGGAGAAGTATGCCCGCGTGCAGGTTGCGGACCGCCGAGAGGAGCCGTGCCTCTTTGCCTGAGGAGTAGTCCTCAAGGCCGAGGTGCAGCGAGGTTATGGCATTGTCCAAAAGGCTCATTGACCGATCGAAGTTACCACGCCGGATGGTGGTTGAAAAGGATGCGGGCGGGGCGCCTTGCACGCTGGGGGCTGCCCCGGCTAGAGCGCTAGAGGCTTGGCAACTTGTAGAGGTGAGGAAGCGGAGGGGGGCCGCACGGTTGCATCAGCGCCGCGGCGGGCGCGAAACTCCGGTCTCGAAGCAACTGCAGGCCCCCCAGTTGCTAGCGGAATGGCGGGTGGGGCAAGCGCGTCAAACTAGGGAACCGGAAGTGTGATTTGTGCGGAGCTACCGTCGGCGGAAACGGCTGCTGGCGGCTCTGCTGTGCGGAAGTTTTGCCTTCTCGCCAAGGGCTTCCTCCAGAAGGTATCGAGCGACGTCCACTGGTACCTTGAAAAACTCACGTCTGTTATGTTGGCGGTAAATATTAAGTGCGGCGTGGGCCTTCCGTTCGGCAGCTTTCAAACCTTCATACACGGGAATGATGAACTCGGGACGAAAGGGCTCGGGAACACCCGTTGCGCTGTTTAGCTGACTGACTCGTTTCTCCACTGGGCCGGACGTGCTTCCAATCTTCAGAAGGCCAGGCATGGCGGGATTTGAGAGGATGTAGATGAAGCCTGTGTGTTCGGGGCGATGGCGGGATTCATCCTCCAGGAGTTGCTGGAAGTCCCTTTTGCGGACCGACCGGCACTTCTCTCCGTAGGCGCGCAGTTCCTCCGACGACATGGCGGTTGGGTCAGCCGCGAGGTCAGGCATTCTGAACCGGTCGCGGCTGGGAGTCCCGCTGCTGGCATTACTCGGGTTCGGCGCGGAACGACGGCTGGG
>Ga0181527_1005312_pt1 | contig 10744 bp, 10 predicted proteins | sample PEATcosm2014_Bin_30_FD_119762 | JGI IMG/M metagenome (GOLD analysis project Ga0181527, IMG submission 119762) | Peatland microbial communities from MTU Mesocosm Facility, Houghton, MI, USA - PEATcosm2014_Bin06_60_metaG | ecosystem: Environmental > Terrestrial > Soil > Wetlands > Peat | place...
GTTTTCCATTTCGCACACCATTCAAGTTTCCATGGAAGTTTCCCGTTGCCATCGAACGGAGACATCTTTCCCTTGTGACCACAGCCGCGCGCCCACTTCACGAGATCGGGTTTGCATTCGTAAGCAACTTCCTTGCCGTCGTAAGCCGAGACAACCGTCGTGCCGATACGCCCGCAGTTTTCGCAAATGACTTGGAATGGATGCCAAGTCTCCGGTCGCACCGCGCCGCTAACCTCTTTGTAAATACGGCGGACGACATCAGAGTTGCGCAGAATAGCGTCAATCGCCTCATTGAACTTGCCCGAACGGTAAACATCGCGCAACCGATAGAACTCTGGACGGATGCCCAACTCACCGAACACGCTGAAGTATTCCGAAATAAAATGCTCGGCCATGTCGGTGGCTGTCGAGCCGGGCGGTGGCGGTGTGTTGCAAAGCGGTGCGCCGAGATATTTTTCAAAGTGCTCTGCTTGTCCGTAAGGAATTTCGTCCACCGGGTCGTAATCATCCACGCCGAACATATATCGCACGGGCACACCTTTGGCTTTGAGCGTCCGATAAATAGCATCGTGAATCAACGGCCCACGCAACGCGCCCACATGAGCGCGACCCGAAGGCGTCTTTGAATCATTGATTATTGCGGCCCTTCAATCTTTTCAAGCAACTGGTCACACCAAAACATATTAAAAAAGAGAATCGCAAACTTATCTTGAAAACTCAACTTTGAACGGAAGTTTTTTGTCGTTCTAACGCTTTGATTTGCTAAACCATTAAATTCACCTTACCGTGGCGGCGCGTGAAATACAAAGATTTCGTGCGTGAGAAAGCCAGCGCGGACTGGTTTGAAATTTCCGCCATGGGCATTGACACCCTGTGCATGATGCTGCTCGGCCAGGAAAGCATCCGCGACGTCATCCTGTTCCCGCAGTTGAAACCGAAATAATTGTTGCTCGACTGTGGCAAACTCCGATGAATTGAAAAACTGCCCAGTCTGCAAAGGGCCTGCGAAGTTTTTGAGCGGCGATGGCGGTTCTCACAAAGTTGTTTGTCCGAGGTGTGGAGAATTTTCTATCGGATGGCAGACTCGGTTCCCACATGAATATTTTAATGCAGTTCAAATCGCCAATCTTTCAGGTTGGATACGCGAAAACCAAGGTTGCAAAATATCCGTTCATGACATGACTGGCCTTGCCTCCCTGCGAACTCCATCAGTAGGAGAAAAGGGAGAGAAATTATTGTTTTGGCTCACGAAATTACGCCCAAAGGCCGGAGAATATGTTAGGCTTGTTTTCGACGATTACCCTCACCACGTGCCGGAACGTCTTTCTGGTCTCGTCAGACGTCAAACTCTCATAAAACCGGAGTTTCTGGCCTTTAGCTGGACTCAAGATTATCAGGAATTTATTTACGTGTTGGATGAGTATCTCGAAAGAGAAAGGGGTTTTGTTGAATTCCGCGATGGTTGCTGTTATCGAATCACACCAAACGGTTGGTCTTACATTCACTCTCTGCAACAAACCAATGTTCAGAGTCTGGTAGGTTTCATTGCGATGTGGTTTGATAAATCCGCTGATCCGGCTTGGACAGCTATTGAAGCCGAAATCCGAAGTTCGGGTTACGAACCACTCCGAATTGACCGAAAGGAGCACAACAACAAGATTGATGACGAAATTGTCGCTGGCATTCGCCGCAGCAAATTTCTTGTCGCCGATTTTACCGGTCATCGCGGCGGAGTTTATTTTGAAACCGGATTTGCGACCGGACTTGGACTGCCGGTAATTTGGCTCTGCCGCCAAGATGAATTGGAGAAAACCCATTTCGACACACGGCAATACAATTTCATCGTTTGGGAAACCGACAAACTGGCCGAACTTTCAAAGGCATTGCAAAATCGGATTGAGGCGACAATTGGGCGCGGGCCGTTGACCGGGAACGTCGTGACGTCATCCTGTTCCCGCAGTTGAAGCCAAAATGAACCGACTGTTTGTATTGCTTCTGTCGCTGGTGACCTTGCCGAGGGCTTTTGGCCAAAACGGTTCCTTGCTGGACACGAACCTGCCATCGCATTTTTTTGGCTGGAACCGGGGTGTCCACGTTTATCTCCCGCCCTCCTACCCAACGCAGCCGCAGCGCCATTATCCGGTGTTGTATTTGCATGACGGCCAGAACGTCTTCAGTTCCGCCGGGACGAATGGCGCGTTCGGTTGGGGCAGTTGGGAACTGGACCGAACCGTGGACGCGCTGTGCCGCGCCGGGAAAATGCAGGAGATCATCATGGTCGCGGTGGACAACAGTTTCGCGCGCCTCGAGGAATACGGCGGCCGCCATCACGCCCCCGGTGGACCGGCAACGAATACGGCCTTTGAGAATTACGAGGCATTTCTCATCACGGAACTGAAACCGCAAATGGATCGCGAGTATCGCACGTTGCCCGGGGCGGTACACACCGCCGTGATGGGGTCCTCGCTGGGCGGCCTTTGCAGCCTGGTGCTGGCGTGGGATCACCCGGAAATTTTTGGCGGCGCAGCCAGCCTGTCCGGTGCCTTTCAGGTGGAGCAGACGAATTTTTTGAACGAGGTGCTGAAGAGTTTTCACGGACGACCCAAACCGTTCCGCGTCTATCTTGATTCCGGAGTTGTGGACTTCATGGGCGGTGACGATGGTTGCTCGCTGACCAAACAGGTCGCCGCCGAATTCCGTCGCATCGGTTGGACGAATGACTTGCAATGGTTCGTGGACGGGAAACCGCTGACGCCGGCGGAGCTGGAAAAGTCCGGCCTGCGCCGCGATAAGTGGGCCGAGGCGCAAACGAGCCAGCATAATGAGTTTTACTGGCGGCTACGCTCCTGGCGCGCATTGACCTTTCTGTTTCCGCCGTTGGAACCAAAATGAGTGGAGCGCCGGTCTCCGACCCGGCGCGAACCAGGCAATACACCCAAACCTGCCGGGCGGAGACCGGCGCTCCAATCACAGCCATTGCTTTAACCGTTCGCGCAGGATTTGCCGGGCGCGATACAACCGCGATTCCACGGCCTTCGGCGTCGTCTCCAAAATCGCCGCCGCTTCGGCCACGCTGTATTCCTCCCATTCGCACAACACAATCGCTTCGCGCAAATCTTCCGGCAGTTTGCCGACGGCGGCGCGCACGGCGCGGGCGCGTTCGGCGGTGAGCGCCTGTTCGTTCGGCGCCTGTTCGTTCGCCGGAAGTGTGCTGCCAAGGGTTTGTTCCTTTTCGCCGGTTTCAGTGTCGAGCGAAACATTCGGATGCCGCGCCCGCCAGCGAAAATGATTCCGCGCGAGGTTGGCGGCGATGGTGAAGAGCCAGGTGGAAAATCTTTCGCTGGTCCGGAAACTCGCGCGGGCGCGGAAGACCCGGACAAACGTCTCCTGCGCCAGATCATTCGCATCGTCCTCGTTACCGACCATGCGGCAGAGAAAATGGAACAACGGTGTCGCGTGACGTTCCATCAAATCGTTGAGCGCCGCGTCGCGGCCGGCGATCAATTGCTCCATGTCCGCCCGGTCCCGGGCGTCGGCTTGCCGCGCCGACTCGTCGCGCCGGAGTGAAACGGAGGCGGAAGCCTTCGGCGAAGGCTGGGCGTCAGTGGTGATGCTCATGGCCAGCGGACTCGGACATGGATTGTTCGGTCTGTTCGTGAAAACCGAGGGTGAGGCGCTGCATCTCGGCGAGGTAACGGCGTCCCGGCTCCGGCGGCATGGTCTGGCTGACTTCAATGAAGTGCTGCAGCATCTGCGCCTGGCACTGGGCGCGCAACGCGGCGAGCTCGGCCAGCTTTTGTTGGGCGACCGGATTGACGTTGGTTGTGCCGTTCAACGCCATTTCAAGTTCCGATTTTTTGGCGGCGATTTTGGCGCACATCTCGGCGCATTTCGGCAGATAGCCTTCGTGTAGTTTCTGGATGCGCGCCATCTCGGCGTCGCTCAAATGAAATTCGTCCCGCAGCCAGCTCAAGTCGTCCGCCGAACGCGTCATCCGGCACGCGCGCTGGCCGGCGAAATAGGAACCGCCGAACAGCGCGGCGCCCAGAACCAGCGCGCCCAGCAGAATGACGAGCGAACGGTTCATGCCATCAACGCAGTGAATTGGGAGCAACCACCGCGAGATAACGCGCTTGGGCGTCCTGTTTCGCTATTTGATTGCCTTCGCGCACGCCCAGCAGCGCGCCCGCCACCATCAGCACGGCGGCGGTGGCCATCGCCAGTCGCGGACGCAGCACCAGTGTTGCCAGCGCATCCAGCCAGGTGATGCCGCCGGTGACTTTGACCGGGGCCGCGGCTTCTTCGATGCGCCGCCAGACACCTTCCTGGAAACGCGGCGGCAGCGCGGGTGAGACCCGCGACTCGCGCAGCAGCGCGCCGAGCCTGGCATCGCTCGCTTCGGCGAAGCCTCCGGCGCAGCCTGAGTCAGGATTGATATTTTCTTTGTTCATCGGTTCAGGGGCGGCGGGGTTTTGTCCGCCGCCCGTAGTTTACGGTTTTTTCAGGCCGGGACAACCCGGTTGATGATTAACGCGCCGTGTAGTCGGCCATGGCAGTCTTGCAGCATCCCGACATGCCGGCGGGGTTCGCGGCGCAGGCTTGAATGGCCTTGGGACTGGCGATCATCTTGTGGCATTCCATGACGGGATTTACGTCATTCGCCACGCTGGCAACGGTTTTGGCCTGGTTGCCCAGTGCGCGGGGCGAGACGACTTGAGTCGTAAATGCCGGTTGGGCTGCCGTGACACCGGGGGCAGCTTTGATCTGGTTGCCGGCGGCGCGGGGCGTGAGCAGGGTGGTGCCGCCGTTGACATTGAGGGTTATCGCGGTCAAAGCGGCCGCACCGATGGTTGCAAGGAGGATTCGAGTTTTCATTTTTTGCTTTTTCAATTTTGGCCGGCGCTTCATCGCGCCGCCGAATGGTTGTATTGGCATTACCCCGACGCGGCGTGAAACCCGCGATTTTTTGAGGGAATTTTCACCGTCCGGTGTATAATGGATGACATCATGCTGACATGAACTATGAAAACATTGAAAATGTTTAGGATTCTTGCTTTGACGGTTCCATTCCTCGCCTTGCCTCTGGCCGGCGTGGCGGGAGACACAAATTCGGCGGCTGCCACACCGCCCAAACCGGACAAATTGACCACCTGCCCCGTGTCCGGCGAAAAGCTCGGGGAGATGGGCAAACCGTACGTCTTTGTCTATCAGGGCCAAGAGGTCAAATTGTGCTGCTCGGGCTGCAAAAAGGATTTCGACAAGGACCCAGCCAAACACGTGAAGAAAATCCAGGACGCTGCGACCGCCCAAAAGTGATTTGGCGGCCGGCGGCGCGTGCCAAAATAAAAAAATCATGAAACGGTTGTCCGCCCTCACCCCGGCCCTCTCCCCCAGGAGAGGGGGAATAGAACGCCGCGTTTTGAGCCATGCGACAGGCTGGGGAATCGTGCGTCTCACGGCCAATGACACAAAACTGGGGACAGCAACAAGGATCGTGAAATTATCCAGTGACATGACAATACTCTCCCTCTCCCTGGGGGAGAGGGCTGGGGTGAGGGCGAGCGTAAACTCAAATTCAACCGAAGACATCGAGGAATCGATAAAATTGTGAAACGGTTCAGCGTCATTCTGTTCGGCCTGTTGCTGGTGTGGGCGCAGTTGCTGGCTGCGCCAATGCCGGCGTGCTCCCAGCAACCGGTCCGCGCCTGTTGCCATTGCGGCGGCAAAATGAGTTGCTGTGCCGCGCAACCGTCGCCCGGTTCGCAGTCCGCGCCCGCAGTTCCCGCGCCATCCGGCATTCAAAACCAATTTTTGCTTTCCGCTCCGGCCCTGATGGTTTGGGCCTTGCCCGAAAATGAAGCGGGTTTGATTTCTTCCACCTTCGTGTCGCCGTTGACGGCATCCGGCGCGCCGCTCTACGCGCGGGATTGCGCCCGGCTCATCTGACTCCTACCCTCTGAATGCCCGCAGTGTGTCCACGCAGGCACGCGCGGGGATTCCTGTCGTTGCTGCGTGATTGAATTTCTTGAGCGGTTGAATTTTGCACAGATGAATTTGAAACAAACATATGGCCGATTTTGGTTCGGCAGCGCGGTGATGCTGTTCGCCGTGCTGACACTGACCGGCTGCAAAGGCGTCGCCACGCACGGCGAACACGAGGCCCGCCAACAGGAGGGCACGGTGAAAGCAGCCTACCGGCCCAATGACCAGCGCCCGGCGTTGCCTGACCTCTCGACCAATTCATCCCTCGACGATTTCCTCACCTACGCCATGCTCAATCAGCCGCAAATTGAGGCGGCTTACTATGATTGGGTGGCGTCGGTCGAAAACATCACCGTGGCCCGCTCGCTGCCTGATCCGCAGTTCACGTTTCAGATGTATATCCAGGACGTTATTACCTCGGTGATGCCGGGCTTGATGGCGCAGATTCCCTGGCCGGGCAAGTTGCGCGCGCAGGCCGAGGCGGAGACGGCGGAAAGCCGGGCCAAATATTTTACCTTCGAGCGCGCGGCACTCCAGGCTGCTTACGCTGTCAAACAAGGCTATTACCAGCTCTGGTTCCTCGACAAAAAAATCGCCGTTGACCGGGAAATGCTCCAGTTGCTGTCCGAACTGGAACAGATCGCCCGCGCCCAGAACGAAACTGGCCAGGCAACGTTGCAGGATGTTTATCGCGCCCAGGTCGAGGCGGACCGGTTGAGAACGGAGATCATCAACCTCGAGGATTCACGCCAGTCGCTGGGCACACAGTTCAAGGCTGCGTTGGGGCTCACACGTGACCAGCCCGATCCACCTCTGCCGGCGCGTTTTGAAGCTACGACGCTGGATTTGTCGCCGGAGCAAATTCTCGATACCGCCTTTGCGCGCAATCCGCAACTCAAGGCGATGGAAGCGGAGGTGCGTCAGGCGCAGGCGTCGCTGGACCTGGCTCGCAAATCGAAGCTGCCCGATGTCACGATCGGTTCCTCGGTGGATGTGAAGGCCACGCCCTGGTTGTATTGGCCGCAGGCGACGGTCACGCTGCCCATCTGGCGCGACAAGGTCACCGCCGAAATCGCCGCCGCACAGGCCGGCAAACGCGCGGCGCAGGCGCGGCTCACTGCCGGGCAGATCAACCTGACCGTGGAATTTGCGGAAAAAAGCTATGCCTACCGCGAGGTCAACCGCAACCTCAACCTGTTGCAGGAACTATTGATTCCCAAGGCGCAGCGGTCGCTGGAAATCGCCCGCGCAGCCTATCTCGCCGGCAAAACGGATTTCTTCAACCTGTTGGACGCCGAACGTTCCCTCCTGGAATTCCGGCTGTCGGAAATCGACGCGCGCACCCAGCGCGAACTTACGTTGTCCGAATTGTCGCTGCTCATCGCTGGCGTGCCGCCGGCCAACGCGCCGTTGTTGCCCGCAGCCGCCGCGAAAAGCACCAGTCATCCTTGATTCACCAAATGATTATGAACTCAAAATTAGATCCGAGAACCGAAGTCGGTAGGGACGGCGCGCTGCGCCGTCCCCGCGCCGTTCAGGCGCAGAATCGAATGCCATTGGTTTCATGGTTGCGCACCATTGGCTCCGCCCGCTGGGCGCGGGCGGGGACAGCGCAGCGCGCTGTCCCTACCCTGCAAAGCCGGCGTTTCACACCGGTTTTTGTTTGGACACTGTTGCTCGTGGCCATTGGTATTGGCGCGCTCATCACCGGCTGCTCGCGCAAACATGATGTTACCGCCAGCACCACTTCATCGTCAGAGAAGACGCTTTACACTTGCGGCATGCACCCGCAAATCATCCAGGATCACCCCGGCAACTGCCCAATCTGTGGCATGAAACTCACGCCGATCCGCAAGCAGGACGCCAATGCCAGCACCGCCGAGGCTTCATCCATCATTGCCATTGATCCTTCAACGATCCAGACGATGGGCATCCGCACGGCCGAGGTCACCCGCGGGCCCTTGCGCCGGTTGATCCGCACGGTGGCCAATGTGGACTACGATGAAACCGCGCTGGCGGACGTCACGACCAAGTACAAGGGCTGGATTGAAAAACTGTACGTGGACGCCACTGGCGCGCTGGTGAATCCGGGCGACCCGCTGTTTGAAATCTATTCGCCGGAACTTTATAGCGCACAGACGGAATATCTGGCGGCGCTGGCCGGGGAATCGGGTTCGCCCAGTGCCGAAGACCGCGTGTTGCTCGACAGCGCCCGGACCAAGCTGAAGTTTTACGACATCTCCGACGCGCAAATCGCCGAACTCGAAAAAACGCGCCAGGCGAAAAAAACGCTGACCATCAGCGCGCCGATCAGCGGTTTTGTCGTCGAAAAAAACGTCGTCGCGGGCCAGATGGTGGATCCCGGCATGAAGCTTTACCGGCTGGCGGACATCGGCGTCGTGTGGGTTTACGCGCAGGTGTACGAGCAGGATTTGTCCGCCGTCCAGCTTGGCCAGGAGGCGACGATGACACTCTCGTATCTGCCCGACCGCAAGTTCCGCGGGCGGGTCACCTACGTTTACCCCACGGTGGATGAGAAGACGCGCACGGCGCGGGTGCGCATGGAATTTCACAATCCCGGCTACTTTCTCAAGCCGGGCATGTTCGCGACGGTGGAGCTGGTTTCGGACATTGCGCCGTCGGCGTTGCTGGTGCCGGACTCAGCCGTGTTGCGCAGCGGCCAGAAGAACACGGTTTTTATCGCGTTGCCGGGCGGAAAATTCGAGGCGCGCACTGTCGCGCTGGGATTGAGCGGGGAGAATGACCAGGACCAGGTGCTCAGCGGTCTGGACGAAGGCGAACGCGTGGTCACGTCCGGCCAGTTCATGCTCGATTCGGAAAGCCAGTTGCGCGAGGCGATCCAGAAAATGTCGAATCCCGGCGAGTCACCGGCGGCGGCAACTGCGCCGGGCACCAACGAAACGGGCAGCGCCGCGCCGGCTGGGACCAATGCCGACAAAACGGTCTGGGTCTGCCCGATGCCGGAGCACGTTTCGATCACCTACGATCATCCTGGCAAATGCCCGATTTGCGGCATGACGCTGGTGCCGGTGACCAAAAGCCTGCTCGGAAAAATCCAGCCGGGCGGCAAGGTGCTTTATTACACCTGCCCGATGCCGGAGCACAGCGACGTCCATTCGGACAAACCCGGCAAATGCCCCAAGTGCGGCATGACGCTCATTCCCGTAATGGAAACATCGCCGGCAACCCGGTAGGGCGGCGCTGCTGCGCCGCCAAAAAATTATGCTCCAACGCGTCATTGATTTTTCGCTGAAGAACAAGTTCGTCGTGCTGCTGGCGACGGCGGCGCTGGTGCTCGGCGGCGTTTATGCCGTGCGCCACATTCCGCTCGACGCCATTCCCGACCTCTCGGACACGCAGGTCATCATTTACACGGGTTGGGAGGGACAGGCGCCGAACATCATCGAAGACCAGGTCACGTATCCCATCACGACGAAGATGCTGTCCGTGCCGCGGCAAAAGGCGGTGCGCGGCTATTCGTTTTACGGTTTCTCGTTCGTCTATGTCATTTTCGAGGACGGCACCGATCCTTATTGGGCGCGCAGCCGCGTGCTCGAATATCTCAGCGGTCTCAGCGGCCAGTTGCCAAAAGGCGTGACGCCGTCGCTCGGCCCGGACGCCACCGGCGTCGGCTGGGCGTTCATGTATTCCATCAATTCGACCAACCGCGACCTCGCCGAGTTGCGTTCGTACCAGGATTGGTATCTGAAATATCAACTCACGGCCGTGGACGGCGTGTCTGAGGTCGCGTCCGTCGGCGGTTTTGTGAAGCAATACCAGGTGACGGTGGACCCGACGAAACTGCGCGCCTACAACCTGTCGTTAAAGGACGTGAGCATGGCCATCGAACGCAGCAACGGCGAGGTCGGCGGTCGTTCGCTCGAACTTGCCGAGCGCGAATTCATCCTGCGCGTCAAGGGTTACGTGCAAAGTCTGGACGACTTGCGGAAGATCACCGTCGGTTCCGGCGCGAACGGCGTGCCCATTTTGTTGCGTGACGTTGCGACGGTGCAATTCGGCCCCGACATGCGGCGCGGCATCGCCGAACTGAACGGTGAAGGCGAAACCGTCGGCGGCATCGTCGTGGTGCGCTATGGCGCGAATGCCAACCAGGTCATTCAGGAGGCAAAGCAGCGGCTCGACCAGGCGATGAAGGCCCTGCCACCGGACGTGAAATACACCGTGGTTTATGACCGTACCGCGCTGATTGATCGTGCGGTCAAGACGCTCGAAGAAAAGCTCCTTGAAGAAAGCCTCGTCGTCGCGCTGGTGTGCCTGGCGTTCCTGCTGCACCTGCGCAGTGCGCTGGTGGCCATCATCATCCTGCCCATCGCGGTGTTGATTGCATTCCTCATCATGTTCGGCCAGGGCATCAGCTCGAACATCATGTCGCTGGGCGGCATCGCCATCGCCATCGGCGCGATGGTGGACGCGGTCATCATCATGATTGAAAACGCCCACAAACACCTGGAACGCGACCAGGGCAAAAAACCGCACTGGGAAATCATCCGTGACGCGGCCATCGAGGTCGGCCCGACGTTGTTCTACTCGCTGCTCGTTATCACCGTGTCGTTCGTGCCGGTGTTCACATTGCAGGCGCAGGAAGGCCGGTTGTTCAAGCCGCTGGCGTTCACCAAGACGTATTCGATGGCGGCGGCGGCGGTGTTGTCCCTCACGCTCGCGCCGATTCTGATGGGCTGGTTCATCCGCGGCAAAATTCCGAAGGAGGAAAAGAATCCCA
>Ga0181527_1005313_pt1 | contig 10743 bp, 9 predicted proteins | sample PEATcosm2014_Bin_30_FD_119762 | JGI IMG/M metagenome (GOLD analysis project Ga0181527, IMG submission 119762) | Peatland microbial communities from MTU Mesocosm Facility, Houghton, MI, USA - PEATcosm2014_Bin06_60_metaG | ecosystem: Environmental > Terrestrial > Soil > Wetlands > Peat | place...
AGGCGGCGGAGTCATCCATAGGTTGACTCATATTCGCGCCTCGGCCGCAATGAAAAAATTCGCACCCTAACCGCGTCCGCTCGCGACAGGCCTCAAATCGGACGTGAGCAATTACCAATCCCAAGGGCGCTTTCTTATTGCTCAAGCTGTCGCACGACGCATGCGCGCGGGAGGCAATGGTTGAGCGAGTATTTCCATTCTCAGATTGCCGGTTCGGGACCAAGTGAAGGTTGCTGTTTCATGACGAAGAACATGACGCAGGAACAGGTCATCCTTGCGCTGACCGCTGTTATGTTCGTCGTATTTGCGCTTACGTTGCCGGGCTTCCTGTCTGCCAACAATCTGATCGCGCTCCTGCGCAGTGTCGCTGTACTCGGCATGCTCGGCGTCGCCATGGTCATCGTCGTGATTGGGCGCGGAATCGATCTCTCCCTCGTCGCAAATATGGCTATTTCGACCGCATGGACGCTTAGTCTCGTGCAGAACGGCTACAGCGTTTCCGTAGCCCTTGCTCTTGGGTTCGGATTGGCAGTGGCCGTCGGCCTGTTCATTGGCGTCTTTGTCGCCTATTCGGATATGCTACCGCTTTTCGCAACGCTCGCGGTCGGCACATTCGTCTACGGCTTTGGCCGATTCCAGCTGATCCCGGTGGATGTCGTCCCTCTGCCGGCTAATTTTGGCTGGCTGGGCGATCTCGGCTCCGCGACAGTTGTCGGCATCCCGGTGTCGATCCTGGCTACCGCGCTGTTGGGCCTCATCATCTTTCTATTTCTCCGCTATACCAAGCCAGGCCAGTTCATCTACGCTATTGGCGACAATCCACGCGCGGCGAGTATAGCGGGTGTTCCGGTCCGCAAGGTGCAGGTGCTGCAATATGCTGCGGCGGGGGCAATCGCTTTTCTCGCCGGCCTCATCACAGCTCTCACCGTCTCAAGCATGAGCACACGCGTGGTCAATTCGACCTTGATCTACGATGTGATCCTCGTCGTCGTGGTGGGCGGCGTCGGATTGAGCGGCGGCCGGGGCAATGTGCGTAACGTGTTCGTGGGAACCCTTCTGATCGGCACGTTGCAGAACGGCATGACGATTTTGGACTTTCAGTATACGACGCAAAACGTGATGAAGAGCCTGCTCCTGCTTTCAGCCATTATCGCCGACAGCATTGTCAACCCACGTGACGAACAGACCGACCAGCAGGGCGACATCTAGCCGACCGCTCTATTGGGAAAACTTGACACCAACAAAACCGGAGGAAATGGAAATGCGCCTTACAACTCTCGTCTTAGCGGCCACCATGTCGCTAGCTGGCCTGCAACTGTCATTTGGGCAGTCCAACGGCGCGGTCGATCCGCAAGGTATGTCCTACGATCTGATGAAGGGGAAAACCGTCGCCTACCTGCCGGAGGCGATGGGTCTCGACGTAACGGAGGTTTGGGGCGCCTACGTCAAAAACAGCGCCGAACATCTCGGTATGAAGTTCGAGATCCGCGATCCAAACTGGAATGTTGACGCCGGCGTTCAGGCGTTGACCGCGCTGATCGCCGATCATCCCGATGTTCTGGTCGTTCACAACCCGGACCTGAACTCTTATGCCCGGCTGCAGAAGAAAGCCGTCGCGGCCGGGATCTACGTGATTCAGTTGAATACTGGATCGGTCGTCACGACGGATGGGTTCGTCGGTACGGATTTTGTGAGTCAAGGCGAACTCGGAGCCAATCTGGTCGTGAAGGCGTGCGGCGCCGGCACGTCCGGCAAGGTCTCGATCGTCCAGGGCCCGTTGACGGACGCGGCGTCCTCCTACATGATGCGCGGTATCGACAGCGTGTTTGGCAAACATCCCGAAATCAAAGTGGTCTCCAACCAGGACGCGGGTTGGGACGCAAACAAGGCGCGGGCGATAACGGAAACCGTCCTCCTGCAGAGCCCGGATCTGTGCGGCATTATTGGTTTCTGGGACGGCATGGACGTCGGGACGGCCGCGGCTGTGAACCAGGCGGGCAAGACCGGAAAGGTGTTCCTGGTCACCGGCGGCGGCGGCGCCCAAATCTCCTGTGACAATGTCGGCAAAGGCGCCTACAGTGCCTATGTCAAGTCCGACGCTCGCGTGCAGGGCCGGGATATGGTCGACCTAATGCAAATGCTGCTGCAGTCCAAGCAGAAGGCTGGCACCATGAATGCGACGCTCTACACGCCCCTGCAGGTCATAACCAAGGAAAACAACAAGACAGGGATTTGCTGGAATATAGACGACGCCAAGACCCAAGCACAGTAATCGCTACCGGCCGGGAAGGTGCGTGGTATCCGGAAGGTGCGTGGTGCTATGTCGTCTGTTACGCTGACCAAACTGAGATACCGGTACTTTCCCGACCATTTGGTCGGCGAGGCGCTCTCGAAGCGCTGGATCGACAACGTTCCAGCGGTGATCTGGCTGCTCGTCGTCCTGGCCATTTTCGGGTCGCTCATTCCGAACTTCTTCCTAGTGAGCAACCTTATTGACAGCACACGCCAGCTCGGTGAAACCGGGCTGGTGGTGCTGGCTATGACGGTGACCATCCTCAGCGGAGGCATCGATCTCAGCGTCGGGTCGATCTTCGGTCTCGCCAATATCACGATGCTTGTTCTCTTGAACATTTTCGCGTGGCCGCTCTATGCAGCGATCCCAGCTACCCTGTTGGTGACGGGATGCATCGGGCTGATCAACGGAATTCTCGTCGGCTATCTGCGTCTGCGGGCGTTCCTGACCACACTGGTTACTCTGATCATCGTTCGCGCCGTGGTCGACATGTTGCTCCTGAATTACGCGCAACCGGTCTCGGCAGCCAATTTCGACTCCCCAGTTTGGGACTTCATGGGCGACGGCGACATATTCGAATTGCCTTTCAGCCTCGTCCTTTACGGTGTCGTCGCTATCGCCCTCCATGTGGTGCTGAGCCGTACACGGCCCGGATGGCGAATATTGGCGGTCGGCGGTTCCAGGCGGTCCGCCCACAATGTCGGGCTCCCCGTCCGCAGGACGATATGCGGCACCTACGTGCTTTCCGGCCTTCTCTGCGGCCTTGCTGGCATCCTCTATGCCGCTCGCTCCAACAGTGCCGGCTCCGAGGTGGGGTTAGGTCTCGAGGTTGTCGCGATTGCCGCCGCTGTGCTTGGCGGCAATAGTCTTGGCGGCGGACGAGGATCCATCGCGAAGGCCATCATCGGGACCGTCACAATCATGCTCGTGACAAACGGCGTCGTGCGCGTGGGGCTGCATAGCGGCGGCGGCTCCATGGTGTTGGGCGCGGTTCTCTTTCTGGCGGTATTCACGGATATCCGCTGGCTCAAGCATCGACACAAGCTTCTTTCGCGCGTCTATGTCTCGCCCACCTTTTTCGAGTTGGGCGCGCTTCCCGATACGACCAAGGGTTCGATCTCGCCCTATGCGATCAACAACCGGCTCGGCGACGTCGAACTGATCGGGCTCGGCACGATCGAGCACCCGGAAGACGTGATCTTCGATAGCAACGACAATCTGTATTGCGGCGACCGGCGGGGAGATCTGGTGCGCTTCGATGCGCCGGACTATCGTCGCCAGCAAGTGTTCGCCCATATTGGCGGTATGCCTGCCGGGCTGGCTTGCGACAAGGACGACAACATCTTCATCTGCGTCGCGGGGATGGGGCTTTATAAGGTTTCACCGGACCGTGCTGTTACGAAAGTTACTGACGAGACCAATCGCAGCTTCTGGTCGATCATCGATGATTCTCGACTGCGTATCGCCGACGACCTCGATATTGCGCCCGACGGGCGCATCTTTTTCAGCGAGGCGACCGTTCGGTACGATGCGCATGATTGGCCGGTCGATGCGCTTGAAAGCCGCGGTAACGGGCGCATTATTTGTTACGACCCGAAAACCCGGAAAACCCATACGGTGCTGCGCAATCTTGTCTTTGCGAACGGGGTCGTGACCGCGCATGACGGCCAGTCGATCCTGTTTTGCGAAAGCTGGGGCTGCCGTATTAGCCGCTACTGGATCTCAGGTCCAAACACGGGGAAGCTCGAGCGTGTTCTTGAAAATCTTCCCGGCTATCCGGACAATATCAACCGGGCGTCGGACGGCAGCTACTGGATCGCGATGTTGGGCATGCGCTCGCCCGCTCTGGACCTGGCGCTACGGATGCCGGGATTCCGCAAGCGGATGGCGCGTCGTCTTCCGCACGACCAATGGCTCTATCCGAACATCAACCGGGGCTGCGTCATCAAGATCACCGAAAAAGGAGAGGTCATCGACGTTCTCTGGGACGAGAGCGGTGAGAACCACCCGATGATCACCTCGATGCGTGAGCATAAGGGAAGCCTGTTTCTCTCGGGCATAACGAACAACCGTATCGGCCGCTACCGGCTGAGGGATGCGAACCCCGCCTGGACGTCACATGACAGTTACTGGGGTGTCACCGCATGATGCCGTGGCTTCGTAGTAAAGTGGATAATTTCATCGGATCAGGCGACGCAGCGCTGGCTGTACCGCCCATGGACGGCGCGCTCAAGCCAAACCGTGCGCTCGATACGTGCAAAACCGGATTCGCCATCCAAGCTCCCGACGACCTCTGCGTTTGGAACGGGATACTTCTTGTTTCGAGCGGCAAGGGCCTGTTTTCGATCCAGCGAGCGGACGCCGGCGTGCAGGCGGTGCTCCATCGAACGTATGAAAACGAGATCACGGCGATCGCCGCCGACGCGGCGGCATTGGCGGTGGCGTTCGCCGACGGCGACATCTTGATCGAAGGTGGCCGCCACGATGGACGCCGGATCAGCCTTGCCGAAGCTGGCAAGGTCCGGAATCCCACAGCGGTGACCTTCCTGGGCGCGGAACATTTGGCCGTATGCGTCGGATCAGCGCGATATGCTCATATAGACTGGCAGCGAGATCTTTTGGAGCGTGGAAGCAGCGGATCGGTCTGGCGTATTGATTTGCAGACTGAGGCGTCGGTTTGCCTTGCCGATGGCTTGGCCTATCCCTACGGGATCATGCCGCTGGGCGACGGACACAGCATCCTGGTTAGTGAAAGCTGGAAGCATAGACTGCTGCGGCTGGATGCGACCCGGCCATCTTCGCCGGAAGCGGTGCTGAACGACTTGCCTGGCTATCCCGCCAGGCTGCACGGCGATGGCGTTGGCGGCGCTTGGCTGGCGCTCTTTGCGCCGCGCAATCAGCTGGTCGAGTTCGTAATGCGCGAGCCTGAATATCGGGACCTCATGATGAGCAGCCTTGCGCCTGCTTATTGGATCGCGCCCAGCCTGCGCAGCAGGGGATCGTTTCTGGAACCGCTGCAGGGTGGCGGCGTGCGCCAGATGGGCATGCTCAAACCTTGGGCGCCGACGCGCTCCTATGGACTCGTGATCGGTTTGGACCGAAATCTGCAGCCAAGGCGAAGCCTGCACAGCCGTGCCGATGGCAGCCGCCACGGGACGACAAGTTGTCTGGCCAGCGAAGATCAATTGATCATTGCGAGCAAAGGCGGCAATGAAATTCTCTTCTGTGACCTGCGAGGTCAGTCATGAGCGCGGGCCCAATCCTGGAGCTGAAGAACATCTCCAAGCAGTATCATGGCGAATTGGCGCTTCGCGATGTCGACTTCGCGCTCAAAGGACAGGAAATCCACTCCTTGGTAGGAGAAAACGGCGCTGGCAAATCCACCTTGACGAAGATCATTTCCGGTGTCGTCTCGCCTACCAAGGGAGAGATGTTCCTGGACGGCCAACTGGTTTCCTTCAATAACCCGGCCGAGGCGCTGCAACGCGGCATCGCCATGGTGTTTCAGGAAACAAGCCTGATCCCGTCGCTTACCGTGGCGCAGAACCTGTATCTCGGAGAAGAAAAACTCTACAATCGGTTACGCGGGCTTTACATCGCCGCGCAGCAATTTCTCCAGTCCCTCAATTTCCCGGTCGATCCAACTGCCGACGTTTCCTCCCTCGGTGCAGCGCAAAAGCAGATGGTCGAGATTGCCAGGGCGGTTCATCACAATGCGCGTATCATCATCTTCGATGAGCCGACCGCGACGCTGACGCCGGAAGAGAAGAGCCATTTCTTTGCATTGGTCGACCGCCTGCGCAAAGACGGCGTTGCGATCATCTTCATTTCTCATGCAATCGAGGAAGCACTGGCGATCTCGGATCGCATTACGGTGCTGCGGGATGGGCAGCGAATCCTGACCGAGCTGGCCGCCAATCTCGACCGGGACAAAGTCATCACCTCGATGGTCGGTCGCACCCTCTCGAACGAACTCTACAAGCAGGAGGGGAAGCGCGTTCCCCGTCCTTACGGACGCAAGGTGCTTAGCGTCCAGAACCTCTCGATGGGAAAGATGGTGCGCAACACCTCCTTCTCCATATACGCCGGACAGATTACCGGCATATTCGGCCTGATCGGGTCCGGGCGAACGGAGACGGCCAAGGTTATCGCCGGCGTATTGAAACGCAATCTGTTCTACGGCGGCGAAATCAGCAAGGACGGCGAGCGCGTTCGCTTTCGCGTGCCCCGCGAGGGCATGAAAAAGGGCATCATCTACGTCACGGAGGACCGCAAACTCGAAGGTTTCTTCGAAACGATGACGATCGCCGAGAACATCCAGGTCCACATGCTTGCCAAGAGCAGCACCTCAGAGGTGATCGTCAGACGCTCGCGCGTCAAGGAATTGGCCGAGAAGTGGCGCAAGCGATTGAACATTCGGGCGACAAGCAGCGGGGCGCGAATCAACGAGCTCTCCGGCGGCAACCAGCAGAAGGTCGTAATCGCCAAGGGTCTCGTACAACAGCCCGAGATCGTCATTCTGGATGAACCCACCCGCGGTGTCGATGTCGGCGCCATCGCGGAGATCCATCAACTGATCGGCTCGCTCGCCGACCAAGGCCTGGCTGTGATTCTGATTTCTTCCTATCTGCCAGAAATTCTTAATACGTCGGATCGGATTCTCGTCTGCAGGCAAGGGCGAATCGTTGAAGAATTCGATGCCGATGCGGTGACAGAGAAAATGATCATGTACGCTGCGGTCCATTAAATCTTGTCGAAGTTGTGCGCTGGCAACAACATTTGGGGTCTGCCGGCTGTCTACTGAAGTTGTATTGAGCCAGTGCAAGCCGGCGGTGCCGCGGTATCGCGACAAACGATTTTCCAAACTGGCGACCTGCGCCTGCGCCTGTCGACACACAGGTTCTCTTGGGCGCGTGCCGTTTCGCGCTGGGAGCAAAAAACTCGCCCGATCCTCGAAATCGGCAGATCAGTGTGAGGTCACGTGCCCGAACAACCAATTGCTGACGTGCGCCCACCCGGCGAGGGCGTGCAACTCGACTGGGAGGCGATACGCGCGTATCTGGCCGGACAGGGGCTGAGGCTGGAGCGCGATCCGCCTCCACGTCAGTTCGCCGGCGGCCTCGCCAATCTGAACTATCTGATTTACGTGGACGCCGCGCCTTTCGTGCTGCGGCGCCCACCGCTCGGCGACCTGCCGCCGGGTGGTCATGACATGGCGCGCGAGCACCGGATACTGAGCCGGCTGCCGGATGCGCTGCCTTTTGTCCCTCGAAGCCTCCATCTCTGCGAGGATGCGGAGGTGATCGGCGCGAGGTTCCAGATCATCGAATTCCGTCCCGGCCTCGTGGTGCGCGAGACCATGCCGGCGCAACTCGCCGGCCGGCCCGAGGTGGGGGCGCGGCTGTCGAATGTGACGCTGGAGACGCTGGCCGCGATCCATGCCGTCGATACAGAAGCCGTCGGACTTGGGGATCTCGGTCGACCGGAGGGGTTCCTCAGCCGCACTGTCGCCGGTTGGCGCAAACGCGGCGGCATTGTCCTGGAGCCGGGCAGCGAAAACCTGCACGCGGAGTTGGGAGCTTGGCTGGAGCGGCATCTGGCGCCGGACGGCGCGCCCGCATTGCTGCACAACGACTACAAGCTCAACAACATGATCCTGAATCCGCATGACCTGTCGGTGGTCGCGGTGGTGGACTGGGACCAGGGCACGCGGGGCGATGCGTTGTTCGATTTCGCCACGCTTCTGAGCTACTGGACCCGCCCTGGCGATCCGCCGGCGCTTTTCGATATGGCGCAAGGGCCGTTCTTCGAGCCGGGCTTCCTCTCTCGCGAGGACGCTATGGCGCGCTACGCGGCGCTGAGCGGACGCGACGTGTCCGACTTCCTGTTCCACCGCGTCTTAGCAATGTACAAGCTCAGCGTGATCTTTCTCCAGCTCGGATACCGCTATCGCACCGGAACCACCACCGAGCCAGGGTACAAGTCTTTGTCGGTTATCGGGGCCTCGATCGCGGATTTCGCGCGCGAAATCGCGCTCGGCCGCGCGTTCTGAAGGAGAGCGCTATGGATTTCACCATTCCTCCAGAGCTGAAAGAGCTTCGGGAACGCACGCGCGCATTCATTCGCGACAAGATCATCCCGCTGGAGGCCGATCAGCGGCAAAGCCGGCACGGCCCTACTGACGAATTCCGCAGCGAGCTGAACGCCCTCGCCGCCGACGCAGGACTGATGGCGCCGCCTGTCGCGCCGGACTACTGCGGGCTCGGCCTGTCGCATTTCGGAAGTGCGATCGTGTTCGAGGTAGCCGGCTACTCCGTGTTGGGCCCGCTGGCAATGAACCTGTCGGCGCCTGACGAGGGCAATATGCATCTTCTGGAGCAGGTGGCCAACGATGAGCAGAAGGAACGCTGGTTGCGTCCGCTGGCGCGTGGTGACGTCCGCTCGTCCTTTTGCATGACCGAGCCTCCTCCCGGCGCGGGCTCGGATCCGGCCGCGCTCGCCACCACGGCGGTGAAGGACGGCGACTCCTACCTTATCAACGGTCTCAAATGGTTCACCACCGGCGCCGACGGTTCGAGCTTCGCCATTATCATGGCGAAGGGCGAGGACGGGCAGGCGACCATGTTCTTGTCGGACATGAGCGAGCCGGGAATCGAGCTCGTCCGGAATATGGACAGCTTAGACCAGGGCTTCGCCGGAGGCCACGGGGTGGTGCGGTTCAAAAACTTGCGCATTCCGATGACCCATGTCCTCGGCCGGATCGGCGAGGGGTTCCGCTACGCCCAGGTGCGTCTGGCGCCGGCGCGGCTGACGCACTGCATGCGCTGGCTGGGCGCCGCCAAGCGTGCGCATGAGATCGCAGCGAATTACGCTCGCCGGCGCGAGGCGTTCGGCCAAAGGCTCGGCAGTCACGAAGGTGTTGGTTTCATGCTGGCCGACAATGAGATGGATATCCGCACCGCGCGTTTGATGATCTGGCACACTGCTTGGGTGCTGGACCAAGGAGGACGCGGCGGCGTTGAATCCTCAATGGCAAAAGTGGTCTGTTCGGAGGCGATCTGGCGCGTCGCCGACCGGTCGGTGCAAATCGTGGGCGGCCAAGGTGTGACAGGCGAGACGCTGATCGAGCGCATTTTCCGGGAGGTGCGAGGGTTTCGCATCTACGACGGTCCATCGGAGGTGCATCGCTGGAGCCTTGCCCAACGCGTCATGAAGCAGGGGGCAAACTGGTGAGCGCGTTCGTGACACGGGAGGGGATGTTCGATCTCAGCGGCCGCGTCGCCGTCGTCACTGGCGGCGGGCGAGGGATCGGCCGCGCCATCGCGCAGGGACTGGCTACGTTCGGAGCGCGGGTGGCGCTGTGCGGTCGCACTGCGGCGACCCTCGCGCAGACCGAAGCGGAAATCCTGGCCGCCGGTGGCGACGCCGCCGTGCAGGTGACGGACATGGCCAAGGAAGCCGACGTCGTCGCGCTGCGCGACCCGGTGCTCGCGCGCTTCGGCGGGATCGACGTGCTGGTGAACAATGCCGGGGTGAATCCGATCTGGCGCACGATCGAAGAGACGGGCCTCAGCAATTGGCATGGCGTCATCGATGTCAATCTGACCGGTCTATTCCTGTGCTGTAAATATCTCGGCGGGGCCATGGCGGAGCGGGGCGCGGGGTCGATCATCGACGTAAGTTCGGTGGGCGGACACGTCGGGCTGATCCGCTCGGCGCCGTATTGCGCCGCGAAAGGCGGGGCCGAGTCGCTGACCAAGGCGTTAGCGCTCGATTGGGCCAAAAGCGGAGTGCGGGTGAATTGCCTCGCGCCCATGCGGGGAGAAGCGGTCGGCGCGTCGTCTCGGCCTTCATCGCCACCGCCTTCGCCCAGGACAGCGCCGAGGCGGCCACCGCCTAATGGCGCAAGGTCGCCGATCAGCTCAGGCCCGAGCTGCGCAAGCTCGCCGACTTCATGGACGAGGCCGAGGCCGACGTGCTCGCCTACATGAGCTTTCCCAAGGAGCACTGGCCGAAAATCCATTCCACCAACGGGCTCGAACGGCTCAACGGCGAGATCAAGCGCCGCACCGAAGTCGTCGGCATCTTTCCCAACGATCGCGCTACATGAACCTGGAAACCATCGCCGCCTCGAGCGATGACGCCATCGTCGCATTGCCCGCCCTGGCCGTCTGACCAATCCGGCTCAGCCCGGAAATCGCCGTGGCCAAAGCCGCCGAGCTACACCACGTGTAGGGACACGATCCGGCAGTGGATTGGGAACTGGCCAGTTCCAAAACTCGAGAAGAAGTTCGTCGCGCATCGCGGTGGCGCTCCAAGCCGAAAATCGCTCAGTCCCTCGCTACCCACGAGCCCGAACCGTCCTCGGCCGAAGGTCGTCACGTCTCCGCTCGCAACTGCTTGAGCAGCGCGTCTCGAGCGGCGTTCAGTTCCTTGGTGAAGTACGCCGA
>Ga0181527_1005317_pt1 | contig 10731 bp, 7 predicted proteins | sample PEATcosm2014_Bin_30_FD_119762 | JGI IMG/M metagenome (GOLD analysis project Ga0181527, IMG submission 119762) | Peatland microbial communities from MTU Mesocosm Facility, Houghton, MI, USA - PEATcosm2014_Bin06_60_metaG | ecosystem: Environmental > Terrestrial > Soil > Wetlands > Peat | place...
AAAGGTGCCTTTCTGATCTAGCGAATTGGTTCTTTGGCGAGTCCAATTCTCCCTGATCACGGCACCTTTTTCGCGGATGGTCAGGCCATCGAAGGCCTATCTGCGCGGTGGTTCCAGGTTTAGTCGAAACGCCCGAGGTGGTCACCACCTGGGTGATGACGTTGGAGGTCGAGCCGCTGAAGTTGGTGGAGGCCCCTGGGTAGACGGCCTCGACGTAGGTGGTGCCTACCGGGAGGCTGGGGGTGGAGAACGTGGCCTGCCCACCGGCCCGGATGGTCGCGGTCCCGAGCGAAGTGGTCGAGGCGCAGGACGCCGCCGACAGGCACGAGTAGAAGGTCACGGTCCCGGTGGGGAGGCTGGGGTCGCTACTGGCGTTGTTGGCGGTGACCGTGGCCGTGAAGGTGACGGCCTTTCCGACATTCGACGGGTTGTGAGAGGAGGCGAGAACCGTCGTCGTGGCGTCGGTGTACTGGGCGGTGCCTGAGATCAGCAAGTGGTAGGTGAAGTTCTCGCAGACGTCCTGGTTGGTGCCGCTGTCCTTCAGGGCGATGGGCACCCCAGGGATGTTGGCGCTGCCGCCTCCGGCCACGGTGAACGACCCGGAGAAGTCAGGGAGGATGAGGTTGGACCCGGCGCAAATGGCGGGCGGGGCGGTGTATCTGCCGTCCAGGGCGGTCGTGATGGTCTGCACGGTGATGGGCACGGTCAGATTGTTGTGGACGGTGAAGACGGCGCAGCGGGTGGTGCCTGGGTAGAGGAGAGCGGGCGTCCCCGAACAGGCGGGCGACGGGTAGATCGTGCTCGCGATGTTAAAGCCCGTGCCCGAGGTGAGGCCGAACGGTGGCCCCGGCTTGGGGCCGGTGACGCAGGTGAGGGCAAAGACGAGCGTGCCGGTGCCCAGCGCCACTGCGCTGGCCAGTACCAACACCGCTCGCCTGAAATGCTTCACCTTCACCGACTCCTCGGTCCTACAAGGTGTGGGTAAGAAAACTGATCACTTGTGTTGGCCGGTTGGCCGGGCCGTGGGATCAGTGCCCCGCGACCCAGCCCTCCGACCGGTCAGGAGTTGGTGGAGGAGTGAGACAAGCCCACCGCTCCACCGACTCGACGTGACTACGTCACGCTGATGGTTACTTGTGGGCTAAGGCCCTGGCAGGCGTTTTGGTTCCCACCCGAGTCCGTCATTGTGAAGCTATACGTGTACGTTCCTACGAACCCAGTTGGGTAAGTAACACCTGCAGAGGGGCCAGAGACATAGGTCCCGGTGAACCACGAAGCCGCGCAACCGTCCACGTTGCCAGCGGTGTAGTCGATCACACCACCGTGACCATCAGTTGAAGGCGTAGCGTAGACCGAGACGGCGTCCAGGAGCTGGGCGCCGCCGCTCGAATTGGTGAGATTGAAAGTCACGGTTTGGCTTCCAGCGCCCGGGTAAATGGGGCCTGCACTGATGCTCACGCTTGAGATGGACCAGCCTGCTGATCCGACGGTTGCGTAAGTGGTGGTGCTTGCGCTGCCCGTAAAGTAGGCGAACGCCGTACCGGCGACGCCGAGCGTAAGCGCTGCGGCCAAGCCAATAACAACGATCTTCTTCGTCCTGCTGATGCTCTTAAATCGCTTCATTGCTTCTCCTTTTCAATGGATGGACTACTGACGCGGGCGTCGGGTTCGCCACAGGCCAAGCGGTCAAGCACGGCCTGCGGATTATCACAACGCCCTTGCCGAGGAATCCAGGGGGGTTCCTCTGTGTTGCCAGGAACCCGTGGGTCCCTGTTTGCTGCCAGGGCGCTCCGATGGTGGAGGTCCCTGTTGGTGCGGTCCAGACGGGGCGGGTAGCAATGCCCCGCCTGGCAGAACCGCAACACCTTGCTCACTTTGTGACCTGATCTAACTGACTGTCGTGAACTCGACGGCCGGGATGGTGTCAACGCCGGGCCCGCCGGTGATGTAAGGCGACTCTGCCTGGTTGCCAGAACCACTTGCGCAGGAGACAGGAACGCCCTGGAACGTGCTGAGAACCCCTGTGGGAGCACCCGTACAGGCCCCAAGGTCCGAGGCGAGCGCAGTGCCGGAGACGTCTGCCTGTGCCGAGCTGACGTAGATGTCACCGGGGTAGACGTTCGATCCCAGGTCAGCCTTTGGCTCTAGGACCGACGCCGAAGCCTGGCCAACGCCCATCAGGCCAACACTGCGACGCCGACTAGACCGGTAAGTCCGACTGTGCGGAGTTTCATGGCATCCTGCTCCTATCCTCGCTATGGAGTCAGACGCAGGCGTCGGGTTCACCAGTCGCTCCCCACAGGCCCGGCGGCCAGCTTCGGCCTGTGGATCATCACGTCGCCTATGTCCAGGAACCCAAGGTTCCTGATCGCTACCAGGGACTCACAAGCTCCCTGTTTGTTGTCAGGGCACTCCTATGACAGAGACCCTGTTCGTGCGGTCCAGGCGGGCAGGACATGACATCCCGTCCGAGAGGACCGCAACAGCTTTCGATCGAGATTCGGGCGTGTTCCGTCGATAACGGTGCTGGTGGCTGAACGCTCACACATGGCGACTTTTTCCCAGGGGTACTGAAGGCTGAGAGGTTGTCCTCGCTGCAACCAGACCCCTCGATGACCTCGCTCATGCGCTTCCCCGCTTTCCCCATTGACTGTGCACCGGAAGCCCCTGTACCGCCAGAGGCGAAAGTCACTACTAAATCCGGCAATGTTGAAGTACACGGATGTGACTCCCCAGAATCCATGAAGAGCCGCTTCACCGCCATATTCGCTTAGAGCGGCTATTGAGTCGGCGAGCATTCGGCCTGAAAGCCAGCCACCATTGCCGGACAGGCAGCGGCTGATGAGCACGAGATCCGTGACGCTCTGAAGTCGGCTGAGGCTGACTCACCCCTGTATAGGCAGCTATTCTCTAGTCTGGATTATCCAGCGGGCTCAGTCCGGGCCGTGATCCTAGGCACGCCTAGGTCACGACTTAGCGCCGGTCTGCTCGCCGTCGCTCGCGTAAATCAGATCCCAGACATCTGACGGCGACTGGCCCTCAATGTGTCCCTTCCAGTGATAGCGGGTCGAGCAACTATCGGAGTCAGATGTGGCTACCGCGATGAAAACAAAGGAGCACGTCCGTACCGCTAGCGCGCTAGTGGTCCGCGGCCCTGTTGTGACGGGCGCAGTCTCGGACCGAAGACGTGCGTGGCGCTATGTGCAGTTCTGCCTCATCTGGGGGCAGTCCGGTGCCAAAAGCGCTGGCTCAATTCTGCGACTGCGCCGAACGGGCGACCCACTGGCATGACTGACGTCGAAGTGGCCGACGAGGCCCGTCGCATGAACTGGCGCCAAAGCGATCGAGGACTTCCTCACGGCCGGGTTAGGGATCTACAAGCTGACCTGTGGAGGGCGCGCGACTCCGTCGAGCACCGGACAGGCGATATCGCTGATGGCTGCTTGAGCGTGATACGGCTGATTCTCCATCCGTTGTGGTGATGGCGTCGGAAGGTTGTTGGGTGCGTGGTAGAAACCGACCATGGCCGAATCGGATGAGCAGGGTGCCCCGTCGGGACCACCGTCCCAGAGGCAAGGGGCCTCCGGTCTGGGTTTCGATGCCGCGTACGACGGGACTCCCCCGTGGGACATCGGCGGTCCGCAGCCTGTCTTTGCCGAGCTTGCCGTAGCAGGCGCTCTCAATGGGCGCATCTTGGACGTGGGTAGTGGCACAGGAGAACATGCGTTGCTCGCCGCCGGGCGCGGTCTAGAGGCCACTGGTATCGATGCCTCCCCGAAGGCGATCGCCATCGCACGAGACAAGGCCCGCGCTCGTGGCCTCGCCGTCCGGTTTCTCGTGGGCGACGCCCTCGACCTGGGTTACCTGGGTGAGCAGTTCGATACCGTGATCGACTCGGGCCTGTTTCATGTATTCGACAACGAACAGCGGGCCCGCTATGTCGAGAGCCTCCGTGCTGCCATTGCGCCCGGTGGCCGTCTCTTCCTGCTCTGTTTCAGTGATCTCCAGCCGGGCGAGTTCGGTCCGAGACGGGTAACGCAGAAGGAAATCCGCGCGAGCTTCGCCGACGGGTGGCGAGTGGACTCAATCGACGAGGCTCGCATGATCGCCACATCCGCACCCGAGGGAGTCTTCGCGTGGCGTGCCGCGATCACGCGCGACCCTCCGGTTGCTTGACACCTCAGCGCCCGAGGTGGAGTCTCCGGCTAACCCACGGCAGCCGCACGCGCAACGTTTGACAGCTCCTGACTCTGGTAACTCTGCGCGGGGCCGTCCCCATCGGCGATGATGATCCAGTGGCAGCAACGGGGTCACATCGATCGGTCTCGGGGGCGCAGGAAAGAGAGCATCGTTTGTCAGCGATGCTGTTTTCGTCTTTGCGCGGCTACAACTCGTCGTTTGTGGGAACCGACGCTCTCGCCGCCTTGACTCTGCTCGCCGTCGTCGTGCCTGAGCAACTGGCGACCTCAAGACTCGCCGGCATGCCGCCCATCTCCGCCTTCTACGCGTTCATCGCCGGCACTGTCATGTTTGCACTACTCGGGTCAAACCCGCAGATGTCGGTGGGAGCGGACTCCACGATCGCACCGCTTTTCGCGGTTGGAATCGCGCACCTCGCTCCGATGGAGTCGTCCCGCTACGTCGACCTTGTCGGAATCCTGGCGGTGATGGTCGGAGTGCTAGTGGTCCTCGTCGGTGTCCTGCGACTTGGCTGGATTGCAGACTTTCTTTCCGTGCCGATCATCACGGGCTTTCTCGCCGGCGTGGCAGTCATCATTGTCGTGCACCAACTCCCAGACCTCTTGGGCCTGCCCCCAGTCAGCGGGTCCTCTCTTCATAGGATCTCTGTGATAGCTGGGGAGCTCAGTCGGACAAACGGCTGGGCTCTAGGCATCGGCCTTGTGACCTTGGCCTTCGTGGCCATAGCAGCGCGTGTGAACCACAAGCTTCCCGGCGCACTTGTGGCGCTCATTGGGTCCACGATCCTTGTCGGCGTTCTTGGTCTACACGCCCACGGGGTAAGCGTGCTCGGGCGCTTTGTGCATGGAGCGCCACGCTTTGGGCTGGTGGGTCTGTCGTGGTCGGCGTTGGGAAGCGTCTCCCCTATTGCCGCTGTCGTCGCTCTCGTAGTCGTCACCCAGTCGGCAGCGACAACTCGGGCCTTTGCCGACCAGGGTGGCTACGAGGTGGACGTCGGACGAGACTTTGTCGGGGTAGGAGTGGGAAACATCCTCGCGGGCGTCTGCGGTTCCTTTCCCGTGAACGCGAGCCCTCCCCGGACGGCAATCGTGGCCTCGGCGGGCGGCCGCACCCAGACCGCAGGTCTCGGGGCCGCGGTCGCTTTAGCGCTTCTCGTGCCGGCCGCGGGTTTGTTGAAAGATGTCCCGCTCGCGACATTGGCGGGAGTGCTGATCTTCGTGGCCACGCGCATTTTCCACGGCCGCGAGATCGCCACCATCGCTCGCTTCGACCGGTTCGAGCTCGTGCTGACGGTGATCACGCTCTTGGCCGTAGCTCTCATTGGTGTCGAACAGGGTATCGGCGTGGCGGTCGGGCTGGCCGTCTTCGACCGTGCGCGACTCAGTGCTCGCCCTCAGCTTCACGTCCTCGGGTGCATCCGCGGCACTACGAGCTGGGCACCGTTGAGCATCGTGCGAGACGCGGTCCAGGTGCCGGGTATCTTGGTCGTGCTGTTCGCCACACCGCTGTGGTACGTGAACGCGGTCCACTTCCGAGCTGAGTTGGATGGCGCGTTAATGCGCGGCGAGGGCAGACCCAAGGTTCTCATTCTCGACGCGTTGGGCATGTACGACATCGACTACACGGGTTCGCGCGCACTTCGCGAGGCGCTGGACAAGCTCGACCGTGAAAACATCCAATTCTCAATGGCCCGGGTTGGATCGCGCCTGCGCCAGGGCCTGGCTCGAAGCGGCCTTGTCGAACGCATCGGTGCCGCAAACTTCTTTACCTCAGTGGGGGAGGCAGTAGCTGCCCTTGGCCCGAGGAGCACGGACAGCTAACCTCGAAAATTCGTCCGGCCTCGGGAGGCTGAGCGCGATCGGTCGATTGTTGATTATCTGAAGGCCGCCCAGCTCTTAGGCCGAGTCGGGACGCGTCGGTTCAGAGATCCCTGCTCTCATCGGATGTCACGCCCTCGGGAGACTCACCGTTGTCGGGTCGGGCGCCGGACCCAGCTTGTTATGGGAAAGCGGTCCGCAGCCTCAAGAAAGCTCGCCTGAGCGCGCCAGCCCAGGGCCAGGCTCAACCAGTCGTCGCAACGAGCTCGGCGAGCTTCTCAGATGGTTTCATGAATCCGAGCGTCTCGCGCGGTCTGTTGTTGAGACTGCGCGCAAAGCGCTCTAGGTCCTGCGCACTGTGCACGGACAGGTCGGTCCCTTTCGGCATGTACTGACGGAGCAGTCCATTGGTGTTCTCGTTCGATCCCCGTTGCCAGGGACTGTGCGGGTCGCAGAAGTACACCTGAACGCCCGTGTCGACAGTGAAGGCCCGGTGGTGTGAGAGCTCCCTACCCTGGTCCCAGGTGAGGGACCGGACGAGCTCGTCCGGAAGGCCGGCGATCGCCTTTTTCATTGCCTCGTTGACCTTGTCGGCCTCCCTGCCCTCTGGCAGGTGGAGCAGCAGCACGTAGCGGGTGCTTCGCTCAACCAGGGTCCCGACGGCAGAACCGCCGTTCTTGCCGATGATGAGATCGCCCTCCCAATGGCCAGGAACCGCTCGGTCCTCTGCCTCGGCCGGCCGTTCGGAGATCATGACCATGTCGGGGATCTGTCCCCGGCCCACGGTGCGACCCTTCGGGCGACGCTGCGCTCTGCCGGTCCGTAAACAGCGGGAAAGCTCCCGGCGCAGCTCACCACGACCCTGCACGAACAGGGACTGATAGATCGTCTCGTGGCTCACGTGCATCGTCGGGTCGTCGGGGAATTCCAACCGCAGCCGGCGAGCGATCTCCTCGGGCGACCACCACTCCTCGAGCCACGACTCGACCTGGGCGGCGAGCGGTCCGGCAACGAGCTTCGCAGTCTTCGGCCGACGTGCTCGTTCATAAGCTCTATGGTGCGCTCGAACGGCTCGATAGTGCGACCGGCCACCATTTCCCGCGACCTCGCGAGAGATAGTCGACGTCGCCCGACCGAGCCGTTTCCCGATCGCGTGCAGCGCGTCACCGCCGCGCAAGCCCAGACTGATCTCCTCCCGTTCGGCAAGGGAGAGCCGAACCGGGCCGGGTGACCACACGATCTGCTGCGATTCGCGTGTTCCCGGGCCGTGCAACACACGCGTCACGGTCTGGCGTGAACAGCCGATCGCCGCGGCGATCTCTCGCAGTTTCTTGCCGTCGCGCCGGAGCTCTCGAACCAGTCGTCGTTGCTGCATCGTCAGGCGTGGTCGTCGCACTTCAAACCTCCCGGTCGAATCAACTCAAAGGTTGTCGACCCGCCGGGTTGTTGCGTGGATCCCTTGAGCCCGCCCTTAACCGCGCCCGTAGCCGTCGCTATGCCAGGTGCCTGCAAGGGTCCCCAAGGTTCAGGCCAGTGGTTGCCGCGTCGTGACGAAGATGTAGCTGCCGGACCAGGCGCCGTAAGAGAGGCTGGTGATGCCGTTCTTGGTGGAGCCGGTGTAGGAGCTGGCGCCGGGCTCGATCTCGATCGTGACGTAGCCGCCTTTGGCGAGGGTGATCAGCCCTTCTTGGACTGCGGCAGTGCAGACGGGGCTGTCGTTGGTGTAGGTGCCGGTGCCCCAAATGTCTTGCGCGCTGCCCTCGGGGGGGCAGATGTAGAAGTAGCGCTGTCCGTTCTTGGTGGGGAAGTCATGGGCAGCGGCGTTCCAGCCACTGCCGCCGTAGCCGACGTCGGCGTTGTAGATGGGCTAATGAAGACGAAGCTGCCAGACCACTTGCCGTAAGACTCTGTAGTTGTGCCGTTCCTGGTGGAGCCGGTGTAGGAGGCGAGACCAGGCTCGATCTCGATTGTCACGGTGCCCCCCGCCTCGATGGTGATCAGGCCGTAGTTGACAGTGGCGGCGCAGACCGAGCTGTCGTCGGTGTAGGTAGTTGTCCCCCAGACGTTGTCGCCCGAGACGTCGTCGTTCGGCCCGAACACCGGGCACACATAAGTGAAACGCTGTCCGGTCTGGCCCTCGAACTGGTGGGCCGTGGCCGTCCACCCCCTCCCCCCAAACTTGGCTGGCGTCAGGACCTGGAGCGACTTGGCGGCGAGCACGACCTGGACCAGCTCACCGCTGGTGTCGGCCTGCAACAGGTGTGCTGTGATCGAGGGCCTCCCGAGCTCGTAGGAGGAATTGGTGGCGAGGTTGTGAGCAGTTATGAGGGCGCTCTCGTACACGGTCCCCCCAAGAGTCGCCTGGAGGAGGTCAGCGGCGCTTATCGAGTCGACGGGCATCGTCGCGGTCACCTTGATCAAGGCCGATGCGCCGTACATGGTGCCGACCCCAAGTTCTGTGACCGACAGCGAAAAGCCGGTCAGCGCCTCGTTGGTCACCGTCCCTCCCCCCGTCAACGACAGCTCCGCGATCCCTCCCAGGAGTTTTCATCTTCGGGAAATAGGAACTCGTGCGCAGCCTCGGCCAGCACCTCGGGGAGGACGCCGCGCAGCTTCTCGGCGAGCAGAGCGCCGGGCTCGTTCGGGCGTCCACGGCCGAGGAGAGCCTTCAGTCGTCGAGGGTCCAGCGCGGCGGCAGCCTACCAAGTGGGATACCACTGGGCCTTGTGCCCGTGAGTAGGTAAATCGCGTACTCCACGTCCAGCTCCATGCGCTTCGTGTTGGAGGGCAGGCCGGCGTTCGCCGCGGTGCAGAACGGGGCCGTGAAGGTCGACTTCCCCTGCGACCAGTAGTTCGTGTAACAGCTCTTCAGTGCCATCGCTCCATCGAAGGCGTCCCTGTCCCAGCGGCCGGCGAACAGCAGCCACCACACTTGCGCCTGGTCGACTTTGTCGCTGAGCCACCCGCTCGTCTTGTAATTGACCCAGACGGAGCCGTTCCAACCCCAGGCGTCGAGGATGCCGACGCTCGCGCTGCTCCCGTAGGCGCCGAGCACCCCGTTGAGGAGACGGTCCTCTTTGTAGATGATCTGGCGCGTCCTGTCGACCCTGAGGAGGTTGTAGTAGGCCTCTTCCGGCGAGCGAGTGGGATGGGCGAGGAAGTCCACCATGTACTCCTCGACCGCGTCGGCAAAGTCCCCCGAAACGGCGTCATCGTAGGCAAAGTAACTTTTCGCCTTTATTTCCTTACGTAAGACCGAGTATTTGTCCGTGAAGCACGCGGTGATGACGACTAGGCTGTCGTCGAAGTTCACATGCCTGGCTTGAGCCAACCATGCCCAGAAGTAGGGCGTTATCCCGACGACGAACGTGCATTCGGTAGGCAATCTGAAAGCCAGGAACGAACAGTCTGGCACCCCGAGCCAATAGGCCTTGGCCGCGCCAGGCCCCTCGTAAGCAGCCAGGGAGGCGAGGCCTTCGCTCTTCAGCTGAGTGGCGTACTGCTCGTAGGCGGTCTTGCTGGCGACCGTGTAACCGGCCTTGTTCTTCTTGCCCTTTGCGTTCACCACGCTCGCGGTCATGAGTTGGCCTTTGTTGTTCCCGTGGGTGGAGAACATCACCAGCCCCGGCGACTTGCTGAGCGCCGCCGCGATGGCTTCGACGGTGGCCTTCTTGCCGACGAGCACGGTGACCCGGTAGTGGTGCTTCTGAAGCGTGCTCGCGTTGCGGAAGATGGGGCCGGGCTCCTCACTGGTGTAAGTGGGGTCAATGAGGACGGCCGTGCGGTTCATGGGGTCAAACTCCGAGTCCTGGTGGACCTCGGGGTCAAGGTAGATGCGGGGGTCGCCGGCCAAGGAGTTGACCGTGAGCTCGGCGGGGGCGTTGGGAGAGGGGGAGAATGACCAGAGGGTGACGACCACCGGGGGCTGGTCACTGTAACTGATCTGGATGTCGTTACCGAGGTCCTGTACCCCGGTGATGCAATACTCGCCTTCCTCCGTGCACTGGCCCACTTGCGCGTGAAGCGCTTGCTGGAGGCCACGGCGTGCTCCAGTGCTGTAAGCACCCACCTGGCCCGGCGACGGCGAGCCCAGCCAGGCCTGGGCGTAGGCGAACGCCTGGTCAGTCGCTTGGGCGGGACTGATCGACGACGTGCTGGGGTTCATGGCTGCGTTGTAGACGGCCATTATGCCCGTTACGAGATCCGGCGTTTCGCGGTCCCAAAGAGAAGTGCCCTTGCCAGATGAAAAGACCTTGAAGGGCATGTTGACCTGGAGCGCCGTGAGGCTCAGGGGAAAAGTGGCATCGGCCTCGAAATCGGAGCTGACGATGCGGAGGGACAGTTGCCCCCCGCTATAGGAATAAGTCCCTTCATAACCCAGTGCTTCGTTGGCGTCGGCCAAGTACAGGAAGGCTTCTCCGTTGGCCGCAAAAAGAAGGTCGACCTCCGCTCCCGGGTTGGGGTGGCCGCCGCCCGAATCATGGACCAGCGTGTAAGCCAGCCTGATGAGCGGGCTGTCTGTTGCCGCTCCAGTCAGGGACTGGCCACGGCTTGCCTTAGGTGGGGCCAACTGCTTGTAGGTTTGACGAACCGTAACTGTTCAGGTCTCGTAGCCCCATCCACCCGGCGCGCGACCGGTGCGCGTATCGTCGGGAATTCCGACCGACGACCCCTCCCCGTTCGATGACCGCCCCTCCTACGAGGAGTTGAGCGA
>Ga0181527_1005318_pt1 | contig 10730 bp, 9 predicted proteins | sample PEATcosm2014_Bin_30_FD_119762 | JGI IMG/M metagenome (GOLD analysis project Ga0181527, IMG submission 119762) | Peatland microbial communities from MTU Mesocosm Facility, Houghton, MI, USA - PEATcosm2014_Bin06_60_metaG | ecosystem: Environmental > Terrestrial > Soil > Wetlands > Peat | place...
AATGAACAGCTACGCGATCTACCGCATCGCCGAGACGCTGCGCGTGCTGTTCTTTATGACGCTAGCGATCCTGGTCTTTAATTTTTATCCATTGACGGCGGTGATGATTGTGATGCTGGCGTTGCTCAATGACGGCGCCATCCTGTCCATTGCCTATGACAACGTTCATTACAAAGCCCAGCCCGAGGCTTGGAACATGCCCGTGGTGCTGGGAATCTCCACGGTGCTGGGTATCATCGGGGTCGTCTCCGCGTTCGGCCTGTTTTATCTTGGCGAGCGCGTATTTCAGCTCGACCGCGCCCACATCCAGACGCTGATGTATCTGAAACTATCCGTAGCTGGACACCTAACGATTTTCTTGACACGCACGCGTGGCCCTTTCTGGTCCATACGCCCGGCGCGGATTTTATGGGTCGCAGTACTGGGCACGCAAATCGTGGCGACCCTGATTGCGGTGTATGGCGTGTTCATGACTCCGCTCGGCTGGGGTTGGGCGGGGTTCGTGTGGGGCTATGCTCTGGCTTGGTTCCTCGTGAACGACCGTGTGAAACTGCTCGCATATCGGATTTTCGATCCAGTCAAAGCCGCGCCGCTGCCTGAAGCCAAAGCTGCGCCTCAGCCGGAAGCCACGGCCGAGACCATGCCCGAGGCCCAGGCTGAGGCCGAGCCTCAGCCTGCCGCCAAAGCCGTGCCTGAACCCGAAACCAAGGCCGAGACGCCGTCAGCCTCGGCGCCGCAGGTCGCCAAGCGAGCCTAGGTTTCCTTTCAATCACCCGGGAACATAAGGATCAGTCATGCCTAAAGAACTGCCCATTAAATCCGCTGATATGTCGCTACTGAGCGTCCCGGCGTTCTGGCCAATGGCGATGGCGATGGCGATGGCGATGCTTGAGGAGGGTACCGAACTCTACGCCAAGAACCTCAAATTCGTCGAGGAAGAGATCAAAATTCATGACGAGCTGAGACCCACCCTTGCGACGCCGAACCAAGTTCGCCTCGATCTGCGGACCATGGTGTTGCGCGATTACGGAAAGCCGGGCGGCATCCCGACGCTCGTCGATGCGCCCCATGCCGGTCATACGGCCATGATTGCCGACTATCATAAAGGCCAGAGCCTAGTCGAGACTTTGCTTGCCAATGGAATTGGCCACGTTGCCTTGACCGACTGGAAGTCGGCGACCGAGGACATGAAGGATCTGGAGATCGACAACTACCTTGCCGAGGTGATCATCGCGATCGACGACCTCGGTGGCCGCGTAAATCTTGTCGGGCTTTGTCAGGGTGGCTGGGTTGCAGCCATGGTTGCGGCGCGTTTCCCCGATAAAATAAATTCACTGGTGCTCGCGGGTGCACCCATCGACACCGATGCCGGCGATGGTCCGATCAAGCGCATGGCTCATGAATCCCAAATGTCATTCTACGAGGAGTTGGTGGGGCTCGGCGGTGGCCTGATGAAAGGTAAGTTCATGCTGCAAGGCTGGAAAAACATGCATCCGGAGCAGCACTATATTCAGGACCAGATCGATTTGTATGAGCACATGGGCGACCCGGCGTATCTCAAAAAGGAGGAGACGTTTGAAAGCTGGTATGAAAACCCGATCGACCTGCCTGGGCGTTGGTACCTGCAGGTGATGAGTCAATTGTTCAAGGAAAACCGACTTGCTAACGGAACCTTCGTCGGCCTCGGTCGTCGCCTCAACCTGAATAGCATCACCTGCCCGGTCTATCTGCTCGCGGGCGAGTCCGATGACATCACGACAAAGGAACAGGTTTTTGACGCCGAAAAATATCTCGGCACGCCGAAGGACAAGATCGAAAAGAAATTGGTTCCGGGTGGCCACATCGGACTTTTCATGGGCTCGCGCACCTTGCGAGAGGCTTGGCCGGAAATCGCGCGCTGGATTGCCGAGGTTAAATGAACATCGCCACCACAATGGTCAAGTCGCCTAAAACATGGGCAATAATGCCGGGTCGAGCGGATATTCGGCCCCCTGACCGGCCGGTCCCACTTGGCGCGAAGCTTGCTACGAATGCAATCGCCACAAAGTATAGATACCTCAATCTGTTATAGTGCGGGGGCCGGGGTCGGACATGTTCGACGAAATGACGGGCACCGGGAACGCCGTGCGACCGGCCTATGCCGAGTTGTCGCATTGGCTCAAAGAGGTCAAACCCGACGTTCTCGATTTCCGCAGGCGCGAGGCGGAACTGCTATTCCGGCGCATCGGCATCACGTTTGCGGTCTACGGCGACCCCGAGGCGCAGGAACGCCTGATCCCCTTCGACGTTATTCCGCGCATCATCGCGGCGACCGAATGGCAGGTGCTGACCCGCGGCCTCGAGCAGCGGGTCAAAGCCATCAACGCCTATATCGGAGACGTCTACGGCCGCCGTGAGATCCTGAAGGCGGGCATCATCCCCGATGATCTGGTATACCAGAATCCGGTCTTTCGCCCGGAGATGAACGGTCAGAAGGTCCCGCACGATATCTACGTGCACATCGCCGGCATCGACATCATCCGCATCGACGCCGATACGTTCTATGTTCTCGAAGACAATGCCCGCACGCCGTCCGGGGTCTCCTATATGCTGGAGAACCGCGAGATCATGCTGCGTTTGTTCCCCGAACTGTTCTCGCGCTACCGCGTCGCGCCGGTCGAAAACTATCCCGACGAGCTTCTCGCCACCCTGAAATCGGTCGCGCCGCCGTCGGCGTCGGCCGAGCCGAATGTCGTCCTGCTGACGCCGGGGGTCTACAATTCCGCCTATTACGAGCACTCGTTCCTGGCCGACAAGCTCGGCATCGAACTGGTCGAGGGCCGCGATCTCGTCGTCAAGGACGAAGTCCTGTTCATGCGCACGACCGAGGGCCTCAAACGCGTCGACGTCATCTACCGGCGCATCGACGACGACTTCCTCGATCCGCTGGTGTTCCGGGCCGACAGCGCGCTCGGCGTGCCCGGACTGATGTCGGCCTACCAGGCCGGCAGCGTCACGTTGGCCAACGCCGTCGGCACCGGCATCGCCGACGACAAGGCGGTCTACAGCTATATGCCGGAGATCGTGAAATTCTATCTCGGCGAAGAGCCGATCCTGAAGAACGTGCCGACTTGGCGCTGCCGCGAGAGCGAGCACCTCGCCTACGTCCTCGACCACATCGAGGAACTGGTGGTGAAGGAGGTCCACGGCTCCGGCGGCTACGGCATGCTGATCGGACCGAAGGCCGACAAAGCGACGATCGCCGCGTTCGCAGCCAAGCTCAAAGCCGACCCGAAGAATTTCATCGCCCAACCGACGCTGGCGCTGTCGACCTGCCCGACCTGCGTCGAGGAAGGAATCGCGCCGCGCCACGTCGACCTGCGGCCGTTCGTTCTGTCCGGCCGCGACCGCATTCGCATCGTGCCCGGCGGGCTCACGCGCGTCGCGCTGAAGAAAGGCTCGCTCGTGGTCAATTCGAGCCAGGGCGGCGGCACCAAGGATACCTGGGTATTGGACGGATGAAGAAAGAATAGTCGATGCTCTCGCGTACCGCAGATAACCTCTATTGGCTCGCCCGCTATGTCGAACGCGCGGAATATATCGCACGGATTCTCGACACCACGCTGCGCTTGACCGCGCTACCGCTCACCTATGTCGGCTCCACCAATGAGTGGGAGTCGGCGGTCGCCACGGCCGGATGCGCCAGCGGCTTCTTCGAGGCCTACAACGAGGCCAACGAGGAAACCGTCACCGAATTCCTCGCCTTCTCCACCGCCAACCCGTCCTCGATCCGCAATTGCTTCGAAAGCGCGCGACTCAATGCGCGTGCGGTGCGTACCGCGCTCACCTCCGAGATGTGGGACGCCATCAACGGCGCTTGGCTGGAGCTCAAGCGTTGGGGCAACGGGCCGCGCTCGCGCGAGGAGTTCGCGAGCTTTTTGCGCTGGGTGCTGGGGTCGTCGCTGCGCTTCGACGGCTCGGCCTACCGGACCATGCTGCGCAACGACGCCTATTGGTTCTCCCGCATCGGCGTCTATATCGAGCGCGCGGACAACACCGCGCGCATCCTCGACGTGAAGTATCATTTGCTGCTGCCTGCCGAGGAGCACGTCGGCGGTCCGCTCGATTATTACCAATGGTCCTCAATTCTGCGCTCGGTCTCCGCGCTCACCGCCTATCACTGGGTCTACCGCGAAAACGTCAAACCCTGGCTGGTCGCCGATCTCCTGATGCTGCGGGACGAGATGCCGCGGTCACTGGCCTCCTGCTACGAGAACCTGGTGCAGAATCTCGACCGCATCGCCAATGCCTATGGCCGCCAGGGGCCGGCGCAGCGCCAGGCCCGCACGGTGCGGGCGCGACTGGAGAACAGCCGGATCAAGGAGATTTTCCAGACCGGGCTGCACGAATTCATCGACGATTTCGTCGAGGACAATAACCGGCTGGGGACGGCCGTCTCGCAGCAATATTTGCTGTAAACAGGGGTCAGTAATCAGTAGTCAGTCATCGGAAGCTAGAGGATAATGCACTCCTGTGTCGTCGAGCTTCGGCCTGTTCCGAGATTTGACTACTGACTCCTGATAACTGATTCCTGGTATGCGCATCCGCATCGCCCACCGCACCGATTATCGCTACGAGCCGCCGGCCGCCGGCGTCATCCAGGTGTTGCGGGTCACCCCGCGCAATTCCGAAGGCCAATACGTCGTGCGCTGGCGCATCGACGTATCGGCGGACGCCCGGCTCGCGGCCCATGAAGACGCCTTCGGCAATTTGACGCATGTATTCTCCGCCGACGGGCCGCTCGACCAACTTTCCGTCGAGGTCGACGGCGAGGTCGAGACGCAGAATACCAATGGAATCGTGCGCGGCTCGCTCGAACGCTTCGGGCCGAGCCTGTTCCTGCGCGACACCGCATTGACGCAGGCCGACGCGGCGATCCGGGAACTCGCGCACGGCATCCGCGCGGCGAAACACGGCGAGGTGCTCGCCGAGCTGCACGCGCTGCTCGACCGTTTGTACGAGGAAATGGCCCACGATTCCGGTGAAACGCAGGCGGCTTCGAATGCGGCGGAGGCCTTTGCGCGCAAGCACGGCCCGTCCCAGGACTTGAGCCATATTTTCATCGGCGCGGCGCATAGCCTCGGCATCCCTGCCCGCTATGTCGCCGGCTATTACTGCAGCGCCGAGGACGTCGAAGCGGGCAAGGCTGGCCACGCCTGGGTGGAAGCCTTCGTCCCCGATCTCGGCTGGGTCGCCTTCGATCCGGCGAACGGCTTTTGCCCGACCGACGGGCACGTGCGCGTCGCGATCGGTCTCGACGCGCTCGGCGCCGCGCCGGTGCGCGGGGTGCGCTACGGCCCCGGTGCCGAGACGCTCGCCGTCGCGATCACCGTCGGCCAGTGATGCGGTAACGAGGTGCGGCAATTGCTCCCGTTTCCACCGGCGCTGCGAACCGCGAACGATGCTATAAACCCCGGCTCGGGGAGCGATTGAAGCGATGACTTATTGCTGTGGTATTCTGGTGCGTGAGGGCCTGGTGATGTTCGCGGATACGCGGACCAATGCCGGCGTCGACAACATTTCGACCTTTCGCAAGCTCCACGTCTTCAAGGACCCGAAGAAGCGCATCATGGCGATTGCGACGGCGGGCAATCTTTCGATCAGCCAATCGGTCCTCAGCATCTTGGTCGAGGGCTACGACAATCCCGAAACCGGCGAGCGCGAAACGCTGATGAACGCGCCGAGTATGTTCCAGGCGGCGCAACGCGTCGGCCATGTGATCCGCACCATCCACGCCACAGAGGGCAAGGCGCTGGAAGCGTCCGATGTCTCGTTCGACGTTTCCTTCTTGTTCGGCGGGCAGATCATGGGCGAGCGCATGCGGCTGTTCATGATCTACTCCGCCGGCAATTTCATCGAATGCACCACCGACACGCCCTATCTGCAGATCGGCGAGCACAAATACGGCAAGCCGGTTCTCGATCGCGCCATCAATTACGAGATGGATCTGTACGACGCCTTGAAGGTCGGACTGGTCTCGATCGATTCGACGATGCGCTCGAACCTCAGCGTTGGCATGCCGATCGATGTCTTGGTTGTACGCCGCGACACTTGCGACCCGGAGCTGATCTACCGGATCGAGCCGGGGGAACCGTATTTCAGCGATCTGCGCGAAAGATGGTCGGCGGCGTTGCGCGCCGCTCATATCGGCATCCCGCGCCCGCCCTACGCCAATAAGCGCTGAAATGCGCCAATTCGCCGGCAAAACCGGTCCGCCGCGTCCCGCCCGTCGCCTTTAACTCGCCATTAGCGAACCGGACCGGCCGCTCGCGTCGAGCCATAGCGCGGTCAAATCGCAAGTGATTTGAAATCTTTGCCCCCTAAGCTCCGCTCCAGACAGAATGTCCAAAGGGTGGATGCGTGCCTTCGGCGCCGTCGCAAATCGCCGGGGAACGGCAAGGCTCTCGGTGGGACCGGGCGCGCATGAGCCTGATCGTGCCGATCGGCGTGATCGTCGCTATCGCCATCATCGGCGTCGCCGTCGCGGTGCTGGCATCGGCCCAACGGGCCAATCAAGTATCGATCGAAACCGAACAGCAACTCATCGGACACGCGATTTCCGACCGCGGCGACCGCACCTTGCGCCTGGTCGAGAGCGTCGCGGCCATACCGCACGCCACGCTGAACATCCGCGACGACTACGATCCGGCATGGGTCGATAATCGCGTCAAGAACGAGATGGCGGAATATTTCAACTTCGACGTCGTCGCCGTGGTCGACGGCAACGATCAGATCAAAACCCTGCGATCCCGCCTTGCCGCTGCGCCGGACGCGGCCAGCCTGCGCACCGCCTTCGCGCCGGTGCTCGATCTTCTGCGCGGGCACCTGCCCGCTTTGCCCGACCGGGTGCTCGCCGTGAACGCCGTGCCGGATCCGGCCAAGCCGGGGCGCAGCGCCGCGCTGATCCAGCGTTTCCTCGGCGCGCCCGCGATCGTCGCGGCGGTCGCGGTCGGCTCGGACGCCGAGCTCATGCAAGGCAACGCCGGCGCGCCGATCGTGATCGGCGTGAAATCGATCGACGAGCGGCTGCTCAAGAGGATCGGCGACCGCCTGCAACTCGACGGCCTGCGCGAGGCCGACCAGGTGGCGCCATCCGGCGACGAGCGCGTCACCGAACTCGCCGACGCGCAAGGCGAGGTGATCGCGCGCCTCGCCTTCAAGCCGAAGCTGCCCGGCGCGGCCATCGTGGCGAGCGTCGTGCCGTTCATCGCGGTGGCGCTGATCGGCATCGTGCTTCTGGTCGGCCTGGTGATGCGGGCGATGCGCCGCACCGGCGACGCGATCGTGGCCGGCGAGCGGCAATTGCGTCATCTCGCGCTGCACGATCCGGTCAGCGGCCTGCCGAACCGCATCTTCTTCGGCGAGCGGCTCGAACAGGCGATCCGCGAGGTGCGCGGCGGCGGCGTGTCGGCCGCCGTGTTCTACATCGATCTCGATCATTTCAAGGACGTGAACGACACGCTCGGCCACCATATCGGCGACGAACTCATCCTGGCCGTCACCCAGCGGCTGAGCCGGGTGATGCGGGCCGACGATCTGGTCGCCCGGCTGGGCGGCGACGAGTTCGCGATCATCACGGCTTGCGAGTCCGACTCCTATTCGCTGCAGGCCATCGCCGGACGCATCATCGCCGCGGTCTGCGCGCCCTATGCCATCTCCGGCCACACCATCATCATCGGCGCCTCGATCGGCATCGCCGTGATCGACCGCCGCGCCGGCGACGCCGCCGACATTCTGCGTTACGCCGACATGGCGCTCTACCGCGCCAAGAACGAAGGCCGCAACCGCGCCTGCATCTACGACTCGGCGATGGACGCCGACCTTTCCAATCGCAAATTGTTGGAGGGAGACCTGCTCCAAGCGATCAAGACCGACACGCTGCGCGCCGCCTACCAGCCGATCGTCAATGCCTCGGGCGACACCGTGGTCGGCGTCGAGGCGCTGGCGCGCTGGACTCATCCGACCCACGGCGAAATCCCGCCGTCGCGCTTCATTCCGATCGCCGAGCATTCCGGACTGATCGTCGAGCTCGGCGAATGGATGCTGCGGCGCGCCTGTCTCGACGGCCGCGACTGGCCGGGGCTCATGGTCGCGGTCAACGTGTCGCCGCTGCAATTCCGCCGTTCCGACTTCGTCGAGGTGGTCGAGCGCATCCTCACCGAAACCGATTTCGACGCCAATCGGCTCGAACTGGAACTGACCGAGAGCACGCTCTTGGGCAACCTCGACACCGCGGAACTGTCGATGCTCCGGCTCAAGGCCATCGGCGTGCGTTTCGCGCTCGACGATTTCGGCACCGGCTATTCAAGTCTGCTTTATCTGCGCCGCTTCCCGTTCGACAAGCTCAAGATCGATTCGAGCTTCGTGCGCTCGATCGAGAAAGCGCCCGACGCCGCCGCCATCGTGCATGCGGTGGTCAGCCTCGGCAGAGGCCTCGGCATGAAGGTCACCGCCGAGGGCGTCGAAACCCCGGAACAGCATCTCTTCCTGCGCGCCGCCGGCGTCCACTCGATGCAAGGCTACCGCTTCGGCCGGCCGGGCACGCCGGAAATCATCACCGACCGCCTCGCCTCGCCCGACGACTACCACGTCGGCAGCCCGGACCTCGAAATCGCGATGGCGAGCTGAGAAACTCCTCCCTCGCCCCGCTTGCGGGGAGAGGGTTGGGGTGAGGGGGCCTATCCGCCGGGCTCAGAATCGCGGAAAGGCCCCCTCACCCTCGCTCGCTTCGCTCGCTCTGACCTCTCCCCGCGCGCGGGGAGAGGTGATATTGCCTCATCGGGACAGATCAGGGAGGCAATCATGGCGGCGCGGAAAGTTGCTTTGGTGACGGGAGCCGGCACCGGCGTCGGCCGGGCGGTGACGCTCGCGCTGATGCGCGAAGGCTATGCGGTGGTGCTCGCCGGACGGCGCCAGGACATGCTCGAAGCGGTCGCCAAGGAAGGCGCGCAGACGCCCGGCGAAGCGCTCGCGGTGCCGACCGACATCGCCGACCCGGCCGCGATCAAGGCGCTGTTCGACAAGACCAAGGCCGTCTACGGCCGGCTCGACCTCCTATTCAACAATGCCGGCATCGGCGCGCCGGCCATGCCGATCGAGGACATCCCGCTCGACAAGTGGCAGGCGGTGGTCGCCACCAATTTCACCGGCGTCTTCCTGTGCACCCAGGAAGCCATCAGGATCATGAAGGCGCAAGATCCGCGCGGCGGCCGCATCATCAACAACGGCTCGATCTCCGCGCATACCCCGCGCCCGGGCGCCGCCGCCTATACCGCCACCAAACACGCCGTCACCGGCTTGACCAAACAGACCGCGCTCGACTGCCGCGGCCACGACATCTGCTGCGGCCAGATCGACATCGGCAATGCCGCGACCCCGCTGACCGACCGCATGGTGCAGGGCGACGGCGTGCTGCAACCCGACGGCAGCAAGAAGATCGAGGCGCGCATGGCCGCCGACGACGTCGGCCGCGCCGTGGTCTACATGGCGAGCCTGCCGCTCGACACCAATGTGCTGTTCATGACCGTGATGGCGAACCTGATGCCATTCGTCGGGCGGGGCTAGATTTGCTCCGTCATTGCGAGCGGCAGCGAAGCAATCCAGTTGCCCCCACCCCCCCCTCCCCCGCATGCGGGGGAGGGATAAAGGGAGGGTGATTGCTTCGTCGCTTCGCTCCTCGCAATGACGATCCCATGAGGACCTTCTCGGCATGCTGGAGCGTTGGCACGAATTCTACGGACTGCTCGGCACCGCGGCGGCGGCGCTGGTGGCGCTGTTGTTCGTCGCCGCCTCGATCGGCACTGGCTATATCAGCGCCGAGCGCGGCAGCCCGACCCGCACCTTCACCACCCCGGTCGTGTTTCACTATACCTACGTGTTGTTCGTGTGCCTGATCGCGCTGGTTCCCAGCAATACCGACACGTCGCTGTCGTTGATCGTCGGCGTCAGCGCGGCCGCGGCCTTCGCTTATTCGATTTTCATCCTCATGCGCGTGCTGCGCAGTTCGGTCACCGACCTCGACGACCGCATCGGCTATGGCGCGAGCCCGCCGGCGGCCTATGCGGCAACGCTCGCGGCGGCGGTCTTCATCTTCGAACGCTCCGCGATCGGCCCGCCGCTCCTCGCCGGCGCGCTGCTGCTGTTGCTCGTCGTCAATATCCGCAATGCCTGGGATTTGACGGTGTTTTTCGCGCAACGGCGGAGCGACGGAAATCCGCCGACGCCCGCGAACCGCGGCTGATCGTCTTGTCATCAGGACATCAAAAGTATTATCTCTCGATGCATGAGAACGACGCTGACCCTCGATGACGATGTCGCCGCGCGCCTTCACCGGCTGCGCCGAGAGCGCGATACGAGCCTCAAGGCACTTGTCAACGATGCTCTGCGTCGCGGCTTGGAGCAGATCGACGCGCCGCCGAAAAAAACCAAGCCGTTCCGCATGCGATCCTTCAACATGGGAACGTCTCTGGTCGATATCGATAATGTCGCCGAAGCGATCGCCGCTGCCGAAGGCGAAGCTTATAAGTGATCCTCGTCGACGAACATCCGCGACATGAAGAGCCACGAAGGTCCCGCCGGCGATTTCAAGCGATTGCGCTCACTTTGATTTTCGTGCCCGCGCGCACTTTTGCCAGCGCCTTCACGTCGCCCAGCGCCTTCGCCCAAATGTTGCAGGGGCTCGCCAGCCGCGT
>Ga0181527_1005320_pt1 | contig 10726 bp, 9 predicted proteins | sample PEATcosm2014_Bin_30_FD_119762 | JGI IMG/M metagenome (GOLD analysis project Ga0181527, IMG submission 119762) | Peatland microbial communities from MTU Mesocosm Facility, Houghton, MI, USA - PEATcosm2014_Bin06_60_metaG | ecosystem: Environmental > Terrestrial > Soil > Wetlands > Peat | place...
CATTCGGGCCTTTGTATTTGGAATTTGTTTGAGATTTGGGTTTTGTGATTTGGGATTTCGCGTTTATTCTCCCCGGAGCTTCAGGCCCAAGCTGGAGAGCTTCTCGCGGACTTCGTTCAGGCTGGTCACCCCGAAGTTCTTGCACTCCAGCAGGTCGTCGCCAGTGCGGCGGATCAGCTCGCTGATAGTGTTGATGCCCAGGCGGATCATGCACTTGCGGGCACGGACCGAGAGGTTCAGGTCGGAGACGGGCTTGGCCAGCATGGCCTGCTCGTCGGCCGAGAGCATTTCCGGCTCGAAGACCTCCAGCGGCTGCCGCTCGGTGGCCAATTGCCCGAGCCGCACCCCCTTGGAGGTGAGCATTTCCTTGATTTCCACCAGGCTGGTCTCGCCGAAGTTCTTGCTGGCCAGCAACTCGGCCTCGCTCGTGCGGCACAGGTCGCCCAGCGTCTGGATCCCCATTTTCTGCAGGCAATTGCGGCTGCGGACCGACAGCTCGAAGTCGCTCACCGGGATGCCCAGCACCTGGGTCATGCGGTCGCGCTTCTTCTGGGCGTCTTCGTCGTAGTACTGCTCGTGCGAGGCCTCGGTATCGCGGAAGAAGAGCGCCGCGCGGAGGTGGTCGGGATAGACGTCCAGCACCCGTTGATAGCACTGCGCGGCCTTCTCGTACTGCTCGCGGTCCTCGTAGAGCAGGCCGAGGTTCAGCAGCGCGCCGACGTGGGCCGGCAAGCGGCCGACGGCCCGGCGGTAGAGATCCATCGCCGTGTCGTCGTTGCCGTGGCGGTCGTTCTCCAGGGCCAGTCCGAACAGGGCGCCGGGATGGTCCCGGTCGACCTCGACGGCCCGCTCGTACAGGGCCACCACCTCGGCGGGGTTGCCGCCGATGGCGGCCACGGTGGCGCCGCGCTGGTAGAGGTACTCGGCGGTCTGCTCGACGGCGCCGGAGAGGCCGTCCAACACGGCCAGGGCGGCGGCAAGGTCGCCGGCGTAGCGGAGGGCCTCTGCCCGGCCCAGCGCGCAGTCGCCCGCGTCGTAGCCGGCCCGCTCCGCCGCCTTATAGCTCTCGACGGCCTCGCGGTACTCTTCCCGGCCGAAATAGGCCCTGGCCAGATAGAAGTGGGCCAGGGCCCCGCCGTCCGCCTGGCGGAGCACCTCGATCGCGCGAAAATATCGCCCCAGCAAGTAGTATCCCACGCCGAGCCGGACGCGGCTGGCAGGCGTCTGCTCCTCCTTGGCCTGTAGATCGTTGACGGCATCGCGGAGCTTCTGGAAGTCCCCCTGATCGTGGCCAATCGCCTCGCGGATGCGGCGGACCTCCGCCGGTCCGAAGGGCCCGCTCACCAAAATGACCTGTCGGATGTCGAATTCGGCTGCGACCGTCATAATTGCGTGTCATCTCCCGAGAATCATTTTGAAACCTGGCGCCGCAGAGTCAAGCACCCTGGCTTTTGCGGATTGCCTCTCCCGGCGCCGTCACCTGCGGCAGGAGCCAGCGAGGGGAGTCGAACCCCTAACCCCCGCATTACGAATGCGGTGCTCTGCCGATTGAAGCTACGCTGGCAACGTGTTGTGGTATAAGGACTTATCGCGAGCACACGGCGAAACCGCAGCCGTTCTGCGAATGGTGCCCGGCGGGCAGGGCACCGCGCGAAGCGTGGTCGCCCGCTAAACCACTCCCTCTCCGGTGGACACAAAGTGTCGATTGTACCACGTCGGCGGGGGCCAATCAATGGGGCCCCGAGTAGTGCTGGTAACTACTGGCTAGTGGCTGGTGGGACGCCCGCGCAGGGGCGACCCCTCCTTCCGCCTTCCCCCTTCCACCCTCCGCCTTCCTCCGCCCCCCTTGTCACCATGTCGCCGGTTTGGCACGATAACGGCTGGTGTTCGGCCATGGTCCCGGTCGTGGAGCCCGCCGGCCATCCGCCCCAGCAGGAGATCATCCCCATGCCCGCTTTCCTCGATGTCCAGAAGGTCAAGTACGAAGGTCCCCAGTCGAAGAATCCCCTGGCGTTTCGCCATTACAACGAGAGCGAGGTGGTTGCGGGCAAGACGATGAAGGACCATCTCCGCTTCAGCGTGGCCTACTGGCACACGATGCGCGGCACCGGGGCCGACCCCTTCGGACCGGGCACGATCGAGCGGCCGTGGGAGGGCAACGCCGACTCGGTCGACAATGCCATCCACCGCGTGCGCGTGGCCTTCGAGTTCTTCGAGAAGCTCGGCACGCCCTTCTTCTGCTTCCACGACCGCGACGTCGCCCCCGAAGGCAAGTCCCTGGCCGAGACCAACCGCAACCTCGACGCCGTGGTGAAAGTCATCCGCGAGGAGATCCAGCGGACCGGGATCAAGCTCCTCTGGGGCACGGCCAACCTCTTCAGCAATCCCCGCTACATGCACGGGGCGGCCACCAGCTCCAACGCCGACGCGATGGCCTTCGCCGCGGCCCAGGTGAAAAAGGCCCTCGAAGTGACCAAGGAATTGGGCGGCAGCGGCTACGTGTTCTGGGGCGGCCGGGAAGGCTACCAGACCCTCTGGAATACCGACATGAAGCGCGAGCTGGACCATCTGGCCCGCTTCATGCACATGGCCGTCGATTACGCCAAGCAAATCGGCTTTACCGGCCAGTTCTACTTCGAGCCCAAGCCGAAGGAGCCCACCAAGCACCAATACGATTTCGACGCCGCCGCCTGCATCAACTTCCTGCGGGCCTACGGCCTGGCCGACCACGTCAAGCTGAACATCGAGACCAACCACGCCACGCTGGCCGGCCACGCCGTCGAGCACGAGCTGGAGTACGCCGGCCTGCAGGGCTTCTTGGGATCGGTCGACGCCAACACGGGCGACCTTTTGTTGGGCTGGGACACCGACCAGTTCCCCACCGACCTCTACCTGACGACCAAGATCATGCTGGTGATCTTGAAATACGGCGGGTTCACCACGGGCGGGCTGAACTTCGACGCCAAGGTCCGCCGCGAGAGTTTCCAGCCGATCGACCTGTTTTACGCGCACATCGGCGGCATGGACGCCTTCGCCCAGGGCCTGCGCGTGGCCGCGGCCATCCTGGCCGACGGCGAGCTCGGGCGCATGGTCAAGGACCGCTACGCCTCCTGGGATAGCGGCATCGGGGCCGAGATCGAGGCCGGCAAGCACAGCTTCGCCTCGCTGGAGAAGTACATGCTGCAAAAGGGCGACGTCACGCCCAACAAGAGCGGCCGCCAGGAACTTTTTGAAAACGTGGTGAACCGGTATATTTTCTGAGGGCGGGGGCGCCGTTTAGCGGGCGGGCTTGCCCGCCGGGGGGGGGCGGCGCAGCCAAGGCCCCCGACCATAACCACATCACTTGACGATGTTCGCATCCGTCGATGCGTTCTTGTTCCTGCTGGCGAAGACGGCCGCATCGAGTACGCAAGGATAGACGCCGCTCTTCCTGCAAAGTTCCTGGAGCCCGTCCAAGATAAACTCGTACCAGTCTTTCTCGCCAAGCACACCGCTATTGAGCAGCAGCGGAAATCCACACGTACCAAGCCACGCTGCCATCCTGCTGTCGATGGGGACCTCGTATCGCGTAAGGCCCAACTCCTGAAGAAGATTGCGTGACTGTTTGGGACCAACTCCCGCGAGGAGGTCGTCAAGGAATCGAGCGGCCCCCCGTTCGATTTCGGGGTAGTCGCTCGCCCGCAATTCATCGAGTACCAGCATTGTGTCCTGCCAGCCCCCTTGCTACAACCGGGCAAGATTCGTTGCAACGAATCCAGCGATACGGGTGGAGAAACGCAAGCCGTATCGCGTCAGGACCCCCGCGACAAAAGCCTGGACATTCCCCTGCTTCGCGCACAGCTCGTAGGAGAGCGGGAAAGGAGCAGCGCCAGCAAGGGCAGCGACCCGGGTGCCAGGGCCGGACGGCTGCCGGCTCGTAGTTAGGCACACGACAAGGTTTCTCCAGAACTCCTCCCTGGTCGCGCTTGGCTTCTCAGGACGAAGATTCCGTTCGATGCGGTCTTTCACGGATGGATTGTCGCCGTGCGCGTCAAGAAGTGCCTTGACCGCTTCGACGTCGGAGCCACTGAGTTGCCACGTTATTTTCATTCGATTCCGAGGCCAAGTCTTGGGGGATTTCAAGCGCCCGAAACGACAGGGAGACGCAGGGTTGTCTTCTTCCTACCCACCGCTGCCGCCCCAATAGCGATGGACCTCTTCCAATCCCTCGCTCCAGCACTTAAGCTTGTCAGACGTATCCCGGCCCAACCGCCTGGCCAGCTCAAAAAACCCCGGCCCTGGCTGCATGTCTCCCACCTTGTGAACAACAATCACCGTCAACATGCCTCGCCCCGCGGCGTCTTCCGCCGACGAAATCTCTCCTAGCATGGCGGCGAGCGCATATGAGTTCGGCTCAAGGCGGAGCGCCGTAACCCGCTCGACCAAGTCGGAGTAAGCAATCGTCCCGCGAGCCCTTGCCCGCTCGACCAGGATGCCCCGAATTTCCTCTTTTGCAGCATCCCAGGCAGTGGGCTCATAGCCGTACTTTGCGTTCATGTGACCTCCCCCGCCAAACGGTACGCCAGGATCGCGGTTCGCCGCCGCCAGCCGCACCCTCGCTCGGGCCCGCAACTCCGGCAGCTCGCCGGCAACCAGCGCCCGGATTTCCCGGTACTTGGCCGCCTCCTCGTCGGTAAGCCGCCGGCCACGCACGATTTGCTTGATCTTTCCGCCCATCTCAGTCTCCCCATGCCCTAATAAATGTCAGTATCCCCCGCTACCTGCCGATCCGCACGTCCCGCCGCCGCAGCTCCTCCGCCAACTCCTCCGCCGAAGTGAACACCACGGCGTCGAAGCCCACGGCCCGGGCACCGGCCACGTGGCCGGGCATGTCGTCGGTGTAGAAGATCTCCGCGGGCCGGCAGCCGGCCAGTTCGGCCGCCCGCCGGAAGATGGCGGCGGCAGGCTTCATCGCCCCGATCTGGAAACTCAGGGCGTAAACCGAAAACTCCTCCCGCAAGAGCGCGTACCGCCCGCGGCAGTGCTCCCAGTGCGCTTCGCACGTGTTGGAAAGGATGCCCAGCCGATGGCCTGCCCGGGCAAGCCGGCCTACCAGCGGCCGCATCGCCGGCTTCAGCGTGAAGATTTCCGAGAAGGCCCGCAGCAGATCGGCATATTCCGGCCGCGTGCCGGTGCGGGCGCAGAAGCCGTCGTAGAACTGGCGGGTAGAGATGCGGCCCGATTCATAGGCCGCTTGCAGTCCACCGTTGTAGATCGCGTCGGCGACCCGGGCGGGGTCGATGCCCGCCGCCACGCCCACCTGCGCGCACATCTGCTCGACGCTGAAATCCAGCAGCACCTTGCCGAGGTCGAAATAGAGGAACTTGGGTGGCACGATCGTGTTGTGGCTAGGAATTTTGGTGGGGCTCGGTCGCAATTTAAACGGTTTGCGAGCCCCACCGGTAGTCTGCGACCTCGACCCACCCTACTTTTCGTGCCGGCGAAAGGCTAAAATATCAGAATCTTGCGTGTGAAAAAACACCTTCAGGGAACCTGAACCATGCGCTCCGACGTGATCAAGCTGGGCGACGCCCGCGCCCCCCACCGCAGCCTGCTGCGGGCCACCGGGTTGGGCGACGCCGATTTCAGCAAGCCCTTCATCGCCGTCTGCAACAGCTATACCGATATCATCCCAGGCCACGTTCACTTGGACAAGGTGGGCGAGCTGGTCAAACAGTGCATCCGCGAGGCCGGCGGCGTGCCCTTCGTCTTCAACACGATCGGCGTGGACGACGGGATCGCGATGGGGCACTCGGGCATGAAGTACTCGCTGCCCAGCCGCGAGATCATCGCCGACGCGGTCGAGACGATGCTGCAGGCCCACGCGCTGGACGGCATGATCTGCATCCCCAACTGCGACAAGATCGTGCCCGGGATGCTCATGGCCGCGGTCCGCTGCAACCTGCCGACGATCTTCGTCAGCGGCGGGCCGATGGAGGCCGGCCACATGCCCAACGGCCGCACCGTGGACCTGATCGACGTTTTCGTGGGGGCCGCCGCCCGGCAGGACGGCAAGCTCACGGCCGAGGAGCTGTTGGCCCTGGAAAAGGCGGGCTGCCCGACTTGCGGCTCCTGCTCCGGCATGTTCACGGCCAACAGCATGAACTGCCTGTGCGAGGCGCTGGGCATGGCCCTGCCCACCAACGGCACGCTGCTGGCCACCAGCGCCGACCGCCGGCGGCTCTTCCAGAAGGCTGCGCGGCGGATCGTCGAGATGGTTTTGCAGTTCGACAAGCAGGGTCTGGGGCACGGCCTGCTGCCCCGCGAGATCGTCACCGCGGAGTCGATCGACAACGCGATGGTGCTGGACATGGCCATGGGCGGGAGCACCAACACGGTGCTGCACATGCTGGCCGTGGCGCACGAGGCGGGGGTGGCCTACGACACGGAGCGGATCAACGCGCTCAGCCGGCGGACGCCCAACGTCTGCAAGGTCGCCCCCAGCAGCCCGTATCACGTCGAGGACGTGCACAACGCCGGCGGGGTACACACGATCCTGGGGAGCGTGCTGCGCGGCTGCCCCGGCCTGCTCTGCCTCGATTGCCCGACCGTCAGCGGCAAGACGCTGGGCGGGAACATCGCGGAGTATGACATCCGTGCGGCAACGGTCTCGCCCGAGGCGCTGGAGCTGGCGACGGTTCGGGCCGGCGGGCGGCGGACGACCGAGGGCATGTCGGTGCCGCGCCAGGCCGCCTCGCTGGCCGACCTCTCCCGCGAGCAACTGGGGTTGGACCCCTACGATTGCATCCGCGAGGTGCCCGAGGCGTATAGTGCCGAGGGCGGGCTGGCGATCCTCTACGGGAACCTGGCCCCGCAGGGTGCGGTCGTCAAGGCGGCCGGCGTCCAGCCCGCCATGCTCCGCCACTCGGGACCGGCCGTGATTTTCGAGAGCGAGACGGCGGCCTACGAAGGGATCGTCAACGGGCGGGTCAAGGCGGGGGACGTGGTGGTGATTCGCTACGAGGGGCCCCGCGGCGGACCCGGCATGCAGGAGATGCTCGCCCCCACCACGGCCCTCAAAGGCGTGGGCCTGGGCGACCGGGTGGCGCTGGTGACCGACGGCCGTTTTTCCGGCGGCACGGCGGGGGCCTGCGTCGGGCACGTCAGCCCCGAGGCCGCCGCCGGCGGCCCAATCGCCCTCCTGCGGCCCGGCGACCTGATCGAAATCGACATCCCCGGCCACGTGCTGACCGTTCGCCTCAGCCCCAGCGAGTTGGCCGCCCGCGCCCGCCAGTGGCAGCCCCGCCCGCCGCGGTTCACCACCGGCACCCTCGGCAAGTACGCCTCGATGGCCACCAGCGCCGACACCGGCGCGGTGCTGAAGTGGGGTTAGGGCTTCGCCGGCCTGCCGAAGACCTCGACCTCGACGTAGTGGTTCTGGTCGTTGGACGTGCTGCCGTTGGAGTACAGGCGGACGTAGCGGCCGCGGACCGGCTGCTGCTTGGGGCCGCGGGCATCGATCAGCTTGCCGCGGTAGTCGTCGATGTACTCCAGGTCCTTGCCCACGCCCAGGCCGGACGAGTTGTCGAAATCGTTGTTGAAGACGGTCTTCACGTCCTGGGTGAAGTCGGGGTCGTCGGAGACCTGCACGACGACGTCGTGATACACGCGGCCTTCGGCGTGGAAGTGCCACAGCATGACAACGTACACGTCGGCCGGCTTCTCCAGGTCGATTTGCACCCACTGCTTGCCGGGCGCCAGCTCGACGTAGCTGCCGTCGGAGCCGTCCTTGTCGCCGTCGGTCACCAGGTTCAACTCACCGATAATCGGGTTGGAGTCGCTGGAGGTGACTTTCTTGCCCGCCGCGAGGTTGGTCAAGCCTGCGGGCACATAGAACGGCGGCCGGGGTTTCTCGTTGTACTTCTCCAGCGTGGGGGCGGCCTTGATGTTCTTGGGGGTTCCGAGGAACAAGGGCTTGGGCAGCTTCACGTCCAGGGGGACGAGTTTCTGCCCGTCCGGGCCGGCGATCGGCGCGGGTGCCGGGGACCCTCCGGCCACGGCCGCGGGCGCCCTGGACGTCTCCGCCGCGGCAGCCACCCAGAAGGCACACGCCAGGATCCCCGCCAGAATGACCGCCGAGGCCACACCACTCTTGAAACTCATGGTTGCTCCTTCACATTTCTTGACATTCATGGGGCGCACCCCTCCACTATAGGCTCGCGGGGGGGGCGATGCAAGGGTAGCCGCCGGCCAGCGACAGGACTCGCTTCCAAATCGGCGGCAAGCAGGGTAAGCTCGTGTACAGAGGGTCCGCCGTGTCCGCCGGAAATGTCGTGCTATCGCTCGTCCTGCCTGCCTATAATGAGGCCGCGCGGCTCCCTCCCTACCTGGCTGCGGTCCGCTCGTACCTCGCCGGCCGCTACCCAGCCCATTATGAAGTGATCGTGGTGGACGACGGGAGCCGCGACGGGATGCCGGGCATGCTCAGGGCCATCGCGGCGGACTGGCCGGAGCTGCGCGTGATCCGGCACAACCAGAACTCGGGCAAGGGCGCGGCGGTGCGGACGGGGATGCTCGCCGCCCGGGGCGAGCTGCTCCTGTTTGCCGACGCCGACGGCGCTGCGCCGATCGAGGAGGAAAGCCGTCTGGCGGATGCCATCGCCGCGGGGGCGGACCTAGCTGTCGGCTCGCGCTTGCTCCGCGGGCCCGACCGGCGGCGATCCCGCACCTGGTTCCGCGGGCTGGTCGGCCGCCTGTTTGCCGGCGCGGCCCGCAGTATGCTGCGAGTCTCAGTCCGCGACCCGCAATGCGGACTGAAGATGTTCCGCGCCACCGCGGGGGGGCAACTCTTCCAGCGGGTGCAAGAACCGCGGTACTTGTTCGACCTGGAGTTGCTGGTGCTGGCCCAGCGGCTCGGCTACCGTTGCGTCGAGGTACCGATCAGTTGGCGGGAGGTCCCCGGCGGTCATCTGCATCTCGTCCGCGACCTGCCCGGCATCCTGGCCGGCCTGTGGCGGCTCCGCCAGCGGGTGCAGCCGCGGGGCAAGCGTCCCCAGGGGGCGTGACACAACTTCCCTCTCCGCTTTCTCCCCCGATGGTGCTATTTCGTTGCGGCAGAGCCGTTACAGTTTCGTCACCTAACACATCTTGACGCCGCGAAGCCCCGCATTTCTTTCGCACGCGGCAAAGTCCAGCGGGCCGGTGTCATGGTCTTGCCTTTTTTGCCTGGTGTCCCGCTTTTTCCCGTAAATCGGCAAGCGCCGGCGGTCCGATAGCAGCACTGTTAGCGTTGTGAGAAGCCTTAACGGAACGAACGGAGTCGTCGAACATGTGTACAGTAAGATGGTTCTTCACCGCCGGCATACTCGTGTGCTTGCTGTCTGGCCAGACGATGGCACAGCAGACCGCAAGCACTCCTCTTCTTGTTCAGCCGTCGTCGGTCCAACAGACCACGCTCACGACGCAGGACTACCTGTCGTACGCGGCCCAGCCCGATGCCGGCAGTGCGCCTCCCACACCCGGCAAGGCCGAGGCCAAGGAGGAGAAAAAGGAGGAGGAAAAGAAGGAAGAGGAGGAGAAGAAAGAGGATGAAGACACGGGCTGGAAGCTCTTCGACGGTCCGTGGCTGAAGTGTCATAACATCGACATGCGCGGCTGGCTGGACCAGGGCTTCACCTGGAACCCGGACAACCCCGTCAGCAGGTTCAACGGCCCGGTGGGCTATAACGACCGCTCCAACGAGTACCAGCTCAACCAGCTCTACCTGATTATGGAGCGGGTGACGAAGACCGACGAGTCCAACCCCGTGGACGTCGGCGGCCGGGTGGACCTGCTCTACGGCACCGACCGCCGCTTCGTGGAAGCGACCGGATTGGACACCGAGTGGGGCAACCGCTTCTACGGCCTCGCCATGCCGCAGATGTACGCCGACGTGGCCATCAACAACCTGGTGCTGCGCGGCGGCCACTTCCTGGCCCCCTGCGGCTACGAGAGCGTGATGTCCCCGGAGAACTTCTTCCGCTCGCACACCTACAGCTTCCTCTACGGCCAGCCGACGACCCTCTCCGGCGGGATGGGCATCTATAAGATCAACGACCAGTGGTCGGCCAACGCCGGGCTGGACACCGGCTGGAACGACTGGATCGACCCCAGCCATAAGATCAACTACATGGGCGGCTGCAATTGGACCAGCCAAGACAAGAACCGCACAGTGGCCTGGGAGATGTTCCTCGGGGACCAACTGGCCGGCGTGGACAGCAACCGCACGCACTCCTGCCTGGTCTTCACCCAGAAGCTCGGCGAGAAGTGGCAGTACGCCGTGGAGAACAATATCGGCTACGAGCCCAATGCGAACGTCCTTCCCGGCGGGGGCCGCACGCACGGCGACTGGTTCGGGCTGGCCAACTACCTGCTGTACACCGTCAACGACAAGTGGTCGTGGGGCATCCGCTATGAGTGGTTCAACGACGACGACGGCACGGTGGTGGCCGAGGTCGGCCCGCCGGCGACCAGCCCCGTCCCCTCACACTACACCGATCTGTCTTTCGGCCTGAACTACAAGCCGAACAAGAACATCATCGTGCGGAGCGAGCTGCGATACGACCATTCCACGGCCAAGGTGTTCGAGAGCTTCACGACGCAGGACCAATTCCTGTGGTCAGTGGACGCCATCGTCAGGTTCTAGCAAACCAGGCCAACAACAGCTTCCTTGGCCCAGCCGACCGGGTGCCACGGGCTGACAAGCAGC
>Ga0181527_1005321_pt1 | contig 10723 bp, 8 predicted proteins | sample PEATcosm2014_Bin_30_FD_119762 | JGI IMG/M metagenome (GOLD analysis project Ga0181527, IMG submission 119762) | Peatland microbial communities from MTU Mesocosm Facility, Houghton, MI, USA - PEATcosm2014_Bin06_60_metaG | ecosystem: Environmental > Terrestrial > Soil > Wetlands > Peat | place...
AGCAGAATGCCGCCGTTGGCGTGGGGATTGGCGCCCATGCGTCGTTCGCCCTGGGGCGCAAGTTCGGCCAGTTCCGGTTTCAGGCGGCCCTGCTCATCGAAGAGTTCCTCCGGCCGGTAGCTCCTCAGCCAGTCTTCCAACTGCTTGAGGTGTTCGGGATGGGTGGCCGGGTCGGAGAGCGGCACCTGGTGCGCTCGGAACGTGCCCTCAACTTGCAGACCATCGACGACTTTCGGCCCCGTCCAGCCCTTGGGTGACCTCAGGACGATCATGGGCCAGCGCGGCCGAGTGGCGTCGTTCTTGTTCCGTGCATTGCGTTGGATTCGCCGAATGCCCTCGATGGCCTTTTCCAAAGTACTGGCCATGAGTTGATGCATTTCTTCCGGCTCATCACCTTCCACAAAGTGGGGTGTCCAGCCGCAGCCTCGTAGAAATTGCTCCAATTCCTTGTGCTCGATGCGGGCCAGGACGGTCGGGTTGCTGATCTTGTAGCCATTGAGGTGCAGGATCGGCAGCACGGCTCCGTCGGTAATTGGGTTGAGAAACTTATTGGAATGCCAAGCCGTGGCCAGCGGTCCGGTTTCCGCCTCGCCGTCGCCGACCACGCAGGCGACGATCAGATCGGGATTGTCGAACACCGCCCCGAACGAATGGCTGAGCGAATAGCCCAGCTCGCCGCCCTCGTGGATCGAGCCTGGACACTCCGGCGATGCGTGGCTGGGAATCCCTCCGGGAAACGAAAACTGAACAAAGAGCTTCCGCAGCCCGGCCTCATCCTGGCTGATGTTGGGATAGATCTCGCTGTAAGTGCCCTCGAGGTAAGTGTTGCCCACGACGGCCGGGCCGCCGTGACCGGGGCCGGAGACGTAGATCATGTCGAGGTCGTATTTTTTGATGACCCGGTTCAAGTGCACGTAGATGAAGTTCTGCCCGGGGGTCGTGCCCCAGTGTCCCAGCAGCATGTGCTTCACATCCGCGAGCGTCAGCAGCCGCTTCAGCAGCGGATTGTCGTAAAGATAAATCTGGCCGACCGACAGATAGTTGGCGGCGCGCCAATAGGCATCCATCTTGTGGAGCAGTTCCGGGGAAAGAGTTCTCGTGTTCATGGTTCAATGCTCTCCTGGACAGAACGCTGCGGCGTTGGCATGGCCTGCCTGGCCGGCTGCGATCAGGGCGGGCAGAAAGACAGCCGCGGCAGGCTCACCCTCCGGATGCCTCCTTCGGTCTGGGGTTGTGCCAACAGCCGTCTGAAGCGATGATCGCGTCAGCCTCTTTCGGCCCCCAACTGCCGCGCTTGTAGGGGTGAGCCCGGTGGTGGGTCTTAAGGACTGGATCGACCACCGCCCAGGCGGCCTCGATCGCGTTTTCACGGGTGAAGAGCGCTCCATCGCCGGCCATGGCGTCGCCCAAAAGCCGCTCGTAGGGCGATTCCTCTACCGGCGGCTCTTCGAACAGGTAGAGTTCTCGCTGGTCCCCGACGAACTCCTTCCCTGCGAGCTTGACGCGAGCGGCGAGGGCGACGGCCGCGCCGGGGGAGAGCCGGAAGCGCAGGTAGTTGGCCCGGCCGGTCGTCGGCGCTGAGTCGGCGAAAAGCCTCTGCGGCGGCGGCTTCAGCTCCACCAGGACCTCGGTCGCGGTATCAGCCAGGTATTTGCCGGAGCGCAGGTACCACGGCACCCCCGCCCAGCGCCACGAATCAATGAAAAGCCGCAGGGCGCAGAAAGTCTCGACGTCAGAGCTCTTCGCTACGTCTGGCTCCTTACGGTAGCCGGCGTACTGGCCGCGCACCAAGTCGTCGGGCTTCAGAGGGCGCATGGCTTGGAAGACCTTGGCTTTCTCGCTGTGCACGGCTCCAAAGCCCCTACCGGCCGGCGGCTCCATGGCAAGTAGCGCGACAACCTGGAAGAGGTGGTTTTGAATCACGTCGCGCAGACAGCCAGCGGTTTCGTAAAACGCGCCGCGGCCCTCCACGCCGAAATCTTCGGATAGGGTTACCTGGACGCTAGCCACGTAGTTGCGGTTCCAGATCGGCTCCAGGAAGGAATTGGCGAAGCGGAAATAGAGGATATTCATGATCGCCTCCTTCCCGAGGAAGTGATCGATACGGAAGATCGAGTCTTCCGGGAACTCCGTTCGCGCGACGCGGTTGAGCTCCCGCGCGGAGGCGAGGTCGCGTCCGAACGGCTTCTCGACAATGACGCGCGCGTTCTTGGCCAAGTTCGCGGCGCCAAGCCCTTTGATCACCGTCTCGAAGAGCGCGGGCGGGATGGCCAGGTAGTGCGCTGGGCGCCGAGCGCTACCCAGCTCCTTTTTTATCGCCGTGAACGTACCCTGGTCATGATAATCCCCACTCACGTACCTGAGCAGGGACAGAAGATGGTGGAGGGCACGCTGGTTATCGATCCCGCCTGATCGCTTTATGCTGTCCGTCACGCGCCGGCGCAAACGCGCCAGACTCCACTTCGGGAAGGCGACGCCGATTACCGGGACCTTGAGGGCGCCTCGTTTCACCATCGCGTAGAGTGCCGGGAAGATCATCTTGTGGGCGAGATCGCCCGTCACGCCAAAGAGCACCAGCGCGTCCGAACGGGAGACAGTCATCAAGCACATCCCTTTTTGGTGGCGGCCTTTTCCTCATGGCCGCCGAACTGGTAACGAAGGGCGGACAACACTTTTCTTGCACGCAGGCTCAGGTTGATGCGTTGAGGGCGGACAATCGATACGCCGTGCGGGGGGCGCGGGGTGACCTACAAGCTGTGAGTACCGCGACAGAATGCCTTTTACTTGGTTTTTTGCTCGGCAGCAGTTTCCTCCTGCTCCTCTTCAGCCTTTTGCCAACTGGAATTGGGGTTGTACTCCTTCATAGCTTTGGCGAGAACATCGGTCTTCTCGCCGAGATCCTTCTGATACACTACTCCATCCCCGTTAACGATGAATGTCATCACGCCGGACGACCTGTATTCCGCCGGATAGGCCACGAAAGCGAAACCCTCCGCCATTTTGCCGTTGACGATGTAACTTTTGGCGCCGCCTGGGCCATTTTTCCCCTGACCCGTTAGCATGCGGTAATAGTAACCGCGGTAAGGAGCCGGAGCGACGTCTTGGCTTTTGGCGTAGTCCTTAGCAAAGGCCGATGCCACCAGTGGCCCGACGGGGCTCTGGGGTTCGCTCCCCGCAGCTTTCCAATAAAGGCCATTGTGCTGCCCTTCATCACTGAAGATTTCCTTGGCATACTCGTTGTGCTTCGTGGAGTAGTATTCCTTTTGCGCCGCCACGAGCTCCTGGCAAACGCTAATGGCCGATAATTCATTCCGGCCAACTCGCCTGTACAAAATTTCTTTCTTGCCCGCCTCGGTGTCGAAATACCACGAATTCCCTTGGTTCACGAGCGGTATGGGCGTGGGCCAATTCTCCGCGCCGATATACAAGATAGTGTTTCCATCCGGTTCTTTCACCAGACGGTGCATTTCCTGATATCTCCGTACGAAATTAGCCCGGCTTTCGGCGTCCTCGGTATCGTCTCCCGACGAGACGATTTGCTTTCCATCTGGTCCGAAGATATCGAGCAGCGCTTTTGCGTCGTTACTCTGCGCTGCCGTGACGAGTGCGTTGCTCGCGTCTTCCGGCGATGAAAACGTTTTCTGGCCCGGTTGTTGCGCCATAGAACGTATGGGAAAGCACGCCGTCAAAAGGACAGCGGCTAATATAGAAAGATTGGCCCATTGAAATCTGTCGAAGTTCAGCTTCGTTCGCCGCATATGGCTTCTCTCCATTTCCAAGTTTTACAGTCCACTAAGAACATAACGAACCTTTGATTAATGATGCCCACCACCGCCACGTGCTCCTCCGCCACCGCCACCGCGCGCTGCTCCACCACCGCCGCCACCAACGCTGGCCTTTCCCCGCGACGAATAGCTTTTCGCCTGTCCGCCCTTCTCGATGCCGCTGAAGGCGCCCGAGCGGACGCCGCTCTGACCGCGGGGTGCAGCGTAGCCTCGCGCCGCCTGCCTGTTTCCGTTGAAAGCTCTGGCCGTTGCGCCGGGACGGTTGGAAACTCCGCCGCCCGCGCCCCCACCTCGGTTGATGCTGCCACGGTTGGAAACTCCGCCGCCCGCGCCCCCACCTCGGTTGATGCTGCTACGGTTGGAAACCCCGCCGCGCGCGCCCCCACCTCGGTAGAAGGCGTTCCGGTTATAAAACGTGGTGCTCCGCGAGTAGTACCTGCCGCCGCCAAAAGTTGCGAATCGGCCACCCCAATTGAATCCCCAATTATTCCAGCCCCATCCAAAACCTCCGAAGAAGCCGATTCCGAAGCCGGGTCCGAACGAGAGGTACGGGCCGCCAAACCAAATTCCGGGATACGGGTACCATCCCGGCCACGCCATGATGGGACCTCCGTAAACCAGCCACGGATCATACGCGGGGACGTAAACAACCTCGGGGTTAGCAGGCTGAACGACGATCGTCGAGCCTTGCGTCGTTACGGTTTGCTGCGGCGTGGTCTTAAGATTGCCGGCTCCTTCCGCCCGCTGGCGCATCACCTGTACGGCATCCATCACATCCTGTTGCTGGTTGTAATAGGCGTCGCCTAGCGATGACGTCCAGGAGAGGTTCTTGTCCATATTTCCAAGGACCGATGGAAATGCGGTGAGCGCCTTGACGCTGGGGTCCCAGGGTTGTTGGTCCACAGCTTGACCCAAAGCGTCGCCCGTCAAATTAGGATTCGCTTGTACCCATCGGTCGGCCTCGACGACTTGCTCGGGAAACGTGGAAGCCGCCAGGATCTGCGCCACCAGCGAATCCGGATACAGCGCAATGGGCGCTACCAACTGCTGCAACTGTTCCGGAGTCGATTGCGTGTAGGGCGGCGCCGGCGCGGCCTGCGGCGGGGCTTGCGTGGCCTGCGCTGGGGCTTGCGTGTCTTGATGGGCCAACAGGCTCTGAGGGCAAGTCGCGAACAACAGAGCCAACGGCAACAGGGAAATTAAAATCTGCTTGCCCCATCGAGGCCTTGAGAACCTTGCGCCACGTCCGAAAATGTTCATGTTCTTGAACCTCCTCTGCACCTTCATCCCCTCTTCTCGATCTGCCGAGGTAAGAGCGGCACCATCACGGACACCGCGAATCGGCTCTCCTCGGGTACAGCCATGATCACAATAAGCCGCCATAGGGCGCCTGTCTGTTCAAAATTGACCACCTTTTGGTTCAATCTTGACCACCTTCCATTAGATGCCCCTTGGCTTGAAAAGGATAGCGAGAGTGGGGGCTCGGGGTTGGGGGCTAGGGACTAGGGGCGGGGCGCTCGGGATTCGGGGGCCGGTGTAGAGCCGAACCGCGTTCGGCCTCGGGGCGAGCGCCGCTCGCCTTTGTAGCGCCGACCCCGCCCTGCGGGGTCGGCATTTTTCGCGCGCGCTCGCGCAGAGGGTCGCTTCTTAGCGTCTGCGCCAGCCGGCGGCTCGATTGCGTTGCTCAGCCTGGCATCCGTGTACTCGCCTGCCATGCTGCCATTCTGAGTCCTTCGCTGTCATTCTGAGTCCTTCGCTGTTGTTCTGAGTGCTTCGCTGTCATTCTGAGCGAAGCGAAGAATCTCGCTCTGCCCGCTCAGGATAAACTCCGCGAAGAATCTCGCTCTGTCCGCTCAGGATAAACTGCGCGAAGAATCTCGCTCTGGACTTTTCTGCCGAGAAACAGCATGGCCAGCAGCTCCCGCATGCGAGTGGCGGTCTCCGGGCGCGTGTATTGAAATATTTAGGTCTTATCCTTGGGTTTCCCGGTTTCCTGGGCAGCTTTGTCCTTAGCCATAGCAACCAGGAGGTTCTTAATCTCACTTAGTTCTTTTGCGATTGGCTGAGAGCTTCGACAGTCTGAGCGGCGAAAGCATCCTGCATAAGTAGCCTCCTATTTCTTGGGAGATGTAGCCTTTTTCGGTTCGGGCTTCACCTTGCGGAACGGGCGGCATCAGCTCACAACTTCCACTTCACGCGTGGTGACCGTCAGAGGCAGCCCGTTCTCGGCCTGAACTTCGAGGCATTCCTTGATGGCATCGCGGACGTTTCCTTCCTCTTCCGTTTTCCCCTGACTTACGCAGCCTGGAATGGATGGACATTCAGCAATGAAAAAGCCGTCTTCGTCCGGGTAAAGAGTGATCAGCAGTTTCATCTCAACTCCTGCGTCCAATTATCGCACAATTTGTTTCCAAAGGTTCTCTGCATTCCCGTCAATCGCGGGCTGGCGCAGACGGTCGCATTAGGGCAGTAGGCAGTAGCCGGTAGGCAGTAGGCCGAAAGCGGGAGGCGGACAGCTTTTCGTAGCGGCCGGCCCCCGCATCAGTACCTGACACCTGATACCTAACACCTGGCACCTGACACACAGCGTCGCGGGCGTACTCTCCGGCAGTGTGCCGTTCTACAAGCCGACTGATTTTGCCTGTTTCTCGTCACTGGTCACTCGTCACTTGTCACTGCCTTTTGGGTCCCTTCGAGAAATCGCAGACCCCAATGATCAGGGGTCTGCGCCAGCCGGCCAAACAGGTCCAGGCTACGCTTTCTCCGAAAAAAATAGACTCAGCCCTTGACCTAGCCAGGTACAAGTATTAGCCTTCTGCTAGTCACTCTAAACGAGCTCAGGATGGGAAATTATGTTATCACTAGATGAATTCACTCTGGAACGCATCACGTTCGAGGTCCGATACGAGACCGCTTTCCTGTTTTGGGACAATTCAGGGAAGGTCCTTGCTGACATGGCACGCGACTACCCCAAAATCCATGTCACTAACGCAACCATAAGTTCTGTCCTATGTGACTGGATGGATGAAGGATTGGCTCTCAATTTCGACAGCGCGAAAGCCTACGTGACCCAGGATTACCCTAGCAAACTCAGCTTGTTCTACGAGTTCACAACGCGCCTCACTAATCTTATACAGAATTATCTGAAGGTGCAGAATTTCACCCGAGTGGGTTGCCGTCATGTCCACTCCTTGCGGACAAACTCCTCGAGGAGGCAAGCGCTCTCATGCGAAATTCTAGGGCCTGGGCCGCCGAAGAGGATCGTATGAAACCGTTCGGCACTAAAGTAAACGAAGTCACAATGAGGGTGGAAGATGACAGCCGTGGGCACACGCTACACATTTCAAATCTGCCTCGCACATTGACGATACAAGTGGTAAAGCCATTCGTCATCGAAACCAGTGGGTTCAACAAGGATGCCATTGTAATTGACGTCGACGCCTATACAAAGAAGATGGTGGTCGCTCCTGAGTTAGATGCGAGTGAATTCGTCCGTGCAACCATGAAAAACACACGCGAGAATCTCTTAGTGTTCCTTGGGTGGTGACATATGCCTGACACTGCCGGTAAGCCCAATGGCGAGGCTGTGCAAATACTGCCTAGTTCGATAGAGATGCCAATCTACTCAACTGGGGAGCGTGAATTTCCAAGCTCGCCTCATGCCTTGACCCCAGAGGTCCAAGCGAAGCAGCACATTGATCCTCCGGAACTGTACAGGGTGTTCTCTCAGCAGAAGCAGGACTTTACCGCCGACGCTTCAATCGCACGGATTTCTCAGAGTGTGGCAGAGTGCCTCCCGCATCTTGTGAAAGCAATCTCTGAACTGGATGAGCTTCAAAGGGAGAATCATACTGCTCTGGCGTTCGCCGAGGTCTTCAGATTGGCGCGTTTCACCGGAATGTATACGAGCTTTGACGATGCGTTGGTTCTGATGTTAGGCGCGTTGGCCGCGCATCGCTCTGCCCCTTGCTCCCGGGGTGAATTGGTAGTGCTTCAGGGTGCCCTCGAGAAGTTAAGACGTAATCCAATACCAACCGAGGGGGACTTGTCACTTCTGTACACATCACTTTTCGACGCCGGTTTCGACCTGAATGCGCCATTTAAGGGTCTTGACCTCTCGTTGGAAGATGAGGGATGAATGGGCGGGTTCTTGGACACGACCGCGATGGTTGATCTCTTGTTCAAAGACAAGTCCGTCGCCGACCGTGTCCGGAAGCAACTGGCGGCATCAGGACCGAAGTACACCTCGCAATATGTGCGCATGGAGATTAAGCGTGGGGTGCTCCGATATTTCGTGTGTTTATACAATAAGTCTCTGGACTGCCAGAAGGTCTCGGAAGTTTTTGCTTACGTCCAAAGGTTGAGTGCCACTCCAGCGCGACATATGGTAAGCACCATTTTAGAAGCTCTCACCAACTTCTTCTCAAGTATCGAGGATAACGAGTTGGCTGGGCAGCGGGCGGATATTCCTGTATCGTTCAAAAAGCGCATGCTCGAAGCGTTCCTCCGCACACGGATACGCCAGTTCTGGCTAGAATTCGAGCGGCAAGTAGACGTTATCATTGATGATGTCGAGTGCTATAAGAATGGATATCAACTTCCGCCCCCAAAATTTGTGGGGCAAAGAGTCGACAACACCTTCGATAATTGCGACAAACATAAGCCTGGAATCTGCGCGGTCCAAGAGTTCCTAAGAGAAGCGTTGGAAGAACTCGTGTTGATTAGGGATCGCTTGAAAGCGGACCAGAAGGCAGACCCAGAAACGCTGCGGCGACTGAAGGCGATTAAGGATTTTGTGAGGTGGCAGGGAAGAAGGGAGGTGCACAGAACCGAGTGCTGGCATATTGGAGATGCGATAATTGTTCTCGAAGCACCGGACGACTCAAGCATTATTAATAACAACAGTAAGCATATGGACCCAATTTGCGCCGCAATTGGCAAGACCTCTGTAGGTTACTAGCCGGCAGCGCAGCCCCGACCGTGGGCTTTTCTCATGCCCGACACCCCAGCGGCAACCGCACGCATTCAATCTGCATGGGGCACGCCACGCACCGTACGGTACGTGGCACGCCGCCGAAAATAAGTCTTCAGTTTTCAGTTGTCAGTATCGACGGCTGGCAAGGCGATAGCGGATAGCGGACAACTGATCCCGAATCCCCAGCCCCGAGCCCCGATTCCCCAGCCCTTTCCGCACGGGATTCAACTATTCCAGTTGTTGAGCCCCAAGGGGGCGACCCAGCCCAGCCCAGGCCGTCGGCCTGGGTCACGCGGCCCAATCCGTTTCAACGCGTGAGCCCTGAAGGGGCGACCCACGATCTTGCTTCAATCCCACACATATCCTTCGTCGTAATCAACCGCGTACGTCTGCAAAAAACTTCCGCTGCTCCTTCTGAAAACTTGCCACCCAATGGTGCTCCCCCTCGATACCGGTTGTGGCGTAGGTTTTAACTTGATTCCCAGGGCGTTGCCCTGGGCTGGGATGGATCGCCCCGTTGGTGCTCATAATCGTCGCGCGCCCCTTCAGGGCGCAGACATTGAATAGGCCGAACGCAGTTCGGCCCTACACCAGGGCGTTGTCCTGGGCTGGGATGGATCGCCCCGTTGGGGCTCATGATCGTCGCGCGCCCCTTCAGGGCGGAGACATTGAATAGGCCGAACGCAGTTCGGCCCTACACCAGGGCGTTGTCCTGGGCTGGGATGGGTCGCCCCGTTGGGGCTCATAATCGCCCTACGTGCGTCCTACGGGCTCCAGACCCCTGAACCCTGACTGCTGCATTCTGTCTCTTGACAGGCGGAGCAAGATAGGCTAGCATAGTGAGTGTCCGCTGTGCGGGCGCCCGGGGGCATTTGCGGACACTCTTTTCGATGCGACCACGCGAATCAGTCCTCAACCGTAATCCAGGAGGTATGAAAGCAGCAGAAGAGTCCTCTTTTTCAACTGGACAGGAAGTCTGCTTCCGTGAAAAAGAATTCTTTTTTTGACCGACCGATGCGGGAATGTTATTGAAAACAAAGGACGGCTGTGGAAAACTCGGGGGCTAAGCGGGAATGTATATGAAAACAAAGGAGATGCGAGTAGAAAGCGGGAATGTTATTGAAAATAAAGGGTGTTAGCCGTGATTTCTCACCACGCTGGTTGTTGTCATGATTGTTCCACTTCCGATGCTTGTTTGTCCTTTCCAAGGGCAAGACCCAAAACGCGACAGACCGTCTTCGCGATCATCCATTCCTCGTCCGTATGAATGACGCGGACGGGAACCCTGCTGGTCTCCGAGGAAATCACGCCCGCATTCGCTGCGTTTCGCTTTTCTTCGAGTTCGATTCCAAGGAATCCCAGCCCGTCGCAAATCCGGGCGCGGACTGCGGGCGCGTTCTCTCCGATGCCACCAGCGAACACCAGCGTGTCCAAGCCGCCCAACGCCGCGGCGAACGCGCCGACCCATTTCTTCACCTGGTAGCAAAACAGCGCGACCGCCTCCGCCGCCCGCACGTCTTGCGTTTCGTGCTCCAGCAAGTCGCGCATGTCGGAACTGGTTTCGGACACGCCGAGCAGCCCGGACTGGAAATTGACCATCTCATTGAACCGTTTTCCATCGAGGCTCTCGGTGCGCGCGAGATACCAAACCAGCCCAGGATCGAGATCGCCTGAGCGGGTGCTCATCGGCACCCCGGCTGTCGGGGTGAAACTCATGCTTGTATCCACGGGTTTGCCGTCACGCACCGCCGCCAAGCTCGCGCCATTACCGAGGTGGGCGAGGATGACCCGGCCTTGTGCCGCTTCCGTTCCGGCCAGGCGGGCCAGTTCTCCCATTAGAAACGCATACGACAACCCGTGAAACCCGTACCGCCTCACCCCCTGCGCTTCGTAGCGGCGCGGGATCGGCAACAACCGGGCCACGCGCGGCAGGTCATGGTGAAAAGCCGTGTCGAAACACGCC
>Ga0181527_1005323_pt1 | contig 10722 bp, 5 predicted proteins | sample PEATcosm2014_Bin_30_FD_119762 | JGI IMG/M metagenome (GOLD analysis project Ga0181527, IMG submission 119762) | Peatland microbial communities from MTU Mesocosm Facility, Houghton, MI, USA - PEATcosm2014_Bin06_60_metaG | ecosystem: Environmental > Terrestrial > Soil > Wetlands > Peat | place...
CGTGTCGATTGACTCATGTTCTTATCCATTCTGCCAGGGTAACCCTACTTCTGGCGCAACGTATGCTTTAGCCGCTCTTTCAACCCCCTCCCGGGTAACAAAACTTTTGGCGCAATTCGCCGGCGTCCCAGGGGCATTTTGGATCAAATTAATACTTGCCAGCCGGGCGATAAAGCGTAAAAGGGAGACCGGAAAAAGGTCGAGAAGGGTTACTGAACGGTTGTCTGGCTTTCGAGACTATGAGAAGACACGGTGAGTTTATAACAAGCTGCTGGCTATGGATTACGAGAATGAAGCGGCGGGTCAGCAGAACTGACTTCGCCTCGCAACGCCTTGCCTGCTTATGATTTACCACGAAAAAACCCCCACCCTGGAAGAAAGCCGGGCCGACCAGTCCGAACGATATTCGTTGCCGCATCCCTCCGTCGCCCGGGAGATTAACAACCGGGCGGTGCGCCGGAAGGCCCCGACCGGCCCGCAATCCTGCGCGTTGTTGGACAAGGCTAGGAATTTCAAGACCGCCGACCAACTGCGTGAGGTCGGGCTTTACCCGTATTTCCGCACGATCTCCTCGGCGCAGGACACCGAGGTCATGATTGATGGCCAGAAGGTCTTGATGCTGGGTTCCAACAGCTACCTGGGCCTGACCAACCACCCGAAGATCAAAGCCGCGGCGCAGGCCGCCGTGGAGAAATACGGCACCGGTTGCGCCGGCTCGCGCTTCCTCAATGGCACGCTGGACATCCATCTGGAGTTGGAAGCGGCCCTGGCCAAACTGGTTAACAAGGAAGCGGTGCTGCTCTACAGCACCGGATTCCAGGTCAACCTGGGCGTCATCAGCGCGCTGGTCGGCAAGGGCGAATACGTGCTCGGCGACAAGAGCAATCACGCCAGCATTGTCGAGGGCTGCCTGCTCTCGCAGGGGAAGTTCCTGCGCTTCGCGCACAAGGACATGGTCGCGCTCGAAAGCCGCCTCCAGAAACTCGAGCCCGAAGCCGGGAAACTCGTGGTCGTGGACGGCGTCTTCAGCATGGAAGGCGACATCATTCCATTGCCGGAACTCTGCCGCATTGCCGGCGAATATGGCGCGGCGGTCATGGTGGACGACGCCCACGCGATCGGCGTGTTGGGCAAGAATGGCGCCGGCACAGCCAGTCATTTCGGCCTGACCGATCAGGTCCACCTCATCATGGGGACTTTCAGCAAATCCCTGGCCAGCCTGGGCGGGTTCATTGCCTCGGATGCCGAGACAATTGACTACCTGAAGCACCATTCCCGCCCGCTTATTTTCAGCGCAAGCATGAGCCCGGCCAACGCCGCGGCCGTGCTGGCCGCGTTGGAGATCATGGCCCAGGAGCCGGAACGCGTCGCCCAGCTCTGGCGCAACACCCACCGGATGAAGCAGGGCCTCCGCGATCTGGGCTTTAACCTCGGGGACTCGGAAACACCGATCCTGCCGGTGTATTGCCGGGATCTGATGATCGCCTTCAGGATCTGCAAGCGGTTGCAGGAGGAAGGCCTTTTTGTCAATCCCGTGGTCTCGCCCGCGGTGGCACCCGGACAAGAACTCATTCGCATCAGCCTGATGGCGACGCACACGGACGGGCAGGTTGATTTCGCCCTGGACAAGCTGGGCAAGGTGGGCAAAGAGCTCGGGCTGATTTAATTGAAGATCTTGCTCACAGGAGCGAGCGGGTTTGTCGGCAGCCACATTCTCGATTGCCTCCGTGCGCGCGGCCTTGCCACCGTTCTCCTGCTCAGGCCCACCAGCAGCAAGCAGTTTATCGCATCCCATTTGCCTGAGGTCGAACTGCGCCCGGGGTCGATCGGCGACCCGGAAAGCCTCCGGCAGGCGATGGCGGGCATCACGCACGTCATTCATTGCGCCGGCGCGACCCGGGCGACCCGGGTTTCCGGGTTCTACGAGGTCAACCAGGCCGGGACGCGCAATGTCGTCAGCGCCGTCAACGGGCAAGCGGGCCGGGTGCAACGAATGGTGCATATTTCCAGCCTGGCCGCTGCGGGACCTGCTCTCCGTGACACCCCAGCCCGCGAGGGGGACCCCCCTCACCCCGTCTCCGAATACGGCAAGAGCAAGCTTGCCGGCGAGCTCGAAGTAAGAGACCACTGCCGCGCCGAGTATGTCATTCTGCGCCCCCCCGCGGTTTACGGTCCGCGCGACGCGGAATTTCTGAGGCTGTTCAAGGCCGTGAAGCGCCATCTGCTGCCAAAGCTTGGGGGCGCCCAAGCGTTAAGCCTAGTATTCGTTCAAGACCTGGCGGAAGCCGTCGTGACCTGCCTCACCCATCCTGCCGCAGCAGGGAAGACCTATTTTGTTGCCGCCCGGGAAATCGTGACTGCCCAGAGCCTGGGGGAAGAAATTGCCTCCCAGATGCACGCCTGGACGCTGCCCCTGCCGCTGCCGACGGCCCTGTTGTGGCCGATCTGCGTGGCCCAGGAAGTCCTGTCGCGGCTGACGGGCAAGCCCAGCGTCCTGAGCCTCCAGAAGTTCGCCGAGTTGCGCGCGCCGGGCTGGGTGTGCGACCCAACCCGGCTGGAGCGAGAAACCGGGCGCGCCTGCGCCACCACCCTCGAGCCGGGCGTGGCCAAAACTTTGACCTGGTATCAGCAGCATCATTGGCTGTGAAGAACTACACCTTTGTTGACTACGCGACCCAAGCCTACCTGGCGCTGGTGGGGCTGCTGATTCTTTTCTTTCACAACAGCACCGTGCCGGGCTGGCCTCGGCTGCTGGGCGCTCATGTGGCCTGCCTGCTGCTGGTCCATTGGCTGATCCACGCTCACGCGCGGAGGAAACCGGCCCCGTTGCTCGATTTCCTCCGCCACTTCTATCCTGTGTTGCTCTACACGGCCTTGTTCGTCGAGACCGGCTCGCTGAACCGCATGTTCTGCCAGGAGTACCTCGATCCGATGGTTATACGGTGGGAGCAGGCGCTCTTTGGCTGCCAGCCCAGCGTTTTGTTCATGCAGAAGCTTCCCTGGCTGGTCGTCAGCGAGCTCTTTTATGCCTCCTACTTCTCGTATTACATCATGATCGCCGGCGTGGGGATCGCCTTGTTCCTGCGCAGCCGCCGACAGTTCTTCCATTACGTGTCGGTGGTGTCTTTCCTGTTCTATGTCTGCTACCTGATCTATATTTTCCTGCCTGTGATCGGGTCCCGGGTGTTCTTTCACCAGGTGGAGGGCTATGCGCTGCCGGAGGCAACTCAATACCTGGCCCTAACGGACACCTATCCCGAGGCCGTCCAGGCTGGGGTCTTCTTTCGCCTCATGCGGTGGGCTTATCGCGTGTTCGAGGCGCCGGGCGCGGCGTTGCCCAGCAGCCATGTCGCCGTGGCGTTGTGCACGGTGTTCTTCTCGTTCCGTTACTTGAGGCGCATCCGCTACGTCCATCTCGCGGTCGCCCTCCTGCTCTGCCTTTCCACGGTGTATTGCCGTTATCACTACGCCCTCGATGTCCTGGCCGGGCTGGTGACTGCGGCTGTGCTCATCCCTGCGGGCAACTGGCTCTATTTCAAGTTCAGCCGACGCGACCTGGAGCCCGAGACCGATCGGCAGCGGCCATTAGAGCGATGACGCTGCTCCGACCCGGCGTTCGGACGCCTGCAATTCGCAGCACCCATTCTGTAGCCGCCGCACCACTCCAAAAGATTGTGTTTCCCACCTGCCGGAGCCTATATTGCCTCCCCGGTCGGCCGTAGGCGGCGGGCCCAAAGTTAGATACTATGCTGATTCATATCTTGAAGTCGAAGATTCACCGTGCGCGGGTAACGGGGGGCAACGTGAACTATGAAGGCAGCCTGGGTATAGCCCGGGACCTCATGGACAAAGTCGGTCTGCTGCCTCACGAGAGAATCCTCTGCGGCAACATGGCGAACGGTGAGCGCTTTGAAACCTACGCGATCCCCGCCGAAGCCGGCTCCGGCCAGATCGTCCTCAACGGCGCCACCGCCCGGCTCGGCAAACCGGGCGACCGGCTCACCATCATGAGCTTCGCCGCGGTGGATGCTTCGGAGGCCAAATCCTGGAAGCCAAGGGTGATTGTGCTCGGCGAAAACAACGCGGTCGTCAGTTGATCGCCTCCCGCCCGCCGTGAAACCGAAGCTCTTGGTAGTGGAACTTTGGGGCCTGGGCGATCTGGTCATTGCCACCCCGTTCTTGCAGGCGGCAAGCCGATGGTATGAGGTGACCCTGCTGGCGAAGCCATACGCGGTAGAACTTCAGAATCGCCTTTGGCCGCACGTGCGCGTGGTGCCGTTCATTGCGCCCTGGACCGCATTCAAATACATAAACAAGTACCGCCTGTGGGTTTGGCCCTGGGGGGAAATCTTACGGCTGCGAAATGGACTCGCTGCCGAACGGTTCGACTTCGGCCTGTCGGCGCGCTGGGACCCGCGGGATCATCTGACGCTGTGGCTGGCAAAGGCGAAAACGCGCCTGGGCTTCCCCCGCCTGGGCAGCGGAATCAGCCTCGCGCGACGGCTGGCGCGGCCGGAGCCGCAGGCGCACCGCTATGAGAATTGGCGCGTCATGGCGCGGGAGCTGGGTTTCGAGGTGCCTGCCCGTGACGCCCTGGGGTTGCCCCAAATGCGTCCGGATGGCGAGGTCCTGGTGCATTCCGGCGCGGGCCAGCCTGTGCGCGTCTGGCCCTTGGAACGTTACCGCGGGCTGGTCGTCCGGCTGCGCGAGGAGAATTATCGCGTCCAAGTCGCCTGCGATCCGGACCAACAGAGTTGGTGGGTTCAGGCCGGGGAGAAGAACATAGGCACCCCCCGCACGGTCGCCGAATTGCTGGCGCTGGCGGATCGCGCGGGAGCGTTCATAGGCAACGATTCCGGGCCGGGCCATCTGGCCGCCTTCTGCGGGGTGCCCACCTTCACGTTATTTGGCCCGCAACTGCCCGAGTGGTTCGCACCCCTGCATTCGGTGTCGGAGTGGCTGGAAGGCAAAGCCTGCCCGTATAAGCCATGTTCCGACTACTGCCGGTTTCCGATCCCTTGCTGCATGGCCAATTCGAGCGAAGAGGAAGTGTGGACGCTGGTGAAGGCGTTCTTAGCGCGAACCTTGCACCCCGGCCACTGAGATGGACGGCCTCGGCTCGGTTTCCCGAGCACCTCGAAGTCCTTCCACCAGCAGGTCCAGCGGGCCTGGATCAGTTCCTGTGTCCAGGCTAAATCCCATGATTTGACCGGCCAGCCATCTCGGGAAAAAAGGAGATAGCCGCAAGGGCGTAAAGGAAAGGCTCTTCGCTGTTCGGTGGAATGGGGGGGGGCAGCATCCCCTGCCGCCCGCTCCCACCTCCGTCGCCCCACCGGAGCCTCACCGTAGTACCCTCGATCCGGATCGAGGGTACTACGGTGAGGCTCCGGTGGGGCGACGGAGGTGGGAGCGGGCGGCAGGGGATGCTGCCCCCCCCCATTCCACCGAACAGCGAAGAGCCTTTCCTTTACGCCCTTGCGGCTATCTCCTTTTTTCCCGAGATGGCTGGCCGGTCAAATCATGGGATTTAGCCTGGACACAGGAACTGATCCAGGCCCGCTGGACCTGCTGGTGGAAGGACTTCGAGGTGCTCGGGAAACCGAGCCGAGGCCGTCCATCTCAGTGGCCGGGGTGCAAGGTTCGCGCTAAGAACGCCTTCACCAGCGTCCACACTTCCTCTTCGCTCGAATTGGCCATGCAGCAAGGGATCGGAAACCGGCAGTAGTCGGAACATGGCTTATACGGGCAGGCTTTGCCTTCCAGCCACTCCGACACCGAATGCAGGGGTGCGAACCACTCGGGCAGTTGCGGGCCAAATAACGTGAAGGTGGGCACCCCGCAGAAGGCGGCCAGATGGCCCGGCCCGGAATCGTTGCCTATGAACGCTCCCGCGCGATCCGCCAGCGCCAGCAATTCGGCGACCGTGCGGGGGGTGCCTATGTTCTTCTCCCCGGCCTGAACCCACCAACTCTGTTGGTCCGGATCGCAGGCGACTTGGACGCGATAATTCTCCTCGCGCAGCCGGACGACCAGCCCGCGGTAACGTTCCAAGGGCCAGACGCGCACAGGCTGGCCCGCGCCGGAATGCACCAGGACCTCGCCATCCGGACGCATTTGGGGCAACCCCAGGGCGTCACGGGCAGGCACCTCGAAACCCAGCTCCCGCGCCATGACGCGCCAATTCTCATAGCGGTGCGCCTGCGGCTCCGGCCGCGCCAGCCGTCGCGCGAGGCTGATTCCGCTGCCCAGGCGGGGGAAGCCCAGGCGCGTTTTCGCCTTTGCCAGCCACAGCGTCAGATGATCCCGCGGGTCCCAGCGCGCCGACAGGCCGAAGTCGAACCGTTCGGCAGCGAGTCCATTTCGCAGCCGTAAGATTTCCCCCCAGGGCCAAACCCACAGGCGGTACTTGTTTATGTATTTGAATGCGGTCCAGGGCGCAATGAACGGCACCACGCGCACGTGCGGCCAAAGGCGATTCTGAAGTTCTACCGCGTATGGCTTCGCCAGCAGGGTCACCTCATACCATCGGCTTGCCGCCTGCAAGAACGGGGTGGCAATGACCAGATCGCCCAGGCCCCAAAGTTCCACTACCAAGAGCTTCGGTTTCACGGCGGGCGGGAGGCGATCAACTGACGACCGCGTTGTTTTCGCCGAGCACAATCACCCTTGGCTTCCAGGATTTGGCCTCCGAAGCATCCACCGCGGCGAAGCTCATGATGGTGAGCCGGTCGCCCGGTTTGCCGAGCCGGGCGGTGGCGCCGTTGAGGACGATCTGGCCGGAGCCGGCTTCGGCGGGGATCGCGTAGGTTTCAAAGCGCTCACCGTTCGCCATGTTGCCGCAGAGGATTCTCTCGTGAGGCAGCAGACCGACTTTGTCCATGAGGTCCCGGGCTATACCCAGGCTGCCTTCATAGTTCACGTTGCCCCCCGTTACCCGCGCACGGTGAATCTTCGACTTCAAGATATGAATCAGCATAGTATCTAACTTTGGGCCCGCCGCCTACGGCCGACCGGGGAGGCAATATAGGCTCCGGCAGGTGGGAAACACAATCTTTTGGAGTGGTGCGGCGGCTACAGAATGGGTGCTGCGAATTGCAGGCGTCCGAACGCCGGGTCGGAGCAGCGTCATCGCTCTAATGGCCGCTGCCGATCGGTCTCGGGCTCCAGGTCGCGTCGGCTGAACTTGAAATAGAGCCAGTTGCCCGCAGGGATGAGCACAGCCGCAGTCACCAGCCCGGCCAGGACATCGAGGGCGTAGTGATAACGGCAATACACCGTGGAAAGGCAGAGCAGGAGGGCGACCGCGAGATGGACGTAGCGGATGCGCCTCAAGTAACGGAACGAGAAGAACACCGTGCACAACGCCACGGCGACATGGCTGCTGGGCAACGCCGCGCCCGGCGCCTCGAACACGCGATAAGCCCACCGCATGAGGCGAAAGAAGACCCCAGCCTGGACGGCCTCGGGATAGGTGTCCGTTAGGGCCAGGTATTGAGTTGCCTCCGGCAGCGCATAGCCCTCCACCTGGTGAAAGAACACCCGGGACCCGATCACAGGCAGGAAAATATAGATCAGGTAGCAGACATAGAACAGGAAAGACACCACCGACACGTAATGGAAGAACTGTCGGCGGCTGCGCAGGAACAAGGCGATCCCCACGCCGGCGATCATGATGTAATACGAGAAGTAGGAGGCATAAAAGAGCTCGCTGACGACCAGCCAGGGAAGCTTCTGCATGAACAAAACGCTGGGCTGGCAGCCAAAGAGCGCCTGCTCCCACCGTATAACCATCGGATCGAGGTACTCCTGGCAGAACATGCGGTTCAGCGAGCCGGTCTCGACGAACAAGGCCGTGTAGAGCAACACAGGATAGAAGTGGCGGAGGAAATCGAGCAACGGGGCCGGTTTCCTCCGCGCGTGAGCGTGGATCAGCCAATGGACCAGCAGCAGGCAGGCCACATGAGCGCCCAGCAGCCGAGGCCAGCCCGGCACGGTGCTGTTGTGAAAGAAAAGAATCAGCAGCCCCACCAGCGCCAGGTAGGCTTGGGTCGCGTAGTCAACAAAGGTGTAGTTCTTCACAGCCAATGATGCTGCTGATACCAGGTCAAAGTTTTGGCCACGCCCGGCTCGAGGGTGGTGGCGCAGGCGCGCCCGGTTTCTCGCTCCAGCCGGGTTGGGTCGCACACCCAGCCCGGCGCGCGCAACTCGGCGAACTTCTGGAGGCTCAGGACGCTGGGCTTGCCCGTCAGCCGCGACAGGACTTCCTGGGCCACGCAGATCGGCCACAACAGGGCCGTCGGCAGCGGCAGGGGCAGCGTCCAGGCGTGCATCTGGGAGGCAATTTCTTCCCCCAGGCTCTGGGCAGTCACGATTTCCCGGGCGGCAACAAAATAGGTCTTCCCTGCTGCGGCAGGATGGGTGAGGCAGGTCACGACGGCTTCCGCCAGGTCTTGAACGAATACTAGGCTTAACGCTTGGGCGCCCCCAAGCTTTGGCAGCAGATGGCGCTTCACGGCCTTGAACAGCCTCAGAAATTCCGCGTCGCGCGGACCGTAAACCGCGGGGGGGCGCAGAATGACATACTCGGCGCGGCAGTGGTCTCTTACTTCGAGCTCGCCGGCAAGCTTGCTCTTGCCGTATTCGGAGACGGGGTGAGGGGGGTCCCCCTCGCGGGCTGGGGTGTCACGGAGAGCAGGTCCCGCAGCGGCCAGGCTGGAAATATGCACCATTCGTTGCACCCGGCCCGCTTGCCCGTTGACGGCGCTGACGACATTGCGCGTCCCGGCCTGGTTGACCTCGTAGAACCCGGAAACCCGGGTCGCCCGGGTCGCGCCGGCGCAATGAATGACGTGCGTGATGCCCGCCATCGCCTGCCGGAGGCTTTCCGGGTCGCCGATCGACCCCGGGCGCAGTTCGACCTCAGGCAAATGGGATGCGATAAACTGCTTGCTGCTGGTGGGCCTGAGCAGGAGAACGGTGGCAAGGCCGCGCGCACGGAGGCAATCGAGAATGTGGCTGCCGACAAACCCGCTCGCTCCTGTGAGCAAGATCTTCAATTAAATCAGCCCGAGCTCTTTGCCCACCTTGCCCAGCTTGTCCAGGGCGAAATCAACCTGCCCGTCCGTGTGCGTCGCCATCAGGCTGATGCGAATGAGTTCTTGTCCGGGTGCCACCGCGGGCGAGACCACGGGATTGACAAAAAGGCCTTCCTCCTGCAACCGCTTGCAGATCCTGAAGGCGATCATCAGATCCCGGCAATACACCGGCAGGATCGGTGTTTCCGAGTCCCCGAGGTTAAAGCCCAGATCGCGGAGGCCCTGCTTCATCCGGTGGGTGTTGCGCCAGAGCTGGGCGACGCGTTCCGGCTCCTGGGCCATGATCTCCAACGCGGCCAGCACGGCCGCGGCGTTGGCCGGGCTCATGCTTGCGCTGAAAATAAGCGGGCGGGAATGGTGCTTCAGGTAGTCAATTGTCTCGGCATCCGAGGCAATGAACCCGCCCAGGCTGGCCAGGGATTTGCTGAAAGTCCCCATGATGAGGTGGACCTGATCGGTCAGGCCGAAATGACTGGCTGTGCCGGCGCCATTCTTGCCCAACACGCCGATCGCGTGGGCGTCGTCCACCATGACCGCCGCGCCATATTCGCCGGCAATGCGGCAGAGTTCCGGCAATGGAATGATGTCGCCTTCCATGCTGAAGACGCCGTCCACGACCACGAGTTTCCCGGCTTCGGGCTCGAGTTTCTGGAGGCGGCTTTCGAGCGCGACCATGTCCTTGTGCGCGAAGCGCAGGAACTTCCCCTGCGAGAGCAGGCAGCCCTCGACAATGCTGGCGTGATTGCTCTTGTCGCCGAGCACGTATTCGCCCTTGCCGACCAGCGCGCTGATGACGCCCAGGTTGACCTGGAATCCGGTGCTGTAGAGCAGCACCGCTTCCTTGTTAACCAGTTTGGCCAGGGCCGCTTCCAACTCCAGATGGATGTCCAGCGTGCCATTGAGGAAGCGCGAGCCGGCGCAACCGGTGCCGTATTTCTCCACGGCGGCCTGCGCCGCGGCTTTGATCTTCGGGTGGTTGGTCAGGCCCAGGTAGCTGTTGGAACCCAGCATCAAGACCTTCTGGCCATCAATCATGACCTCGGTGTCCTGCGCCGAGGAGATCGTGCGGAAATACGGGTAAAGCCCGACCTCACGCAGTTGGTCGGCGGTCTTGAAATTCCTAGCCTTGTCCAACAACGCGCAGGATTGCGGGCCGGTCGGGGCCTTCCGGCGCACCGCCCGGTTGTTAATCTCCCGGGCGACGGAGGGATGCGGCAACGAATATCGTTCGGACTGGTCGGCCCGGCTTTCTTCCAGGGTGGGGGTTTTTTCGTGGTAAATCATAAGCAGGCAAGGCGTTGCGAGGCGAAGTCAGTTCTGCTGACCCGCCGCTTCATTCTCGTAATCCATAGCCAGCAGCTTGTTATAAACTCACCGTGTCTTCTCATAGTCTCGAAAGCCAGACAACCGTTCAGTAACCCTTCTCGACCTTTTTCCGGTCTCCCTTTTACGCTTTATCGCCCGGCTGGCAAGTATTAATTTGATCCAAAATGCCCCTGGGACGCCGGCGAATTGCGCCAAAAGTTTTGTTACCCGGGAGGGGGTTGAAAGAGCGGCTAAAGCATACGTTGCGCCAGAAGTAGGGTTACCCTGGCAGAATGGATAAGAACATGAGTCAATCGACACG
>Ga0181527_1005324_pt1 | contig 10720 bp, 12 predicted proteins | sample PEATcosm2014_Bin_30_FD_119762 | JGI IMG/M metagenome (GOLD analysis project Ga0181527, IMG submission 119762) | Peatland microbial communities from MTU Mesocosm Facility, Houghton, MI, USA - PEATcosm2014_Bin06_60_metaG | ecosystem: Environmental > Terrestrial > Soil > Wetlands > Peat | place...
GACATCTCGAGCGACGTGCTTGAGGTCCGCACGGACCGCATGATTCAATCGCAGACCTTCGTCATCATGCGCGAGCCGCAGGCGGTGGCCGGGGCCAGGCGCATCTTGAGCCCCAGTCTCCAGGCGCTTTTCCGGTCGGCGTCGCAGCGCAGCGGGATACCGGCGGAGCTGATTGAAGCCGTGGCGTACCTGGAGAGCTGGGGCGACGCCAAGGCTGAGAGCCCCGACGGCCCAAAAGGCATCATGCAGATTTCGGAAGCCACCGCGCGCAGCATGGGGCTGAAGGTGGTGCATGGCACGCGCTACAAGATCACGCGCGAAAAAGTTCCGGTCAAGAGCAAGCGCAAGAAGCCGAAGTACCGGATTGTGACTCACAAGACACCGTACCAGGTGACGCTGCGCGACGACCGCCTGGTTCCCGGCCGCGCCATACCGGCGGCGGCGAAGTATCTGGCGGGCATGGAGCGAAAGTTCGGCGGGCGCGACTGGGCCATTTTCGCCTACCACTGCGGCCAGGGCTGCGTGGCGGAGATGCAAGAGCTGACGCGGCGCGCGCGCGGCATCCCTCCGGACCAGGCGACGGTGGCGCGGATGTTCTTTTCGTGCAGCCCGGTGTGGAACCAGGAACTCTACCAGGCCATCGGGCAGCAGATGCAGCGCGACTATTCGCCCACTTACTGGTTCCGCGTGGAGCGGGCGGAGCAATTGCTGGCTCTCGACCGGCGCGATGCGGCCGCATTTGTCTCGCTGGCGGAACAGTACAAGAGCCAGTTGGCGAAGCGCTCGCCGCACCGGCTCTCGGTCTGGCTCAAGCAGGACGACCTGGTGTTTCATAGCCGCGACGATATTCACGGCGACATGGGGAACCGGCTGGTAAAGGCATTCGACCGGCCGGACTACTTTGGCTATTCGCTCAGGATCGCGGTGGACGATCCGTCGATTCTCGAAGACTTCTCGAAGGCCTCGCCGGCGGCCATCGGCACCCTGGTGTACATTGCGTTCGAGACGCGGCGTTTGTACGAAGAGCTGGCCGGGAACGGGGCGCAGTTCCAGCCGCTGGAAGTCGCGGCGCTGGTCGAGCCGGAAGATTACGCGCGACAGTCGGGCAAGCCGGAAGCGCTTGCGCACTGCTCGGGGCAGGTGTTCGACATCGATTATGCGGGCCTGTCCCCGGGCGAGCTGGAGTGCCTGCGATTCGTGCTGAACGATCTGGGTTGGGACGGATACCTGGGCTTCGTCGAAGAGGGCATGGACAGCCTGCACATCGGCTGCTCGCCGGACGCGCGGGATTTCTTCACCAGCGTGTTTCAGGAAGCGGCGGCGGAGTAGCGCCGGCGCTACCTAATCAAATGCGCGGCGAGGAACGCACCCCCGTACGCCAGCACGCCCATGTAAGTGAATTGCAGGATGGGCCACTTCCATCCGCCGGTCTCGCGGCGCACCACGGCTATGGTGGAAATGCACTGCATGGCGAACGCAAAGAAAACCAGCAGAGCCACGGCGCCGCCGGGGGTGAGATCGCGCTGGAGCGCCTTCTGCAAGCCGAGCTTCTGCGATTGGGGATCCATGCCGTAGATCGCTCCCAGCGTGCCGATGATGGTCTCGCGCGCGGCCAAGGACGTAATCAGTCCGACGCCGATTTTCCAGTTGAAACCGAGCGGCTTGATGACCGGCTCGAGGGTGCGGCCGATGGTGCCGGCCAGGCTGTTTTGAATGGCCGGGGCCTTGCCGTTGACGGGCGGCAGGTGGGCCATGATCCAGAGGACCACCGTGACCAGCAGGATCACGGTGCCGGCGCGGCGCAGGAAGACCTTGGCGCGGTCGAAGAGGCGCAGACCGATGGACTGGAACGTGGGCCAGCGGTAGGAGGGCATCTCCAGCAGAAACGGCGTTCGGCCGCTCTTCAAGATGGACGACTTCAGCACCCGCGCGGTGACCACCGCGGCGACGAAGCCCAACAGGTACAGGCCGAGCAGGGCGGCGGCGCGCGCGCCCAGAAACGGCCCCAGCACCGGGCGGTTGGGAAGGAAGGCCGCTATGATCAAGGTGTAGACGGGGAGGCGCGCAGCGCAGGTCATGAAGGGCGCGATCAGGATGGTGGCGAAACGGTCGCGTTTGTTTTCGATGGTGCGGGTGGAGAGGATGGCGGGCACCGCGCAGGCGTACGCCGAGAGCAGCGGGATAAAGGATTTGCCCTGGAGGCCGACCCGGGCCATGGTGCGGTCGGCGATGAGCGCGGCGCGGGCCAGGTAGCCGGAGTCCTCCAGAATTCCGATGAACAGAAACAGGAAGAGGACTTGCGGCAGGAAGACCACAACCGAGCCCACACCGCTCCACACGCCCTCGACCAGCAGCGAACGGAAGATGGAATCGGGGAGCGTAGATGCAACCCATTTGCCCGAAACCTCAAACAGCCAGCGCAGGCCATCCATCAGTGGGACGGCCGCGGTAAAAATGGTTTGGAAGACCGCGACCACCACTACCGCAAACACCAGCGGGCCGGCCACGGGATGAAGGAAAACCGAATCGAGGCGGCGCGTCCACTTGGGCGGAACGGGCGGCCGGTAGGATGCCCGGCGGCCGACGCGGCCGGCCCACTCGCGGCACTTGGGCACGTCGTGGAGGACAGGCAGCTCCATGGGCGCCGGGGCAGGCATGGCGGTGGCAAGGAAATCGAACACCTCGTCGATGCCTTCGCCCTGGCGCGCGCTGACCAGAGCCACGGGCGCGCCGAGCTGCGCCGAAAGCTGGCGTGTATCCACGTGGCCGCCGCGGTTGCGGAGATCGTCGGCCATGTTCAGAATGATGAGAGTGGGCACGCCCAGAGCCAGGATGGGCGCCGCCAGCATGAGGTGACGGCCAAGGTTGGTGGAGTCCAGCACCAGCAGGATGGCCTCGGGCCGGGGCGTGCCGGGCTGCCCGCCGGTGAGCACGTCGTGGGCGACCTGTTCGTCCTCGGATTGCGGCGAGAGGCTGTAGATGCCGGGGAGATCGATGATGCCGACGGCGCGGCCGTCGGGGAGTTCGGCGATGCCGGTATGCTGCTCGACGGTGACGCCGGGGAAGTTGGCGACCTTCTGGCGCAGGCCGGTGAGGCGGTTAAAGAGCGTGGTCTTTCCGGAATTCGGCGGGCCGGCCAGGGCAACGATTTTGGGGGACGCCAGCGGCCCTGGAAATTCGACGACCGTCGCGGCGCCACAACCGTGGCAGTCGCCGCACTCGCTCATGGCACCCCAGCCGATGCCTGGAGGGTCTTGTCGAGCCGGACCTTGAGGCGACGGGCGGTTTCGCGCCGCAGAGCGATTTCCGAGCCGTCCACCTGGAAGACGCGCGGATCGCCGCCGGGAGCGCTGTGGCCGGCGGTGATGCGGGCGCCGGGCAGAAAGCCGAGTTCCATGAGACGGCGGGCGTCCTTGCCGGGGAGGTCGATGTGGTCGAGGGTGGCGGCATCGCCGCGGCGGAGATCGACGAGGGTCGTACAGGAGGTTTCCGGCTGGACGTTGTTGCCACTCAGTTGCATCTTGATTCAAGTATGCCGGAGTCTGAAATGATTGTCAAGAGCCGCTCGCACACGGTTCGGCGGCTGCGCATGGCGGACCTGGACCGCATCCTGGAGATCGAGCGCGCCAGTTTCGGCGATGAGGCATACGATCGCAACCTATTTGCAGAGTTCTTCCGCGAATGCGGGGAGCTGTTTTTGGTCGCGGAGCACGGCCGGACAGTCCAGGGGTATATGGTCACATGCATCCGCGGGGAGCAGGCGGAACTGGTCTCGGTAGCGGTGGACCCGGCGGCGCGCCGCATGGGCGCGGCCTCGGCGCTGATGGAGAGCACGTTGCGAAGACTGCGGCGGCGCGGCATCGCGCGCATCGGCCTGGTGGTCAAAGCGACCAACCATGAGGCGCGCGCGTTCTATGAGCGGTACGGCTTTGAGAGAGTCGGGAGAGCGCCACGGTACTACGAAGACGGAGCAGACGGGTGGCGGATGGCGAAGAAGTTGTGAACGATTGCTGTAACGAGGAGGCCAAAGCGTCGCGTCTAAGTGATTGCTGGAGGACATTCATGCTTGAAGCAGGCGGTCCATTGATTCTGAGCCGGAGGCAGGTGTTTCTGCTGGTGGGAGGCGGCGTGGCGGCTTGGCGGCCGCTCCATGCATCGGAGTTCTGGGACAAGAAGGCGCCGGGGGATTGGAGCTCCGAAGAGATCGACAAACTGACCACGAAATCGCCGTGGGCCAAGGAAGCGTCGGCGCAAGGCGCGGCGCCGGAAGGGGGGTACGGATCGCAGACCGGTTCACCCAACGGCGGCGGGTATCCGGGAGGGGGCGGGTATCCAGGCGGAGGCGGGATGGGCGGGCCGCGGATCGGAATCCCGGGCATCGGCGGCATCGGCATGGGCGGGGGCGGCCGGCGCATGGGCGGCAATCAGGGCGGCGGACGCGGGCAGCAGCGCGGGACGCTATACAAGGGCACGGTCCGGTGGGAAAGCGCCCAGCCGGTTCTGGATGCGCTCAAAACGCCGTTGCCGGATGCGTTTAAGGACCATTACGTGATTGCCGTGATCGGGTTTCCGCTGCCGGCCAGCCCCCGGCGCTACCAGGACGAAGAGGGAGACAATCCTCCGCGGCGCTCGCAGGATGACGCGCTCGACAACTTGAAGCAGTTCACCACTCTCCAGCCGAAAGGCAAGGAACTGGCCCAGGCCGGGATCGTGCAACAGCAGACCAGTTCGAACTCCAACTTGCTGTTCGGGTTTTCCAAAAATTCGCTGACCCTCACCAAGGACGATAAGGAAGTCTTATTCTCCACCACGCTGGGGCGGCTGGTCATTCGGGCGAAGTTCGCCCCCAAAGAGATGCTGTATCACGGCCGACTGGCGGTGTAGTGGCGCCGGCGATCTCGTCGCCGGTGTTCTTCAGTTCGGACAATCACCGGCGACAAGATCGCCGGCGCTACCATAGTCGGCATGATCCGGCTGATTCTCGCATTTCTGGTGGCGGCGCCCGTTTTCAGCGGCGATTGGTATCTGTTCACGTCGTTTCGCGGGAATGGCGAGACCGGCGTCTACTTCGCTCTCAGCAACGACGGCCGGCGGTGGACGCCGCTCAATGACAACCAGCCTTGGGTGAAGCCCGGCGAGCGAGGCATGTTGATGCGCGATCCATGGCTGGGGCAAGGCCCGGACGGCACATGGCACATGGTCTGGACGTGGGGTTGGACCCGGGCGGATATGGGCGGGCGGCTCAAAATCGGCTATACCAGTTCCCAGGACCTGATCGCGTGGACGCCCCAGCGCGCCATCTTCGTGATGGACAATGAGCCGGAAGCCCGCAACGCGTGGGCGCCAGAAGCGGTGTGGGACGCCGGCGGCAACACGTGGACGGTGTTCTGGGCCAGCACCATTCCCGGACGCTTTTCGGACACCGATGCCAGCGGCGACGGCGGCTACAACCATCGCATCTACGCCACCACCACTAAGGACTGGCAGACATTTTCGCCTTCGCGCCTGTGGTTCGACCCGGGCTTCAACGCGATCGATGCCACCGACTGGAGAACCTTCGAAGACATAACCGCGCACGTGAGCTTTCCAGCGGATCACCGGCACGGGACGGTGGTGAAAATATCCGAAGAATTGGCGCGGCGGCTCCGGGCACCCTTACTTAACCGTTAAAGGCACGGAGGCGATGACGTTTTCCCATTCCAGTTGCAGTTTGCCCCTGTTGCCGCCCGCGCTCGAGAGCGTCATCTTATAGGTCTCGATGGGAGCGGGCGGTTTGCTCATGGTCATGGGCACGCGGCCCAGGTCCTGCTCCTGGTGATACTCCGTGCCAAACTGGCCGGTCTGCTTGTTGACCACCAGCTTCCACTGCTGGGGATCGAGCCAGACGAACAGGGTGTAGTCTCCCTTGGGAACGGCCAGGCCGCCGATATCGAGATCGGCATCGGTGTGAAGCGCGGTGGCCTCATTGGCGCCGGCGCGCCAGATGGTGTTATCGGGCTGGAGCGCGCCGGCGCCGTTGAAGATTTTCCGGCCGCGCATGGAGGGCGCGCTGTACTTGATGGCGATAGTCTTGCCGTTGATGGTGACGGAGGTATTGGCCGGAGGGCTGAGCGGGGGCCCTTTTTTCTCGGCTTTCTTCTGTTCCTGGGCGACGCCGAGAGCCGTGGCGGCGGCGATCAGCAGAACGGTGGTCAATGCGCGTTTCATGGTGTGGGTGGTCCTCTAACAGCGAGTATAGCGCCGCCGCCGGTGATATCTTCTAAATGATGGCTGTATCAATGGAATTCCTGCGCGGCCTGCTGGGGTTCCTCGGCATGGGCGCCGCGTTCATGACCGGGCGCTCGGCAGTGGCTGTGCGCAGAGGGTGGCAGAAACCGTCGAGGCTCTATGGGTGGGCCATCCGCACGGCGGTGTGCGTGGTCGCGGTGGCGTTCCGGAATCGCGTGGACACCGTCGATCTCATCGTGTGGGGGCTGGCGGCCGTGGCGCTCGCCGGCGGCGTAGTGAGCGCTTTGCGCCAGAAGCCGCCGGAGGACCTTACGAGGCAGATTTTTCCGGACGAGCCGTAGCGTCATACTTGCGCGACATGAGCAACGCCGTTGTCGAGACCCAGCGGAATGCTACGCTGAAGGCAGCATGGAGTCTAAGCGTGCCAAGCGTCGTGCAGCCGAACGGCGGATGAAAAGCCGCGCACGCCGCGTCATGAGGATTTGGGCTGTCAACCGGCAGAATCCCGTCAGCCCGAAGGCCGTGGGCGTCAATGCCTCGACCCATTGCCGGCCGTGCTCGTGTTATCTCTGCCAGCCAGGAAGAGAAGTTCCGCCGATGCGGGAACGCGCCTGCCACGATCCTGAATTGGTCTGACGGGCGAGCCGCGGGCCGTTCGCGGAATTCCTAGCGGAACGGGTCGGATGGTAGGCGCTATACTCAAGTGCGGAGGCAGCAGTTCGGAATCCACCTATGAATCGACGAACATTTCTCGGCGTTGCCGCGGGGTTAACCCTCGCCGATGCGGGCGCGCAGACCCCGCCATCCATCCCTATCATCGATACGCATATTCACCTGTTCGATACCGAGCGTCCCGGGGGCGTGCCATGGCCCAGCAAGAATAACCCGGCGCACAAGGTCATGTACATGCCTTCCTTGCCCTCGCGATACCGCAAGGTCGTCGAAGGGCTGGGCATCGTGGGCGCCATTGAGATCGAGTGCAGCCCGCTGCTGGAGGACAACCAGTGGGTGCTGGACGTCGCCCAAGCCGACGACATCATGGTGGGCACCATCGGGCACCTGATCCCCGGCACACCCGAATTCAAGGCGCAGCTCGATAGGTTCCACAAGAACCCGCTCTTCCGGGGTATCCGGTATGGGCTGGGCGGGCGGCCAGGCCGCGGAGGCGAGAAAGGCCCGGCAGTCCATGAAGTCGATCGGCCCGAGTTTGTCGCCGACCTGAAGGCCCTCGTGGATGCGGACCTGGTGATGGATACGGCGAATCCCAGCGTGCCGTTGCTGGAAGGTGTCGTGCGAGTGAGCGACAAGGTTCCGAATTTGCGCATCGTCATCGATCACCTGCCGCAGATGTGGCCCACCGAAGCCGAGCGGCCCGCCTATGACGCCTGCATGAAAGCCATCAAAGACCGGCCGCAGATTTACACCAAGGTATCGGAAGTGCTGCGCCGGTTAGACGACGGTGGTATCCCCACGGATCTTGCGTTCTACAAGCACCGGATCGACGAAATCGTGGACGTTTTCGGAATGGACCGCGTGCTCTACGGGAGCGATTGGCCGAACGGCGACCAGTGGCTGCCCGTCCCGGTTGGATTCAAGATCGTCCACGAGTACTTCATGGCCAAGGGGCAGGCGGCGGCCGAGAAATACTTCTGGCGAAATTCGATCAAAGCCTACAAGTGGGTCAAGCGAAACGCCAGCCAGCGGCAGGCCTGAGAAGCCCCGAACAGAACAACGGACTACATTTTCAGCAGCCGGATGCTCCCGTTGGAGGTGCTCAGGTCGATCAGCGGGCCGCCATTTCCGATGACGCCTTCCAGGCGGTTCTTGCTGAATTCGCCCTGCATCTTGACCTCGAAATCGGAGGAGATGGAAGAGTTGGTGGTCCGCGCCACCACTTGGGCGTTTACCTGGTAGGGCATGTGCAGGGTAATCCCGCTATTGCTGGTGTTCACGCGGATATCGTTGGCAAAGTCGGCCGGCAGGCGCAATTCGACGCTGGAGTTGCTGGTCTCCAGGCGCACCGGGCGGCCCGCCGGGACTTGCTCGAGGCGGGCGTTGATGCTGGCGTTCGAAGTGCTGGCTTCGAGCGATCCGCGCAGCCCCTCAATGCGGATATGGCCGTTCGAGGTATGGGCCTTCGCGTCGCCGCCGACGTCGATCAACTCGATGGAACTGTTGCTGGTCTGGGCGTCCAGGCTGCCGCGCAGGGCCTGCACGCGGATCTCCGCATTGGAGGTGTGCAGCCGCGCCGGGCCGCTGCCATCCTGGGTGCGGATGGCGCCGTTGGAAGTGAAAATGCGGTCCAGGTACGCCGCGCGCGGGATCTTGATGACGAAACGCGCTCCCATGTTGCCGCGGCGGTCCGAGGGGCGCGTCACGCGGATGGAAACCGAATCCGGGCTGTTGTCGATGGCCACTTTGAGCGCATCGGCGGCTTCCTGGGTGGCGGCGTACTTGGCGCCGCTGATGTCGACGGTCTCCTGGTCCCAGCCGGAAACCTCGACGGAGCCGTTGAAGGTCTCGACCGAAAGCCTCCCGCCGGATTTCAGCGGGTAGGTGTAGTGAAAGTCCTGACGATAGCGGTCAAACCCGCCGAAATCCTCGAAATCGCAGGCTGCCAGACCGAGCAGGGCGGCGGCCAGGATGGGAAGAAGGAGCTTCGCGCGCATAGATGGCCTCGATTGACAGAATACGCCATAGGTGCATGATTTGTTCCACGAAAGCCTGGCAGGCGGCTGCGGAGTGGAGTACAATCGTGCTGATATGACACCTGAAAACGCATCGGTGGTGGAACCGGAACCGGCGGGGATGGGCGAATTCTCGAGGCTGACCGGCGTCTTTTTCGAACCGGGCAAGACGTTTGCGGATATCGCGGAGCGGCCGCGCTGGCTGGTTCCGTTGTTGCTGGTGATTGTGGCCGCCGTAGGCTTTTACTTCCTGTACGGGCAGCACGTGGGATGGGAGCGCGCCGTGCGGCACCAGATGGAGACCAATGCGCGCATGCAGCAGGCGATGGAGCGGCTTCCGGCGGAACAACGGGAAGCGTCCATCGCCATGCAGACCAAGTTCATGGGAATCGGGTATTACGTTGGGACCATCGTGATGGTCCCGCTGATGTACGTGATCTCGGCCGCCATCGTGCTGGGGATTGCGAGCGGGATGATGTCGGCGGGCGTGAAGTTCAAACAGGTATTCGCGATCGTCTGTTATGCCGGTCTGCCCATGGTCCTGAAGCACGCGCTGGCGACGGTGGTGATGTTCCTGAAGAGCCCGGACGAGTTCAACCTGCTGAACCCGCTGGCTTTCAACCCGGCGGCGTTCATGGACCCGATCAACAGCTCGAAGTTTCTGTACACGCTGGCCATGTCCTTCGATCTGTTTACGATCTGGGTGATTCTGCTGACCGCCACCGGACTCAAGGCGGCCGCCGGGAAGAGGCTGTCGTTTGGCGGGGCGCTGTTCGCGGTGGTTCTGCCGTGGGCGATCCTGGTGTTGGGCGGCGCATCGCTGGCGGGGCTGTTCAGCTAGGACTTGCCCCGAGTCGAAAATCCGGAAGATTAGCATTGGCTATTTGAGAGATTCGGGATAAGATAGTGTGACCCTCCCAGGGACTAATAAACTTGAGGAGAACCAGAATGGCGAAGAAGAAGCCTGCAAAGAAAGTAGTCGCGAAGAAGGCAGTGAAAAAGGCCGTGAAGCCGGCCGCAAAGAAGGTAGCCCCCAAGACCGTCAAGAAAGCGGCCGTGAAGCCGGCGGTCAAGAAGGCGGTTAAGAAGCCCGTGAGGCCGGCCGTGAAGCCGGCCGTGAAGAAGCCCGTCGCAAAGGTGGTCCCACAGGCCAGCGTGCCTGCGGTGCCTCCGGCTACGCCCCCTCCGGTGGCCGGTCCCCAGGACGGCGGCGGCACACCTCCCCCCGCTCCGACCGTTTAAGAAAACCCGCCAGTAAACACGGCCCGGGAGGCGGCCGGTTCGTGAAGGCCCGGGGGGATACGCACCCTCGGGGCCTTCGCGCGGGCCGGGAACCTCTTCGAGCGCGAGCTATGTGTTCGGCGATGCGAATCGTGGTGCTGGTAGGGCTGCCGGGCTCCGGGAAGTCCACGTACTTGGCGCAACTGGGAGTTACGGGACTTTCCTCGGATACCATCCGCGGCCTGCTGGCGGATGACGAAACCGACCAGAGCATCCATGACCGCGTCTTCCAGACGCTGCGGTACCTGTTGCGGCAGCGGCTGGCGATCGGGCGGCCGGCGACCCATATCGATGCCACCAACCTCACGGTGGAGGAGCGGCGGCCATACATTGGGATCGGCAAATCGTACGGGTGCGACGTGGAGGCCGTGTTTTTCGACGTGCCACTGGAAGTGTGCCGCGCGCGGAATGCGCGGAGGCAGCGCGTGGTGCCGGAAGAGGCCATGGCCAAGATGGCGGCGAAACTGGCGCCGCCGGACATCCAGGAAGGCTTCTCCCGAGTGACGGCGATTACATCGTAGCGC
>Ga0181527_1005325_pt1 | contig 10720 bp, 10 predicted proteins | sample PEATcosm2014_Bin_30_FD_119762 | JGI IMG/M metagenome (GOLD analysis project Ga0181527, IMG submission 119762) | Peatland microbial communities from MTU Mesocosm Facility, Houghton, MI, USA - PEATcosm2014_Bin06_60_metaG | ecosystem: Environmental > Terrestrial > Soil > Wetlands > Peat | place...
AATCGGTCGCGGCCAGCGCCTTCAGCGCCGTGCCGCTCGAAGCTGACGCGCAACCCATCATCATCGCCGAGGAGATGAACACCACTACCCGCCTCGAGACCTTTCGCAACATGGTCCGCGCGGGCGACTACGACGGCATTCTCGCCCTCGCCAAGCGGCTGGCCAGCGAAGGCTCGCAGTTGCTCGACTTGTGCTGTGCTATCGTGGGCGAGGACGAGCAGGCCTACATGAACGCCGTCCTCGAAAAAATAGCCACGCGCGTTCCCGCGCCTATCTTGGTAGACTCCACCGAGGCCGCCGTCATCGAAGAGGCGCTTAAGCGCATCCCCGGCAAGCCCATCATCAACTCCATCAATCTGGAGGACGGCGAAAAGCGCACCAGCCTGGTTCTGCCCATGGCGCGCCGCTACGGGGCCGCGGTCATCGCCCTCACCATCGACGAGCAGGGAATGGCGCTCACCGCCGACCGCAAGGTGGCAATTGCCCATCGCATTCACGATCTGGCCGTCAACAAATACGGCTTGCGGCCCGAAGATTTGATTTTCGACGCGCTCACCCTGCCCATCTCCACCGGCCAGGAAGACTATCGCACCGCCGCCATCGAAACACTCGAAGCGGTGCGCCGCATCAAGCACGAGCTGCCCCGCTCCCGCACCGTTCTTGGCGTCTCCAACATTTCCTTCGGCCTCAACGCATACGCTCGACGCGTGCTCAACTCCGTATTCCTCAAAGAAGCTGTGGACCGCGGCCTCGATGCGGCCATAGTCAACTACGCCAAAATTTATCCTCTCTACAAGATTCCAGAAAAAGAAGTCGAGTTAGCTCGCAAGCTTATCTTCCAGGATCGCAGCAATGGCGACCCGCTTCAGGCTTACATGGCTTACTTCGCCAGTCTCGGCAAAGCTTCCGTTCAAGAAGAGGAGTTAGCCGTCGAAAGCCTCACCACCGACGAGAAGCTCAAGCAGATGATTATTCGCGGTGAGCGCTCGATCGGCCTGGACGAGCACAAGCAATCGCTGGAAGCAACTCTGGAGGCAGCGCTGCTCGCTCACTCACCGCTCGAACTGATTAATACTGTCCTGCTTGACGGCATGAAGACCGTCGGCGATCTCTTCGGCGCGCGCAAGATGCAGCTGCCGTCGGTGCTCGATTCCGCATCGGTGATGAAGGCTGCAGTTGCGTACCTCGAACCGAAGATGGAAAAATCCGATGGCGGCGGTAAAGGGACCATGGTTCTCGCCACGGTCAAGGGCGACGTGCACGACATCGGCAAGAATCTCGTGGATATCATCCTCACTAACAACGGCTATCGCGTCGTCAACCTGGGCATCAAGCAGCCGTCGGACGCCATCATCGCCGCAGCGCGCGAGGTGGGCGCCGACGCTATCGGACTCAGCGGACTGCTGGTCAAGTCCACGCTGGAGATGAAGTATGTTGTGCAGGATTTGGAGCGGCTGGGCATGACCGTTCCCGTCATATGCGGAGGCGCCGCGCTCACCCGCAAGTACGTCGAAGAAGATTTGCGCAAGGAGTACTCCGGCCCGGTCTTTTATGCCGAGGATGCCTTCGCCGGATTGCACGCCATGGCCGATCTGACCTCAACTGACGCCGCGGTGCGCGAGGGCAGGGAAGCGGAAGGCAAGACGGTGAAGGTCTTCGCCAAGGGCAACTCCGCAACTCCGGAACTAACCTTCGTCGAACTGACTGATGCTGGCCGTTCGCCGGCCGTCGAGCGGGTTGCGGAGATTCCGAAGCCCGCATTCTGGGGCGCACGCGTCTTTAAAAACTACAAACTTGACGATATCTTCCCCTATCTCAACGAAACCGCGCTCTTTAAAAATCAGTGGCAACTAAAAACTGCCGCGCAGGGCGATTATCTGCGCCTGATCGAAGAAAAATACCGCCCTATCCTGCTCGACCTTCAGCAGGAGGTGAAAGCAGCGGGTTGGTTCGAGCCCAAGTCCGTCATCGGCTTCTATCCCTGCTTGAGCGACGGTGATAATCTGATTGTCTTCGACCCCGATGATCCCGCCCGCGAGCTGGAGCGCATTAGCTTCCCGCGCCAGGCGCAGGGCCGCAGGCTTTCCATTGCCGACTTCTTTGAGCCTATGAATGCAACACAGCGCGATGTTGTCGGCTTCTCCATAGTGACCATCGGCGACGAGGCCAGCCGCCAGACCGCGAAGTTATTCGAGTCCGGCGACTTTACAAAGTATCTCTATCTGCACGGCCTCTCGGTGGAAACCGCCGAGGCGCTTGCGGAGTTGGTCCACAAACAGGCGCGTGAGCTGCTGGGCATTGCTGGAGATGACTCCCCGCGCATCGCGGATTTGTTTCACCAGAAGTATCGCGGCTCGCGTTACTCCTTCGGCTATCCAGCCTGCCCCAATCTCGAGGACCAGGCCAAGATCTTCCGCCTGCTCAAGCCCGAGGAGAACATCGGCGTGCGCCTCACGGAGCAGTACCACCTGGAGCCGGAGCAGAGCACCAACGCCATCATCGTCCACCATCCCCAGGCCAAGTATTTTGTGGCGTAAAGATGTGAACAATCAAGCTGTGAAGCGAAGTATAATCGGAGGGCATAACGCAAAGGGGGAGATAATGCAAACCTGGACAATGCGAGTTCTTGGTGTGCTTAACATCTTGTTTGTAGCGTTTGGCGCATACTTATACTATTGGATACTCCGGATGCATTGGAATAGGTGGCCGGGCAACCCATCCCATAATGAGTGGGCAGTGTTTGTATTTCTTAGTACGATAAGTATTTCAATGGTCTTGTATCTTGGATATCTAGGAGTAAAACTCATCAAAAAAGACGCAAAGGCTTTATTGAAACTGAGCCTGCTATTTGTAGCTGAGATGATATATTCCCTGGTGCTATTTAATGTGACTTGGATGGTTAGGCCAGCTTCAATGTCTATGACTGTTGCAGTCAGCTTCTTGGGAATGGCCGATGTTCTTTTGTGGCCACAACTGTTGACAGGATACCCATTGATTGGACTTGTTATAACTCTGGTTTTGTTATTAATACGACAAAGGTCCGATAGAACACCTATGGAATAGGCTCGGCCTTATATAAGGAAAGCTACACGAAAAATAATTTTCCGCGCTTTTGCATATAATTATCGCCCTTTGTGCCACCTTATAAATAAGGCAATCACAGAGACAGAGTGTGACATTCCTCCTCGAACGGCCGGGGCGCGGTTATGGTTATGGCTGCGCTCCCGGCCGTTCGCCTTTTTCAGCTTCCTGCTTCGCGATAGCGTCCTAATTCCTTGACCATCGCGCAATGCGGCTTAAGTGCCTCAATCGCGCGCTTGCCCTCTTCGCCCGTGCGAATCTGGCAATCCACAAAGAAGATGTACTCCCATGGCTTGCCATGCACCGGCCGCGATTCGATCTTGGTCATATTAGTGCCCAGGTCTGCCAACTTGTTCAGCGCCGCCACCAGCGAACCGGGTCGGTTCTCTACGGAAAACGCCAGGCTGATTTTGTTGGCCTGCGTGTCGCTCGAGGCCTCCGCCGCGCGCCTCACCAGGAAGAAGCGCGTATAGTTTTCCGGGTTGTCCTCGATGCCGGCAGCCAGAATCTGCGCGCCATAATACTCTGCCGCTGCCTCGCTGGCGATTCCTGCCGTATGCGGTTCGCGCAACTTCACCAGCTGCTTCACGCTGCCCGCTGTGTCATAGAAGGCGACGGCCTCCATCCTGGGATGCGCGGCCAGGAACTTCCGGCACTGCGCCAGCGCCACCGGATGCGAAAAAACCCGCTCAATCTCCTCAATTGCTGCGCCGGGGAGGCCGATCAGATTGTGCCGGATGCGCAACAGCGTCTCCCGCACCACTCGCACATCGTGGGTCAGCAGCAGGTCGAAGTGCTCCGCCACCGAACCTGCCAGGCTGTTTTCAATGGGTATGACTGCTGCGTCCGCTGCTCCGCTCTCCAAAGCCGCAAAGACCTCCGCCGACAGCGAACAAGGAACGATCTCCCCATCGGGCACCAGTTTAATCGCTGCTTCATGGCTGAAGGAGCCGGGCTCGCCCTGGATCGCAATCTTCATCGGATACTCCGTTCCTCAATTATCTATCATCTTGAATAATTGAGTGTCCTATCCTTATTTATGTTCTATGCGAGAAGGGTGGTAATTTACGAACTTCATGGCGCGCAAGCGCCGCCCGCCCCACCGCAGGTGGCTACCGCAGCCACAAATCACCCGCTACAAATCCAAGAAAAACCATGGCAATCACGCCGTTCATGGTGAAAAAGGCCGCATTCAACCGGCGCAAATCATGTGGAGAAACCAGCGCATGCTCATAAGCCAGCAGCAGCCCCACAACCGCAATTCCGACCCAGCCGATTCGCTGAAAATGAAAGAGCTCACCAAACCACACCAGCAGCCCCAGCATGGCCAGATGCATGATTCGCGCCGTCCAAAAAGCCGCCGGAATCCCCATCGACTGCGGCAGGCTGTGCAGCCCCGCTGCGCGGTCGTGTTCATAGTCCTGGCAGGCGTAGAGCACGTCAAATCCGCCCGCCCACAGTGTTACCGCCGCGGTTAGCACAAGAATCCGCGCGTCCAGCGAGCCGCGCACCGCAATCCACGCCGCAGTTGGCGCCAGTCCCAACGCAAGGCCAAGCCCCAGGTGAGACCATCGCGTTACACGCTTCAAATAGCTGTAGCCCCACAGCACCGCCAACACCAGCGGCGATAGCTCCAGCGCGAGCCGGTTCAGCTCCGCCGCCGCCAGCACAAACACCGCCGCCGCCAGCACCGCAAAGCCCAGCACAAATTGGCGCGTCAGCAATCCGGCGGGAATCGCGCGCGACATCGTTCGCGGATTGGCCGCATCCAGCTCCGCATCGGCCCAGCGATTAAATGCCATGGCCGAGGAGCGCGCCGCCACCATGGCCACCAGAATCCACCCCAGCGTCCGCCATTCCGGCCGCCCGTCAGACGCCAGCAGCACCGCCGTCAGCGCAAAGGGCAGAGCGAAGACGGAGTGCTCCCACTTGATCATCTCCAGCGTTGTTCGCGTCCTGGCCCACAAGCTCGGCATGGTTGGCTCTCCAAAGGTATGGGACCAGTGTACTTGAAAGGATTCGCAAAAAAATGGATACAGCGAAGGGGCTGTTGAGGTATATTAGCTCGTGCCGGAAGAACACAACGGCGGATTCGGTTTAAAGGAGGACAAATGAAAAGCATCAAGATTGCAAGTGTGTTTGGGATTCTTCTCTGCCTGGGATCTGTCAGCCTGATGGCGCAGAGCGTTCGGGTGGGAGGATATTCCCTGCGTGCCAATGGCCAGGTTGCCCAGGGCTTTCAATACACAGGTTCCTGTCCCGTCGCTCTGAAATTTGGCTGGGGCTTAATCAGCACCGGACCCACTGAAGTGGCCTACCGCTTTGACCGCAGCGACGGCGGCCATACGACCCACTCAGATAGGGTCAATATACCGCGGGCCAACCAATCAGTGCCGGTCTATTATGATTGGCAGCTAGGCGCGAACACACATCAATTCGCAAATTTCACCGGCTGGGTGAACATCATCATCGAATCTCCAAATCCAGTCCAGCAAAAGATAAAGTTCACCATTCATTGCCAGTAGGGAAGATGAGGTGCGCGTATCGGCCGAGGTAGCGGCCGTAAAGCCAAACGACGCTGGAGTTGATTGAGTGCTCCCACTTGATCTACGCCGGCGTCGTGTGCGTCCTGGCCAACAAACTTGGCATGGTTGGTTTCATGGACCAGTTTACTTGAGGAGCGGCGGGAAAAACTTTCCCAATTCTTCGAAGATAATGTGTGCGGCTTTCTTCATCCAGCCGTAATGCACATATTCGTTCATAATGTGAGTATGCCTTTCACGCTTGCTCATGCTGCCGCGGCATTACCGTTTCGACGCCTGCGGCTTGTTCCGTCTGCATTAATAGTGGGCACTTTCGCACCCGACTTTGAGTACTTTCTGTGTCTCACGCCCGGTGTAGGGTTTGGACACACTCTTCGTGGCACATTCGCTTTAACTCTGCCCCTCGCTATGCTGGTACTCTGGATTTTTCATGCACTCGTCAAGGTGCCTGTTACTCGGCTCTTGCCGAACACAATCCAGTGTAGAGTGGTTACACATTTGGATAGATTCCGATTTTTCGGACCAATTAGGTTTATGTTGATCGTAGGTTCGGTTTTACTGGGAATCGCGACTCACCTATTATGGGATTCATTCACACACCCGTCCACTTGGCTCTACAATCATTGGACATTTCTTAGCCAGATGGTGCGCTTGCCAATTGTGGGATCTGTGGCCTATTACAAGGTTTTTCAACATAGCAGTACGATTATTGGGATTGGGATTCTTTTGGTGTGGCTAGTGCGCTGGTACCATGCCACAAGGCCTGGCAGTCAAGCTTTGGAAAGATCGCTTTCTCCCGCGAAAAAACTAGGGATTGTCTGCTTTGTATTTGCGCTTGCTTCTCTAGGTGCCGTCGTGCTTGCGATTGCTGTGGATGGAATGCCAACCGGCATACTCACCTTCAAAGTATTTGTTGGTCGAGTACTAGTTGCCGCTATCGCGTTGACGTGGTGGTTGTTTGTGGCATATGGCCTGTTCTATCGATACATGCATCGTCAAATTCCCATGCTCATTTCCTGAGTGGCAAACTCAATCTTTTATCCAGCCCGAAAAACCTTATCCTAATTCTTCAGATAGGATTGTCTTGTACGACACTACTCACATGGACTCCCTACGCATCGACAAATGGCTCTGGGCGGCGCGCTTCTTCAAGACACGGGCGCTGGCCTCCAAGGCCTGCGACATGGGCCGCATCCTCTCCAACGGCCATGAGGCAAAACCTTCCCGCGAGGTTCGTGTCGGCGATCAACTTGTCGTCAAGAAAGAGGGCGGCGAATTCCAGATCGAAGTTCTCGCGCTGAGCCAGATGCGCGGTCCGGCGTCGGTGGCGCAGACGCTCTATCGCGAGAGCGAGGCCAGCAAGGAGGCGCGAGCCAAACTCGCCGCCGAGCGCAAGGCCATGCAGCAGTTCGCGCCCCTGCCCACGCGCCGTCCCACAAAACGCGACCGTCGCCGTATCATCAGCTTCCGCGGCAGAGCATAACTCTAGCTCGACACGCATCGCTCACTATTCCCTGTACCTCTCACGCTTCATGCGCCGCGGCTACGTGCGGTTGCGGCATCAACTCTGTCAGCGCAATGCCTGCCAGAATCATCAGCGCGCCGCAGGCGGGGCGCAAGCCAAGCCGCTCGCCCGTCACTAGAAATGAAGTAATCCAGGCGAAGACCGGCTCCAGCGTCAGCAAAAGCGCAATGTGCGTGGGAGGCAGCACCGATTGTGCCCAGCTCTGGATGGAAAAAGCTGCGGCGGTAGCCAGCAGGGCGGCAACCCCCAGCGCCACGGCCAGACGCAGCGTCCACGTAATCTGCGGATGCTCGATCAGAGGCATGCTCAGCGCCATGAAAACCGCGCAAAAGCCCACCTGCAGCAGCGCCAGCGGCTGGAAGGCGATGCGCGGCGAGACGTGGCTCAGCGCCAGGCAGTGAAAGGCGAAGCCCAGAGCGCAGCCCAAAGTGAGCACGTCGCCCAGGTTGATGGAGGTAAGGTCGGGCAGCAGGCGCGCTGCTTCTCCCAGCAGGGAAGTCGTGCCAGAAGCCGAACCTGCGGCTGGCGCGGTCAGCAGCACAATCCCGGTAAACGCCAGTGCTGCCCCCAGAAAAGCGTTCCAGCGCGGCGGTCTGGCTCCCGGCGGACGCAGGCCGGGAATGATCGAAAGCAGCGGCACCATCACCACCATCAGCCCGGTGATGAACGCCGACTTCGATGGCGTGGTGCGAGCCAGTCCCGTGGTTTGAAACTGGTAGCCCATGGCCAGGCATGCTCCCACAAGCGCTCCGGCCCACACCTGCCAGCCCTTAATCGTGCGCCAGTAGCGGTGATAGGCAACGCCCATCACGGCGAAGGCCAGCGTCATACGCACCAGGTTGAAGGCTCCGGGAGTGGCATCGTCCAGCGCGCCCTTGACCAGCACAAAGGTCGATCCCCACACAGCGACCACAAACAGCATCAGCAGGTAAGCGCGAACTTTCATCTTTTTGGATTATTGCAGCCGAGCCCGCGCCGATTGAGGCCATCAGCAGGTCTGTCACATGCGATGCAACAGCTTACTGTTCCGCGGCCCACTCCACCATCGCCAGCGTCAGCAGCAGCACCCGCTTCAGCCCCGTTTCACGATCCCTGGCCGAGTACCACTCGCCCAGCGTGTGAGCGCCGCCGCCCTCGCCACCTGCACCTATCGACAACGCAGGAATCCCTAGCGAAAGTGGAATGTTGGCGTCGGTCGAGCCCAGCCGCAACTCGGATTTCAGCCCCAGATGCCGGTCCACGGCGTTGAGAGCCTCGATCAGCGGCGAGCCGTCAGGCAGTTGCGCGGCGGGCCGGTCGCCAATCGTGTCAATCGCATAAGCCAGCAGGCCGCGGCCGTCCCCGCCAGACGATTTTGCCTGCGCGTTACAATGCTCCACAGCATCTTCCACGGCGCGATGCAGCTCGACCTCCAGTCGCAGCAATTCATTCGTGCTGGTGGAGCGGAACTCGACCGTAGCCTGCGCGCTCTCCGGAATGGAATTCACGCTGGTGCCTCCGCTGATCGTTCCCAGATTCAGAGTGGTCCGCGGAAACTCTTCTTGCGACTTCAGCGGCAGCGGCGTCCCGGCCACGACAGCCAGCGCCGAGGCCAGGGCGGCGATGGGATTTGGCGTTCCCGCGTCGGTAAAGCTGTGTCCGCCCGGGCCGGTGATGGTGACCCGGTAGCGGCGGCTGCCCAGCGCCTGTGTTACGGCCGAGTCCGCGCCCGCTCCGTCCAGCACAATGTGCGCCGCAATGCGGCTGGCCAGCGCGCTCCGTTGGTAGAGGTAGCGCACGCCGCGCAGGTCGCCCTCGCCCTCCTCGCCCACATTGCCTATAAAAATCAATGACCCGGCCAACTCCACCTTGGCCTCAACCAGCGCGCGGGCGATGGCCAGCATTCCCGCCACTCCGGCGCCGTTGTCGCAGGCTCCGGGAGCTGTGATGCTGTCGCCGTCCAACACCGGCTTCAGCGGCGTCTCGGCGGGAAAAACGGTGTCGAGGTGGGCTGAGAGCACTACCACCGGCCCGCTGCTCTCCGGCGGCAGTTTGGCAGACGGTAGCCAGCCGAAGACATTGCCTATTTCGTCGGTTTCCACTCTCTGGAGGCCGGCCTCGGCAAAACGCCCAACCAGCCACTCAGCCCGCGCCTTCTCGCCAAAGGGCGGCGCTGGAATGGCCACCAACTCTGCCTGCCAATTCATGATCGTCTTGGGATTGCCGTGTAGCCATGCAAAGGCCGCGTGGACAGGCCTTTGCTCGGCGAGCGCCGTCACGCGTGAGAAGGCTGAATTGTTTGTAAAGATCGCCATATCGATGGTCTCAGGGTAGCAAAAGACTGCATGTGATAAGCCGGAAAGCTAAATCTGGCGACCTTGCGGCATCAACCCCCGCTGAGCCTTCGCAGCTGGAGCGACTGCAGATTACGGCGGCCATCGGCGACTAGATGAATCACAACTTCGTCATGCATGACTTCGTAGATCACGCGATACGGCTTGAAGAAAACTTGCCGAAATTCTCCTTCCATGTTGTGAGGCAGTTCAGAAGGCCGTGAGCCGCGGTGAGGCAAAGCCGCGATGGTTTCGGCTGTCTCGCTCAGCCGGTCCAATACATAATCTGCATTCTCCATCGTGTCGTTTTCCGCAATCCAGTCGTGAATCTCTACGAGATCCTGCCAGGCCGCACTGGTAATGCGAAGAGAATAGATCATCTGGCTAAAGAAGCCTCACTTGCCTCTGGTTCTCGGCCGATCCCATCTCCAACCGACTCAATCTTGGCGGATTGGCGGCCGCGAATTTTACCGATGACCTCGGCGAGTGGAAAGGTCTGGCCAGCCTCGACCTGCTTCTTACCGATGGCCAGAATTTGCAATAGCGCCATGGTTTCTTGTGATTTCTCGTAGGAGTGAACATCTACCAGCACCGCGCGCGCCTCACCGTTCTGGGTGATGATGATTGGTTCCCGCTCCTCGGTAATCCGGTCCAAAAGCTCGGCGGCGTGAGCTTTTACATAGCTGATGGGCTTGATTTGAGTTGAAAAACGCATATCGACCTCCAAAAGTCCTTTATAGGTCTAAATATAGTCCTTTTATGGAATAAAATAAAGCTCTCATTCGGTTTTATGGCTAGATTCTCCCTCCCCATACTCCACCGAATGCAGAAACAGCCCTTGCGCCGGAGCGGTCGGTCCGGCGGCGGCGCGGTTGCGGACGGCCAGAATTCCGGGAATCTCGTCAACTTTGGTCCGTCCACGGCCTACGTCCAACATGGTTCCCACCAGGTTACGCACCATGTGGTGTAAAAAACCGTTGCCCCGCACGCGATAAACCAGCAATTCGCCCTCTGGACTCGGACGCGCTTCCCAGGCCGATGAAAAGACAGTCTTTATCGTTGCCGGCATCGGCGGCTCAATCTGAAATCCCGGCCTGGGCAGCGGCCGCTCCTCCGGCTCGGCATCCTCATCCAGGTCGCGGCTGGCCAGCTCTGGATCGGTGGCCGCAAAGCTCAGAAAATCGTGTGTGCCTTCAAAGAGCCGTGCACTCCTCTGCATCACCTCCAGGTCCATCGGCCAGGGGCAGGCGTAGACGTAG
>Ga0181527_1005329_pt1 | contig 10715 bp, 7 predicted proteins | sample PEATcosm2014_Bin_30_FD_119762 | JGI IMG/M metagenome (GOLD analysis project Ga0181527, IMG submission 119762) | Peatland microbial communities from MTU Mesocosm Facility, Houghton, MI, USA - PEATcosm2014_Bin06_60_metaG | ecosystem: Environmental > Terrestrial > Soil > Wetlands > Peat | place...
ACAATCCATCCCTGGAGGCACTCCCGTGTTGCTCAAGACAGGCGCCGGTTTTGGGCTCGCGATCTTCTTCTGTCTGTGCGGGCTCTGGGCGGCTGGGGCCCAGCAGAAAGTCGAGCTGCGGCTGAAGATCGACGGCGCGGATGGAAAGCCCGTGCCGTGCCGGGTCCATCTGGCCGGCCCGGATAGCAAGCCGGTGCGGCCGCCCGGCCAACCGTTCTGGCACGATCATTTCGTCTGCGACGGCCGGCTGGCCGTGTCGGTCGCCCCCGGCCGATACGGCTATGCGATCGAGCACGGCCCGGAACATGGCCGCTTGGCCGGCAGCTTGGACCTCAAAGCGGGGCAGGACCATACGCTCGGGGGACGCCTGGAACGAATCGCCGACCTGAAGCAGGGCGGTTGGTGGTCCGGTGATCTGCACGTGCACCGGCCGATCGCCGATATCCGGCGGCTGATGGAGGCCGAAGACTTGCACGTCGCCCCGGTCATCACCTGGTGGAATCAGAACGACCTCTGGGCCGGACGCGACCGGCCGCGGCAACTCCTCGAGCAGCTCGACGATCACCGTTTCTTCCACGTCATGGCCGGCGAGGACGAGCGGGGCGGTGGTGCGCTGTTGTACTTCCACCTGGACGAGCCCCTGGAAATCGCCAAGGCATCGCGGGAAGTCCCTAGCTCCCTGGCGTTCGCCCGGGCGGCGCGGGCCAAGACCCCGGGCGTGTGGATCGAAGCCGAAAAGCCCTTCTGGTGGGACTTCCCGCTGTGGCTGGCGGCCGGCGTGATCGATTCCGTCGGGATCGCCAACAACCACATGTGCCGCAGCAGCATGATGGCCAACGAAGCCTGGGGACGGCCGCGCGACGAAAAGCGCCTTTCGGGCCCCCTGGGCAACGGCCGCTGGACCCAGGAGATCTATTACCACGCGCTGGACTGCGGGTTCCGCTTGCCGCCCTCGGCCGGCAGTGCCTCCGGGGTGCTGCCCAACCCGCTCGGCTACAACCGGGTGTACGTGCACGTGGCGGGCGAGCTGAGCTACGCGAAGTGGTGGGCGGGGCTGAAGGCCGGCCAATGCTTCGTCACGAACGGCCCGCTGCTGATCTGCCGAGCCGATGGGAAGCTACCCGGCCACGTCTTCCGCGTCCCGGGGCCGCAAGGCTCGACCATCAAGCTCGATATCGAGTTGACCTCGCTCGACCCGGTCAAACAGATCGAAGTGATCCAGAATGGGACAGTGGTGCAGACGGTCGGCATCCCGCCCGGCGGCACACGCGAGGGTGCGCTGAGCCCGGGGCGTCAGCCCCGGGATCGGGCGCGGCTCTCGGCCACGGTCTCCGCGCGGGAGGGCGGCTGGTTCCTGGTCCGGGCGGTTGCCGACGTGCCCTACACGTTCCGCTTTGCGTCCACGGGCCCCTTCTACGTGGAAGCCGGCGAGGCGCCGCGGCGCGTGAGCCGCGCTTCGGTCCGCTTCTTCCAGGAGTGGACTGCCGAGCGAATTCAGCGGCTGGAGCACGACCTGCCGGCCGGCCGGGACCGCGACGAGGTTCTCCGCTTCCACGACGACGCCCGCAAGTTCTGGGACGAGCTGGCGGCAAAAGCCACGGTCGACTGACGCCCGTAGCGGCGCCGCCCGGGCGTTTTTTGGTCGCCGTTTTTTGGATCAAACTCCCGCGGCTCGGCGGTGAGCAAATTCATGCTTTCTGCCGTGTTTTCCGCATCTTTGTGCGCGTCGCCGCTCTGGCCTGCGCGCGTTGTTGGTCAGCGTTTTCGCGATTTTCCAAAACGAGCCCCTCCACCGGGGCACTGGGCCGCCGGTCGCGGGACGGCAGGCTTCGAGATTCGCCCAAGGCGCCGTGCCTCTTGGGGGTCTCTTGCCGCGAATTTTCAATGAGCACCGCGGCCCGGACCCTCGCGGTTGGGAGGCTGATATCTGACATCTGACACCCGACGCGTCACGCGAGAGGCTCCGGCCACTGGATCGTAGCGGATGGCGTGGCCCAATTTCAAGTCCCGCGAGCGGGGCATTCGTGGTATAATCGCCCTATTGGCGGCGAACGGTGGCCTCGTCCCGTTGGCTCCCGAGTTAGCGCGGCAGGCAGCGGAAGGAGCACCACGGGAAAAGGGGCAGGGGGAGAAAGGGGCGAGAACAATCTGCTCGATCCTCGTGCCCGTTCTGGCCTCAGTCCTGCTGCGCCATACCATTGCGAGGTTATCCATGAGCGGTGCATTTCTATTGCGTTTTCAAGAGCAATGTCTGCCTGACGACTCCTCACGCAATCCTGCGGCTGATCCCACCAAAACGAGGATCGCCGCCGAACAGCCGGACGTGGGGCGCCCAGGCGGCGATCACGGCGCCTTTCCACCCCTGCCTGGTTCTGCCGTTGAGCCAACGAGGACCGCGATTAAAGGGGAGGCTCCCGACGAGTCCGTTGAGTTTGGTATGACGGGTCTGCCCCGTATTTCCATATCCCGTCGCGCCGCCGATCCGACACACACCCTCGTCAGGGCTGAGGCTCCCGATCAATCGGCCGGGTGTGGTATGACGGCCCTCCCGTTTTACAAGTCAGCGGCTTGCCCAACTTCGACCTGCACCCGCACCCTGGCAGAGACTAACGACACGGACCTCGGACACGCCGGTAGCCACGCACTTCCACGATGCTCCTCATCCTAACCAATAGCCTGGACGCCACAGCCGATTACCTTGTATCCGTGCTTCAACGGCGCGGGATTGCGTATTTGCGATTTGACACCGATACAAGCCTCCCGAAGACTGAACTATCGTTTACGAAGGACGGTCCACGCCTCTGCTTTCGAGGCACTTGGCGTCGTCCCGAAGATTTCGGCAACGTATGGTATCGCCGGCCTGAGCGGCTAAAGGCCGAATGGGAGGATCAGGCGGCCGAAGAAAAGTTTGCCTTGGACGAATGGTCGGCGGCGTTGGAGGGCTTCCTTGCTCACGTTCCAAAACCCAGGTGGATGAACCATCCGTCGTGCAATGTGCTGGCGTCACACAAGGTCCACCAATTGACCACGGCCACGTCGTTTGGACTGCCCGTGCCGGACACCCTTGTGACCCAGGATGCGACACAGCTTAGGCAGTTCTTTACGGCACATGACGGGGCGATTGTTGCCAAGCCAATGGCTAGCGGCTATGTCGAACGGCAAAAGGACCAAGTGGATAGCCTTATCTATACCAACCGCGTTCGGCCCGCCGATTTGGAGTGCCTCGACGATCTGCGCGCGTGCCCGACGCTCTTTCAAGAATACATCGACAAACGCAGCGATGTGCGGATCACCGTCGTCGACTCCCATTTCTGTGCGGCAGAGCTACTCGCAGCGGACAGCGACGGCAAGCAGCGGTGCGATGTGCGACGCAATAATATGGAGGATGTTGCTTACCGACGAGTGGCGCTACCCGAGGATGTCGAGTGTAAGCTCCGAAGGCTGACGGAGCACTACAGCCTTCGCTTCGCAGCTATTGATATGGTAATTGACACCAGGGGAGAGTGGTTCTTCCTTGAGATCAACCCCAACGGGCAGTGGGCATGGCTTGACCTGGCCGGTGGCATGGACATTGCCGCCCGCTTCGTCGAGTCGTTTACTGAGGGCTAGGCACGCCCTCTGTTGGCAGGAGGGATTCCACAATGCTGCAGAAGATCCTTGATGCTGTGTACTACAGCCGGAAATGGCTGCTTGACTGTATCGCATACATCTCCCTCCGGATTTATGGAATCGAAGATCGAACCTTTTCGGAGGTTCAGAAGCAGGTGTCTAACAAAAGAGGCTACAAGGCAATTGACCTCACGGACACCTCCGACGTGGATACGCTGCTCGCAATCGCGAAGGACTCATACAAGGCGGCACAGGATAGGCGAGCAGCGGTCACGGACAAATGCAAGACAGTGCAGGCGTTGAGTGCCTTCCTCCTGACGATCATAAGCGTGTTCTTGCCAAAGGCATTTGACTTTCAATGGACGTGGATGCGAATCGTGTTCTACATTGCCGCCCTGTTCCTGATGAACGCCGTCACGTTGCTGCTCGTTTACCTGGCGGTTGGGGCGGAAACGGTATTGCAGGTAGATCAAGAGAAGGCACGGATGGCTGAGGCGGTCCTCAAGCGGGCATTGGTGAACTCGTACGGGCGATGTACCGTGGCGACAGACACTCGTACTGATTACTTGGTGGATATTTACCGAGTATCCCGGTTCTTCTTCCTGTCTGCGTTTACGCTCATTGTCGTGCTGTTCTCGATAGACTACTTCGCCCACCCCCGTGCCACCGATACGGAAAAACTTATCCAGCAGTTGCGGAGCGACCCGCAGTTGCTCGCGCTGCTAAGAGGGCCTCAGGGCAACGCTGGCCCGAAAGGCGACAGAGGCAACGATGGCAACCCCGGTGGTAAAGGGGACAAGGGCGACCGCGGCGAGAAGGGGGGGCAGGCGGTGGTGAATATGGATGACATCGTGAGACGCTTGCTTATCGACCCTGAGTTCAAGAAGGCGGTGATTGCGGTAACGACGGCGAACGGCGAGGAGGCCAAACCGAAGGGAAAGCCGTAGGCTGAAGGGCCTGCGAACGGGGCCGGGAGCCCGAAATCCCGTCCCCCGTGCCCTGCGGGCCAACGCGGCGAGTAATTCTCGCTGCTGAGAATCCCCCCGATGAGCCGGCCGCCGGCCGGCATGGCCAAGGCGCACGTGTTGCGGCCGTCGACAATGCGGGCGCTGCGTTGGTTCTCGGCCGGCGGGGCGAGCCACGGCGGATTGATGAAACGCGCCCTCCCCGCGGGTACCCTATGGGCGCCTCCCCCGCGACCAACCTTCGGTCGGTGCCAGGAGGGGAGCCAATTTCACTTCGCGCGGTGCCAGACACCCTCCAGATCGTCGGAATACTGCTTGCGGATGCCCTCGTCGGAGAGAATCTCCTCGGTGGCCTTGGGCATCTCGTCCCGGCGAAACACCAGCGGGGCGGTCCCGCCGGCCAGGTCGATCGTGAGGAACTCCCCTTGGGCGTCGCGCAGCAGCTCCACGGCGTGTACCAGGTTGCGCGGCGGCGTGCCGTTGACGCGCTCCAGCACGGCAAACGGCGGCGGCGTGTAGCCCTTCGACGTCCTGTGCGGCAACAATGCGGCCCCAAGATGCACGACCTCTTCTCCCGCGAAGGCCGGGTGGGCCATGAGCCGCGGCAAGAGCGGGCTCTTGCTCATCGCCATCTGCAGGGCGCCCGCGGAGACGCTGGCCAGCCGCAGGGCAAAATCCTCGCAGGCCGGCATCAAGACCATCGGCCCGTAGATGAAGTAACGCGGATACTTCCCCAAGAGCGGCGGCATGAGAAAGTTCCCGTCCGTCCGCAGCGGCACCTCGACTTCGCTCGTCTTGCGATCGCGGAAGATCGTCAGCTTCACGCGCCCTTCGCGGGCCACCTTGGCCACGAGGTACTCGAAGTTCAGCCGCAGGTCGTCTCTGACTTTCACGTTGCCCTGGCTATCCAGCGGCTGGCCGCCGATGTGCGTGATGACATCGCAGCGCCGCAGCGGATAATCGGGCGCGGCGGCGAAGGGCTCGCAGACCAGCACGCCGCTCTGCTGGGTCATGCCGAGCTTGGCCCGCAGCGCCTCGTTCTCGGTCGTGGAAGTGTAGTCCCACAACTGGAGTTTTCCGTGGTAAGCGCCGTCTTGAACGTCCTTGAGGAACATCCGCACCTCGTCGGCGGCCAGCAGGTAGCCGATGTTCTCGCCGGTGGTGAACTTGCTGTACACCAGCCCGACCATCTTGCCGTCGCTCACGGCGGGGCCGCCGCTGTTGCCGGGGTTCAGCGCGGCGTCGATCTGCACGCGCAGGCCGCTGACGAAATAATAGATCTGCGCGTACTCGATCCGCGACACGACACCCTGCGTAATGGAAAGTTGCTCGCCGCCGACGGGATAGCCGTAGACGTTCACGGTCTGCTTCATCGCCGGGACGCTGTCGGCCAGCGGCAGCGGCGGCCGCTGGTCGAAGAACGACGCCTGCTCGACCTCGACGATCGCCATGTCGATGCTCGGCGCCAGCACCTTGACCTTCGCCGGCACGCGATCCGTCGACTGGTTGGCCTGCACGAAGACCTGGCTGGCGTAGGACACGACGTGGGAGTTGGTCAGGATGCGCTTTCCCTCGATGATCACCCCCGAGCCGACGGTCTCCTTGGGGGTCTGTTTGCTCCAGGGGCGGATGTAATCCGGCTCGCGGTGGGTGGCGTAGATCTTGACGACAGAGTCCGAGATCTGGTCTCGCGCATCGGCCCAGGCCGACAAGGCCAGCAGCAAAGCGGCTACGTGCCAACAGGCGGCTTTCATGGCAGGTTTCCTCGTGGCGGTGTTCTCCCCCCGGCAGTGCCCGCCATTCTCATTGCGGGTCGGTGGGATGTCAACCGCAGAGAGCGGGGAACCGGGAACGGAGTACGGTGCCCGACGGTACCCGATCCGCGGAAGGTTGGCGACAGTCCAAAAGCCCCGCGACTGCGTCGCGGGGTCGAAGGGCGTGAAGGGTAGGAAGGGCGTCAAGGGCCGGAAGCCAGTGGCCATTCGCCAGCAGCCACCAGCCGGGGGGGTGGTAGGGAGTTGCCGGCCGGGCGGCCAAAGGTTACAGTAAAGGGCGGTGCCAGGGGCGCGCCACTAGGCGGGAGCATGCCGACCATGCTGCGCATGGTGCCCGATGGTGTCCGATGGTGCCCGGCTGGTTAGGCCATTTCCCGGGAACAACAAGTATCGATGTTTGCCAAGCGGGTCATTCCCTGTCTGGACGTCGACCGCGGCCGAGTCGTCAAGGGAACGAATTTCCTAAACCTCCGCGACGCCGGCGATCCGGTCGAGGTGGCCGCGCGCTACGAGCAGGAGGGGGCCGACGAGTTGGTCTTCCTGGACATCACGGCCAGCCACGAGGGGCGGGACATCATGCTGGAGGTGGTGCGGCGGACCGCGGAAGTGGTCTTCATGCCACTGACGGTGGGGGGAGGCATCCGCACGATGGAGGATATCCGCGGCCTGCTGGCCGCTGGCGCCGACAAGGTGTCGATCAATTCGGCCGCCTGCCGCCAGCCGGAGTTCGTCCGCCAGGCCGCCCGCCGCTTCGGCAGCCAGTGCATCGTGGTGAACATCGATCCCAAGCGGGTCTCGAAGGACGGCAAGGAGGTCTGGGAGGTACACATTCACGGCGGGCGGATTGGGACCGGGCTGGAGGCCGTCGCCTGGGCTCGCCAGGTGGAAAGCCTCGGAGCCGGCGAGATCGTGCTCACCTCGATGGACGCCGACGGGACCCAAGACGGCTACGACCTGGAGATCACCCGCGCGGTGACCCGGGCCGTGTCGATCCCGGTGGTGGCCAGCGGCGGGGCCGGCTGCCCCGACCACCTGGCCGACGCCATCCTGCTGGGCGGGGCCGATGCCGCCCTGGCCGCCAGCATCTTCCACTACGGCCAATACACCATCCGCCAGACCAAGGAGATCCTCCGCGCCCGGGGTGTCCCGGTGCGGTGGTAGGGAAGCGATCATGTCCGCACCCAGCGACGAGCTACAGCAGCGGATCGTGCACAAGCAGGTCGATCTGGAGATCGACAAGCTGTTTCGCGCGGTGGTGAAGTGCGACGGCAGCGATTTGCACTTGAAGGCCGGCTGCCCCCCCTTCGTGCGCGTGGCGGGCAGCTTGCGGCCCCTGAACCGCGGCCCGATCGACGAGGAGGAGATGGCCCGCCTGGTCTGTCCCTTGTTCGCCAACGATGAGCGGCGGAAGCGGATCCTCGATGAGGAGGGGGGGGTGGACTTCGCCTACACGCTCGTGATCGACGGAAAGCGGTGGCGGTTCCGCGTGAACGTGATGACGCAGATGAGCAACCTGGGCATGGTCGCCCGCCGCGTGAACAACTGGATCCCCGACTTCAAGGCCCTGCACCTGCCCGACAGCCTCGAGCGCCTCTGCCGCTTCAGCCAGGGCATGATCCTGCTGACGGGCGTGACGGGCTCGGGCAAAAGCACCACCATCGCCTCGATGCTGGACTGGATCAACCACAACTTCCGCAAGCACATCCTGACGCTGGAGGACCCCATCGAGTTCACCTTCAGCGAGGACAAGTGCCTGATCAACCAGCGGGAGATCGGCAACGACGTGCGGGACTTCGTGATCGGCATGAAGCACGCCGTCCGCGAGGACCCGGACATCATCCTCGTCGGCGAGATGCGCGACCGCGAGACGTTCGAGGCGGCCGTCCAGGCGGCGGAGACCGGGCACCTGGTCTTCAGCACCGTGCACGCCTCCACCGCCCCCAGCACCATCGGCCGGCTGCTGGACTTGTTTCCCGACGAGCAGCGCTCATCGGTCCGCAGCGCGCTGGCCTTCAACATGAAGGCCATCGTCGCGCAAAAGCTGCTGCCCTCGATCAGGCCGGGGGTGCTCCGCGTGCCCACCGTCGAGATCATGACCTTCAACCCCACCGTCCGCAAGCTCGTGCTGGCGGCGGAAGACGCCAAGCTGGGCGACGCGATCCGCATCGGCAAGGAGGAGGGCATGCAGGACTTCACCATGAGCCTGCGGCAGTTGATCGAAGAGCAGTTGGTCGAGCGGGCAGCGGCGTTCGAAGTGGCCCCCAACCCGGAGGCCCTCAAAATGGCGCTGAAAGGCATCGAGCTCCGCGAGCCCGGCATCCTGTAGGGCTTCCATGAAGAACCTCCGTCCCATCCTGATCCTCCTTTTGGCGGGGCTGATTTTGTCCGCAAGCGCTGGCACCCTGCTGGCGGCCGATGTGGCCCCCGTCCCCGCCCGCTTCCCCCTGAGCGGCGGCAAGCTGCTGGCGTCCTTGCTGCTGTTCTTCCTCTGGGTCCGCACGACCGACTGGGCCAATCGCGACGCTCAGCAGTTGGGCCTCCATTTCCTGAGATGGAACCCGATCCTCTTCGGCCCGTTCCTCGGCGCGCTATTGTTGTTCTGGCTTTTGCCGTGGTTCTGGCTGGGCTTGGTGCTGCTCGTGGCGGCTTACGTCGCGCCGCTGGCGGTGTACTTCGTCGAGCGGCGAAAGAAAGTTGCGCGCCAGGCCGACGAAGCCCTGGAAAGCCTGGCCGACTTGCTTGGCCGCGGGGCCACCGACCTCGTCTCCCTGGCCGGCTACTACGCCAGTTGGCTGCTCGGCGCCCTGGTCGCGGTGTTGATCTTCCATATGGCCGGCCACGGAGACGTGGGGCACGACGCGCTTTCGACCTCCTCGACGACCGTGTACGTGTACTTGGCTGGATTTCTGGTAGGCGTCTTCATTCCGGTGACATTTCTCGTGGGGGGGGTGCCGCTGTATCACGATCTGCTGAGCGGCCTGATCGCGGAGAAGGTCCTGCGGCTGTTCCAGCGGGAGAAGGCGGACCCGAACACCAAGGGCGCGCCGTTGCGGCTGTTCGCCCGCGGCGGGGCCGACGTGCCGGCCGATGCCGCCCGCATGTTGTCCGCCCGGCAGTGCGAGGGACTGCCCGCCGCCCGGCGGATCCTGGCCGAGGGCCTGGCCGCCCGCGCTTCCGGCATCCTGCTGGACTTTACCCCGTCCGCCGTGGCGCTCCGCTACCTCGTGGACGGCGTGTGGGTCCCCCAGGAGCCGGTGGAGCGCGAGACGGCCGACCCGGCGCTGGAGGCGCTGAAGACCCTCTGCGGCCTCGATCCCAAGGACCGCCACAGCCGCCAGGAGGGCACCTTCGGGGTCGAGTACCACGTGATGCGGCACGAGGTGTTCGCGCGGGTCGACGCTGCCGAGGCCCAGTTCCGCGAGAAACTCACGATCGACCTGACCAAGAAGCTGGCCTCCGAGGAGCTGCAGCCGCCGCAGCTCCAGCAGCAGGTGGCCGCGGCCGTCGAGGAGGAGGCGCGGGAGAAGTTCGCCACGCCCATCGGCCGCTGGACGCCGGTCGACCGCAACCGGCTGCCGAAGCTGCCGGGGATCGGGGCCGTCAACCCGATCACCTCGCTGGAGCCGGTCAAGTCCCCGGCGACGCTGGCCACGCAGGGCACCCAGGCCGGCGAGCGGGCCATTATCGGCTTCGAGGTCAAGACGGCCCGCCTGGCCACGCTCGACGACCTGGGCATGCGCTCGAAGGTGCAGGAGCAGCTCAAGGAAGCGGTCAATCGCCCGAAGGGCTTCGTGCTGCTCTCGGCCGTGCCCGGCGGCGGGCTGCGGACCACCACCAGGGTCCTCCTGCAAAGCATGGACCGTTTCGTCCGCGAGTTCCTCAGCGTCGAGGACGAAGGCCACCGCTACGAGGATGTCGAAAACGTCCCCGTGCGGACCTACAAGGCCGCCGCGGGCGAGAGCCCGGCCGCGATGCTGCCCAAGGTCTTCCGCGAGGAACCCAACGTGCTGGTGATCCGCGACCTGGTCGATGCCGCTACGCTTGCCGCACTGTGCAAGGAGATCGCCGCGGCGGAGCGGCTGGTGATCGGCACGGTGCGGGCGCGGGACGCCGCCGAAGCCCTGCTGCGGGTCCTCGCGCTGGGCGTGCCGCCGGCAGATTTTGCCAGGCAGGTATCCGCCGTGCTCTGCCAGCGGCTGCTGCGGAAGCTCTGCGACAAGTGCAAGGAGGCCTACGCCCCGCCGCCCCAGGTGCTCCAGCAGTTGGGGATCCCCGCGGGGCGGGTGCGGGCCTTCTTCCGCCCCCCCCAGCCCAAGCCGACCGACACGGCCCGCAAAGAAACCTGCCGCGAGTGCGGCGGGGCGGG
>Ga0181527_1005340_pt1 | contig 10697 bp, 6 predicted proteins | sample PEATcosm2014_Bin_30_FD_119762 | JGI IMG/M metagenome (GOLD analysis project Ga0181527, IMG submission 119762) | Peatland microbial communities from MTU Mesocosm Facility, Houghton, MI, USA - PEATcosm2014_Bin06_60_metaG | ecosystem: Environmental > Terrestrial > Soil > Wetlands > Peat | place...
GGGGGCAGAATCACCGCGAGTCTTTGCACGTTCCAATACTTAATGGAGGAGGCATTTGGCGTCCAATCGGGGCAGGTCTCGGGGGGGCCTGCCTGGATCAAATATGACCGGTACGACATCATTGCCATACCGCCTGCTTCCTCACCAGCGAGCAAGTTAAACCCACCATATCCCAAAGTACCTCCCAGCGCCGAGCAACGACAGATGCTGCAAATGCTGCTGATGGATCGGTTTCAATTGGAATTTCATCGAGAGAGCAAGGAAGGTCCCATTTACGCATTGGTGAGGGGTAACAAGAATCTCAAATTGCAAGCCGCCAAAAATAAGGACGACTTTCCCTGGGCGGGGAGCTTTGGGGGAGGCGCCATCAGCGGGGATGGTTTAGCTGGTATCAATATTTCGATGCCGCAACTGGCCGCGCGCCTGAGCGGGTACTTGGATCGACCGGTCCTGGATCAAACCGGGCTGAACGGCTCTTATGACTTCAAGTATGAATACGCTACAGATGATGCGGCCCCCGATGTGGTTTCTTGCATCTTCGCTTCGGTCCAGGGGATTGGACTCAAACTTAGATCGGCCAAAGGTCCGGTGCAATCTATCGTCATCGATCACGTCGAGAGGCCGTCGGAGAATTAGCAGGGGCAAACGCAGTCCGGAATAGGCCATCAGAATTTAACGAAGCAAACTCGCGTGAGATGCGCCCGAAGTGACCCCTCACCCGTCCGGCGACGGCTGGAGCGCCGGGCTTTAGCCCGGCATGCCGACCTAAAGGTCGGCGCTACGCGAGCTATCGCAGTCAGCCCCTCCCCTGGGGCTGAGCGTGTCGCACGTCGTCGGTTGGACACTGGGGGGGAGTTCCGAATCAATAGCCCGCTCCCTTGGGGAGAGGGTGTCCCGATCCGGCGCTTTCTCCAGTCGGAGCGGGACGGGTGAGGGGTTTCTTGCTCAGTTTCGCGAATCAACCTCTTGCTCAGCGCCTCAGTCGTCCTTCGCTGTGCGAAGCCATTGGACTCCGCAACCAGGTCTTGCAGAGGAGGCTGGTAGCGAACCTTGGTCTCCAGCGTCCGGTCGCGCCACGAGGAGGATTGATCTCTGGTTTTGAGCTTCGTGGGGTGCGGTCCAAGGGACGGAGCGCACGGGCAAGGGGAGACAATAGCTCATGCGAAGCTTTAGCGGGACAAGATGGTTTGGGGACGGGAAAAACCCCTCACCCGTCCGGCGACGGCTGGAGAAAGCGCCGTCGCCGGCCACCCTCTCCCCAAGGGAGAGGGCTATATGTCCGACTCGCTGCGCTCTCTCGAAAAAGCTCTCACGCCAGTTATTCCCGCGAAAGCGGGAATCCACCCTCGACCCCCGCTTTCGCGGGGGTGACGACGATTTTCATGCGTATGGGTGGGCCGAAGGCTCCGCTCGGAATGTCAGAAGTAGGATCGGAGTGCATGGAAAGAGCCAAAACCGCTTGCCAAACGTCCAAACTTCAGACGCCGCGCTTTCTCCCGCGACTGCGGGATCAAGGCAGGCTCTAAAGGGCGGCACTGAAGGCAAGCTGGAGAGAAAGGGCATATCATGGTTCCGAAATACTTGTCCGAGACGGCGACCACGGCGGCAGCGATGGCCAATCACTTACGCCGGTCGGCGCTATTTGCCATCGTGGCCGGACTTGCAGTCTGCGGTTTGCTGGATGCCCCGCAAGTCCGCGCGCAGTCGACACAAACCACCGCTGCGCCCTTGCCGTCCTTCGAGGTTGCGTCCGTTAAGCGGTGTCGTTCCAGGGAGAATACTTCGTTCCATATCCTGCCGGACAGGATTATGGTAAGAAACTATTTGATAGAGTACCTTATTGAAATTGCATACGGTCGTGACTTTGGCGAATTTGGTTTTAGTAATCTGAGACATAATCAAGTCGTGGGAGGACCGAGCTGGATCCGTGGCGAAGAATTCGGATATGACGGGTACGACATTGACGCGAAGGTGGATGACTCGGTGGCCGAGAAATTTGGGAGAGACTGCGGCGCCGCGTTCTTTCACGGTAGGTGCGGCTATAGGAATCAAATGCTTTTGATGATTCAGTCGCTGCTCGCTGATCGATTCAAGTTAAAGGTGAGGCGCGAGACAAAAAAAGGTCCCGTTTATGCCCTGGTAGTCGCAAAGGGCGGTGCAAAGTTCTTGCACGCGACATTTCCAATGCCCGATTACGCCGCAATGCAGCGAAGCCCAGCCCTGCGCCCGCCGTGCCCAGCGGGAATGTTCTGCTACCAAGATTACTTATCAATGGGCCGAATTACAGATTGGCTCCCGGGGCTAGTCGACCGCCCGGTAATAGATGAAACGGGGCTCAAGGGCGGCTATTACATCAAGCTCCAATTTGCGCCGGAGCAGCCGGCGGGCGGCAATGCGGGAACGGACAATGCCCTTCCCCTCGGACCTTCCGGGCCCTCCATCTTTACCGCGCTTCAGCAGCAGCTCGGTTTGAAACTGAAACCCACAAAAGGCCCGGTGGAATCCATCGTCATCGATCATATCGAGAGGCCTACGGAAAACTAGGAGCGGATGTGATGTAGGGCACGCCACGGCGTGCCCTACGCATTCTTGATAAACTATCGGAATCTTCGCATTTGGTCGGCTGCTTAGAGCACTTCAAAGCTGTCAATGCGTTTTCTGGAGGTTGCCCGTGAAAAAGCTGATGCCTTGGATTATAGCCTTCGCATTGTTATCGGGAGGTACGTTGCTTGCCCAGGATATAACCGGCAATTGGCAGGGCACATTACATGCCGGTGCAGACCTGCGGGTTGTGATCAAGATCTCGAAGGTGGATGGCGGTGGGCTGAACGCTGTCCTTTACAGCATCGACCAGGGCGGGCAGCCCGTACCCGCCACGGTCGCTCGACAGGGTCCGACCGTGAAGATATCCGTCCCCGCCATAGGAGGCGCGTATGAGGGGAAGCTGGATTCGGACGGCAACTTGATCGTTGGAACCTGGACTCAGGCAGACCACCCGCTGCCTCTGAACCTGAAGCTTGCCACCGCCGACACGGCTTGGACCATTCCGGAACCTCCACCTCCGCCGAAGCCGATGGCGGCGGATGCTAATCCAGTGTTTGAAGTGGCTACAATCAAACCGAGCAACCCTGAGACGCAAGGCAAGTATTTTACCGTGAGGGGCCGTCGTTTCATGACGGGCAATACGACTCTGAGCGACCTCCTCACGTTCGCCTACGGACTTCATCCCCGGCAGATCACAGGCGGACCGGCTTGGCTCGATTCAGACAAATACGATCTGAACGCGCAGCCCGAAGGGGAAGGACAGCCCAACGATAAGCAATGGAGAGTCATGGTTCAGAAGGTGGTGGCGGATCGCTTCAAGCTCAGCTTCCACCACGACAAGAAAGAGCTTCTCGTTTACGCCATCGTCGTGGCAAAGGGTGGAGCAAAGCTCACCAAGAGCACTGGCGATCCGAACGGACTCCCCGGCCTGTTTTTCCAGGGACTAGGGGTACTGCCTGCCAGGAACGCGACCATAGCGGACTTCGCCGGCGTTATGCAGGCCGTTGTCCTGGATCGGCCGGTGTTGGACCAGACAGGACTTTCCGGAAGGTACGACTTCCTGCTGAAGTGGACACCTGATCAGTGGCAGTTCAGCAGTTTAGGGGGTAAACTCCCACCCCCCTCCGACGAGGCTGCGGCCCCGGACCTGTTCACCGCCGTCCAGCAACAATTGGGATTGAAACTGGAATCTGTTAAGGCGCCCGTCGAGGTCCTCGTCATTGACCATGTAGAGAAGCCTACCGCAAATTGACAGCGGGCTGTGATTCGATGGCTTGGCGGCGCGCTCACAACTACGTTCCTCTTCTTCTCGCTCTGGCGTGGCTGCTCGCCTCCAGCCTGGCAGCGGCCTCGGAATACCACGGACAAGTAACGTTTGGAGGCTTGCCGGTTCCAGGAGCGACGGTAACGGCCATTCAGGACACCAAACATTTAGCCACAACGACGGATCAGCAAGGCCTGTACTCGTTTCCTGATTTGACGGATGGGACATGGACGATTGAAATCCAGATGACAGGCTTTTCGACCATCAAGCAAGATCTGGTGATCGGCCCGAATGCGCCGGCGGGAAAATGGGAATTGAAGTTGTTACCGGTCGATCAAATCAAGGCCGAAATTGTAGGGGCACGCCATGGCGTGCCCGTGCAACCGGCGGCGGGCGCTGGCAGAGTGACTCCGGAAGCCGAGAGCGAGCAGCCCAAGCCACCGGGCACTAACACGAAAGAGCTATCCCAAGATGGCCTCAGCCAGCGCGCTGCTGACGGCTTCCTGATCAACGGCAGCGAGATCAACGGCGCCGCTTCACCGTTCTCGCAACCTTTCGCCTTCGGTAATAATCGCAACGGCAGAAGGGGGCTGTATAACGGTGGTATCGGCCTCATCTTCGACAATTCCGCCTTGGATGCGCGGCCTTTTTCCTTGAGTGGCCAGAACACACCCAAGCCGGCTTATAACCGCATCACCGGTGCGTTCACGCTGGGTGGCCCGCTGAGGATTCCGCATCTCCTGCAACGCGGTCCATTTTTTTTTGTTGCTTACCAATGGACGCGGTCTGTCAACGACACAACGCAATCGGCTCTGGTGCCGGACTCGGCGGAGCGCGGCGGGGATTTCTCCCAAGCTCTGAATGCGCTGGGTCAGCCGGTGCAAATCTTCAATCCGGCAACAGGAATGCCATTCTATGGCAACGTGATTCCACCCACCCAGATCAGTCCCCAGGCGCGAGCATTGCTGAATTTCTACCCCTTGCCGAGCTTTAGCGGAAATCCGCGTTACAACTACCAGATTGGAATAGTAGACAACACGCATCAAGACGCATTGCAATCGCGCCTCGCTCACATTTTCAATGCCAAGAATCAGCTTTATGGCGGCTTCGCGTTTCAAAGCGTGAGGACCGCCAGCCCGAATCTGTTCGGGTTTCTCGACACCACGGATTCGCTGGGGATCAACACCAGCATCAATTGGGCGCACAGCATGAGCAGGCAACTGTTCCTGAATCTTGGTTACCGGTTCAGCCGGATAGCGACGCGGTCCACGCCCTACTGGGAGGATCGCGCGAACGTTTCCGGCGAAGCGGGGATATCGGGGAATAATCAAGACCCGATGAATTGGGGCCCGCCGAGCCTCGCCTTTTCAAGCGGTCTCTATGGACTCTCCGATGGTCAAAGCTCCCACAATCGCAATCAGACGGGCGCAGGGTCTTATTCCCTGTTGTGGAGTCGCAACCGTCACGATATTACCTTTGGAGGTGATTTCCGGAGGCAGCAATTTAATTACCTGTCGCAACAGGACCCGCGAGGGATGTTCACGTTTACGGGCGCGGCCACCGAGGGAAACGCGAGCGGCACGGCCACAGGCGGCTCCGATTTTGCCGACTTTCTGCTGGGAATTCCGGACACAAGTTCCATCGCTTTCGGCAACGCGGATAAGTACTTTCGGGAATCTGTTTACGACCTCTACATTACCGATGATTGGAGAATAGGCCCGTCGTTCACCCTCAATGCTGGTATGCGCTGGGATTATGGCGCGCCGATTACAGAACTGTACGGGCGCCTGGTAAATCTGGACATCGCTCCAGGTTTTGCGGCGGTGGCGCCGGTTGTGGAAAGCTCTCCGGTGGGGGCGCTGACGGGCACAAGATATCCGGACTCGCTCATCCGGCCGGACAAGCGCGGCCTCGAACCCCGCGTGGGGATTGCATGGCGGCCTATCGCGGGGTCGTCGCTACTGGTTCGCGCCGGATATGGAATCTACGATGATACTTCGGTCTACCAAACGATCGCGCAGCAAATGGCGCAGCAAGCACCGCTCTCGAAAAGTTTGAGCGTGCAAAACAGCCCGGCTTGTCCACTGACGCTGGCGAATGGATTCAACGCCTGTTCCTCCATCACGCCTGACACTTATGCCGTCGATCCGAATTTCCGCATTGGCTACGCGCAGAACTGGCAGGCAGTGGTGCAGCGTGACCTGCCCGGCTCGATGCAACTGACCGCAACCTATCTCGGCATCAAGGGAACGCGGGGGGTGCAGGAATTTCTGCCCAATACTTTTCCCGCCGGGGCGGTAAATCCCTGCCCGAACTGCCCCGCCGGATTTGCCTACCTCGACTCCAATGGCAATTCCACCCGCGAATCGGGTCAAGTTCAATTGCGGCGACGGCTTCATAACGGTCTTACCGGTACGGTCCGTTATACTTTCTCAAAATCCATCGATGATGATTCCCTCCTGGGAGGCCAGGGAGCCTCTGCGGCCACACAAAACACGCCGTCGAGCCCGTTCAGCTCCAGCGCTGCGCCGTCGAACGGAGGAAGCCCCAGCGCCCCCACCATCGCACAGAACTGGCTGGATCTGAGCGCCGAACGCGGGCTTTCGACCTTCGATCAGCGCCACCTTCTGAACGTGCAGATGCAGTACACCACGGGCATGGGACTCGGCGGGAAAACGCTTTTGAGCGGCCCGAAGGGAACCCTCTTCAAAGAGTGGACCTGGCTCACCCAGATCACAGTGGGCAGTGGTCTGCCAGAGACCCCCATCTATCTTGCCGCGGTGCCGGGCACGGGGGTGACAGGAAGCATCCGGCCAGACTATACGGGCGCGCCGCTTTACTCGGCCCCCTCGGGTTTGTCTCTGAATCCAGCGGCTTATACGGCGCCTCTGGCAGGCCAATGGGGCAACGCCGGAAGGGATTCGATCATCGGTCCCAGCCAATTCACTTTGAACGCTTCCATGGGACGCACCTTTCGATTGAATGGCCGCTTCAATCTCGATTTGCGGATCGACTCCACAAACCTTCTCAATCACGCGACTTTTACGAGTTGGTATACAACCGTCACCAGCACGCAATTCGGTTTGCCCGCTGCAGCCAATGCCATGCGCAGCATGCAAACCACCCTGCGCCTAAGGTTCTAAGGGCAGTGACGAGTGAAGAGCATATGAGACGGGAACTTTTAGCCTATCCATCCTTGATCCCCGGAGGGGATCAATATAGTAGCCGGGGGCAACGCCCCCGGAAGACGCGCCCCCCACAAGGTCCGACCCTGAAAGGGTCGAATCGGGCGGCGTCAAGCCGGTCTTGCGGCCCCCGGCCTGGGGTACGCGACCCCTTCAGGGTCGGGCAACGCACATCGCCCGTTCCGGGGGCGTTGCCCCCGGCTACTATCTTGTGCCCTTGCAGGGCACGGAAAACCCACCCTTCGGTCCCACGCCGGGCTCTGCGCTGCGCTGCTTTTCATCGTCCTCTTACCAATACTTCCTGCCGCCGCCCAGCAGGTCGGGCAGAATGCGCCGCCGGAAGGCAACGGAACGGCCACCATCCGTGTCAGCACTCAGCTCGTCGTCGAGGCGGTCGCGGTGAAGGACAAAAAAGGGAACCCTATCGAGGGCTTGGGCGCAAAAGACTTTACGGTTACCGAAAACGGCGTGCCGCAGGCCATCAGTTTCTGCGAACACCAGGAACTGCCGGAGGCTCCCAGGGCCGTGCCCGCAGCTCGATCCGAGCCTGAAAATATCAAGGTCTACGACAAACTTGGCCGGACTCGCATTTCACCGGAAACGCCTGGGAACATTCGCTACAAGGACCGCCGCCTGCTGGCGCTGTACTTCGATATGACTGCCATGCCACCTGCGGACCAGTTGCGCGCGCTTACTGCGGCACAGAAGTTCATCAGGACGCAGATGACATCGGCGGATCGCGTTTCCATCCTGAGATACTCGGGCGGCGCCGTGGACGTCCTTCAGGACTTCACCGCTGACCACGACCGGCTGTTGAGCATCATCGAAACGATGATTGTGGGAGAAGGCCAGGGATATGGTGAATCCACGGCTGACGCCAGCACTCCCGATGCCGGGGCGGCGTTTGGACAAGACGACAGCGAGTTCAACATCTTCAACACCGATCGTCAACTGGCCGCGCTCCAGACGGCCGCCAAAATGTTGGGGCAGCTTAACGAGAAGAAATCGCTGATTTACTTCGCCAGCGGCCTGAGGCTGAATGGCGTAGACAACCAGGCGCAACTCCACGCCACGATCGACGCTGCCATCCGCGCTGGGGTGTCGTTTTGGCCGATCGACGCACGAGGTTTGGTGGCCGAAGCCCCCCTTGGAGACGCCACGCAAGGAGCGCCCGGCAACATTGGGATGTATTCCGGGGCCGCGGCACTGGCGGTGACGACGAACTTTCAGCAGTCGCAGGATACGCTTTATGCACTGGCTGGGGATACTGGCGGAAAGGCTCTGCTCGACTATAACGACCTGACGAAGGGAATCGTGCAGGCGCAGCAGACGGTTTCGAGCTACTACATCCTTGGGTATTACACGAGCAACGCGGCTCAAGACGGAAAATTCCGGCGCATCAAGATTTCGCTGAACGCGAACTTATCCGCCAATCTGGATTATCGCCAGGGCTACTACGCCGGCAAACTGTTCAGTAAGTTCACCGCTGCCGACAAGGAACGGCAGCTTGAAGATGCGCTGATGTTGGACGACCCGATTACGGAACTCACCATCGCGATGGAGATCGATTATTTCCAGTTGAATCGGGCCGAATATTTCGTCCCCATCGTAGTGAAGATTCCCGGCCGCGAACTGGCTCTTGCCAAGAGGGGCGGCGCCGAGCACACCCTGATCGATTTCATCGGTGAGATCAAGGACAACCACGGCGGCATGACCGTTACAAACCTGCGTGACAAGGTGAATATCAAGTTGAGCGATGCAACCGCAAACGAATTGTCCAAGCGACCGATTGAATACGACACCGGCTTTACGCTTCTTCCCGGAAAATACACCATCAAGTTTCTTACAAGGGATGACGAAACAGGGAGAATCGGGACGTATCAAACCACGTTTCTCATTCCCAACCTGAACAAAGAGGAAAAGCGAATCCCCATCAGCTCCGTGGTCCTGAGCAGCCAGCGCGTAGATCTTAAGGACGCGATCTATAACGCGGTGAAGAAAAAGGACCGGGACGAGGCGGTCAACCCGTTGGTCCAGGATGGGCAGAAATTGATTCCCAGCGTGACTCGGGTGTTCAGTAAGAGCCGGGACATGTATGTCTACCTTCAGGCCTACGAGCAGGGTGCACCAAGCGTTCAGCCGTTGGTCGCATACGTGAGTTTCTACCGCGCGGAAAGGAAAGCGTTCGAAACGCAGCCGATTGAGGTCACGGGTGGGTTGAATAACCGGCTGAAAACCATGCCTCTTAGCTTCAGCATTGCTCTCGATCAGCTTCCGCCGGGCAAGTATGACTGCCAAGTGACTGTGCTGGACCCAACTGGACAGAAGGGGGTGTTTTGGCGGGCTCCGGTAATGCTCGTGCCGTAAACCTCCCGCGTATTATGCGGCTACATGGACGATGGCTTTGACCACGCCATCGCGATAGTCGGCGACCAGGTCGAAAGCCTTCTTGGTTTCGGCAAGGGAGAAATGGTGGGTCACAAGTTGATCGAGGTTGATGGCGCCATTTGATACCAGCTCGACAGCGGGGGCCATGCACTGGTTCTGCCTGCGGACGCTCTGCAGTTGTATTTCATTGCGCCTTAGTGTGTGGATGCTGAAGCTGACCCGGTCAATTTCCGGAATGCCGATCATCAGCACGGTTCCCCCGGGCGTGAGCAGCTCGATTGCCTGATCGAGGGTTTCCTGCCGGCCCGCGCACTCGAAAACGAAATCCACTCCCAGCGGCTCGAGCTCACGGATCGCCCGCACCACGTCGGTTTCATTCGGGTTCCCGGTCCACGCTGCCCCACAGCGCCGGGCCACCTCGAGGCGCTCGTCGAGCAGGTCGGTGGCGTAGACCGTGCAATCACAGGCCGCGCGGCTCGCGAGCAGCACACACAGTCCAATGGGGCCGGAGCCCAGGATGGCGATCTTTGCTCCCGGCTGCATCTGCGCCAGGCGTTGAGCGTAGAGCCCAATGGAAAGCGGCTCGACCACTGCGGCTTGCTCCAAGGTCATGCCATCCGGAATCGCATAACAGGACCTTTCCGGCATCACCAGGTACTCAGCCAGCGCCCCCGTTGCCTGTCCGGGGCAAGCCAGGAAGGCCTGGTTGCGGCAAGTGTGTTCCCGGCCTGATAGGCATTGATCGCAATGCCCGCAGGTAATCAGCGGGTCCACCGCCACGCGCTGGCCAACCTTGAGCCGTTTCACTTGGCCCCCGATCGCCACGACCGTTCCCGCACATTCGTGACCAGTCCATTCCGGATACTTGCAAACCAGGGAGCCGATCCGGCCCGCCGTGTAGTAATGCACATCCGATCCGCAAACGCCGACCACCCCGACGCGCAATAGGACACTGTGCAGGTCGTTCATCTCCGGTGGCGACGTCTCGCGAATCTCCATTTGTCTAATGCCGGTTAAGAAAGCCGCTTTCATCAAGACTCCTCCATAAATGTAATGGGACATTGTATCAGGGGGTGGGGGAAGCAACAGGTACCCACCCACGGGTGATGTCGTAGCTACTCGCCGCGTAGTCGGAGATCGGGCAAAGACGGACTGTGTTGCAAGTGACTGCCACCGCTGGTGGCCCACCTCGGTTTCTCAGGCGATGGAGAGCTTTTGACTTTCCGCATCCAGGGCGGTGATTTCGGACTCGGCCAACCGCCAGCCCAAAGCAGCGGCGTTGTCCCGAGCCTGGCGAGCATTCTTGGCCCCGGGGA
>Ga0181527_1005349_pt1 | contig 10681 bp, 2 predicted proteins | sample PEATcosm2014_Bin_30_FD_119762 | JGI IMG/M metagenome (GOLD analysis project Ga0181527, IMG submission 119762) | Peatland microbial communities from MTU Mesocosm Facility, Houghton, MI, USA - PEATcosm2014_Bin06_60_metaG | ecosystem: Environmental > Terrestrial > Soil > Wetlands > Peat | place...
GCATCCCTGTAACCGTCTTGCACGATCCCCGGGTCACCGGCGACCTCGCTTTCGGCGTGAACCTTTTCGACCCATCCGCCCCCGCCCAACTGTTCAACTATACTAATGTGGTTGTGGATGTTCTCGACGCCGACTCCGGCCTCAGCTTCGGCAGCGCCAGCTACGGTGTGCTCAAAACAGGGACCAACGTGCTCATCACGGTTGTCCGCACCAATGCCAATACCGGCACTGTCTCCGTCAGCTACGCCACCGCCACCAACGCCAATGACACCGCGTGGGCGGGCGTGGATTATATCGCCACCAGCGGCCTGCTGACCTTCAGCAACGGCGTCACGCTCCAGTCCTTTGTCGTCCCGATCCTGAATAACCGCCAGGTCGAAGGCGACCGGACCTTCAGCATTAATCTGTCCAACCCCGCCGGTGGAGCGCCCGGCGTAACCCAACTGATCCCGCCCAGCACCGCCATCGTCACTATTACCGACAATATGGCGGGCATCAGTTTTTCGAGCTCGAACTACCGGGTGAACGAAAATGGCGGCTCCGCCACCATCGGCGTCGTGCGCAGCAACTATACCAACAGCATCGTCTCGGTGAGCTACGGCACGGCCGGCTTGAGCGCCGTTCCCGGCGTCAATTATTCCAATGTCAGTGGGACCTTGACGTTCAACTCCGGCGAGACGCTCAAGACCTTTTCCGTGCCCGTCAGAGACGACGGCGTGCTGAACGGGGACACGGCCGTCTCTCTGCTCCTCTCTAACCTGGTTGGCAATGCCCTCTTCGTCAATCCCCAAGCCGCCACCTTGACGATTGCGGAAACGGACGGCAGCAAGATCGTCGCCGCCGGCTCGGCCCTCATCTCCGAGAGCGGTCCGGTCAACGGCGTGATTGATCCGGGGGAGACGGTGACGTTGCTCTTTGCTTTGCGTGACAGCACCGGCCTCAACACCTCCCACCTGGTCGCCACGCTGCTGGCCACCAACGGTGTGACCAAGCCGAGCGGCGGACTCGCGCTCGGCTCTGCGCCGACCAACAGTTACGGCGCTTTGGTGGCCCACGGTCCCTCGGTTTCGCGCCCGTTCACTTTCACCGCGAGCGGTACTAATGGCCAGACGATCAGCGCCACGTTCCAACTTGAGGACCGGCTTCAGGATGTTACCAATAACTTGGGACAGGTCGCGTTTAACTTCACCCTCGGCCAGACCACGGCCAGCTTCGCCAACCCCTCGGCGATTGTCATCAACGATGATACCACCGCGACGCCTTATCCTTCGACGATCAACGTCAGTGGCCTGGCGGGGCTGGTGACCAAAGCCACGGTGACCTTGTCGAAGCTAGCGCACACCTGGCCCAACGACATCGACACCTTGCTCGTGTCGCCCACCGGCCAGAAATCCTATCTGATGGCCAAATGCGGCGGCAGCCTCACCATTACTAATGTTGACCTGACATTCGACGATGCCGCCGCGAGCACTCTGCCGTACTCTAACCGGATCGTCTCCGGCACCAATCGCCCAACCTCGTACGCCGTGGCCACCCCGCCCTTCCCGTCGGCCCTGACCCCGGCCCCGCCCTACAGCACCAACCTCTCGGTCTTTAACGGCAATAACCCCAACGGCGCCTGGTCGCTCTACGTGATTGACGACACGCTGGGGAATGTCGGCGTCATCTCCAACGGCTGGTCCCTCAGCGTGTCCATTGCCGGCGTGGTCCCGGCGGCCGCTGACGTCGGCCTCGCCATGACTGCCGCGCCTGCGACCGTCGTCACGACGAGCAACCTGACCTTCACCCTGACTCTCACCAACTACGGACCTTCGGGCGCCACCAACATCATCGTGACGGACGCCTTGCCCGCCGGGATGGCTTATATGGGCAGCTCTCCCTCGCTCGGCAGCGTGATCAGCAGCGCGGGCGTGGTCACCTGGACCGTCCCCTCGCTGGCCAAGGATGCGGTCGCCTCGCTCGCGCTGGTCGTCCAGGCCAACATCACGGGCACGGTCGCGAATACCGCTACGGTAACGACCAGCACGGCTGACCTGAACCCTGACGATAGCACCGCCTCAGCCGTGGTCGCCGTCGTCTCCCCGACCGCCGATCTGGTCATCGGCCTCTTCGGTTCGCCTGATCCATTGCTGCTGGGCAGCGATTTGACTTACACGATCACCGTCTCGAACGGCGGCCCGGCAACCGCGACCGGGGTGATCGCAGTAGATACTCTGCCGCCCGCGGTGAACTTCATCTCCGCCTCGCCAGCTAACAGTTATACGGTCGCGGGCGGGGTCGTCACCTTCACGAACCTCGGCATTTTGGCCAGCGGCGCGCAAATCAACCTCACGGTTATCGTCCATCCCACCACTACGGGCACCATTACCGACACGGCTTCCTGCCGCTCCAGTGTGATTGACCCCCTCAAGGCGAACAATTCGGCGTCGGTTAAGACCATCGTGCAGTCACTGTCGCTGAGCGTCTCGCGCGTTGGCGCCAGTTTAACTATGACCTGGCCGACTGACGAGGGGAATTACCTCCTGGAAAGCACGACTGATTTGATGCCGCCGGCGGTCTGGACGCCGGTGACCAACCCGCCGCCGGCAGTTGTGGACGGGCAGAACGCAGTCACCATCCCCATCGGCAGCGGCGGCGAGTTTTTCCGGTTGCACGCAACGCCGTAGCGCGGCCACCTGCAACGAATGGGAATTGGCGATTGACGAAATGTTGAAACGACTCCCCAAACCAGGGGCAATGGGTCATCGGCTACCTATCATTGACTAGTTGATTATGAAGAGTTCCAATAAACCTCCCTTGGGGCGCGGCAACGCATGGGCATGCATTATTCGCCGCTGGTCCGCGTTGGCAGTACTAATCGCGGCTGTCTCCGGCGCGCTTGCCGCGGCAATCAGCGAGAGCGCCTTGCAGCAAATCCAGGCCCTCCAAGCCGAAAAGGACTCTTTCACGCCCGTCCAGCAGAAGATGGACTCACAGCTCATCTTTGCCCTGCAGCGCAGCCGCGGCCAGCTCATCGCCAAGGGTGCCGTACCCTTCTTGCGCGTTATGGCTCGGGCGGACACCAACGGCATGATCGAGGTTGACATCCGGGCCAACGTCACCTCCAACCTGCTCCAGCAGATCCAGCGCTTCGGCGGCAAGCAGATCAGTAGTTTCCCCCAGTTCAACGCCATTCGCGCCTGGATTCCTCTGAGCCAAACGGAGACTATTGCCGGCTTGGCCGATCTGACGTTCATCCGACCGGCAGTGAAGGCACTCCACAACAACTCGGATCCCGAGGGCGTGGTGACGCACCGCGACGACGTCGCCCGGACCACCTTTGCCGTGGACGGAACCGGCGTTAAAATCGGCGTGCTATCTGACAGTGTGGACTTCCTGGCCCAGGTCCAGGCTTTGGGCGACTTGGGGCCGGTCACCGTCTTGCCGGGCCAGAGCGGTGTTCCAGGCACCGGGGAGGGGACCGCCATGCTGGAAATAGTTCATGCCATGGCTCCGGGTGCCGCGCTCTATTTTGCGAGCGCAGATCCCAGTGAGGCGCAATTCGCCCAGAATATCCTGGCTCTCCGTGCTGCAGGGTGTGACATCATTGTGGACGATATCAGCTATCTTGATGAATCACCGTTTCAGGACGGCATTATCTCAAAGGCGGTCAATTCGGTTACTGCCGCCGGCGCGTGGTATTTCTCAAGTGCCGCGAATTCTGGGAACCTCGACAGCACTAATTCCGGCACTTGGGAAGGGGATTTTGTCAACGGGGGTGCCGTCGTGCCTCCCGTAGATGGCAAAGGAGGTTTTGTCCACAGTTTTGGCACAAATACTTATGACACGCTCACGCAACTTGGAGAAGGCCCGGTAACTTTGTTCTGGTCCGATCCACTGGGAGCTTCCAGCAATGACTACGATCTCTACATACTGGATCCCACTGGAGCGAACGTCGTGGGGAGCTCCATCACCGTCCAAAATGGTTCGCAGGATCCTTTCGAATACGCCTTCCCCACGAACATTGACGAGCGGGTAGTGGTGGTCTTGGCTTCTGGAACCAACCGCTTCCTGCACATTGCCTCGAATCGCGGACGGCTGGCGATCGGCACCCAGGGCAGCACCAGGGGGCACAATGCCGCCGCCAGTGCCTTTGGGGTGGCGGCCACCCCCGCGGCCGGAGCTTGGGGGCCGGGTGCCCCCACCGGGCCTTATCCCAATCCGTTCAACCTGAATAATGTCGTGGAGTATTTCAGCTCGGACGGACCCCGCCAGATCTTCTACAACCCCGACGGCTCGCCCATCACGCCCGGCAACTTCAGTTCGACCGGCGGCCGGGTGCTGCAAAAACCGGATGTCACGGCCGCGGACGGTGTCACGACCTCGGTCCCCGGGTTCGCTCCCTTCTTTGGAACATCCGCCGCTGCCCCTCATGCGGCCGCCATCGCTGGCTTGCTCAAATCCTATAATCCGCTGCTGACTTCGGAGGAGGCCCGCACCCTTCTGACCACGACAGCCTTGGACATCATGGCTGCCGGGTGGGATCGGGATTCCGGTTTCGGCATCGTGATGCCCGACCTGGCATTGGCAGCGACGCCGCGGCCGAGACTGATAGTGGCCACCAATGTGGTTTATGGCGGCAACGGCAACGGCATCATCGAATTCGACGAGTGCAACAGCCTGGACTTGATTCTTACCGATCTGGGTAACGTTGCCGTCACCGGCGTCAGAGCCTATCTTTCCACCACAACTCCGGGAGTGGGCATTGCTCAGTCCACCTCGGCTTATCCGGATATTCCCGCAGGCGGCTCGGCCACCAATTTGGTGCCGTTTCAGATCAGCACGGCGCCTTCTTTTATTTGCGGCACACCCATTGACTGCATCCTCGTGGTGAAGAGCGACCAACTCATTAGCACCAACCTGTTCAGCCTCCCCACCGGCCTGCCGGGAAACACGCTCCGGTTTGACAATTATTTCCCGGTCCAGATACCTTCCCCGGGCACGACCAATTCGACAGTCCTCGTCTCGAACGTAAACTTCACCGTTAATAAGGTCACGGTGTCCATGTACATCACCGATTTGGCCGATTATTTCCTGCGGCTCGAACTCGTTGCACCGGACGGCACGACCAATATCCTTTCCGCCAACAATGGTCTTAACGGTCAGAATTACGGTGTTGCGTGCAGCCCGGACTCGCTGCGGACCACGTTCGACGATGCGGCGCTGACGCCGATCGCCTCGGGCGCGGCGCCTTTTGTTGGCGCCTTCCAACCCGCCCAGCCGCTCTCGCGCTTCGCCGGCAAATCCGGGACCAACGTTAATGGTATTTGGCGGCTCCGCGCTTCGGACCAGGGCCAGTTTGACAACGCCGCGATTCAGTGCTGGTCATTGCTCATAACGCCGACCCTCTGCGTTGACGGTGGCGGCCAGTGCCCCGGCGCCGATATGGCCCTGGGCATGACGGCCCAACCCAACCCCATCATCGCCGGAAACAATCTGACCTACACCATTTCGGTCACCAACCTCGGCCCCAGCAGCGCCACCAACGTCGTCGTCTCTCACTTGCTCCCCAACACTGTAACCTTCGTTTCAGCCTTTCCATCGCAAGGGACTTACGCCCAGCAAGGCGGTCTGGTTACGTTTAATCTCGGACCGATGAACCCCCAGACCACGGCGACCCTCACGGTCATCGTGCAACCGAACGTAGTGGGCCAGCTTTTCTCGACGGCTACCGTTACTTCCGAGCAGCCGGATCCCAACGCGCTCAACAATTCCGCCACCGCGCAGACCCAGGTCAATCCCGCCACGGCTGACCTTGCTGTGGGCATTGCCGCCGCGCCCAGCCCGGTTCTGATCGATAGCACGCTCACCTACACCGTTTCCTTGACGAACAACGGACCCAATCCCGCGACGGTTATTATCGTGACAAACGTGTTGCCCGCCAGCGCGCCCATTCTTTCAGCGACTTTCTCCAGGGGCACAGCCCTCTATGCTGGAAACGTGATCATTTGGAGTCTGCCCAGCTTGGCCAGCGGCGCCTCGGCCACCGCTACGATCTTGGTCACTCCGACCGCGGAAGGCACCATCACCGCCACTGCCACCGCGGGCGGCCAGGAACTCGATCCCATCACGGCCAATAACACCGCGACGATCAGCACGGTCGTCGGCCCCGCCGCTGACCTCGCGCTTAGCCTCACCGGCTTCCCAAGCCCGGTGGTAGCCGGCAGCAACGTGACTTACAGCATCGACGTGACCAACCAGGGCCCCAGCACGGCCACGGGCGTCAGCCTCAACGACTTGCTCCCCGCCACGGCGACTGTGCTTTCCACCAACACAACCCAGGGGACGATTTCAATCTCCAACAGCACTCTCATTTGCGCCCTCGGCACGCTTACGAACGGTGCCCGCGCCACGATCACCATTGTCGTTGCTACCACCACCAACGGGACGCTCACGACCACCGCCACCGTCCTCGCCGCGCAAGCGGATCCGAACCCAGCCAACAACACGGCTACGACAACGACGATCGTGGCCGCGCCATTTATCAGCATTGTCCCCGCCGGCGCCGTCCTGACCTATGAGAGCGGGCCAATCAACGGCGCCATTGACCCGGGTGAAACCGTCACCGTGGTCTTCTACCTGCGCAACGCCGGCAATGTCAGCACCTCGAATCTGGTGGCCACTTTGTTGGCTACTCCTGGCGTTATTCCGGTCCCTCCCAATAGCCCACAAACCTATGGCAGCCTCCTTCCCAGCAGCTTCCCGGTAGGCTCTAATTTCACCTTCACGGCCACCGGCGCCAATGGTGGCACCATCAGCCCCACGCTCCAGCTTCAGGACGGGACAAATACTTACCCTCCGGTCAGCTTTACCTTCGCCCTGCCAGTCACCCAGGTGTCCGCCAACACTAACATCATCCTCATCCCCGAACCCGCTTTGCCGGATCCGCCTTACCCCGATGGGTCTGGCCCGGCCACGCCGTATCCGTCGAGCATCAACGTCTCCAACTTCACCGGGGTGCTCGGCAAGGTGACCGTCACGCTCTCCAACTTTAACCATTCCTTCCCAAGTGACGTAAATGTTTTGCTCGTCGCTCCGAGCGGCGCGAAGACGCTGGTTATGTCGCATGCCGGCGATCAGGACCAGTCCACAGCGGGACTGAACCTGACGTTTGACGACTCAGCGCCTGCGGGTCCTCTGCCCGAGACGGGTCAGCTTGCGTCGGGCGTATGGCAGCCGGCAGCCTACACCGATCAGTTCCCCATCCCGACTTTTCCGACCAATGCGCCGGCTGGGCCTTACCCGGTAACGCTCTCTGCTCTCAACGGCTCGAATCCCAATGGCTCCTGGTCGCTCTTCGTGTTCGACGACTATCCCGGCGATACAGGCGCCATCTCGAACGGGTGGAGCCTCACCTTGAGCAGCATCACTCCGGTCAACCAGCTCGCTGATCTTGGTTTGACCGCCGTGGCCGCGCCGAGTCCGGGCCTGGTGGGCGGGACTTTGACCTATACGTTCACCATAACCAACGGCGGTCCGAATACAGCCACGTTCGTGGCCTTCACCAATATCCTGCCGGCAGGTGTGATGCTGGTTTCGGCCGGCGCATCGCAGGGAATTGTGCTCACCACGCCCGCCAGCGTCATCGTCAACCTCGGAACTTTGAATGTTGGGGCCATTGCCACCGTGACCTACGTGGTGACGGTCACTACCACGGCCATCCCCCAGGGAGTGACCAACGGTACCGTGACGAGTGTCGCCAACGTCGCCGCCTTGGAAAATGACTTGAATCCAGTCAACAGCACCGTTTCCGTTGTCACCACCGTCAATCGGCCGGTTGCGGATCTGGGTCTGGCTCAAGCCGTGGCGCCGGACCCTGTGGTCGTCGGCTTCAGCCTGACCAATACCGTCGTCATCACTAACCGTGGTCCGGGCACTGCCCTCAGCGCGGTCCTGACGGAGCCGCTGCCGCCGGGGGTCGGATTCATCGCGGCCAGCTCCAGTTCGACCGTCGGCACTATCACCGGCAACAACGGCGCCGTCACCTGCGCTCTGGGTGACCTGGCGTCTAACGCCAGCGCAACCGTCACCATCGTCCTGACCAACTCGACGATCGGCCTCATGACCAATGCGGTTTTCCTCAGCAGCGCTTCGTATGATCCGATCAGCGCCAACAACAGCGCAACCTACGTCGCTACCGTCGTCAGACCCGCCGTGCAGATCGTTAACGCCGGCGCGGTTTTGACCTATGAAAGCGGCCCCGTCAACGGCTCGATTGACCCCGGAGAAACGGTCACCCTGTCCCTGGCCCTGGCCAATATCGGCTCGCTCGACACCGTCAACCTGAAGGCCAGCCTGCTGCCTTCGGGAGGCGTCACCTCCCCCAGCGGCCCGCAATACTACGGCTCCCTGATCTACGGCGGCCCCTCCGCCGCCCGGAGCTTTACCTTTACAGCCGCCACTGACCTTGGCGGCGCCACCGTCGCCACCTTGCAGCTTCAGGATGAGCGCCCGGGAGCGACCAACACCCTCCCTGCGATCGCCTTTGCCTTCGGCGCGCCGGCCGCAACCAACTTCTCCAACTCGGCGGCGATTACCATCCCCGATCATGGAATCGGCACTCCTTATCCCTCCACGATCAATGTCTCGGGCGTGAGCGGCCGGGTCAGCAAAGTCACGCTGGGCCTGAATGGGCTGACGCACACCTTCCCGCACGATGTCAACGTGCTGCTGGTCAGTCCGTCCGGCAGCAACGTGCTGGTGATGTCCCACACCGGCGGGGGGTATGCTATAACCAATGTCAACCTGGTCTTTGATGACGCGGCCGCGGTGAGCCTGCCCAATTACGGCCTCATCACCAATGGAACTTACAAACCGAGCAGTTATGAGGGGCCAATTGCTCTGCCCGGCACCGCCCCGGCAAGCCAGTATTACTCTACGCTCTCCGGCATGACCTGGAACAACCCGAACGGCGCCTGGTCGCTGTATGTGTTCGATGACAAGCCCGGAGACGCTGGCAACATCGCCAACGGCTGGAGTCTCAACCTCTCAACGATCGTGACCGTCGGGCCTGTGGTTGATTTGGCGGTCGGACTGAGTGTGCCGGCGTCGCTCAGCCTCGGCAGCACTCTCACGAACACAATCACCGTTGCCAATCTAGGCCCGGACACAGCCACCGGCGTTGTTCTGAACAACGCCTTCCCAACGAACGCTCAGTTCGTCTCGGCCTCGCTTTCTCAGGGCAGTCACACCCCCCCCAGCGCTGGCCTGCTGACTTGCAACCTCGGCAGCCTCGCGGCCGGTGCTTCTGCGAATGTCATCATCGTTACCATGCCGTCTGTGGCGGGCTCGCTCCTCAATGCGGTCAACGTGGCAGCCAACGAGGAGGATCTTGTCCCCGCCAACAATTCGGCACAGGCGACGACGACAGTCTATGTGCCGGCTAGTTTGGGCGGCACCTTCTCCGGCGGCTATTTCCAACTCACGGTGACCGGCCAGCCGAATGCCGTGTACGTCGTCCAGGCCTCGACCAATCTCACTTCCTGGGTGTCCCTCAGCACCAACACCAGTGCGACCGGCACCTTCACCTTCATTGACCCCACCACGCCGGCTCCTCAACAGCGCTTCTATCGCACCTTGCGCCCCTGATGCCGCCGATGGGGATCGGACCGTGGCCATGAAAGTTCTCGGTCTAACCGGGGGCATTGGCATGGGAAAGTCCACCTCGGCCCAGCTCTGCCGCGCGCGCGGGGTGCCGGTAGTGGACACGGACGACCTGGCGCGCCAGGTGGTTGAGCCGGGCCAGCCGGCGCTGGCCGAGGTGCTGACCGCCTTCGGTTCCCAATTCGCCGGGCTGGACGGCCAACTGCGTCGCGATGAACTGGCCCGGCGTGTCTTCGCCGACCCCGCCGCCCGCCGGCGGCTCGAAGAGATCCTCCACCCCCGCATCCGAGCGCTCTGGCGCTCCCAAATCGAGACCTGGCGCGCGGAGGGCCGTCCGCTGGCCGTGGTGGTGATTCCACTGCTGTTCGAGACGAAAGCCGAGGCCGCCGAGCTGGACGCGACGATCTGTGTCGCCTGTTCTGCCCCCACTCAACAGCAGCGCCTTCGTGCTCGCGGCTGGTCAACCGAGCAAATCCAGCAGCGCCTTCAGGCCCAATGGCCCGTGGAAATGAAGATGGAGCGCGCGGATTACCTGATCTGGACCGAGGCCGGCCTGGACGTGCATGCCGCGCAAATCGAGCGTATTCTGGGGCTGCCGTCAGCCGGCATCCTCAATAGACTGCCACGCGGTAGAACACCGGGTTGACCCCGCTCAGGACCCGGTCATCTATGAACAGGATGTTGCTGCCGGTGCCGGGGATGTTGTCGCGCAAGACCGCCCAGGAATCCAGACTTGTGGCTGTCTCCACTCGATACGTCCGCCCCGCCACGGTGCTGAAGATGATTTGCGGCGTTTGTCCCGGGGCAAAGGCCGTGGACACAGTAAAGCTTGAGTTCGCGTTAGTCGGGTTCAAGCCGGCCACGTAATCCTGCCAGACCGGCAGCCCGTTCGTAGTAATCAGCTCCGCGTCGGCGAAGTTGGTGGTGAAACCGTAGTATATCAGCCATGGAATGGGCGTCCCGTGCGGGGGGGGCGGCGGGTACAGTTTGATGAAGCTGGGGAAGTTCTGATTGGTGAAGCTCTGCCCGTAGGGCGGCA
>Ga0181527_1005350_pt1 | contig 10676 bp, 4 predicted proteins | sample PEATcosm2014_Bin_30_FD_119762 | JGI IMG/M metagenome (GOLD analysis project Ga0181527, IMG submission 119762) | Peatland microbial communities from MTU Mesocosm Facility, Houghton, MI, USA - PEATcosm2014_Bin06_60_metaG | ecosystem: Environmental > Terrestrial > Soil > Wetlands > Peat | place...
CACCAGGTAGTGCATGCCCTCGTGTTCGCCCGCATCATGGGCGGTGACGATGTTGGGATGCGAGAGCCTGGCGGCGGCTTTCACTTCACGATGGAACCGCTCGACCGAGCCTGCTTGCTTCGTGGCCGCAGAGGACAGGACCTTGATGGCCACCAGGCGATCCATCCGGCGATGCCGGGCCTTCAAAACCACGCCCATGCCGCCTTCGCCGAGCTTATCGAGGACCACGTACTCGCCGAAGACCAGCCCCTTGGTCTTGCCCTGGTAGACGGCCTGGGCCTGGTACTTGGTGAGCTTGCCGGCCTTGACCAGGCTGGCAGCCAGAGCCTGCACATCGCGGGGCCGCTGGTCACGCGGGAGGCTGTCCTGAAACTGGGAGACCTCGGCCGCCGACATCAGGCCGCTCTCGCTCAGCCGCGCGATGAACTGCTCGACGCTGATCGCCATCGACAGGACCCGCCGTCAGGACACTGGGGTACGACCATCTGTCTACTATACACAGACGCCGACAAGGCCGGAAGACTCCCCAGCTATGGAGGGGTGGTCGGCATGGAATGGTTGGCGGTGCTCAGCGCGGAGCAGTCGAGCCGATGCAGTACAGGTAGCCCTGCGTGCGGTAGTATATCCGACCGCCCTCGTAGCACGGGTTGCTCTGGGCCTCCTGCTGGTTGCCGTCATGCAACTCCCAGAGCACGTTCTTGGCGAGCTGCTCGTATTGCCGGCCGGGCGCGATCACGAGGGTTTGCGACTGGTCGTCGCGGATGTGGATGTACTTTCCCGCCAGCGTGGGGCCCGTGCAGATGCCGACGTGAAAAACCCACGTCAGGCGCGGTTCCAGCGATTCGAGCACCTGGCTGTAGACGGCCTTGCCGGTCCGCGCGTCCACGACGGTCAGTACGCCGCCCTGGCTGACCAGATACAGCAACCCCTCGTGGTACAGCGGCGAGCCGATCATGCCGTTGGTGAAGGTGCCCGGCAGCTTCAGTCCCACGTCTTGCCAGGGGATGTTGAACAGGAATTCGGGTTTCAGGACGTCCCCGGCGGGCGGCAGGATCTTCATTGCGTAAAGCGAGGCCGCGGTCGCGTCCGAGATGCCGCACACGACGTTGCCAACGGGCACGGGCGTGTTGATCTCGTTGGTTACGCTGGACTTCCAGAGCTGCGCGCCGTCCGCGGTGCGGAAAATGCCCAGTTGCGGGAGCAACACCATGTCCACGCCTCCGGCCTTCAAGGCCAGCGGGCTTGCGCCCGTGACGACGAAGGGGCGGGCCGGCTGCTGCCAGGCGATTCTTCCCGTCGCCTTCTCATACGCGAAGAGCGTTGAGCCCGAGAGGTGCACGAGGCGATCGCCGCTCAGCGCGGGCGTGGCGTGCTGGCCGTGTTCTCCTATCTCGGTTTGCCCCGTGAAATGGCTCCAGCGGCATTTTCCGTCCAGGGCATAGCAGGCCACCACGTTGGCCCCGATGCCTTTGATGCCGCCATAGAAGGCGACGTAGACATGCTTGCCGTCGGAAACGGGCGTGGGGGTCGTCCAGCCGCGGTCGTTATTCCAGGTCTTGAAGGCCCTGTCGGTCTTGCCCATCGTCTCGCGGATGTCGCGCTCCAGCTCGATTTTCTGCTTGATCTTGGCCTGCAGGGCCGAGTTGGACTCCGCCTGCGAGCCGTCCACGCTGACGGCGGCATTGAGATCGGCGGGCAGCGTGTCCATCAATTCGTCGAGTTGGCGGGCCTTGGCTGCAACGGCCGAGAACTTGCCGCGGTCCTTTGCCGGCAGGGCGTGATAGAAGGTCGCGCTGCGCGTCCAGAGCACCCGCCCGTCTTGCTTGTTCACGCAGAGCAGCGTTCCTTCGTCGGCGTTGACGAAAATCTGTGGTCCCACGATGATGGGCGAGCCCCAGCTCGGCCCCGGCATGGGCGTCATCCAGAGGATGTTCTTGGTCTCGTAGCCGGTTTCGGCCGGCGGAGAGATCAGCGTGGACATGTGCCAGTTCTCTTGGCTGGAGGCCACCTTCACGAGCAGGCGGTTCCAGCCGTGCCGCAGCTCGGCGACGGGCGCGGCCTCGTAGGGATCGGCGGGTATTTTCAGGGGGCGGCCGTTGAGCCAGGCCTTGGCCTTGGTAGCCTCGATCCGCAGCCGGACCTTGCCTTCTTCGGCCGCATAGAGGTAAGCGCACGCGTATGCGACGAGGGGCTCGAGCGTGCCCGCGTGATTCTGCCACGACTGTTTGTCCTCCCTGCCGTAGGCCAAGGCAAGGTCCAGGACGAGGCGGCTCCAACTTTGGCTTTGCTTGGCGAGCGAGACGCGCATGGGTTTCCAAGGCTTGCCGCGGGTCTGGTCGCCCAGCGTGGGCCGCAGGGCGGCCTCGTCGATTCCGTCGGTTTCTTCCAGGGCCGCGCCGTAGTCCTTGGCATCCAGCGGCCCGGCGACCAGCCACTCGCGGATTGTGCCCATGTTGAGCGGCTGGCCCCCAGGCGCATCCGTCTTGGGCCGCACGGCTTGCACGCGAAGGGAATGGAAGGCGCCCTTCGGCCGGCGAAACCACTCCAGCGGCGGATCCGCCGCCGGATAGCGGCCGGTGCCGTCGCCGCGCCAGCCGATCGGATGGTCGGGCGTGGGGCGGAAATCGGCTGAGCCCAGCGGCGCGACGGCGTCGTCGTTGTCGCGTGGGGCAGTCGGCACCGCAGCAACGGCCGTGGCCGTCAGCGCGGTCAGGGTTGCGGCCAGAAGGGCCGACGCGAGGCCGCCGACGAGGTTCATGACGTGATCTCCGTTGGAAGGCTTCGAACGCGCATTATAATTCGCCGCCGTCGCCGGCGGCAATGAGAAGGGGACGTATTTCCTAGGAATCTTCGGCAGCCCCTCGACGCCGGCGTTGCCGCCGTTTATGATCTCTGAATGAACAAGAACGGTTTCCTGCGTGCAATGGGGTTGTCGATCCTGGCGTCGAGCCTGGCGACTGCCGCGTCGAGCCGCTCGGCGGGCGCGGCGGAGAATGGTCCCCAAGACGCGCGGCCGCTGGGCGACGCGAACTTCCGCCCGTCGCCCCAGCACCCCTTTGGGTGGCGCGGCGACGGCAGCGGACGATTTCCGGCGGCGACTCCGGTCCGCACCTGGTCGGCGAAAAGCAACGTCGCGTGGGCCGCCGAGGTGGGCGAAAGCCACTCGTCGCCGATCATCGTCGGTCGGCGCGTCTTCGTCATGGCCGAGCCCAACGCCGTCATCTGCCTGGATGCGGCCAGCGGCAAGGAACTCTGGCGCAGGGCCCATCCCATTTCCGCTTTGCCGGCCGAGTGGCACGCCTTCGAGCCCCAGCCGCCGAAAGATTCGGCGGGCCAAACAGCCCCGACGCCGGTCAGCGACGGCAGGTGGCTCTGGATCTTTCTCGACTCCGGCATCGTTGCCTGCTACGACCTGGATGGTCACCGTCGCTGGCTGCAATGGTACGATTTTAAGAGGACGACCGGCTATGGGCGGACCGCCTCGCCGCTGCTGGTGGGCGAGCGGCTCTTGGTACACTTCGGGCCGCTGGTATGCCTGGAAGCAGCCACCGGCAAGCTGCTCTGGAAGAACGACAACGCCAAGGCGACGTATGGCACGCCGGCCGCGGCCCGCATCGGCAACGTCGACGTGATCATCACTCCCAAAGGCCAGGTCGTCCGCACGAGCGACGGCAAGATCCTGGCGGCCGATCTGGGCAGGTGCGCCTTTCCCAGCCCGATCGTGCAGGGCCGGGTGGTCTATTTCATCGACCACGGCATGACCGCGGTGCAACTCCCCGCCGAGGCCGGCGAGCAGATCGACGTGCGGGAATTGTGGTCCGAAGACCTCGAGGGCGAGTTCTACGCGTCGCCGTTGCTTCACGAGGGTCGCATCTATACGGTCGACCGCACGGCCACCTGCTACGTGATCGACGCGGCCAGCGGAAAGACCCTGCTCTCGAAGGTGCTGGAGATGCCTCCCGCCGGGCGGGCCGACGGCCCCAGCGTCCACGCCAGCGTCTGCCTCGCCGGAAAACACCTGCTGTTGGTCAATAACCAAGGCAATGCGATGCTGCTGGAGCCGGGGGACAAGCCGGGCGTGGTCGCCATCGGCACGCTGCCGGCCGGGGCCTCCGGAACGCCTGCCTTCAGCGGCGCACGGATGTTCCTTCGCGGGGGCAAACTGCTGTATTGCATTGCCGGAGGCAAGGATGCCGACAGCCAAGGGTCGGCCGAGAAATAAGTTCTGCCTTCCCGACGTACTCCTCTCGCTCCGCGAGAGGAGCAACGTCACGCGGAGCGTGACGAGTACGGAAGTTACTTTTCGGCCGATCCTAATCCGATCGCAAAGGAAATCCCAAATGGGAACAAAGAGCATTCGCACGGTCCTGGTAATGTCGTGCACCCTGCCGGCCGTGTTGGCGGGCGCTCCTGGAGCGGTTTTGGGGCAAACCGCTTTGCCGATCCGTCGGGTCGCCGCACCGGCCGCGACGGGCCCGCGGTTGGGCTCAGCGGACTTCACGCCGTCGCCCGACCGACCCGTCGGCTGGCGCGGGGACGGGACGGGACGGTTCCCCGCTGCGACGCCGCCAATTGCCTGGGAGCGGAAGCAAGCGGGCGCGGACTATGCCACCAAGGGCATCGTCTGGATGACGCCCCTGCCGAACACCAGCGTCTCCTCGCCGATCATCGTCGGCGATCGGATCTTCGTCACCGCAGAGGTCTCGGACCTGGTTTGCCTGGACAAGCGGACCGGCCGGGTCCTCTGGATCCGTTCCAATCCGGAGTTCGAGGGAGTGCCGGCCGCCGATCGCAAGGACAATCCGGCCTACGTCCGGGCGCTCGATCCGCTCGTGCCGCAATTGGTCAAGGCCAACGCCGACGCGGTCAAGACGCTCAACGCCCTGCGGCCCACGGCAGCCGCTCGTCCCGCTGGTCCGCCCGCGCCCGCGCTGGTGCGGAAGCGAGAGCTCGACAAGCAGATCTATAAACTCGAGCGCTCTGCCGACCGGAAGAGGTTCGATCGCAACTGGGCCCAGGAGGTTTTCGGCTTCAGCGGCCCGACGCCCACCAGCGACGGCGCGCACGTCTACGTTTTCTTTACCACGGGGGTTGTGGCCTGCTACGACCTGGAGGGCAACCGCAAGTGGATCAACCGCGGGGGTACCGGCATGAGTGAGCACGGGAACTTTGCCAGCCCGTTGCTCTGCGAGAACCGCCTGGTGGTCTGGGCTGCCGAGATACGCGGCTACGACAGCGGGACGGGCAAGCTGCTCTGGACCAACCCCGCCGAGGGCGGCAACACCTACGGATCGTTGTTTCGCATTTGTGCGGGCAACGAGCAGGTGGCCGCCTTCCAGTCGGGGTACTTCGCGCGCATCAGCGACGGGAAGCCGATCTGGGGCGAGCGGGTCTTCGGCGATGCCGTGGCGACCCCCATCGTCCAGGAGCATTTCGTCTTCGCATGGGTCGGCTACCCGCGTAACAGCGAGAAGTTGGGATTCAAGGCCTACAGGGTCCCCGCGAGTACCGAGGGCAAGTGGCCGGCGGCAGCTTACGCGTTCGCTGTCGACTGGGCGAGCGATCAACTCCCCGAGGACAAGAAGCACCCTTTCGAGCGCTCCTACACCGCCTCGCCGCTGTGCGTCGACGGCCTGATCTACCAGATGACCCAGGGGGGCGGGCTCACCGTCCACGACGCCGCCACGGGCGAGCCGGTCTACCGCAAGGTGCTCTCCATGAAGCCGCGCACCGAGTACTGGGGCTGGGCCGGCGCCTCGGCCAGCCCCACCTTGGCCGGCAATTACGTCTTCCTGATGGACAACCAGGGGACGACCATCGTCATCAAGCCGGGCAAGCGCTACGTCGAGGTGGCGCACAACGTCATCGAGGAGTGCGGCGACGGCAAGACCCAAGTGCAGAACGTATCAACGCCGATCTTCGAGGGGACGCGGATGTACTACCGCACGCCCGGATATCTCTACTGCATCGGCGACGAGTAACATGGCAATACGAAAGGGCGTGATGACGACTCGCCGTGGGCACCGCATCGGGTTTTCGGGCAGCATTCTCGCCGTTGTCTTGTACAGTGTGTGTGCCGCGGCCGGGAACGGGCCGAACGGCGCCATCCTGCCGGTCGCGGCTACGGCGTCCAGCACGCAGTGCGACTCAAAGGCCGTGAAGAACCTGCTGGACGGTTCCGGACTCAGCGAGTCGCCACCGGGCAGCGGAGTCTGGGTGCACAGCAACGACGCCTACCGTGACCGGGGCGTAGAGCGCGGCACGATGTGGTGCTCGGGCGCCGTCAACGAGCAGAAGGAAACGACGCCAACCGTCACCTTCGACCTTGGCAAGCCATGCACGATCGGCAGCTTCCGCGTCTGGAACTACAACGAAGCCAATTGGACCGCGGCGGGCTTCAAGGACGTTGAAGTTTCGGCGTCGCCGGGCAACGAGAAATATATGCCGCTGGGGACGGCCATTTTCGAGCAAGCCCCCGGCGACGATAGCTACGAGGGGCAAGTCGTTTCGCTCAAGCAACCGGTCCACGCGCGTTTTGTCCGCTTGCACTGCCTGAGCAACTGGCAGGGCGAACGCTCGGGGCTGGCCGAGATCCGCTTCTTTGCGGGCGGCGCGGGCGCTAAGGATGCGATCGCCCCCGGCGTCCCACCCGCGGCCCATAGCGCTGCGCCGGCGAAGCACCGGCCGAACCCGCCGCGGCCGGCCGTCCCCGGCGGCGAAAACATCGTCTTCCCGGTCAACTCGGGGATTATCGACGTGACTGCCGCGCCCTACAACGCCCTAGGCGACGGCGTGACCGACGACACGCGGGCGATTCAACAGGCGCTGCGCGATTATCCGGCCCGGGGGGCAATCATCTATCTGCCCAACGGCACCTACCTCCTCAGCCGCACGTTGCAATGGGGAGCCGACCAGCGTTTGACCGTGCTGCAAGGCCAAAGCCGTAAGGGGACGGTCCTCAAACTCAAGGACCATTGTCCCCGTTTCGACAACCCGGCGCAGCCCAAGGAAATGGTCTGGACGGGAGGCACTCCGGCACAGCGGTTCCGCAACCAGATTCGCAATTGCACCTGGGACACCGGCCGCGGCAATCCCGGGGCCATCGGCGTACGCTTCGACGCCAGCAACGTCGGCTGCCTCCGCGACGTCGACGTCCGCTCCGGCGACGGCGAGGGCGTGATCGGACTGGACATGAGCTATGCCGACGATTTTGGGCCGTGTTTCGTCAAGAATGTCCGCATCAGCGGCTTCGACACCGGGATCGCCACCAAGTTCGGGGTCGCCGGTGTAGTGCTGGAGAACATCACGCTGCGCGGCCAGAAGAAACTGGGCTGGCACAACAACGGCCAGGCGATTACGGTCCGCAACCTCGTGAGCGAAAACTCCGTGACTGCCGTCCGGCAGGACCAGTGGGGCGGGTTCTTTACGCTCGTCGACGCAAAGCTCATCGGCCAGGACGCCGCATCCACCGTACCGGCCATCGACTTGTCTACCGGCGGCATGTTCGTTCGTAATCTATCCAGCAACGGTTATGCCAGCGCGATTCACAAGGGCGACAAGGCACAAGCGGAAACGGTCGCCGGGCCGTCGGTCACCGAGTGGGCTAGTGCGCGCCTGCCCGGCTCGGGGCCCAAGTCGCTCGGCTTGGCCGTGCAGGAAACGCCCGACGTGCCGTGGGACAACCCGGCCGACTGGGCCGTGATCACCGACTTCGGCGCCAAGATGGACGGCCAGACCGACGACAGCGGAGCCTTGCAGAAGGCCATCGACTCGGGCAAGACGACCGTTTGCATCCCCCATGGGACGGCCGCGATCGGCAAGCCCGTGGTGATTCGCGGCCGCGTGCGGCGGCTGATCGGGTGCGAGACGGCGTTGAAGTTCCCACTGCCGATGCCCGGCGCGAAAAATATCTTCACCGTGGGTGAGAGCCCCGAGCCGGTGCTGGTCGTGGAGCGGTTCGCCACCTTCTTCTGGGATAATCACGTGCAGGTCAATTTCATCGACAACCCTACCAAGCGCACGCTTGTGCTGCGGGAGCTGGGCGACGTGGACGATACCAGCGACCAGCACCCCGACGGGCGCGGCACGATCATCCGCGGGCCCGGCGAGTTGTTCGTTGAAGACGTAACCGGCCGCTTCCATCTGCAGCCGGGCGTCCGCGCGTGGATGCGTTACGTCAACCCCGAGACCAATCAAGACGGCCGCAACAAACGGCCCGACACGCAGTGGCACCTGCGCAACGATGGCGGCCAGCTTTGGATCCTCGGCATCAAGACCGAAGGCCCCGGCCCGATCGTCATCACGCGGCAAGGCGGCCGCACGGAATTGCTCGGCGGACTGATGTATTCCAGCGGCGGTACGCGAACCCAGGACTTGCCGGCCTTTGTGATCGAGGACTCGCAGGCGAGCGTGAGTATCACCGAGGCCAATTTCTCCAACAACGCGTACAAAGCGTTGGTTGTATTTCGGAAACATGGCCGGGACGTTTTCGAGTTGAAGCGCGGCCAGACTCCCGGGGCAGCCGGCGGCAGCATGATCCCGCTGTGGTCCACGCCGTGAAGAAATCCACAGGGTTTCGCGGGCGACGGTCTACGAATCGCCGCTTGGCGGGTATCCGCGCCAGTGGTGTGCAAGGACTGCTAGCGAAGGAGACTGCCCATCAAGGTTGCTCCTTGAGGATTCGCACTGGGCCGAGCAGCCCCGAGGGGAACAGCGGATGCGCCGGTTGGTAGGGATTCCAAGTGGTGCGGGTCAGCCGCCCGTTCTCCGGCAGACTCGCGTCTTTGATCAGGCGGTTGCACCAAAGGTTGGCCACTTTGATCTCCAGTTGATTGCCGGCGGGCTTGAGCAGTCCTGCGGGCACAATCACCCGCCAAGGGGCACACCAGGCAACCCCCAGGTCCCGTCCATTGATCCGTACCGCCGCAAGGTTCTTGACCTCACCGAGATCGAGATACAGCCGGGCAGACGGCGATAAGGCCGGGGGTGCGTCGAAAGTCTTCCGGTAGGCCGCGGTGCCCGAGTAATAACGAATGGGGTCTTCCGTGCGCTTCGTCCAGTCTTGCAAAGCCTGGAAGTTCACCGGCCCTTCCGGACCGCCCCACTTTGGATCGAACGTTACCTGCCAAGGCCCGGAAAGCACGCTGGCTGGCTGCAACTCGGGGAAGTTCGTGCCCGATGCCCGCGGGCCGTTGCGAAACACGACGAAGAACGTCTGTCCCGGCTCGAACCGCAGCGGCACAGTCGTGCGGCCGCCCTCCTCGCGGAATTCCGGCAGCGCGCGCCGCTGGCCGGTTAGCGGATCCCAGACTTCCGGCCGGAGTCCAGCGACGCGGAAGCGGCACTGCGCGGATACGGCCGCGGATGCCCGGTTACCGACGAAGTAGATTTCCACGCCGCTCTGGGTGCGGTGCGTGTAGCGCAAGTCGCCGTCCGACTCGAAATCCGGCGGGACATTCATTTTCGCCAGCACTTGCGCCGTGGCCTCGTAACCCGGGTAAAGGTCGGGGCACGACGCAGGTGCGGCCGGGTCCCGCTTGGCGGCGATCGGCGGGGCGCCTGCTGCCGGGCCCGTCGGCGGAGGATCGCCAATCACGCGCTCGCTCCGCCAAATTTCCGCCGCGAGCGTTTGCACTTCCGCGTCGCAGTTTGGGTAGTTCTCGAGGCTGGGGGACTTCTGCGGCGGCGAACCGATCAGCGTGGCCCCGGCGTCCACCAGCAGCTTGATCTTCCGCAGCACCGCCGGGGTCATCGTCTGCAGCCGTGGCAACACCAGCAGCCGGTAACTCATGCCGTCCGGGAAAAGGATCCGTCCGTTCTTCAGCGAGGCCCGTTCGACGAGCGCGGCGGGAGCACAAGCGTCGAAGTTGTAGCCCCGCCGGTCCGGCAGGCCGTCGAGCGTGGCCGACGCGGGGGCACGAAACACGTTGGGTGCGCCCTCGGCGTCAAGGTAGAGAACATCGGCTACCGGCAGGCCGCGCTTCAGCAGCGTCTGGCAGCGTGCAAGGTACGTGTGGAAGCCGGACGCCATTTCCCACCATGTCTCAGTCCGCTCCCAGTGAACGCCGTAGGGGCCAAAGGTCATGCCGGGGTAGCGGTCGAGCGAAGGTTGATGTGCATAACGATGAAAGACAAAGCGGTGGACGCCGGCGCACAGCGCCCAGTCGCCCTGTGCCTTCAACGCCGTGGGATAGAGCTGCCAGGCGTCGCCGCTGGAAGTGAAAGACTCCGCCGCCACGAGCGGGCGTCCGAGCGTGTGCGCAATCGATACGGCCTCGAAGGCGCTGAAGTACGTATTGAAGCCCCTGGACCAGAACTCGCACATCGGCACGTCGGCCGCGGCGCCCAGAGCGAGATCGCCGGCAGGGTTCAGGTCGTACGGCTCGATCGACAGTATAAGCCCGTGCCGTCGTGCCAGCTCCTTGAGCCGCGTTGCGTGGTTTTCCACCACCAGTTCCTGCGCCGTCCGCCGCAAGTCCCACAGGAATCGCTCCGACACTGCGACGCTCTCCACGACGTGCCCGAGCATTGCCGGCAGGAGCCGCAGCGGGTCGTAGCCGCGTCGTTGCCGGAACTCTTCGCGGAAGCGTTCCGACCAGTTCTGCGAGCTCATCTCCCAGCTATCAAAATGGATGGTGGTCAATCCCCGATCTCGATGTGGCGGCTCGCCCACGGTC
>Ga0181527_1005353_pt1 | contig 10675 bp, 12 predicted proteins | sample PEATcosm2014_Bin_30_FD_119762 | JGI IMG/M metagenome (GOLD analysis project Ga0181527, IMG submission 119762) | Peatland microbial communities from MTU Mesocosm Facility, Houghton, MI, USA - PEATcosm2014_Bin06_60_metaG | ecosystem: Environmental > Terrestrial > Soil > Wetlands > Peat | place...
CGGCAGGGCAGTCAGGGCAGCGGCAAGGGTGGTTTCAAGATCGTTTTGCATGGGAAAGGGAAATGGCTCAAGATTCGACAGTGGCTATCTTCAAGGGCGCGGCAACCTGAGCTTTTCCAGGGTCAGAGAAAGAACCTTGACTATAAGAGAATATAATCATAGTCATAACGTTAGTTCAACTGTGCCATTGTCCTCGGGGTGTCATGGTGACATGGTGCGACATGGTGTTTCCAACCGTACTGGGAAATGTATATTTCTCTATATGGTTCCAAACACCATGACAGACCATGACACCATGACAGGTTCATTTGGTGATTGCCTCCACTTGGAAGCGTCGGTTGCGGCCTTTGTCCAGCAGGGTGAGGCGGTAGCCGCCGATTAAGCGCCGGTCATAGCCTTTGAGCAGTCGGGCAAAGGTGGCCTTTGGTCTTGGTTCAAGGTCTCCGTCTGGTGGGATGCACCACTCGAACAGACCGCCGGCCCGGGCCAGGTCAACCACTTCCTCAAATTGAACCGCCTTGAGTTTTGCGCCGTTGGCAATGGCTTTGACCAGTGCCCGCATATCAGTGCCGTCCTGATCGGCTGCTGCTTCGATCTGCGGGGTTTCGAGTGGGCAACCATAGCCGGCGTGCTCGACGATACCCCCGATGATCTCAGACCAGTCCGGGAAGCTGGAATTGCTCCGGGAAGGCTTTGGCCGCATGTCCTTATCCCAGTCCCGAATCAGCGCCCATAGCGCAGTGAGAATCTCGGTGCGGCGTTCCAACAGCATAGGCACTTCCAAGTTGTTTTGGAACACCCGGTCCTCAGCGCGTTCGACCTCAAGGAACAGCTCGCAGAACAGACTGCGCCGCCGCATGTCAGGCGATACCGTGCAGCCGTTGCCGGTGATGAATACTACGGCGTTGTTTTCGCCCCGAAACGTCTTTGTCTGGCCGAGGATACGGCCCGCATAGTCCTGACTGCTCAAGAATCCTTCCAGGGCCTCGCTGGTGATGTGCTTCTTGGCGTTATCAAAAAAGATGACGGGGCGAGCTTCAAGTACGGCCGCCAGCAGTGCCTTGCGCATTTCATCTTCGTCCTTTGGCTTTGTCCCGGCTGGCGCATAACCCAGTACTGGGACGGTCGCACACTTGACCAGCAGCGTTTTTCCGGCTCCCTCTGCGTTGGCGAGAAAGATAAAGCACGGGCGCAATGATTTGGGCGGCAGCAGCCCCCTACCGAAAACCGACAGCATCGCGGCAACCGCAACCGCCTTCGACCGGCCCGCGTCAGCAAACAGAAATTCGCTCAAAATCTCGTCAACGATTGCCTTGGCGTCGGCAACGTCCATCCCGCTACGGATGGGGACAGCATCGCAGTTGAACGACCTTGTTTCCACATCGTAGCTCTCTGGCAAAAGATCAACGTTTCCATCGCGGCGCATGACTGGCGTACGGATAGGATTGAATCGCTCGATTTGCTGCAACTGCCCCATGAACTGCGGTGAGGCCAGAATCCCGGCGGCGTCCGTTTGGGTGATGGTGCGCTTGAACTGAATGGTCTGGTCAGTGCCAGTGACCTTCCGCACCTTGTAACAGACCAGGTAATCCTCAATCCAAGTACGGAGCATTTCCGGCGTCATCGGAGCCAGGCCATCCTTGCGCTCATTGATCGTGAACACCAGGCCGCCCCGACTGAAGATGTTTTGGGGCGCCAGTATCTTGCCGATCTCGCGAGCGCAATCACTGAGCAGGTAGTTATCGCCGGGCAACTGGACCTTTGGCCGCGGGTCGTTTATTATGTCCACGGGGTTAGGGCTGCGGGCAGCGGGCAATTCCGGCACATCGAGTATTTCTGGGGATTCACGCAATTCACTCATTGGGGGCCTTCAACGGTCTGTAGCTCAGAAAGAAAACAGTTTGGCGTTGCCCATTGTCCCGCGTGCCGTCTGGCATCCGCACGAACTGCGAGCGGGTCCAGGTCGCGCGGTCTGCGCCCAGAGAAGCGGCGTAGCGGAAGAATCTGACAACCTTCTCGTCGGGTTGGTCGTGAACCAGAAACCAGCCGTGCATCGACCTGCCGCCAGAATGGAGCGCACACACCATCGGCGCATAACCGGCCAAGTGAAGCAGCAGCGCGGCGTGATCGTCGGGCGTGCCGGTGTCAAACTCAACAACCAGAAAACGGCGCGGCCCGGTGTTGCTCAGGGTGTGCTTTGATTCTTTGCTCTCTTTCGTCAAGCCGGTGATTGCCGACATGGGGCTTGGCACGATAAGGGCAAGCTCGGCCAGTATCCCGCGCCAGTCCTCACGCGGGCGAGTGTCAAATTCATGGTTGGACTTGCCGCAACACAAGAGCGGGTTGCCCGGAAAGAGCCGGCCAACGATTTCCTCTGTGAGTTGGCCGTTGTCCTCAATCCGTACTGGGGACAATTCCCAAAGGTCCGCCAGTCCGCCGCCATCCCGAATAATAGCCTCGCGTTGCTCCTGGTTCACGGGGGGCCACTTACTGAAGGGTTGAACCGGAGCGGGCTTGCCGCTTGGCTGCCATGCGCAGCCGATGGAGTTCTGGACGGCGGCCACGATCTCGTTGCGCGGAACGCGGCGCCCGCAGTCCCCCACGCGTTTTTCGAGCAAGGCGACGATTTCACCGGCAGGCAGGTGAGCGTGAAGCTGGCGGGCCATTTGGAACAGCCAGCCGTGGACACCTTCGCCGGCGCGGGGGGGCGTGACAAGCAGGTCTTGGAGGAGCGGCGGAAGCTCGCGGGTCATGGTCGGGCCTCCGCTGTCCTCCTGCTGCCCCCGCCGGAAGAAAACGCCCTTGCGGGCGAAGCGGGCCCGGTTAATCCCCCATTAGTCGCCTCTGCGTTTCGAGTGTAACGGGCAATGAGCCGCTGTGCCCAAGTCAGGCTGTGGCGAAACCCGAATGTGCGAAGATACCCGCCGGCAACACCGCGCACCACCAGGCGTGAGTCTTTGCGCTGCGAGAGTTTGCGGGCGAACTGTGGCGCGCGGGTCTGCACCCAGGTTACTCCCGGCGCACATTGCCAAGCACACAATTCGTGGGTGCCGACGACTGAATTGAGCCGGATGCGCTGCGGGAGGCTTGACTTAACGGCGGGACTATGGTTTTGTGGAGGTGAGTTCGACACGCTTTGAATTCATCTTGGCCGGCCGCCTCCTACAGCGCCGGCCATTCTTGTTTTGGGCGGTCGTTGGCGTTTCGGATTTCATGCTTCTCTCCCCTGCTCCTCCCTTTCCATTTCAGCGCGGATGAAGGCCCCCACGCTTGCCAAGTCGATCAAACGGACTCCGCTCTTCTGTCCGCGCACGCGGAGCAAGGCACCTTTGATCTTTCCGTCCTGGAGCAGGTTGTAGATCGTCCCGCGCCGCAGCCCAAAGAGGCGGGTCACGTCGGGGATGCGGCCAAACTCCGGGGCCGCGCCGGAGCAGTCGCCCGCTCTGACCGGGGCGGTCGTCTTGTCAACAGATAGCTTTCGCTTCATAGGCGGCCAACGTAGGCCAAGGCCGCCATAAGAAATGGGACAGACTCAAGGGGTCGCCGGTATCTCCTTTCCCCGGAGTCGGCGGGCGCCAAAGTAGATGAAGTGGACCTTCCCGAACCTTACTTTTAGTTCTCGGATGGCGCGCGGTTTGGCGGGGCGCAGCCTGAGCCGCTGGTAGAGTTTCTTTATGCGCGTGGTTTGCGCGTCCAGCTTGCGGAGCTTTTGGGCGCGTTTCTGTTCCGTGTCCCCATTCTCTGGCATCAGCCACTCCTTGAAAAGCAGGTAATGGATCAATGTTGCCATCGCACGGTCGCTAAAGAAGCAAAAGCTACGTGTGACGAAGTTCTTCCCAGGAGGGTCATCAATCCAGTTCATTACGAGCAGGCGCGCAGCGTTCGCTTCAGAGAATAGCTTCTGCCGCAGTCCCTTATTGCGAAGGCCGAGCAACTTGGCGAGGTGCTTTGCAAGTTCGTCGTCGTTGTTCGGGAAGCGTTTGGTGAGTTCCGGGAGTGCGGTTCTGTTGAATCCGACAGTGTCTCCGCGTCTTTGGAGCTGGTACCCTTTCCGGAGCATAAGCAATTTGGTCAGGCGGCGTTCAAGCGCGGCGTCGTCTTGAAATCGTTTCTCAAGCGCCAAGACAGTCTTGGCAAGTGTGGGCGTGCTCAAGCGTTCGCGGAACCTCCGATAAGTTTGAGGGTCCCCGGCAAAGTCCGGTTTGTAGCGTCGGATTTGATCCGCCAGGGTGTTTTCGCGGACGGCTTGCCTCTTGCTCAACTCACGCGGCGGCTCGCCGCGCCCCGTGGAGTACCGCCACAGTTCGGGTGGGTCATCCTCATCCAGTCCTGTGGCATGGACGTATGAGTTGCGGCTCAGCTTCTCTACGGCGTTGAGTTTGGACGCTACGATGTTGCACCACTGGTTTTGTAACTCGGCCGTGTCGTACCCAATTCGGCTGATCTGCTTCACAGCATTTCACTTGGCGGTCACTTCCGGCAGGTTGTCGAGCGCCGCGCGTTCCGTCTCCGGGTCAGTGTGGGAGTAGTTACGGCTGCCGCTGGTGCTCACGCCTTGCATTGTCAAAATCCACCTTCCCGGAGTTGCTGCTCGGCGCGTTGGGCGTGCCGGATGTCGCGCGCGGTTTTCTTGTCCGCCCAGCCTTGTTTCCACGGTTTGCAGAGGCCACACGCGGATGATTTGCGCGCCTTAATTCTCCGCTGGGTGAGCTTGGTTTTCATGGGTGTCCTGAATGATGCGGTTTGCGGCGCGGCGCTCTTTCTTGGCCACGCGGCGTTTGTTGCATGGCCGCAGGTGCCGCCACCATTCCGGCGCGGCAACGAGCGTGTCTTTGCGTTTGTGCGCCAGTGGTCCCCACGGCTTCACCTTCAATTTCTCGGCGGCAGCGAGTTTGCGCTGGTTCACGTCGAACGTGAGGACTTCCCGCGCGCCCAGGTGCAACGCCGTGGCAACATGGAGAACGTCAAAGCTGCGATGCCCCCCGGAAATTGTGTGGCGCGCGGAAAGGGCCTCGGCGCGGTGAAACAAGTCCTGGAAGTTGCATGGGGCGAGCACGGCCACGCCATTGGCCAAGTCCGTTTCAAACTGGCTCAACGCGGCTTGAGCGTCCGGCAGCGCAACGCCTTCGCGCGGATTGGCGGCACGGCGCCAGACTTGGAATCGGAGGGACTGCCGGAATTCATAAACCAGCAGCGCCGTGACGTGCAGCGGTTCTTTCATCGTGGCCGCGTGCGCCGCCGCCGCCTGGGAATTCGACTGTTTCAAGTAGAAGGCGCAGAGGAAACTTGTGTCCGGGTATGCGGTCACGAGAGTTCTCCCCGGCTGGCCGCAAGCCCGCGGGCGATGTCCGCCGCGTCATAAGTCGAACCGCCAAACGTCCGTTCCAAGCGCGCCATGATGTCCGGCATCTTGAACCGGCGCGGTTTTTCCGGCGTGGCGGGCACGAGGCGGGCAAACGGCTTGCCGGATTTGGTGATCTCCACCGGCTCGCCTTCTTCAATCCACGCGGCGACGCGGGGGAACCGGTTTCGCAAGTCTCTGACGGTTGCTGTTTTCATCGTGAGACCAATATGTATCACAGCGTCAAGGCTGTCAACTGCGTTTAAGGGTGTTCGCCGGGGCGGTCACGTCCGGCAGTTTGTCCAGGGCGGCGCGCTTGGTTTCGGTTTCAATGTGGGTGTAGTTGCGGCTGACGGCTTCGCTCTCGTGGCCGATAATGTCCCGCGCCACTACATCACTCACACCCGCGTTCTTGAGCAGGCTCGTGGCCGTGTGCCTCAGCGCGTGGAATGAGATCGGACTCAGTTGCCGGCGTGCGCTGCGTCCGGCTTTGCCTTCCTTCCTTTGGTGGTCGCCCCGCGATTGCACCAGTCCGGCAGAGGCCATTACTTCGTAAAACTGATTCGACAACCAACTGACCGTCTTACCTTGAAGCGCCGGGCACAGCGGCGCTTGCGGATCATCACCAGCGGGCAGGGTCTCAATGTGGCGCAGGAGCGGCTTAGCCAGCGGCAGAATCTGGACGCGCCCGGTCTTCTGTGTGCGGATGGTCAGTTCCTTTTGCTGCAAGTCCAGGTTGGCCCAGGTGAGCGATTGAACGTCGCCCAATCGCAGGCCGGTGTAGATGCCGACGATGACGGCGGTTTTCCAATCGTCATTGCAGACGGCCAGCAGCTTCTTGATCTCCGGCAGGGTGAAGGCGCGACGCTCGTGGCGGTCTTCCGTGCTCAGGTTGTCCACCAGCCGGGCCGGGTTGGTTTCAAACACGCGCTGCTTGACAGCCTTCTCCAACCCCACACGGATAACCTTCAAATAGGTGTTCACCGTGCTTGGCGCAACCCGGCCTTGCAGGTGGTCGCGGTATCGCTCCACGTCGGCGGCGGTAAGCGCCGCCAAGTTGCGACTGGCCTTCCCGCCCAGGAAGTCCAGAAACTCCTCCACGACGCCCTGATACCGGATGAATGTTCCTTCCCTCTGTTCGGACTCGAAAGCCTTGAGCCAGGATGTGAAATGTTCGCGCACGGTCTTGCGCTCGATGGGAGCGCCGGACTCGGCCATGATCTCGCTGACTACCTTCTCGATAACGCGCCGGGCCTTTTCCTCGGTGATGTTGCCGGTCCGGGCTTGATCTTCAACGCTCTGGATTTTGGCGCAGATGCTTGCCGCTTGGCGCTTGCTGCGGGTGAGTGTGGATTTGGTTCGCCTCTTTCCGTTGCGGTCGGTATAGTAGCAGAGCCAGTTCGGACTGGCCGAGGTCTTATGAACAGTTGCCATAGTGCTACAACAATGACCTACAACGTCCAAGTCTGTCAAGCCTGTTCAAAACAGGCCATTTTAGGCCATGTCTGAGAGATTCCGCCTTGAAAATCGCCAGGTGGGTTCGATTCCCATCCGTCTCCGCCAATTCGGACTCTCCCGGGCCTGACTGACTATGCGGCGCATCCCTCAACCCCCCCTGAACCCCGCGCTCCGAGCCATCGAGCGCCATGACTTTTGGCCGGGCTTCATTGCCGCCCTGATCGGTATCATCCTGGCGTTCTGCGGCGCTCGGCATCTGACCGGCGTGGATACGGTGGATGGCGGCACGGCCTCCGAAACGCAGTTGGTGAAGGCTTTTTCCTTCGATGGGCTGCAATACCCCAATCAGATTGCGCCGCCCCCACCCCCGAAGGGGAATGATCCCGAGGCGCTTGAACGCTGGGCGAGGCAAACCCGCAGCGCTGAGGCGCCGACCTGGAAGGTCCGGGTCGATACCGCGGCGAAGACACCTTGTCCTACCTGAGTAAAGTAACCTTTCGGCCGCATGGCGCGGCCAGACCGATATGAAATCCGATGCCCGAAGGCCGAAGGCCGAAATTCGGATTGAGAGTTAGCTATGGAATGCCCTGTACCCGAGTGTAAGCAGCGCCAGCCAACTGAGCTTGGGCGCAAGCTGAAGCGGCTGCGTCCCTGGGTACAGACGGGATTCCTGGGGGTATGGCTGGCGCCGGTGGGCCAGTGGCTGCACGGCATTCCAAGCTGCGTCTTCCACTGCTATTCGTGTCCGCTTTCCTCGTTCGCCTGCCCGATCGGTGTGCTGGCCAATTACGCCGCGCTGATGCCCGTGGCCCTCGAAGTACCTTACCTGCTGCTCGGCATACTGCTGTTCGTCGGCGCGGTGAGCGGATCGCTCGCTTGCGGCTGGGCCTGCCCGTTCGGGTTCGTGCAGGATTTGCTGGGAAAGATACCCATCCGCAAGATGTCCTTGCCCGCCTGGGTCGGTTACACCCGGTACGTCGTGCTGGTGGGGCTGGTGATTCTTCTGCCGCTGATTCTTGGCTTCAAAGGCATTCCTTTCGGTGACCAGATCATCTCCATCTGCAGGCTGTGTCCGGCGGGCGCGCTGGAAGCCGGCCTGCCAAACTCGGCTCAGAGTGTGATGGCGGGCCACGGCTGGCCGATGAGTTGGTTCAAATCGCTCATTCTGGTTGCCTTCTTTGCCTCGGCGCTCTTCATCAACCGTCCCTGGTGCCGCATCTTCTGCCCGTTGGGCGGGCTGCTGGCGCTGTTCAATCGCTTCAGCCTGTTCCATTTGCGGTTCAAGCCCAGTGAGTGCGTCGAGTGCAACCTCTGCCGAAGCCGTTGTCCGATGGGCGTGAACGTGGACCAGAAGGTCAATGTCTCCGGCTGCATCCGCTGCCTGGAATGCAGCACTTGCGGCGCGCTGGAAGCCTGCTTCGCCGTGCCGAAAGAGAACGCTAACCCAGTGTCGCCGCCAAAGTAGGGCAGGGCGGCTCGCCTGCGCCCCGACTTGCTTATCGCCGACAGAAAGAAGGGCAGGCGAGACGCGCTACTCCACTTCGAGCTTCATTCCCGGAAGATGGTTATTGTCCGGCTGGCGTTGATCTTGCCGTAAAGCTCCAGCGTGTCGTAGTGCACCTGCACGGTGAACGTTTCCGCTTTGCCGTTCAGTTTGAGGTCCTTTGGTACTCGCCATGAGTACCCGCAAGTGCCGTCTCAGCCAAAGGGCATAACGCCCTCAGCGACCTTTTCGCCGTTGGCGCGTGTGATGATTACTTGCGGATCGAGGGAGAGCTGGCGTTCATAGCCCAGAGGCTGGCCATCCGGCCCTTTGTTTTGCTTGCGCGTGGTGTCGTCGAGGTTGCGAATCATCATGTCGAGCTTGGGATCCACCAGCACCGCCTTGACCTCAAGCGAATCGCCCAGCTTGAACTGCTGATCTTTCGCCGGGGAGGCGAACATCACGTCGGGCTTGTTCGAGAAGTCGAGCACGAATGGCTTGTCTTTGCGAATCGTGATGCCATAAACGGCCGCCCGGTCACCCCGCTCCCGCGGTTTGCTGTCCGAGTGATAATTAAAGGACGCCGCAATATGCAACCGTCCGAACGCAACCGAGATGTAGTTTGGCCGGTAGTCGCCCACGGGGAGTTGGCAACTCCGGGCTGCCTGGGGTGAGCCATCAACCACCTCGCCCCCGACAGCGACTGCTCGCGCCTCGCCATCCAGCGAGCCACTGACCGTCATCTCGCTCAGCGCCCGCCCGCCCGGCCCGATTTGGAATGTGCCCAGGTCAGCCCGGTACGGATGCACAGTCAACTGGTCCCCGGTGGGACTGGCGGAGAACGTGTAGAAACGGTGTTTCAGCTTATGGGCGGCCATCAAACTGTCTCCGCCCCACCACTGCTCCGGGCTGCCGTGACCGTCTTTGGGTCTCAAGATCAAGACCGTGCCTGGGGTGTCGAGGCGGCCGGAAATCGCGTAATCGTTGCCAAGCCGGACCTCGTATGGCACGCCGCCGATATCGATGTCTCCTTTGTAAAGCCGGGTGCGCACGAAAGCCATCTGCTTGTATTCCTCTTTCTCGTAAACCGAAATAATCAGCCGTGGCATCAGTTGGACGGGGCGCATGCCGGCAGGACCACAGTCAAGGTTGACCTTCAGGGAATCAAAGATCACCTGCGCTTTAACGCCGCCGTAATTGACCCGGGCATTATCAGGCGGATGCGCCTGCGGCTGGACCACCGGGTCGTTCCGCAGGTCAAGGTCGCCGTTGGCATCGAAGTAAAGGCGGTCGTACCCTTTGCCCGTGCCTTGGCTCTCATCCACGGCGAAGTAAGCGATTTGCCCGGAGTTCGGCTGTTTGCGGTCCTGGTAGAAGTGAGTCGAACCGTAGATCGGCTTCTTCGAGACAAAGGCTGGATACGCTTTGACTTGGGCAGACGGTATGTCCTGGCAGACGCCCGGCTGGCCTCTGAGGAAGCTATCCTGACCATACTCGAAGGCCGAAACTTCGCGGAGTTTGAAGGTTTCATCTCCCGTCCCGTCCTCGGCGGCGGCAACGGCTCGCACGACCAGGCCAAGGCCGGCCATCCCCCAAATGAGCAACCGAAGCGTTGCGTTGATGCCTCCCACACCGACCCGACGGTCAATGTCCTTTTTCATGGCCCGAGCATGGCATGCTCCGAGGAACGCAACAAGACTTTTCTTCATATCCGGTGCTCTCCGGACCTTGGACGGCCCTCATTTCCCCGGGGAGACACTCACCAGCACCACCCCATGGCGCGGCACGGGTGTCTGGAATTGATCCTTGAAGTAACCCAGGTCTTTCTGCCGCCACAGGTCGCGCACGAGCTGGCGATTGCCGGTGTGCTGGCCCAAAGTCATCAACTGGCTCGCACCGTTCTGCGCTGCGCCGCCGCTGGCTGGTTGCGGGCCGTTGATTCCCAACTCCGGCCACGTGACGCTCACCACGGCCTCAGCGTCGCCGCGGTTGAACAGACCCACAGCCTTTGAGCCGTCCTCCATGTCCTTGGCCCAGACCTCGAGCGTGCCGTCCTGTTTGATGCGCGCCGCCTGCCGGCCCAGCGGGTCCTGGTTGACCTCGAGCACCTCGTCGTTGCTGAGCAGGTTCAAGGTGAAATCGTCTAACTGCGTCATGTCGCAGCCGATGAGCAGCGGCGAACAGAGCAGGCACCAGAGCGAAATATGGGTGTACTGCTCGTTGGGCGTGAGCCGCGTCGGGTGCAGTCTGGGACCCCAGCCGACTTTGCCCACGATCAGCATGTCGGGGTCGTTGAAATGCCCCGGACCGGCATACTTCTCGTGGCCGGCCTGCCGGAAGCCGATCCGGGTCAAGCTGCTCCAGGTGTCCTGGATGTCGCCGGTCGTGCGCCA
>Ga0181527_1005364_pt1 | contig 10665 bp, 9 predicted proteins | sample PEATcosm2014_Bin_30_FD_119762 | JGI IMG/M metagenome (GOLD analysis project Ga0181527, IMG submission 119762) | Peatland microbial communities from MTU Mesocosm Facility, Houghton, MI, USA - PEATcosm2014_Bin06_60_metaG | ecosystem: Environmental > Terrestrial > Soil > Wetlands > Peat | place...
CTTTTTGCTGAGTACGGTCTCTATGGACCAAGGGCGACACAAGATCCTGTCAGCGCCCATAAATACTAAGATCTCATATTTAAGGGCTTTTTTCTAATAATGGTACATACAAGGGCGAACGGATCTGTTTGATAAAAAATGCAAACCTAAAAGTGAACGTGTAAAAAGCGACAAATCTTCTGGCGGCCAGCCAGGGCAGAAGGGAGCAACCCCTGCTGTCTCTTTGAGCAACCAGAGTCTTTGGGCAGGCTATCATTTCAGGCGTGATGCTTCTTGATCCATTCCATAATGTCATCTTTCAAACGCGGGTCAATTTTCGAGCCGCCGCCTTGAAGGGATGTTTGATTGCCACCACCTCGTAACTCGTGATGTTCATTCAACCACGCGCCAAAATTTTTCAGATTTAGTGTGTCCTTAAATTCGGGTGCGAGTGAAGTAAAGAATGAGGTTCGAGTAGGGGTACCGTGATCAGTCGAGTGATCCACGCTCGCCAAGAAATAAAATCCTGGTTGTTTTGATTGCAGATGCGCCGCAATATCGCGTAATTCATCATGAGCAAATCCATCAAGGATTATTACGAGTGTAGGTATTGAGCCGACTTTCGTTGTTTCCTTTTCCCAGAGTGGTAGTTGAGATTGCCAGAGCTGTTTTTTAAGATGCTTGATCTGATTGTGCAGTTCTTTGAGAGATTCTTGTTGCTTATGGACTGCATGCACCACTTCATTACGCTTCACTTTGAATTCTTGACTCAAGTTTTTAAGCGTTTCGAAACTTTCTTGGAAAAGGTCGACTGCACGAGGGCCAGTTACCGCCACAATGCGGCGATGGCCTGCAGAAAGCGCCGTATTTTCTGTAATTTTAAAGACGCCGATATCGCCTGTTGCGCGGACGTGTGTGCCGCCGCAGAGTTCGGCTGAGAATCCAGGAACTTCAACGATACGGACTTGCTCCGGATTATATTTATCGCCAAAGAATGCAATGACGCCTTTACTGAGCGCATTTTTCAGAGTGGTTTGTTCGATGTTGACAGGAATGTTTTCCCGTATTTTTTCATTCACGAGATCTTCCACTCTTTTGATTTGTGAGGATGAAAGATTTTCATGATATGTAAAATCGAAGCGGAGATAATCAGGATCTACGAGGGACCCTGATTGTTTGATTTGTTTGCCGAATAGTTCAATAAGTGCCGATTGCAATAAGTGTGTGGCGGTATGATTTTTCATCGCATTGATGCGGCGCTCTGGATGTACGGTGGAAGTGATTGGATCGCCAAGTGAGAGATCGACCGGCGCATCAATTTTTACGCCAATCGCTCTATTGAAATAACGAACTTCAAGAATCGGTTTTTTGTGACCTTCAATAGTCAACCAACCTTGATCAGGCACTTGGCCGCCGCCGACGATAAAGAATGGAGATTCTTTGGCAATGACCCAGCATTCAGATCCTGCGGGGGCAAATTCTACCGGTTCACCATTATTGATAAGGCCAATAATGAGTGACGGGGTTTCAAGCGATTCATACCCGGTAAACGTTGTAGTGACATCATCGCCAAAATCAATATGCGCAAGCATATCGGCAACTTTTTTACCCGATTGCTCTTTTTGTTGCGCCATTTCGCGATCAAAGCCGACCATGTCGACAACATACTCACGCTCATTGGCCATCACATTGATGAGTTCGATAGGGAATCCGAAGGTGTCATAAAGCTTGAATGCTTGCTCGCCGCTGATGCGTTTGGTCATTGCTTGTTCGGCAAAATACTTTTCTAAAATTGCGGTACCGCGTATGAGGTTTTCTGCAAATTTTTGAATTTCGCTTTCAAGAATGCTCACGATCTGTTTTTCTTGATCTTTAAGATTTGGATAAATGTCGCCAAATTCTGCGATGACGGTTCGTGCAAGTTCCGGGAAAATATTTTTATCAGTCAGTTTTTGAGCGAAGAGCGCTGCGCGACGAATAATCTTACGCAAAACGTAACCGCGGCCTTCATTTGAAGGAGCGCCGCCATCAGCAATAATCATAGTCGATGATCGAATATGATCGGCAAGCACATGAAATGCTGCCTTTAACAGGTCAGACTGTTCGGCATATTTTTTTCCAGTCAATTCTTCTATGCGTGCGATGAGTCCGGTAAAAACATCGGTTTCATAGACCGATCCTTTATTTTGGACCACCGCAGTTAGGCGTTCAAGCCCCATGCCGGTATCGACCCCTTTGTGCTTCAGTGGCTTATCAGTGCCATCCGGCTGACGATCATATTGCATGAAGACAAGGTTCCAAATTTCTAAAAAACGATCGCAATCGCATGCAGGTCCGCAGGGTTGATCGTCTGCGCATCCATAAGCAGCACCGCGATCGACGTGAATTTCGGTGCATGGACCGCATGGACCAGTATCGCCCATTTGCCAGAAGTTTTCCGCAGCGCCCAAGCGATGAATACGTTCTTTAGGTACTTTAATCAGATCATGCCAAAGATCATATGCTTCATCATCAGTTTCATAAACACTGACATGCAGATTGTGCGTGGGTATCGCTAATTCTTTGGTAATAAAATCCCAGGCGAACTGAATAGCTTCTTTTTTGAAGTAATCGTTGAAGGAGAAGTTGCCCATCATCTCAAAGAAGGTCAGATGGCGCTTGGTAAAGCCGACATTATCAAGATCGTTGTGCTTACCGCCAGCGCGTACACATTTTTGAATGCTGACGGCGCGGGTATAACTGCGGGTTTCTTTACCCAAGAAATAATCTTTAAACTGGTTCATTCCGGCGTTGGCAAAAAGGAGCGTAGGGTCTTGGGCGGGGATTAAAGACGAACTTGCAACCTGTTCATGACCATTTTTGATGAAAAAATCAAAAAATTTCTTACGCAGTTCCTTTGATTTCATTGAGCTACCTTACGCTAAAATTAAGGGAAAATACCATTGAAATAAGGATACTCATATTTTAAAAATGAGGCAAACCGAACGTGCAGGGGTATGCACTCATAATGAAGCGCTCAGTTTTTAAGGTGAGCGCTTTGAATGTGCACGGGGATAATGAATTATGATAATTTCTTCAGCCCAATAATGCCGCAGAGAATTAATGCAAGGCATAAGATACGTATGGGGCTGCTATCTTCGCCCAGCATAACGATGCCATACACCGCGGTGCCGATCGTTCCAATGCCAACCCAGACGGCATATGCCGTGCCAATGGGGAGCGTTCTTGTGGCGAGCGAAAGGAGATACATGCTCAAGCCAATGAAAAAAATGCAAAATAAACTGGGCCAAAAAACGGTAAAACCATTTGTTTTTGGCATTGCTGCTGCATAAACTATTTCTACAATACCCGCGACTATAACATAAATCCAATCCACTTATTTCCTCGTATATTAATGATGTTCATGCATGGATACCCATGGTACTGCGATTTGCGCAATAGGGCAATGAGAATATTACATGCAAGATGCAGTTTTATCTACGGAGCTCATCATATTCCTGTATGGTAGAATCAAGTTTTTTGAGTGCAATTTTCAATATTTTGGAAGAAATTGGCTTAGTTACCTGATTTAGATACTCTTTGGCCGCTTTCTGTGCACGCTGTGCTGGTTCAACTGTTTCGACGGAATAATATGATTTTCTATCATCAGGACCATAAGCATATGTATAATATTCTAAGATATGGTGCTGGTTGCAAAGAAAGGGAATAGAATTCATTCTTGGCATGATGTTATCAGCTTCATTGACAGCTTTGACCAGCGTCTCGGTATAAAAGTTTTCGATTTTTGGATATTCTGCATTTTCCTGCAAAGCTTTTTTTAGAAATGAAACTATTTTGGAATGTGCATTTCTGTGTTGATCCTGATCTATTTGCTGTATGAGTTCCATATCGAATGTGAAAGCTCTGAGCACTGCAGTATCTACTTCCTCGGCGGGAGAGTTATATTTGGCGGCAGGTTGAGTAGTCCTTGGTTTTTTCGGGGATAAAGGATTAAATACAATTTCACCGTTATCGAGGCTAGCATTTGATAAATCTAGCAGAGCATTGAATGGATTTTCTTCTTCGTCCATTGCCAATAGGTTAGAGGGAGAGAGGCATACAAAAATGAATGTGAGAAAAAGAGTATTTTTTAAAAGCATAGTAATTAACGGATAGTTAGTTTTTTAAATGGTTCAGTAAGTTGGGTATACATTATATTTAAATCATATGAAACAGGTTTAGTTTCGGCAATGAGGGGCATGAAATTGGTGTCGCCATTCCAGCGGGGCAGTACGTGCCAGTGAAGATGAGAAGGAATCCCTGCGCCGGCAGCCTTGCCAAGATTAACCCCGACATTTACACCATCGGCGTTGAGCGTCTCTTTTAAAATGGTAATACTGTGCGTGATCAATTCCATAAGTTCGGCGCGTGCTTCTACGGAGAGGTCATGCATGTGTTTTACATGTGCGTAGGGAATAATCAGAAGATGGCCTGCGCTGTATGGATAGAGGTTGAGAAGAACTGCGTGATGTTTAAAGCGAGCGATAATGTAATGCTTTCGATCTTCATTGGCAGCAAACTTGGTACAAAAAACACATTCTTCTGATGTGGTATCATCATGCTTACCTCGTGTAGTATCAGTGGTGTAATTACTGCGCCATGGGGCATATAATTTTTTCATGGTGGGCCTTTAATCTATTAATCTCTTCATTTGCATTAGTATATCGTTATCATGATGACCTTAATAGAGGTGAATATTCAATTTTTTTTATTCATATTTGATCAGGTAAACATGCACACGGCCCAAATGATGCTTGTGGAGACGCTCCCGATAAGACAATATCGTACGTTTTGTTCGCGTTGATCTGGTTGAATGTCGGGGCATAATCTGCCGAGTGGGGTATGATCTTCATAGTGGCAGCACATGCATAAACACATAGTAGTCGGATAACAACATTGATGACCATAAACAGCAGTCTGATCGAGGCAAGCTTTAAGTCGCGCTGCGCGTTCTGGCGATCGTAGACGTTCAAGGAAGGAGGGCGCAGGCGTGCTTGCATTTATCAAAAGAGGCTTCTTTTCCTCTATGACTACGGTAATATCCTCTTGAGTATCCGCACACAATGAAAGCAGATGAAGCGATATGAGAAGTGTTGAGAATATTTGTTTCTTCACGGGAGGATCTTTCAAGGTTAAAAAGGTAGCAAAATGAGTTCTTGAGTTGTTAATGCATTTTTATGAATGTAATGAACGTCTTGATCCTACCACCTTAAATCGGGTTCATATTCAAGATCAATCAGTAATTGCCCCGCATGTTTTTTGAATAATTCTTTTTGTTCAGGTGTGAAGTATTCTTTCCAAGAACCTATTTTGCCTTTATTGAATGAATGAGTGTTGCCAAAAATGCTGTCGCCGTAAGAGATTGCTTCAGCACGAGTAATTGTTTTACCAATGTGTTGTGCGACGTCAGTTATAGTTTTTATTTGCGCTTCGAGATTGCCGCCACCACGAGGCCCAATGAGATCTTCAAATCGAATGGTCAGAACATTGGGTAGAGCTGTCCACGGGAGATATGCATCATACATTTTCTTGATGCCATACTTGCTGATGTGATGATCTGTCTGATGCATGCTTTCTCCGCCTACGATTAAGCGAGTAATGGTTTCTTCGAGAGATAATTTTTGGGCGCCGGGCCAATATTTTTTATCTTTATCTCGTATGTATAGCGCGAATGAAACGACGACATCGCGCGGATCTCGCTCGATGAAAATTATTTGGTATTTCGGTTGGGAGAGTACTCGGGCATACTCTTCAACATAGGGAGAGTGAGTTGCCCAAAAACGCGTTTCTCCCATCGTGCTGAATGCATGAAAATCATTGGGTGTTACATTGATGACGTCTTGCTCCCCTTTGCGGGTTTTAGCAGAAGCTTCTGCCCCTATAAATGCAAGACTTTTTTTAGTCATTTTCTTTAAAAGATTGATGCCTAAAAAGGTGCCAACTTTCATCATGGATATTTGAACGATTAAACAAGAGCTGTGGTGTGCAGATGTTGAGATAATGAGTGCCGAGAGCAAGAGTGATGTGCGCATAGAATTTCTTTCTTCCTTTATAACGGTTTTTTACCATTCCAATCCAGATCATGCTCATATCCAAGATCAATGAGCAACTGTCCTGCATGTTCTTTAAATAGTTTTATATGACGTGGTGTGAAATATGTTTTCCAGGAACCGATTTGGCCTTTATTGAATAGTGTACTGGTGCCAAAGATACTTTCTCCATAAGAAACGGCATCATCGTAGCTGATTTGTTGGCCAATGTGATGGGATATGGCAGTGATGGTGCGCACTTGCGCTTCTCGATTCCCGCCGCCACGTGGCCCCACGAGATCTTCAAAGCGGATAAGTAATATGTTGGGAAACTTCATCCAGGGAAGGTATGCATCATACATTTTCTTGATGCCAAGTTTACTAATATGGTGATCCGTTATATGCATACTTTCTCCGCCTACGATTAAGCGGGTAATTGTTTCTTCGAGAGATATATTCTGAGCGCCCGGCCAAAATTCTTTATCTTTACTTCGTATGTAGAGTGCGAGGGAAACAACAATATCTCGCGGATCGCGATAGAGAAACATTACTTGATAATGAGGATCGGAGAGGACTTCTGCATATTCTTCGACGTATGGGGAATGATTGATCCAGAATCTTGATTCTGGAAGATTGCTTTGTTTGCGAAAATCTTTTGGGGAAATATTAATGACATCCTGTTTACCTTCGAGCATTTTTGCATATGAATGTGGACCAATAAATGCCATTCTTTTGCCGGTCATTTTTTCCAGCAGCACTATACCAAGATGCGTTCCCGCTTTCATCATAGAGATTTGGACGATGAGTGAATGAGTGGTTTGGGTGCATACTGCAATGATGAATGCGATGCTTCTGAGTATTGATGGCTTCATACTGCCTCGGATGAGAGTTTTTGAATTACTACTACTTTTCGTAATGCAGTATAGTTTCTTTTTTAATTCATTTCTACTTCACGCAATGCCACTTATTTACAAATACGGTGCTGCCGGATCAATAGCCAGTTGCGGCATACTGGATTTGCTCCATGAGCGTTTGAGCATCGTAAAAGTCACTCGCTTTTTCGAGTACCACAGTCAGAGCAGCGCGTGCTTCATCAAAATGATTGGTTTGATAGAGGCTTTGTGCGAGATACCAAAACACACGCCAGTGATTGTAGCCAAGGCTTATCACTTCTTGAAATTGTGCAATCGCATGTATGTGATCATTTTGGTTTTGCAATGTTAAGCCATACCATAAGTTATAATGCGGGCTCTTATTATACCATGCACGTATCCAAGGAGCAGAAAAATCCTTATACAATGATTGAATGGCTTGCAACTCTTGCCCTTGCGCATTCGCGATAATGCTTTCAGCAGTCAATATTTCTTGCGTAGTATAATTGGCACCATCGAATACGCGGCTTATGGTGCACGCTTCTATGACCGGAGAAAATGTAAGATCAAGAGATTTTTCATACATCAATAAGACATCTCCAAATACTTTGTATGAGTAAGAGTCTTGCATGAGCGCACATACATCAGCCAAGAGGGGATATTCACGTTTTCCTGCAAGAGGAAGTCGTTGATTATCGAGCAATGTTCCAAAAAGACGCAAATCATCAATTAAAAGAACATCTCCTTCAAAATTGATATTTTTAATCGTAGTCAATTCTTGCATGATTGGCGTGTATGCCGTAGTTGAGAATTCTTTTTCGTCTTCAGATTGGCAATCCATAACATGGCCATCGAGCCAAAACAATACCTGATTTTCTGCTGTTGCAAGTGTCGGCAGGAGTGTAGGAAATATTTTTGCAGAATCGCCTAGATGAACCGTTACATTGTAATTATATTGAAATCGCTCTACTGCTTTTTCGTAGAAAGTGGGTAAAAGTTCGATGGTGTGTATGATGGGGAAAACTTCTGCTGCGAGTGCAGTAGTATCTCCCAGATAGGTTCCCGTTTCAATAAAAGTATTAATGTTGCACGTGGCTTCCAGGGTGTTAAAAAAGGATACCCAATCACCCTTCGGATTGGTTAATGAAATGGTAGTGTAGCTGATTGCGTTTTGAGATAATACAAAGCCTGCGGATAAGAGTATTACAAGATATTTTTTCATACATTTCCCTTATTTTTAATATGCTGTCATCTTTTCATAATGGTTGCATCCTTTTAATCTTTGGTGCTAGAGTTTGGTAAAAAATATGTATGTTTATTAATCTATCGCATAAAAAAAATATTTAATGGTAATCGAAGAAGCGCATGAGGTATCCTTCCAAGCAAGGATGTAAAAGGTCATTTTTTTTTAAAGGATGTAGATGTATATGCGTTATTTGTTATCGTTTGCTATGGCATTACTCTGTGCAGCAAGTCTATCTGCTCAGCAACCCAATAAACATATAATCGGTGTTCATACGGCTGGCTTTTTTTCATGTTTCCTAGGGGTTCTGAACCAACTTTATTGGTGCGAGGAAAATAATAAAATTCCGGTTGTGTATTGGGGCGCAGAGTCTCTTTATTATAACCCGGCCGGCTTTAATGGAAGTTTTAATGCATGGGAGTATTACTTTGAGCCAGTATCAGATTTGAGCTATCAGCCAGGCGATGCGGTTCATAATAGTTACGCCATGGATAAGAAGCCTATATTTATGTGGCTTTGGTTTGATCAACCGACGCGTGAAAAAGCAAATGCATTAATATCTCAATACATAAAAATAAAACCTGTTGTTCAAAATAAAATTGATTCTTTCTACCGAGAAAAAATGCTTGGCAAAAAAACGATAGGGATTCATATTCGTGGTACTGATGCCGCAAACGATCATAGGCTGGTTGATGTGAAAAAGGTAGCAGAAGCTGCTTTGAAACATGCAGGCAGAAATACACAATTTTTCATTGCTACTGACGAACAAAAATTATTGAATCAGCTTATTAAACTATTAAAGGGTCATCCGGTAATCTATTATAATTGCTACCGATCGGACAATGGGCAGGCAATACATGTATTAAAACGTTATAAAAAACCTAAGCCTCATGTTTCCCAACTAGGCGAAGACGTTTTAGTTGAAGCTTCGTTACTTGCCAAGACTGATATGCTCATACGAACTTCCTCTAATGTTTCTACTGCTTGCCTTTATTTCAATCCAGCGCTGCCCTATGTTACGGTAAAGAATCGATAATGGAGGGGTGTCTAATGAAAAAAATCATATATGTAGTGATGCTTTTTGCGGTGTTAGATTGTTCTGCAAAAGCAAGATTATCTCAAAAAATACTGATCATTTCTGTACCAAAATCAGGAACACATCTTTTAGGAAAAGTAATTAGCTTAATTACGGGACAGCAACACAGATCACCCGGTTTACACTTTAGCTTAGCGATAGCTGTAAAGGCATTGAGTCGTTTAAATCTTGAAGGAAAATTTTCTCATGTGCATTCCGCATATAGCCCTGGAGGAATGGATATTTTACAAAAAAAGAAAGTAACCACTTTTTTTATATATCGAGATCCTCGCGATCAGATTATTTCTTGGATGCATTACGATAAGAATGGCCTAATCGTGACAAGCGAAGATCACTTCATTAGAGATGCTTTCAATCCCGATCTAAAATATGTATGGGATAAAGGCGGCGTTGCTAGATTATACAATACCCGAATGCCCTGGGCTGAAAATAAAGATATATGCGCGATGAGATTTGAAGATCTCATCGGATCGAAGGGAAATGGTTCCGATGAGATGCAGCGTGAAACGATTCAACGCATTGCGAATCATTTGGGGGTTAGTCTCACAGAGGCTGAGATAACGTCGATTACACAGCAATTATTTGGTGGTACCGCTACCTTTCATGAGGGCAAAATTGGATCTTGGAAAGATTATTTTACTCCAGAGCATAAAGATTTATGTAAAAAACATGCGGGCAGGCTCTTAATTCAACTGAAGTATGAAAACTCGCTTGATTGGTAATGCGATAATAGGCCGTCATGATCCTTTTTTTACCAATCATTATCTTCTGCATAGCCAAAAGCAATTAAAAATTTTGCCATTATAGGGCTCTTGAATGCATTTTTATGGTTTGTATCGAAATATTCTTTCCAGATGCCAATCAGAGGTTTGCGAAAAGATGCAGTGTCGCCATATATATTTGCTGCTATTGTTGCAGCTTCCTGATCAGATACGGGCACTTCAAGAAACTTGGCGATCTTTTTTATTTCGATGATCTGTTTTTCAGTGCTTCCTCCCGCTTGAGGTCCTACCAAATTTTCAAAATAAACAACCAATAATTGAGGATACTCAAACCAAGGCAAGTATGCGCAATAATATTCAGAAAAGTCTTTCATGTTTTTGCAAGGAGCTTTGGGCCACATGTACTGAGAAGTCATCTCTCCATAGCGCGTCATAATATCCCACGTCAACTCATTAATAGATTTATCCTGTATGTTCATGTTCAACGCTGGATTATAACTTTTGAGTTTAAAGGCATATGATATCATGCGATCCCGGGGATCTCTCATATTGAATATTATCTTGTGCTGGGCGTTAAGGCTCATTTGCATATTCCTTTGAGTTCCCATTGCATGAAATGTGAAAAGTCCTGGATTGTTCCAGCCACCATGCGGTTCTAGAATCAGAGAAATAGTTTTCTCTAAAA
>Ga0181527_1005365_pt1 | contig 10662 bp, 7 predicted proteins | sample PEATcosm2014_Bin_30_FD_119762 | JGI IMG/M metagenome (GOLD analysis project Ga0181527, IMG submission 119762) | Peatland microbial communities from MTU Mesocosm Facility, Houghton, MI, USA - PEATcosm2014_Bin06_60_metaG | ecosystem: Environmental > Terrestrial > Soil > Wetlands > Peat | place...
ACGGTGGCCGCGACGAAGACCAGCGGGATGCCGGTCGTCAGGGCATAGACGCGGCGCGGCGCGTGCTGCAATAAGTACGTCGTCCCGACCGCCAAAGCGATGGCCGCCAGCAATTGATTGGCAATGCCCATCATCCGCCAGAGCCGCTCGATGTCGTTGGTGTAGAGCAGGTATCCCCACAGGAAACACACCAGCACGCTCAGCACGATGTTGGTGAGCCAAGGGGTCCCGCGGCCGGGCCCGTCCGCAGGCCGGAGTTGGCCGAAGGCCTCCTGGAAGACGAAGCGGGCCACGCGCGTTCCCGTCTCCAGCAGGGTGAGTATGAAGAGCACCTCGAACATGATGATGAAATGATAGAGGTAGGCCATCAGCGGCCGCACACCCGGCAGGTCAGAGAGCACCTTGGCCATCCCCAGGGCCAGGGTCACGGCCCCCGCGGTCCGCCCGGAAAGCTCTTCCTTCATGCCGGCATCCTGCTTGAGCTGGTCGAACTGAACGGGCTGAAGCATCCACTGGTCCTCGGGGCGGGCCTGGGCGAGCACCTGGGCGTAGCGCTCCGGCTTGGTGTTGATCTTGAAGTAATCGCCCGGCTCCAGGGCGCAGGCCGCCACCAGGGCGATCACCGACACCAGCCCTTCCATCAGCATTCCGCCGTAGGCGATCGGCCGCATGTCCGATTCCTTGTCGAGCATCTTGGGGGTCGTGCCCGAGGAAATCAGGGCGTGGAACCCCGAGAGGGCCCCGCACATGATCACGATGCACACGAAGGGCCAGACGGTGCCGGAGACCACCGGGCCACCGCCGTGGACGTAGGGCGTCAGGGCCGGCATCTTCAGCCAGGGGGCGGCGAAGAGAAGGCCCACCGCGAGCACGACGATCACGCCGATCTTCATGTAGGAGCTGAGGTAACCCCGCGGGGCCAAGAGCACCCACACCGGCAGAATTGACACCACAGCGGCGTAGACCGGCAGGATGACCGAAAGTTGGTTCGGCGAAAAGACCAGCCACTCGCGCCAGGCGGAGTCGTCGAACACCTTGCCGAACACCACGCCCAAGGTGACCAGGGCAACGCCGATGATCGAGGCCTCGGCCACCCGCCCCGGACGAATCTTGGTCATCCAGAACCCGGTCAGCAAGGCCGCCGGGATCGTGGCCACGATCGCGAACATGCCCCAGGCGCTCTCGTTCAGGGCGTTGACCACCACGCTGGCCACCCCGGCCAGGGTGGCCACGATGATGAAGAGCGTCGCCAGGGTGGTGGCGACTCCGGCGAAACGGCCCAAGAGCTGCCGGGCGATGTTGGGCAGCGACAGCCCGTCGTGCCGCACGGAGGCCAACAGCACGACGAAGTCGTGGACCGCCCCCGCCAGGCAGGACCCGATCACGATCCAGGCGAAACCCGGAAAATAGCCCCATTGGGCGGCCAGCACCGGGCCGATCAGCGGGCCCGACCCGGCGATCGCCGAAAAATGGGCGCCAAACAGCACCAACCGCCGCGTGGGGTGGTAATCCACGTTGTCCCGCAAGCGGTGGGCGGGAGTGACCTTCTGATCATTGAGCACCGCCACCCGGGCCGCCAGAAACGCCCCGTAAAAGCGATAGGCCACCAAGAAGGCGGCCAAGGCGGCGATCACCAGTACCAGTGAGTTCACAGTCTCCTCGGCGAAAGCAACGCAATCCATTCTATGGCACGCGGCCGTTTCCCACAATCGCCGGTAGACGCACGCGGCGGGAGACCGCACACAACCGCGGATATACATCCGCGGATATACATCCGCGGCTAGGGCGTTATAATGTCCCGGTCCCTTCAAAACCTATCGCCCCCTTTGCCCCGGATAGACAGCTTATGCCCGAGAAAGTCATCATTATCGGCAGTGGCCCCGCCGCCTGGACGGCCGCGATCTACGCAGCCCGGGCGGAGCTGGCGCCGCTGGTGCTGGAAGGGGCCATCAGCGAAGACAACCGGCTGGCCGGAACCCTTCCTCTGGGGCAGTTGGCCCTCACCACCGAAATCGAAAACTTTCCCGGCTTTCCCAACGGCGACTTGGGGGCCTATCTCGAAAGCGCCATGCCCCCCGAAAAGAAGGCGCTGCTGCCGCCGCACGGCGGGCATGGTCCCAGCGGCCCCGAGCTGATGGAGCTGATGCGGCAGCAGGCGGTCAACTTCGGCACCCGCATCGTCACCGAGGACGTCACGTCTGTCGATTTCCGCCGCCATCCGTTCCACCTGCAGGCCTCCGACAAGCGGACTTACGAGGCCCTGGCGGTGATCGTGGCGACCGGTGCCCGCGCCAATTACCTTGGTCTCAGCTCGGAGCAACAGTTCAAGAACCGCGGCGTCAGCGCCTGCGCCGTGTGCGACGGGGCCCTGCCGCGGTTCCGCAATCGGCCGCTGGCGGTGGTCGGCGGCGGCGACTCCGCCGTCGAGGAAGCCAACTACCTCAGCCGTTTCGCCAGCAAGGTCTACCTGGTCCACCGCCGCCACGAGTTGCGGGCCTCGAAGATCATGGCCGAGCGGCTCCTGGCCAACCCCAAGGTCGAAGTCCTCTGGAACCGCGTCGCCCAGGAGGTGCTGGGCAACGACCGCGACGGCGTGACGGGCGTCCGCCTGGCGAGCACCGCCGGGCAGCCGCTGCTGGAACTGGAGATCTCGGGCTTCTTCGCGGCCGTCGGCCATACGCCCAACACGGCCTTCCTCGAAGGTCAGTTGGAAATGACCGACAAGAAGTACATCAAGTGGACCAGCCCGCCGCGAACGCTCACGAGCGTCGAGGGCGTTTTTGCCGCCGGCGACGTGGCCGACGCCATGTACCGCCAGGCGGTCACCGCCGCCGGCAGCGGCTGCATGGCCGCGCTGGACGCCGAGCGCTGGCTGGCGGAAAAGGGGATGTCGTAACCGCGAAACAGGCGTTGCCAATGGAAAAGCTCGCCGTTTCTGACGCCTGCCGCGCCGAAGCGATCGGCAGCGAAGTCCTGGTGCGCGGCTGGGTCCGTACGCGGCGCGACTCGAAGGCCGGTTTCAGCTTCCTGGAAATCAACGACGGCTCCTGCCAGGGCAACCTGCAGGTGGTGGCCGACGCCGCACTGACCAACTACGAGTCGGAAGTGAAGCGGCTGACGGCCGGGTGTAGCGTCGTGATCGAGGGGGTCCTGCGGGCCTCGCCCGGCAAGGGGCAGGCGACCGAGCTGGCGGCCCGCAGCGTGGCGGTCTGCGGCTGGGCGGATGCAGAGACCTATCCACTGCAGAAGAAGCAGCACTCTTTCGAGTTTCTGCGGACGATCGCGCACCTGCGGCCGCGGACGAACACCTTCGGGGCCGTCGCCCGGGTGCGGAACTGCGTCTCGCGCTCGATCCACGAGTTCTTCCAGGAGGAGGGGTTCCTCTACGTCCACACGCCGATCATCACGGCCAGCGATTGCGAGGGGGCGGGGGCCATGTTCCGCGTCACCACGCTGGACCCGAGCGCCACGCCGGCACCGCCAGTGCAAAGCCCTGGGACTGCGTCCCAGGGTTCTCCGTTTCCCCCTTTTTTCGCCCAGGACTTTTTCAATCGCCCGACGTTCTTGACCGTCAGCGGCCAATTGGAGGCGGAGACGTTCGCCTGCGCGCTGGGCAAGTGCTACACGTTCGGGCCGACGTTCCGCGCGGAGAATTCCAACACGACCCGCCACCTGGCCGAGTTCTGGATGGTCGAGCCGGAAATGGCCTTCTTCGACCTGGCGGACAACATGGACCTGGCCGAGCGGTTCCTCAAGCGGATCTTCGGTGACGTGCTCTCGCGCTCGGCGGAGGACATGGAGTTCTTCCGCCAGCGGATCGACCCCACGGCCGTCGACACGTTGCGGCACGTGCTCGAGAGCCGCTTCGTCCACGTGAGCTACACGGAGGCGGTGGAGGTGCTGCGGGCCTGCGGCCAGGCGTTCGAGTTCCCCGTGGAGTGGGGCCGCGACCTCCAGGCCGAGCACGAGCGCTACCTGACCGAAACCCACTTCCGCTCACCGGTGATCCTCTACGATTACCCGCGCACCATCAAACCCTTCTACATGCGGCTGAACGACGACGGCCGGACGGTCCGCGCCATGGACGTGCTGGTACCCAAGGTGGGCGAGATCATCGGCGGCAGCCAGCGTGAGGAACGCCTCGACGTGCTCGACGGGCGGATGCGCGAGCAGGGCCTCGATCCGCAAAGCTACTGGTGGTACCGCGATCTGCGGCGCTACGGGACCGTGCCCCATGCGGGCTTCGGGCTGGGCGTCGAGCGGGTGCTCTTGTTCATCACCGGCATGGCCAACATCCGCGACGTAATCCCATTCCCCCGCGCGCCGGGCAGCGCGGAATTCTGATAGGGGCTAATGCACGCGCTGGCCGGGCTTGGCGCCCTCGTCGGGCAGGAGCAGGTGGACCTCGCTCTGGTCCCCGGCGGCCAGGATCATCCCCTCGCTCAGACCGAACTTCATTTTCCGCGGCGCGAGATTGGCCACGCAGAGCAACAGCCGGCCGACCAACTCCTCGGGCTTGTAGTATCCCTTGATGCCGGCGAAGACCGTGCGGCGGTGGTTGCCCCCCAGGCTCAGCGTGAGCTTCAGCAGCTTCTTGGCCTCGGGCACTTCCTCGGCGGCCAGGATTCGGCAGACCCGCAGGTCGATCTTGGCGAACTCGTCGATCGTGATCTCGGGCTGCAGAGGCTCGGCCGCCAGCGGGGTGTCGCTGTCCTGCTCCGCCGCGGCCGAAGCCGCGGCTGGCTCCGGCTCCGCGCTTGCGGCCAGCATGGCATCCACTTGCTTGCGGTCCACCCGCTGCATGAGGTGCTGGAACCTTGCGACCGGCGAGCCCAATAGCGGCTGCTGGGATTGCTCCCAGCGGGTGATCGGGTCGCCCAGGAGCTGACCGACCTCGTCGGCCATTTTCGGCAGGACGGGGGCCAGGTAGACGGCCAGTTGCCGGAAGAGGTTCAGGCCGATGGTCGAGACTTCGCGGAGGCGGCCGGCCTGGTCGGGGGCGCGGAGGTTCCAGGGGGCGTTCTGCTCGGTGAATTGGTTGGCCCGGTCGCCGGCGGCCAGGACGAGGCGCATGGCGCGGGCGAAGTCGCCCGCCTCGTAGGCCTCAGCGATGGCCCGGCCGTCCTGGGCCCCTTGGGCGAAGAGGCCGCCGTCGCCGGGGTATTCCGCCGCCAGGCCGGTCTTTTCCGCAAACCGCGCGGTGCGGCTGGCCAGGTTCACCACGTTGCCCACCATGTCGGCGTTGACCTTGGCCACAAACTCGTCGAGGCTGAGGTCGAGGTCTTCCACGCCGGAGGTCAGTTTCGAGGCGTAGTAATACCGCAGGTAGGCCGGGTCGAGATGCTCCAGGTACGTCGACGCCTGGATGAACGTCCCCTTGGACTTCGACATCTTCTCGCCGTTGACCGTCAGGAACCCGTGGATGTGGACTTTCCGCGGCAGGCTGAAGCCGGCCGTCTTGAGCATTGCGGGCCAGAACAGCGTATGGAAATAGGTGATGTCCTTGCCGATGAAGTGGTGGACCTCGGTCTCGGGGCTCCGCCACCAGGCGTCGAAGTCCTCGCCGTGGGCGTCGCACCACTGCCGCGTCGAAGCAATGTAGCCGATCGGGGCGTCGAACCACACGTACCAGTAGTCGCCCGGACTGTCGGGTATCTCGAAACCGAAGTAGGGGGCCGGCCGCGACACGTCCCAGTCGCGCAGCGGCTCGTTGAGGAAGTGGCCCTTCAGATAGTTGGCCACTTCGGGCTGCAAGGCGCCGCTGCTGGCGACCCACTCGTCAAAGAACCCGCGCAGCCGCTCGATGTTCACGAACAGGTGCCCCGCAGTGCGGACCTCGGGCTTGGCCCCGGAGAGCGTGCTCAGCGGGTCGATCAGGTCCGTCGGGCTGTAATGGTGGCCGCATTTCTCGCAGGCGTCGCCGTACTGGTCAGGGGCTTTGCACTTCGGGCAGGTCCCGCGGACGAAGCGGTCGGCCAAGAACGTGCCGGCCCGCGGATCATAGAGCTGCGTGACCTCTTGCCGGCTGACCAGTCCCGCGCGGCGCAGGGCCGCCCAGATTTCTTCGCAATACAGCCGGTTCTCGGGGCTGTGGGTGCTGCCGTAGTTGTCGAACTCGATCTGGAAGCGGCGGAAGTCGGCCAGGTGCGCCGTCTGCATCCGCGCGATCAGCTCCTCCTCGCGGATCCCTTCCTGCCTGGCCCGGATCATGATGGCCGTGCCGTGGGTGTCATCGGCGCAGACGTACACCGCGCGGTTCCCTTGCAGCTTCTGGAACCGCACCCAGATGTCGGTCTGGAGGTACTCGACCAGGTGGCCGAGATGGATGGGGCCGTTGGCGTACGGCAAGGCGCTGGTGACGAGAATCCGTCGCATGGGGGCGCTCCGAATCGGGGAGGCAAAGCAGCCATTGTATCGGTCTTGGGCGAAAAGTCCATTCCAGCCGGAGGCGGCGGTGCGGGCGGCAGACTCGCCAAAGGCGCTACGGCCGTCCCCGCACGGAAAAAGGGGACCGGGTACCCTTTGGGTGTCATTTGCCGCGGCCAACCTGCGGTCGGTACCCGCCCGCGAGCAAGCTACGCCTGCGACCCGGCTTCGCACAAATGGCGCCCGGGGGGTATGCGGTCCTCTTTTTCCTTCCTGGCGAAAAGACCGGCCGCCGGCCGTTCTGTAACGTAGTTTTGACGCAGCCGAGGATTGATATCAGGCGCCCATGTCCGACGAGCCCAACACCCCCGCCCCGCCCCGCGCCGCTGCGACCGTCATGGTCGTCGACGACGAGCCCACGATGCGCAGCCTGATCGCGCGCTGGCTGAGCTCAGCCGGCTATCGCTGCGTCGAGGCCGCCAGCGCCGCCGCCGCCGTCGATTGGCTGCAACAGATCGACGTGCACCTGATCACGATGGATGTCACGATGCCGGGGTGCTCCGGGCTGAACCTGCTGGCGCACGTCAAGCAGCGCTGGCCGGAGACCGAGGTCATCATGTTGACCGCCTTGCGGGACACCGCCACGGCCATCCAGGCCATGAGCCTCGGGGCGTACGGCTACCTGATCAAGCCCATCGAGAGGGATGATCTCGTCTTCCAGGCCAAGAAGGCCCTGGAGCGCAGGGAACTCTTGATCGAGCGCCGCCAGTACACGCGGACGCTGGAAAAGAAGGTCCGCGAGCAAATGCGGCTCTTGCGCCACGCCCACGAAGAAACCATCCTCCGCCTGCTCAGCGCCTCCCGCTACCGCGACGAGGAGACCGGCGGGCACATCAAGCGGACCGGGCTGCACTGCGAATTGTTCGCCGAGGTCTTGGGCTGGCCGCCCGAGGGCATCGAGAACATCCGCATGGCCGCCCCGATGCACGACCTGGGCAAAATCGGCATCCCCGACGCGATCCTCAAGAAAGCGGGCAAGCTGACCCGGGACGAGTTCGAGGTCATGAAAACGCACACGCTCATCGGGGCGCAAATGCTCGAGGGCTCCGAGTCCGCCGTCCTGCAAATGGCCCGCGACATCGCCCTGTGCCATCACGAGCGGTGGGACGGGGCGGGGTATCCGCGGGGGATCTCGCGCTGGGCTATTCCCGAATCCGCCCGCATCCTGACGATCGTCGATGTCTTTGACGCGTTGACCCATCGCCGCGTGTATCACGAACCCGCGCCCGAAGATCAGGCCCTGGCCATCATGCAGGAGGGCCGCGGAAGCCACTTCGACCCCTTCCTGTTCGGCGTGTTCCTGGGGCTGGTGCCGGAGATCCGCCGCATCGCCGTCGAGAACCCGGACGATCGGGCGGGCGAGTACGCCGAGGGCCTTTGCGCGCCGGAAACGCCGCGGTCGGCGGAGCCGGTTCCGGCATCGCTTGCGGTCGTCCACGCCGAGTCCATCTGAGCGGCGGTGGAGTCTCGCATGGCCACGCAAGCGTGGCCATGGCACCCGCCTTGCGTGGGCATGGCAGCCACCTTCCAAAATCCCGCATTAGCGGTATCATTAGAGAGAATGCCTTTTTCCTGGCCGAGGTGTATGGAAGATGCCGCCGCTGGTGATCGATCTGCGAAGCGCGGAAGATTGGCGCGACGTGGTGCACCAGGCGGTTCAGGCGCTTGTCGAAGGCCAGCTCGTGGCCTTTCCGACGGAGACCGTGTACGGGGTGGCGGCCAGCGCGATGGACGAGGGGGCGGTCGAGCGGCTGGTCGAGGTCAAAGGCCGCCGGCCCGGCCACGCCCTCACCTTGGCGCTGAAGAGTGCCGATGAGGCGCGGGACTACGTCCCGGACATGACCTCGCTGGCCCAGCGGCTGGCGCGGCGCTGTTGGCCGGGGCCGGTAACGCTGGTGGTCGACGATTCCCACCCGGAGAGCCTGGTCCGGCAGCTTCCGCCCCGAGTGCAGCAGCAGGTGGTGCCCGGCGACACCCTGGGGCTCCGCGTCCCCGGCCACCAGGTCTTGTTGGACGTGCTGCAGATGTTGGTGGGCCCGCTGGCCCTTACCAGCGCCAATCGGACGGGCCAGCCGGAAGCGGTCACGGCCGGGGACGTGCTGGCGGCGTTGGGCGAGCGGCTCGATCTGGTCCTGGACGACGGCCCCTGCCGCTTCGGCGAGCCCTCGTCGGTCGTGCGAGTTCGCGGCAACCGTTACGAGATTCTGCGGGTGGGGGCGGTACCGGAAAGGACGATCCAGCGGCTGTCCAGCATGATGATCCTGTTCGTGTGCACGGGCAACACCTGCCGCAGCCCCATGGCCGAGGCCATCGCCCGCCACGTCTTGGCCCGGCGGCTCGGCTGCCCGCCCAACGAGTTGGAGGACCACGGCATCCTGGTGATGTCCGCCGGCATCGCGGCCATGCTGGGCGGCAGGGCCAGTCCCGAGGCCGTGCAGATCATGACCGGCATGGGGTGGGACCTGTCGAGCCATGAGACCCAGCCGCTGACCGAGCCGCTCGTGCGGCATGCCGACGTGATCTACGCGATGACCCGTACCCACCGCGAGACCATCGTGGCCCAGTGGCCGGGCGCGGCCGAGCGGGTCTCGTTGCTCTCGGCCGACGAGTCGGATGTGTGCGACCCGATCGGGGGCCCCCCCGAGCGCTACCAGCGATGTGCAGTCCAGATCCGTGCCGAGTTGGAAATCCGGCTGGATCAGTTGGAACTCTAACAAAGAACGAATAATACCAGCGGAGGTGCCTTGTCCTATGCGAATTGCCGTGGGGACCGATCATCGCGGTTATCCGATCCGCGCCAGGATCATCGACCTCCTGCAGCGATTGGGGCACGAAGTGGACGACGCCGGGACGTACTCCGACGAGGCCATCGATTACCCCGATATCGCCGCCCGCGTCGCCCGCAAAGTCAGCCGCGGCGAAGTGGATCGCGGCATCCTGATCTGCGGCACCGGGCTGGGAATGTCGATCACGGCCAACAAGTTTCCGGGCGTTCGGGCCGCCCCCTGCCACGACGACCTGACCGCCGAAATGAGCCGCCGCCACAACGACTCGAACATCCTCTGCCTCTCGGCGGATCTGCTGGGCGAGCGGCTCATCGACCGCATGATCGAGCTGTGGCTCTCGACGCCTTTTGAAGGCGGCCGCCACATTCGGCGAATCGCCAAGATCACCGAGTTGGAGCGGGAAGTCGAACAGGACAGGGCGCGGCGGGCGGAAGGCTGACGTTCGTATTCACATTGGGTGGTCCGTATCGCTTTTGACGGGCCCCGCCGCGTCGAAGCCTGCCCACGCGCCTTTTTCGCGGCGTTTCTTGCTTGGAACTTCCGCCGGGTCTTGATACACTGAAGCAAGGGTGGGAGACAGTCCCCACCCCATCGTGACTTGGGGCACTGCTGGCATGAGCGACTCGCGTCCTTCGCCTTCCGACGAAGTCGAACAGTTGCTCCGCAACGCGGAGTTGCGGGACGAGTTGGAACGCTACTTCGACGAATCGATCAGCCGGGTCAACGTCCAGCACCTGACCTTGGCCGCCGAGAACGAGTTCCTGGCCAGCATGTTGGCATGGGAACAGGCGCCGGTTCTGCCGATCTACCGCTGGTTCGATCCGGAGCTGCGGCTGCCGCGGCCCGAAGTCCTCAGCGACGCCGACCTGCACGCCATCCTTTGGGACGTCGTGCGGAAGTTCTTCCAGAAGCGGCTCGTGCTGGATTTCACCGATCACCTGAGCGACCGCGAGTTGTACTGCCTGATCTATCGCGACATCCTCCCGGCGCGGGAGAAGAAGCTCGACCACATGAGCAACTATCTGCACTGGGACTGCACGGGTCCCAACGGCGATCCGGACGTGTGGCTGCGCTACTATGCCAGCGAGGAAGAGCGGGAGGAGTGGGCCGAGTGCTACCACCAGCCGCTGCCCGAGCGTGACCCGGCCCCCTATCCGCGGAAACTGCCGCGCGAGCCGGCGGCGTAGGCCGGCCTACGCGATCCCATTCCGTCTGTTGTCCGAGGGTGGGCGCGGACAAATCAGTACATCCTGCGTATTCTGCGCAATCTGACCAGCCTGACCCGTCTCCGTAATCCGCACCTCTTCCGCTGCCGCCGGTGACGTATTATAGTGAGAGGTTTGGCGCTTGCTAGCATCCTTCCCGCGGAGAGGGATCAAGCAGGCCGATAGCAGCTTGAGGAGCCCGCTGTGAGTATTCGAAACCTGGACAAGATTTTCGATCCCCGCAG